>Ga0172365_10002605_pt1 | contig 13358 bp, 13 predicted proteins | sample LakKivSesite48cm_FD_114535 | JGI IMG/M metagenome (GOLD analysis project Ga0172365, IMG submission 114535) | Sediment microbial communities from Lake Kivu, Rwanda - Sediment site 48cm | ecosystem: Environmental > Aquatic > Freshwater > Lake > Sediment | place: Rwanda: Western Province, Lake...
AAGTGACCGCCAAGGTTAAGCGGCCATGGAAGCGGACACAAAATCTGCTGCAGAAGGTGCAGGCTACATTGGATCGTATTGATGGCGATGAAAACAGATGGAGCGACCAGCCAAACTACGAGATCAGATTGTTTAACCGACAGGGAAGGCAGTATGGCTACGGCAAGATAGAGAACAACCAGCGGGTAGGTGTCTGGCAACAGGGTAAAGCCAGGCACTACTTTATGATGGGAGTAGCCGTCAGTAAGGAAATCTTCTACGCAGGTCCTGATGATTTAGATCCCCGCGAGGTCTTAAAGACCAACAATATGCAGCTTAGAGCGGCCCTGATGAAAAAGATTGGGCCAGAGAGGCTTCTTAAGAAGCTGCCGTTTACAACCTGTGATATAGATGGTGGAAGCCAGCTATTAAAGGCCGAGGTGAAAGAGATATTTTCGCTGGGCGATAAGGTGATAGACCAGATTGGACTAAGGAACAGACTTGACGAGCAGATAGCCATAGCAGTGCTGAAATGCCCATCCACAGGTCAGTTGTACTACCTGAGAGTGCCACCAAGACTCAAAAAGGTGGAACATGCCAGACAATGGTTGTGCGGCATAGATATCGAAGGTATTGAAGAAGAGTACATTAAGGATAGGTGGACAATGACGTCTGACGGGCGAACTCAGGAGTTATCACCGCGGCAGCAGGAAGTAATGAGAGCTGAGATAGAGCGGGCAAAGCAGGGAGAGAAACTTGAGTTTGTAGCTGAAGCCTAAAAGCCAAAATATTAATCCCGCCTCACACTTTTCTAAAAACGAAAGGATTTCCACTTATGGCAAAGCAAGGAACCTCTGCGCGTGGTCCACCCGAACAACAGACTGTATGTATGATCTGAGCTTCACTGAACCGAATCATAGACTAATTCAATCTGAAAGGGAAAGACAATGAAGATTTTATTTATCGACAATGATGGCGGTGGTTTTGCCGATTACGTCGAGGCAGCTCAAGGAACTACTGTTGAGAAGTTTTTCAATGAAAAAATGCCTGGTAGAAAGCCGGAAGACTATCTGATTCGAGTCAACCGCCAGCCTGTGTCAAAGGATTGCATTTTGCATGAGGGTGATAGAGTGACAATGACCCCGGTAAAGATCGAAGGCGCGGCTGGATAGTTGGCTGTAAATTGTAAATGTCACCAAGGGCATCTGCTTATTTTACCTGTGGGCAGATGCCCATCTTTTTTGAAAGGAACTGGTTATGCAAGACCTGAAGAGATTGCTTCGAGTAGCCAATAGCGCTTTGGAGAGCCTTGGCCAATTACAAAATAAACGCCAGCTGGAATTAATGAATTGTCTTAATAGCCTAACCAGCGAGCTTGGGCTGATAAATAAACTGGCTGGAAAAATCGGGATAGCATTAGCGCGTTCCTGGACAGCTGCAGCCAAAAATTGTACCGACTCTGTAGGCAGGTCTTTGGATGAAATACAATACTGGACACAAAGGGCAAAGAAGCTTATCGAAGCGCCAATTGTGGAACTGCCTAAATTATCCTTTTGGGTAGAAGAATTAGGTCAACTGCAGCAGGAATTTGAGAGCGTAGATTATGATAAAGATGAAAATACTATCTCCGTCGTGACCGAACCAATCACCTTGGAGGATGTTTATCTCGGCCCATTCAAGATTCTGCTCCAAATAGACAAGCTCAGCGACCTTTACACAAGCTGTCCCTATTATTGTATCGCTCTGGACCCTCATCCGGCAGCCACATCTGAAGATGTTACCCATCCTCATGTAAGTAGTGAAAGGCTCTGTGAGGGTGAAGGCTACGCTGCCATAAGGGCGGCTCTTGAGCAGGGCAGGCTGTGTGATTTCTTCACACTTGTAAGAAGCATTCTAAATACCTACAGCCCGGACAGTCCCTATGTGCGTCTGGATGAGTGGAATGGTACAGCTTGCTATGAGTGCGGCTATGTTACAGATGATGAAAATAGCTACTACTGCAGTTTTTGCGACGAGACTTTTTGTGAGGAATGCTCGGCCTGCTGCCAGAGTTGCAATGAGACGGTTTGTAACAGCTGCTCCCAGCTGTGCGCCTATTGCGAAGAGAGTACCTGTCCTAACTGTATAGAGGAATGCTCAGAGTGTAAGCGTTTGTTTTGCAGGTCATGTCTTGAAGAAGGTCTATGCCCAAAGTGTAGAGAAGAATTGGAGAACGAAGATGAACAACACGCAGACCAAAACACAGGAATCGATGACAATGGAAGTCCTGGGACGTACCCATTTTTTAGACAGACAGTGTATTCGTAATATCTTGAAAAATTAAATTATTATTTGAAATGTTCGTGATTTTTAATGTTTGGTTTAGCCGGTATCTTGCGGCAAACACGGCAGGCGGACATTTAAGGGCGGTGTGGATTCTCTCATGGTTGTAGTAATGAATTTGCTGGGCAATAGCTTCTATGAGTTCGCCGAGCAGGGGATAGGCTTCTGGATGTCCGAGCTCTAACTTGAATTCCGAGTAAAATGACTCTTGTTTAGCATTCTGCCAAGGCCTGGCCTTCTGGCTCATAGATGGCTGGATATTGAGACTTCTCAGAAGATTAAGATATGTTTTACTGCGGTATTCAGAACCCTGGTCAGAATGAGCTAATAATGGGGTTGGATGATTATTTAAGGCGTTAAGCATAGCTTGGGCCACTAAATCTGTGTTATGCCTGGTTGATGCTTCCCAGCCGATGATTTCTCTGGTAAAGATATCCTCAATAGTAGCCAGGTAGATAAACTTGTTAAAGTATGGCAGATAGGTGAAGTCAGAGGCCCAGGCCTTGTCTGGAGCATCAATGATTGTTTCCTTTAATAGATTGGGAATATTCATTGGTGCTTGATCTTTGTCTGCTGGTTTGAATGGCAGCTTGCGCCTCCTGAGTGGTTTTAGATGGAATAGCTTCATTACCCGTAATACCCTTTTCTTATTGGCTTTTAATTCCCAGGCTATCCGTCTATGTCCATAGCGCTTGTGCCTTTCCATCACCTTTTCAATCTCATATTTCAGTTTTAAATCCTTTTCTGGTAGTTTGGCCTTGTAATAGAGGGACTGACGCGATACCCCTAATTGCTTAGCTAGCTCTTTCTTACTCTTGGCCGGAGCAGCCTTACTGACGGCCATAGCGATGCTGGATTTTTTTCCCCAACTTCTGATCAACTATCAATTCCCCAACTATCCTTAAAAGAGCGTCCCGTTCTCTTTTAATCCTGGATAATTCAAGTATTGTCCCGGAACCATTGCCTGACCGACTCAGCATAGCATAGATATTCCTCGGAGCCACACCATATTCCTTAGCTAAATCAGGCACTCGTTCTCCCTTTTCCTTAATTCTGGTCATTATTTCTCCTTTTTGCTCAGGAGTGAGCGATGGGTATCCTCTTGGCATATGTTTTTATTCAGGATATCACGAGAATACACTGAGTGTCTAATTTTCGGGGTACCTGCCATCCAGAACAATCCACAACAACTAAACGAGAAATGCATCATTCAAGCTGAAAAAATAAAGGATAAACAGCCTGGAAAACTCACCTTGCGATTCAGTCCTACTGCCTGGGCGAAACTACTTTACTTCAGAGATGAATCCGACAATGAAGTCAGCGGCTTTGGAATAGCTGAGTCAGACGACCTATTGTGCGTTAAAGACTTTGTGACAACCAGGCAGGCGGTAACTGGTGTCAGTATAAAGCTTGACGATGAGGCTGTAGCAGACTTTTTTGATCAGCAAGTCGACCTGGGTAGAAAGCCCGAGCAATTTGCCAGAATCTGGCTGCATACTCATCCTGGTAATTCACCTTACCCAAGCGCCGTTGATGAAGAGACATTTGCCAGAGTTTTTGGCAATTGTCAGTGGGCTGTGATGTTTATACTTGCCCAGGATAATCGCACCTATGCCAAGCTCAGTTTCAATGTTGGTCCTGGCGGCCAGGTATTGATTCCCGTTGAGATAGACTATAGTTGTGATTTTGGCCCAACTAACCGCCAGCTCTGGGATTCTGAATATCGGGCTAATGTAAAAGTCATTGAATGGTCCAGTTGCTTTGGCAACAGTGGAAATAGCGCAGCCCAGGGCAAGGTAGGCAGCATGGCTTTGCCCCATGATTTTATCAACGAGTTTGAGAGGATGGACCCAGAAGACCGTCGGTTGATTCTGAATGAACTGGCAGATGAACCCGACTTGTGGAACGATGAGGAGGTGACGTACATATGAGTCAAGAAAATGACAGTGAGCGTTACAGCCGTCAAAAGGATATTGTGCCGGTAGATAAACTTGCTGTCTGCAAAGCAACAGTAGTTGGCGTAGGTGCCATTGGAAGGCAGGTTGCCTTACAGCTTGCTGCTATGGGCATCCCTTGGCTGCAACTAATAGACTTTGATGTTGTTGAAATAAGTAACCTTGCAAGTCAGGGCTATTTAGAATATGACCTTGGTAAACTAAAAGTAAACGCCACGGCAGAAGCGTGTCACAGGATCAATGCCAGCCTTAAAGTTGAGATGATACCAGAGCGTTTCCGAAGGAGTATCAAAACAGGCGACATAATATTTTGCTGTGTGGACAGCATTGACATCCGGCGATTGATTTGGCAGGCAGTGAAAGACAAGGTGAGATTTGACTGTGACGGACGCATGAATGCCGAGGTGATACGCATTCTTACAGTCTGTGAATCCGGATCACGACAGTATTATCCGGCGACGCTCTTTCAGGCTGACGAGGCTTTCGCAGGAGCGTGCACAGCAAGAACAACAATCTACTGTGCTAATATTGCAGCTGGTCTGATGGTAGCCCAGTTTACAAAATACTTGCGTCGCTTGCCCGTCGATTGGGATATCCAGCTAAATCTGCTTACGAATGAGATTACCATTGCCTCAGAACAAACAAACTTTAAGACCACAGTGCCTGTAGCTTCTACCTGAAAAATCTCTTTCTACTTTGCGACTACTTGATCTACACGATTCGTATGACGCCTTAAAACAAGCGAAAGGAGGTGACATTATGGATCATCTTTCATGTAGCCAGATGAGTCTGTATCTGCAGTGTCCCCTTAAGTACAAATTCCAGTATGTTGACGGCCTGCCAAAACCCTTCAGACCTTCTGGTCTGGCCTTTGGGGGTTCCATCCATTCGGCTCTTGCCTGGCTCCACAAACAGAGGATGAATGGAAACGATGCCTCACTGGACAAAGTGTACAAGATATTTGATGCTGATTGGTATGCGCAAAACCTTGACGGCCAGATTCGCTACAAGAATGGCGAAACCGAGACTGGACTGACGATTATGGCTAAAGAGATGTTATCACTTTACTTTGTCCGACCACAAAGAAAAATAGTGGGAGCCGAGGTGCCATTTACGGTGCCTCTTGTTAATCTGGCAAGTGGCGAAAGGCTGCCGCTGGATCTTGAAGGCTACATTGATCTGATTGAAGAAGGTGACAGTATCTGTGAGTTCAAGACCTCCGGTCAAACCGTAAACCAAAATGATCTGGATAATCACTTGCAACTGACTGCTTATAGCTATGCCTACCAGATGCTCTACCAGCGACCTCCGAGAACTCTCAGGCTGATTGCCTTTGTCAAAACCAAGAGGCCAAAGATCGTATCATTGGAAATGCCGAGAGAAAGGTTAGACTACAGAAGATTCTTTCACCTTGCCGGGCAGATTCTAAGAGGAATAAAGTCACGCCTATTTTTCCCACGAACGAGCTTTATGTGTAAGGACTGTGAGTATGCTGAGCCTTGCCAGACTTGGCAAGGAAAATAGCTCTTTGAAAACCAAAGGAAGTAGAAAATCTACTTCCTTGTTTTATTTGTTAAGCTTTTGGTAGAAGTCCAGTTGAATTTCATCAGAAATACTATAGAGTGTTACCAATGTACCCGTCTCGTACAAATGGTTGACGTATTTCGTAGTTGTGATAGTATAAAATAAGGGAACATGAAAATGACTAGATATAAAATCATACTGTGCCTCTTATTCCTAATGGTTTTAGCCTCTCTTATAGGCTTCAGTTGCTCAAAAAAAGAGGCTAGCACTGACAAGGTCACTTTGAGGCTGAATTGGACCCCAAGTGCCGAGCACGCTTTTATCTATTTGGGAATTGATAAAGGATTCTATAAAGAAAACAACATCAGTTTGGAAGTCTTACCAGGTGAAGGTTCTACTGTTGTTGCTCAACTCGTGGGTAACAAGAGCAACGACTTTGGTCTTATCAGCGGTGATATACTTGTAATGTCTAAAATTAAACGCGTCCCATTAAAAGCCATTGCTACCTTATATCACGAATCGCCGGCTACTATATATTCATTGAAAGATAAGAATATAACAAGGCCACAAGATTTAGCGGGCAAGAAGGTTGGCGTGCTTATCAAAAGTACAACTTTTCAACAATACCAAGGGATGTTGAAAAATACTGGCGTAGACAGAAGTAAGATTATTGAAGTTCCCGTTACAGGCCACGTTCAGGAATTGTTATCAGGTAACATTGATGCTGCAATGCACTATACTAATTACCTGCCAATTCAGATAAGAAGTCTGGGGTACGAAGTCAATGAGATATTGATGAAAGATTATGGAATCAGGATTTACAGCCAGAGCATTATAACCCATGAGGATTATGTTCTCAAAAAGCCAGACCTTGTCCAGCGATTTATAAACGCGACTTTGAAAAGCTTGGAATATTCAAAGGGCCATCCTGAGGAGGCTCTTGATAGTCTTCTCCGACATAATCCTGAGTTAGTCCGTAAGGTCCAGGATTTGATGTTAAAGCGCACTAATGAGATGTTCTTTGATACCAAGTCAGAAACTCTCGGAATTGGGTACATGGAAGAAGAAGGCTGGGAACAAACCCAAGACACGCTGCTAACAGTTGGCCTGATAGAGAGGAAAATCGGAGCAACGACTTTTTACAGCGATGTTTTTTGGAAGAACTATAACCAAAAAAGGTAAAAATATGAAGAATAGCTTACCAAAGCTAACTGTTGTTACTATTTTGTTCATTATTATATTCTGGGAACTCGTCTGTGTGGTTTTCAATATGCCCGAATACTTACTACCTGCACCCCATAATGTATTAGCCAAAATTTATCAAAAATGGGATGTGCTCCTACTACATTCTTGGGTAACCTTGCGTGAAATTATGTCAGGTTTTGCCATCGGAGTAGCTGCGGGATTTATTATTGCGGTAGGGATTTCTTCTTCCAGGAAATTGTCGGAAGTACTCTATCCTCTTTTAATTATCACTCAGGTAGTCCCTAAGATTGCTTTAGCACCGCTTTTTCTAATCTGGTTTGGATATGGCCTTCTTCCTAAAGTTATTATTGCCGCACTAATATCATTTTTCCCTGTGGTTATAAATACTACGTTAGGCCTGACATATATAGATAGTGAATTACTCGATTTGATGAGGTCTATTTCAGCGACAAGTTACCAAGTTTTCAGAAAAGTTCGGTTGCCAAATGCAATTCCATATATATTTTCCGCTTTAAAGATTTCGGTCTTGTTTAGTATTGTTGGAGCAATCACAGGAGAGTTTGTCGGGGCGGATAAAGGTTTAGGTTATCTAATTATAATTGGCAATACAACCTTGGATACATCATTGCTCTTTGCATCCCTTACGGTTATTAGTTTTATAGGAATCTTGTGTTTCGCTGGAATGACAGGGTTACAGAAAGTAATTTCTGAAAGATATGGTGGAGCGTTTACTATAGAAAAGGAGATTGTATCTTCTGTTTAAGGGCAAAAAATATGAAAATTGATTGTCGCTTGCGTGGTTTTATTTATCAACTCGCCTCCCTTGTTATTTTCGCTCTCATCATTTGGACCCTTCTTGCTGTCATCTTAGCACCATCCCTTGAAACTAGCATCTGTGGTTTCTACCAAGAAGCCGGTCGGAAACAGACTTTAGAAAGCGATACGCTTGTTACTTTGTGGATTATTCGATGCGCTACTTTTGTTGTGGTTCTGTTTTTGGTAAGACTATACTTGTCCATGGAGTTGTTTGACTCGCACTATACATACTTCCATGATTTTGTACAGCCTCTGCACCCTGTCTTTAGAACATTGGAATGGCTAATGCGGTTCATAATAATGCTTTACCTCCTTCTATCTTTGCATTTCGGGTTTGACAGGATGAGCGGTCATATCGTAAGCGTGGTGCGGTTTACTTACCCTGAGCCAATGGCGGCTGCTAAATCTCTGAGGTCTCAAGCAGTTTGTTTAACAACATTCTTCTTATTGTTGTTCCTCTGGGATTGTGTTTACATTATCGCAACTATATGGAGCACTGTACCACTTCGTAGATTCTTTGTTAGGTTTATGCTGCCGCATCTAACGGGACTTGGTACGTGGGGTTTAATAGGATTCATTTTTTGGAGCAGAAAGATTATATATTACCAGCCTATGGTTTTTGCTATTGTTTCTACACTGACTATCGGGTCCCAGTTTCTTTTTGTGTTGTGGTCGTTGTTCGTTGGGAGCGGGGGAAAAACAAAGTATAGGCTACTCGGGAAGGGAAGCCTGTTCAAAGACTTTTTTGGCCTACATCTCTGGGAAAAGCTAGTATTTTTAATTCAGCCCGTAAAATGTGATATACAACACGACTAATATGCAAATGATTGACCTTAGAAACGTTTCAAAATCATATAAAAAGAAAGGCGGTCTCCTCAACGCTATAGAGGACGTCAGTTTTTCAGTTACAGAAGGAGAATTTGTTTCTATAATAGGCCCCTCTGGATGCGGAAAGACCACTTTGCTCAAAATCGTCGGGGGATTATTGGAACCTTCGAGTGGGAAAGTATTGATAGGTCAACGTAGACCTAAGCAAGTCTTGTCCAAACGTAAAATTGGTTTCATGTTCCAGAATCCTACCCTTTTGAAATGGAGAACCACAAGCGCTAATGTGATTTTGCCGATCGAGGTCATAAAGGAACAAGGCATAACCGACGACAACAATATTTTATCTGATTCCCCTGATGAATTACTTAACCTTGTGGGGCTTGAAGGATTTGAAGATAGCTACCCTAGAGAATTATCGGGTGGGATGCAGCAGCGAGTTGCTCTTGCAAGGACTTTAGCATTCAATCCAGAAATTTTATTGATGGATGAACCCTTGGGGGCTCTCGATGGACTGACGAGACAAAAGATGCAAATGGTTATATCGGGTCTTTGGGGAAAAACTAGAAAAACGATTCTTTTTGTTACCCATGATATCAGTGAAGCAATATTTTTAGCCGATAGGGTTATCGTCCTCTCAGAAAGGCCGGCAAAGGTGATAGCTGACATTTTAATTAAAATGGACCGCCCGAGAGAAAGAAGTTTGAAATTAACTAATGAATTCATGCGGTATGAAGAAATGCTGTGGCGCTACTTAGGTGAAAAATAACACCTTGTTTTATGATATCTCAAACGTACAATCTCCAAGATTACGAAACAGCAGCCGAAGAAGATTCCAATTACCAACACGGACAAAAAATTCTACTTGACGAGACCATCGTATTTGCCGCTAATCAAAAAGCAACGATTCTTGAAATTGGAGGTGGTAGTGGTGTCTTCACCGAACAACTAGCTCGCCGACTTTCTGGTGTGAGTATCGATGTAATTGAACCAGATGTGGAATGGTTCAATGTTCTTAAGACGAGAATGTCAGATTTTCCCAATATTCGCTGCGAACAAAGCGAGATTGAGAGCTTCAAAGGTATTTTCTATGATATCTGCTGTGCAAGTTTTGCTCTGCATCATATTCCTTATGAGAATTTGTCAGTCAGTATCGAGAGAATATGCGGCATGTTAAGAGATTGCGGATATTTTCTTGTTCTCGACAAACATATCCCTGACTTTGCGAACGAATTTGAAAGGCGAGCTACGCTAAAAACATACCATGGTTATTTCTTAACTTATAAAAAACAGCGAAATCTTTCTAAAGCTGCAGAATTTGAAATTGCGTCTCTGGAAAGTAATCTTTTGAAGATGGGCGACTATAAAATATCCGTTAACACGCTGGAGAAGAAATGTTCAAATAATTTCAGGCTATTTAAGAGAATAAAAATAGCTCCTTTGGGAAGTGGTCATGGATTGCAAGCTGAAGTTGTTGAAAACTTACGTGCAGCTGGTGTTGCTTTGAACAAAGATGAAGAGAAACAAATTCAAAATACTCTCCGGTTATCAAACTGGGGTATTTTTGTCCATATTTTTCAAAAAGTCTCGAGATAAAAGCCGATCTTTAATGGGATTACAGTGCTTCCGCTAATAAGAGATAACCTTATCTGAGAGGCAATATTTCCCATCTTTTCTCTGAGCTCTGTTATTCCTAAAGTAAAAGCAAGATGGATAAGGGAAATATTGTCATGGCTAAAACATGCGCAGGCAAAGATGCAAATCAAAATCTCATTCGGAAAGACATTCGAGCTCACAATGCGAATAAACTCACCGAATAGAAATGGCTGCCGAGCAACTCGCTGATTTGTTGTGGGGGTGCTGGCTGGTTAGCAAAAGACCAAACGGCGGTAACCGGCAACGGCAAGGTTAGGGAAGCGATTGATGCTTTTTGTCGTTGGCTTAGGTACAATGATGTTTGTAGCAATAATTCTCACTTCTTAGTTCTGTTTTGTATATTTTGTTACAAAAATGTACTTGTCTTACAACATATTATGACGATAAAATTTCTCTTATTCGTAAGAAGATATCTTGCAACCAGATAAAAAATTATAGCAAAGCAGGGCGATGGGAACAAAACCAATAACCGTGCGATTTTTCGTTTTAAGGAGAAACTCTGGTAGGCGGCGTTGACTCCGAGAGTCCGGATGGGTACCGTGATGGATTGGGGTGGGCGAGCAGTGGTCTTTTATGGGAAAGAAAAGATGACAGCCGGCAGCTGGGATTTCGAAGTTGTGCGCGTTGACCTGGATGACTTAAGTATTGACGCTGGGAAGAAACTCGGCATGGTCATCGTCCAGCCGGAATACGAACTTGATCCAGACGGAACTGTTCCGTTTCGGATACCGAATAAGTGCAGGGAGGCCCAGAAAGGCCTGATAGAAAAGGCATTTGAGATCAGGGCAGCCGAAAGCATAGAACGCGACGTGCCAATTCCTTTCGTTTTATTTCCCGAGGATAGTATGCCGGTTTATGGGCATGATGGTCTTGATTATCTCCGCCAGCAGATCGAACAGTCACAGGGAGAGGTAATCTTCATTGGTGGGTTGGAAGGGTTGAGTCCGCAAGAAGCGCAGGAAGTGACTAACAGGTTCGTCCCTAGCATCGACTCTGCAAGACCAATCTTTACTGCCGGAGCATTTGTCAACTTATGTGTGATTGCGGTTAAGTCCACTAATGGTCAATTGAGTTGGCATTTCCAAGCAAAACTTCGTCCATCCCAGTGGGAACAGCAACGTAACATGGCACACGGCCAGCGCATAATGTACTTTGTGGCACCTCAAGTCGCCTTCCTGTGTCAGATCTGTTTTGACCACATCGCCGCAGAGGGTGAAGAATCCCTGAATACTCTACTGTTCCACCAACTCGTTGAGATCACCCAGCCCAACGCTGCAACTCTTGATTTCGTGTTTGTGCCCCAGTGCAATCCCAAACCACTCGACATTTGCGTGAAGCAGAGGACAAGCCGCTTGCTCAACCACCAGGACAGGGCGTTCAAGAATGACATGACAGCCGTCATTGTCGTGAACAAGGCTGCCAGCGTACAAGAGCCATCGGAATATGGGCGGAGCGGTTTCCATTACAGGTCGGGTCGATGGCAGATACCTACGACCGACATCGGACCAAAAAGCTACGAATTATATGACTCGGATGGTGTTACTTCGGCAGTTTTCAGGAAACGTACGCAGGCGATTCACGTAGCCACACTCATACCTCCGTCTCACAATATCGGCGACTCTGGAAATCCGCGTCGACCCTTGGAGAATCCTCGCAGTTATCTAATTGCAGCACAGTGCGATTCCACTCCGTGTTCGTACCTTCCGGGTACCCCACGCGAAGTGGGTACGTTCGTCGAGTGCGATTGCCTTCCATGCAAGCTGCGCGACGCACTCCTCGCAGACCTTCCGAAGAAGGATGAGAAGAAGCGGTGGCAGGGTTCTGATATAGGCCAGAGCCAGCTTCTTGAGAGACACTATGGGCAGATACGGAAAGATCTGCTGATGCTGGGGTGTACCCGGGCCTGTAAGCTGGTTGATTTGCTGCTGCAAATGCATAAAGACGAGCATAACAACCCAGACTTGTGGTCGAGCCTTCAATTCGAGGCTGCGGTTGAACTCCTCTCGGCTTTGAGCGTGTTGGCAGAGGTGCAGCCAGTGAACTTTGAGACTGCACCACAGTGGACTGCGTTACTGGGTGAATCCTTAGCTGTAGCCCTGCTTGATGGTGCAGGCGAAAAACGGTGGACAGAGATCGAGTTTAGCTACCGGAAGAAATTCGAAGAGCAATATTACGACCCTGACGCTCGCAGGAAACCTGTGTTGCTTGCAGCACTGAGGTCTCGTGGCCAATTGCCGCAACGTATTAAGGCGAGTTGGCTCGAGTTCACAGTACCGCAAGAACCGAACAGGCTTGGCGATGAGGACTCATATGTCAAACCGAGGCCGCTACGATTCTATATGTGCCAAGGCGGTTTGCTTGACGAGGCAAGGCAAGCTCCTAAGATAAAGGAGTTCTTGGAAAACGAAATGAGGTATGTTCTTGAATAGAGATATCGAACAGCTCAAAAAGGCACTGAGCGAGATCAGCGATTCCAATTGGGCCATTGAAAAACTCGAGGAATGTCCCACATCGGACTTAGTGCTTCGAACTCCATGTTACATTGCGTTCTTTGCAATGGTTGAGCAAGTAGAGTTGCTGAGAGATGTTTACCGAAACGCCCAAGCAGAAATAATTAGTGTCCGCAGCACCAAGGGCGCGAAATGGCCACGAGATCTGAATCTTGTGTTGCTCGTGGGGGGAGAGACGCATCCAGACCCTGCCTCCATACGCGAGCTTGTTGATGACCGATATGTCTGCAGAAAGTTTGTTATCTGCTTGAATGGGCGGGATATCCGGGACGCCTTGGAGGACTTGCCATTCTGGCTGTCGGGCGATCTCCTCGGCAGAGCACCGACCCTGGTCTGGGCGGGAGTGCAGGAAGTAGTGAAGGGTTATGACCCAGGCCTCATTGCTGACTTGGCAAGCTATAGTCCTGGTGCGGAACGAGTTTTTGAGAAAATCCTGGAAGGGAAGTACAACTTGAGCAGCGAGCCTTTGCGGAGCGAAGTGGTAACACTTCCAAGGATGTCACCCGCAGTGCGGACAAGGCTGGAGGGTCTGGATATCACGGACTTTAGGGGGATAAGGCGTCTG
>Ga0172365_10002606_pt1 | contig 13344 bp, 9 predicted proteins | sample LakKivSesite48cm_FD_114535 | JGI IMG/M metagenome (GOLD analysis project Ga0172365, IMG submission 114535) | Sediment microbial communities from Lake Kivu, Rwanda - Sediment site 48cm | ecosystem: Environmental > Aquatic > Freshwater > Lake > Sediment | place: Rwanda: Western Province, Lake Kivu...
GACCCTCATTGGTTTTAAACCACGAAGACACTATCCGCCTTCGCTAAAGCTACGGCGGACACAAAAAAATATTTTGTATTTACCTTGTGAATATTTATAGTTTAGTGGACTTTGTGTTATTAGTGTCTTAGTGGTTAGAATTCTTTTTTATTTTTAATGGGGATTTTATGACGAAAATAATGGAAATTGGAAGACTCATGCGCATCTGGATTATTGTTTGCACGCTTGCCATTGCATTTTTGCTATTCGCAATCGGCTGTGGCAGTGGAGGGGCGAACGCACCGAAAAAAAATATCGTCATCACCATGAGTAATGGTGCGCGCGAATTTGAGGTGAAACGTCTTGAGGAACAGCGCAGATATAATGACCTCTTCATGGAGAGATATCCGGGCGCCAGTCTTTATTTTGACACGTGGCAATTCTCACCTGAATCCTTCATGGTGCGCATGAGCGGCGGCACCTGCACTGATGTCATTGGCGTGTATGCCACGGAGGCGACCATAGTCATTGAAAAGGGACTCGCCACCGACATCACGGACATGGTCAAGTCATGGGATAAATACAAGTTCGTGAATGAGACCGTCCTGAAGGCAATCACGCACAACGGGCGCATTTACGGATTGCCCGTTGGCGGCACGGGCGGATGTTATGTGATGACGCTCTTTTACAACAAGGATATTTTCAGGGAGGCGGGCATTACAAAGCCACCGGACACGTGGGATGATTTTGTTGAAATTGCGAAGAAACTCACTGACAGAAAAAAGGGGCGCGCAGGTTTTGGCATCCTTGGTGAAAAGGCTGGCTCAGGCTGGCATTTCCTGAACTGGGTGTGGCAGGCGGGTGGCGATTTTGAGTTGAAGAAGAATGGCAAATGGACAGCCGTTTTTGATTCTCCCGAGGCTGTTCGCGCACTCCAGTTTGTGAAAGACCTCCACTGGAAATATGACATCCTTCAGGATGACCTCCTCTGCAACAATGACGACCTCTTTGAATATTTTGCCTCCGACCGCATTGCCATGGCGTTTTTCGTGCCTGAATATCTTGAGCATCTGATTGATAAATACAAGATGCCGGTGGAAAAAATCGGGATTGCCCTCCTGCCAGCCGGACCCGCAGGGCGTGCCAACCAGATGGGCGGCGCATTCAGCATTATCAACCCCACCATCTCAAAAGAGATGAAGGAGTGGTCGTTCAAGGCAATAACATTTGATTACGAGCTTGAGGCGATTGAGCTCAAATGCAAGATAGAGAGGGAACAGGGACGGATTGTCGGGCATGGTGTTCTGCCGGTCTTCCATGGTGAATATCAGGACAAGGTGGATGCAATTATTGACAAATACCGCACCGTTCCCAGCGAGAAAGAGATGATGCGGGAGGCGGCAAAATATGTGCATCCCGAACCGCCATATTATTGTCAGCAACTTTACAGCGAATATCTTGGTCCAGCGGTGCAAACAGTTTTGACCAAGAAGGACGCCGAGCCGGAGAAACTCCTCAAGGATGGCGCCGCTGAATTTCAACGCCGATTCTTAGACACTCTAAGAAAATGAATATAACTCACCACAGAGACACAGAGGACACAGAGGTTTATTTTTCTTTCCATGTCCAACAACGGACATGGAAAGGGACATTCTCTGTGCTCTCTGTGGCTCTGTGGTGAATCTTCAAGTAATTTGGTGCATAATGAGCGGTAAGTTTTACACCGGCTGGGCGATGGACGCCTATCCTGAGATGGATGAGGCGGCAATGGCGCACCATGTGGAGAGGCAGTTCAAACTTGGCGCTAACTTTTTCTGGATTGGACACAATAACCCCGGTGAGGTGGATGCGCAGAAGATTGAGCCCGGTCTTTCGTATGCCGTTTATGAGGCGTTCATGGACAAATCTGACCCGCGCCATAAAGATGCAGTCCAGATTCTTGCGGCACAGCGCCGGCTACTCGATTACTGCCTCAGGCATAATGTCCATGTTGTTTTTCCTATTGGTTATCAGATACAGATGGGTGAGCGCTGGAATGCCGTTCATCCCGAATCCCTGCGTCGCCACTTTGACGGCACGGTGGTTGATTATGGCGGCGTCTCCGCCTGCTCATACTCCCCGCAATACCAGAAAGATATCAGGCAATATTACGAGTGGGTTGCTGAGACCTTTATCAAAGATTATCGCCCAATAATTCTCCTTGTCAATCTTGCGGATGAGCCTTTCGGGGCGAATTATTCCCGGTGGGCTGAGCAGGTCTTCAAGGAGAGAACAGGTCTTACATTCGCACAGGCATTGAATGGCGGCAATGAGGAGAAATGCCTGCTCGGTGATTTCCAGTCAAATTATGTTGTGCATTATGCCGCATGGAGCGCGCGTGTCTGGCATGAGGTCTGTCCCGATATCCCATCCACAATGTCCTTTTGCGGACACCATGCGCGCGAGGAAAATCTCCTCCCAAGTGTAGTTGGACTTTTTGCAGAGACGCCCGAATATTTTCATCCCACCTTTGACGTCTATCCCCGAGATGGTGACCAGAAAACGTCCATCAAGGAGAGCGACGTAGTCATGCTGATAATCCTCCTGCGGCAGTTGGGTTATCTCTCAGCAAAATACCGCAAGCCATACTGGCTCTGGACGACGGGCAACAGCTGGGGACTGGGGCAAGGTTCATCTGACAAAGCGAACATAGCCGATGCGATTGTGAATCAGCTCATGGCGCTGGAGTTCGCCCTTGAAAATGGGGGGCATCTATCAGGTTTTGCCATCTGGAATTACAACGTCAAGTGTCAGGGGCTTTATAATGATATTTATGAGACGGTTTATGATATTGAGGACATGTTCAAAAAACTCACGCGTGTGATTGGTATCCTGAGAGATTTGCCGATGCGCAATGTCCGGCGTGACACCGAGATTGTCATTGTAACAGAGCGGGATTATGCCGCAAAATACATTGCGGAGAGCAGAGCCACAACCCTTGTCCGTCCCTTTCCCTTTGCACGGTTCATTCACGCCGCAAAAAATAATCTCAACCTCTTCATGGATGAAAGTCTGGCAGATGTTATTGATTATTGTGATGAATCTAAGATTGCATATCCCTCCATGCTGATTTATCTTTCCTCAGGAGAAATAGCCCCGTCACAAGAGGAACATGCCGCCCTCCTGAAATATCTCTCCGGCAAACGCCGCGCCTTAATACCCCGCAGACTTCTGAGTTATCTGAAAAATAGTGAGCCATTTCCTGCAGAGATTTTTCTGTATGATGAAACTCCTGAGCATATTTCTGAGGAGACGCTGACTGCCTTCACAAATAATGACAGGTCAGGCGCAGATGGACTTTTTCATTTCAACCTTGGCGAGGTCAAAGTTGCTTATAATCTTACCGGCGTGAAGCGACCTCTTGTTTTGAGACCTGAGCATAAAAACATGATTGTCACTCAGCTCGACCCTTTTGCCAACATGAAGGAACGCCACAAGATTGGTGCCCCGAACAGTGTGGAAGTCATGCTTGAGCATCACGAGGTTGCCTTTATTTCCAAGCCAAATTCCCTAACGCTCAAACGCCTTATGGATGCCCTTGCACAGGCGTGAATTAAAATGGAGGAGATTATTGATAGTTTATGGATGTTTCGGTTTATCTTCTGCGCTAAGACTCGTGCGAATGATTTGCCCCATGCTGACGGTGCCATTGGTTGGGTCATAAACCACCAAGCCTGCAAATCCCAGGAATTTATAATTGTGAATATCCGGACCCGGAGAATTTAGAGCCCATTGGACACTCCGACCGTTCTGAGAAAAGTTCTCCCAGATTGCAACGAAATCATATCCTATATCGAATTTCGCATAATCAAAAACAATCGGGTGAATGACTTTGCCTCCGATGACTCCACCCACTCTATAAGGCGCACTGCCTGAAAGGTTGCTATTGGCAAGATTTTCTGCAAAAAAGTTCTCGGGAAGATTTGACATAAAGGCAACGGGCGTGGTGAGATGCATAAGCCGTCCCATGAAAGTATTGATGCCATCCGTGTAATCGGGAGGATAGTGATTAGAGTCCGTGGCATAAGCCTCAAGGGCGACGGCAACAGACCGCATGTCACTTCTTGTCCGGGCGACCTTGGAGCGCACCTGCGCCTCAAGGAAGTTGGGGATGGCAATGATTGCTACCACGATAAGAAGTTCTATCAGGGTAAAACTTCTTGCACGTTTAATGTCCTCAAATTGTCTGAGTTGCATAATTTTTTTCCTCTTCAAACATATAGTACAATTAATATTTCAGAGTTCTAAGGGAAAGTCAATAGGTGATTATCTGAAATTGAAGCCAAATCTCCTTGACGTCACTATGTGTCAGGCATAAATAGTTATTTTGAAATAATGAAGAGAGATTGTCCATGCCTGTTGTTATCATTATGCCGATTCTGGGCTGGAGCTGGGTGATGCTGTCGCCTATTGTTATGGCGGCGGCAGGGGCGCTCGGATTCCAGACACTGACGGGCGATAAACTCAAGGACTGGCTCCAGAAGGAGATTGAGAAGGATAGGAAGAGACTGCGAAAGGTGAACGTCGCACTTGAGGAGGTTATGGCGGATATTGTGGCGGAGGAGCTGGGTCGGGAGGAGCGGCTCGATTTCAAAAAGGGAAATATGATTCTCACCTTCCGCAAGGATGCCCGCGGCAAGTTCCACGTTGAGGTCACAGGACCCAGATCCATGACCGCGGTCGAACTGCTCACGATTGGTGATGAATTTGCCCGCACGATTATCCAGCAGTTTGCACATCACCGCGTTGCCCGGGAACTTGACCTTCGTGGCGTGCACATCGTTGGCGAGGAGGTCAACGAAAACGGCGATATCATCCTTCATACGCGCAAGTGGAGCTGAGCGCAGATTTTCTCATTTCGGGACTACGGATGTGGTAAAATATGGGTCGGTTTTCAAGACTTGAACGCGAAACGCAGGATGCCTTGGTTAAACAGAGGGCTCAGGAAAAAAAGGTCAAGGAGCGCCCTCAGGGTCAAGAGGAGTCCTATGACGCCGGCTATTATGCACGTGAGGCTGATGAGGCATTTTTCCACGGGCGATTCAAGGATGCCCTCCAGTTATATTCCCGCGCCATCCAGACGGATAACATGCAGCATTATCCCTGGCTTGGTCAGATTTACTGCCTGATTGAGCTTGGACAGTTGAAGGAGGCGGATATCTGGTGCGCTCGTGCGCTGGAGCTTTTCCCGGAGGATAGCGCCATTCTCTCCTTGCGCGCCGTCATGTATGCTAATCGCGGGATGTATAAGCGTGCCCTTGCCACTTCCGACTATGCCATCAGTCAGAAGGATGTAGAGGCGCATTCCTTTGTGGCGCGGGGGAATGTCCTCCTTCTTGCCGAGAATAAAAATGCCTCACTCTGTTTCATAAAGGCGATGGAACTGGCTGGTGAGAATGAATGGCAAATACCGATGCGCATCGGTCTCATCTATTTTAAAAGAAGAGAATACACCCTTGCTCTGGATTATCTTCAGAAGGCATGTGCCTTGAATGTTACCAATGATTACCTCTGGTATCATCTGGGGCAGTGTTATCATAAGCTTGGATTTTTCACAAAGGCGATGGAGTCATATCAGCAGGCGGCGGCACAAAACCCCGAGAACAAACAGGTCAGCGCCGCCCTTGCACGTCTTTCCCACACATCCATATTTTTTGGCATCTTTCGCAAAATTTTTGGCATTTTCAGATAAGAGATGTGACCGTAAGGATAAGGACGGGCGACACAAAGCGGGCAATTTATTGTATTAATGCCTTCATTGCAATGCCCGGGTCGTGGGCGCGCATCAGGGTTTCGCCCACAAGAATGGCATGAATGCCGAGACTTTTGAGAAACATCACGTCGGATGTGGTTTTAATTCCGCTTTCGCTGACCACGCAGATGCCTTCAGGAATCAGGGGGCGCAACCGCGCACTCTGCCGTATGTCCACGGAAAAATCGCCGAGATTGCGGTTATTGATGCCGATGAGAAGCGGTTTAATCTTCAGGGCACGGCGCAATTCTGCCTCCGTATGAATCTCCACAAGAGATGCCATGCCCATTTTTTGAGAGAGTGTGTGAAATGCCTCCAGCTCAGCATCGCTCAGGATTGCGGCAATGAGAAGTATGGCATCAGCGCCAGCGGCGCGTGCCTCCCAGACCTGATACTCATCAATGATGAATTCCTTGCGTAATATGGGAAGTGAGACAGATGCCCTCACTGCCCGCAGGTGTTCCAGCGAGCCTGCAAAATATTTTTCATCCGTCAGCATTGAGATTGCCGCCGCACCGCATTCCTCATACCTTCGGGCGATGGTGACGGGGTCAAAATCTGGTCGGATAATTCCCATTGATGGTGAGGACTTTTTAATTTCCGCAATGACACGGATAGTGGCGGCTGATGGCTGAAGCGCCCTGATGAATGGTCTTACTGGAGGTGCGGCGCCGGTGGTGGAGCGAACCTCCTCCAGCGGAACTCTCCTTTTCGCCTCCGCCACAAATTCCTTCTTATATGCCAGAATCTCGTCCAGAATCATAAGACACCGCCAAGTTTTCGGTTACAATACTGATAAAACAGATATCCTCTGTCCCGTTTTGTTTTTTCAAGATAATTGTGTGTTTTACATATTTATGAGACCGCAGATGCACGCCGATAAACGCTGACGAGAAAGCGCATTTTGGAGCGGTGTCCATCGGCGTTTACCTGCGGTTAATATTTTCATATAAGAATGAATTGGACATGCCCCGATGGCGGTGATAATAGTTTAGTCTCACATGGATGAGACGGGGAGGATGCATCTTTTTTAAGACGGATTTTCAGATGTTGCATGGATAGAGAGAAATGAAGTTCAAGATTATCAGTTCGGCAATCGTCATTTTCTGGCTGGTCATGATGTTCACACTGGTCAGGGACCGCCTGTTATCGCATGCGGCAAAGGCTGTCCCATCCGAGGTCGCGCCATCTCTCCTCGCCGCTAACTGGAAGGATTATGAGGAATGGATGGATATTTATTACAAAGGCTTGCCCATCGGTGCGATGACAACATCAATCAGACGTGGTAATGAGGGTCAGGTGTATTATATCACGTCACGTCTGTTTATGGAGCTCAAGGTGATGAGTTTCAGCGCCAGAGTCCGCATGGCTCTGGGTGCGGAGCTCGATGATGCATTTGTTCTCCAGCGGTTTCTGGCAAAAGCCTCTGCAGGTGGGAGTGATTGGACAATGAGCGGGCTTTTTTACAAGGGAAGGCTCCTTTACCGTATCGAGGGCGGGGGGCGCGATACTGTGGGCGCGCTGGAACTGGAAAAGTCACCTTCGCTTTTAGAGGCGGTTCGTTCAACACTGGGGCGAAGTCTGGAACTCAAGGTTGGCAGGGTGTATCAAATACCCGTCTATGACCCGATTTGGAGCTCAGGCGGTGGAATGGCAGAGGTGCGGGTGGTGCGGATGGAGTCCATCGTTATTGGTGAAAAAAGATACAATGCATTCCGTGTGGAGACAATACTTAACAAGTATGTTAGTGTTGTATGGCTGGACAATGATGGTTGCACACTCATGCGGCAGATTTTGCCCGATGTGATAATGAAGCGCGCGGAAAAGGACGAGGTTATCACCCGTTACAAGGAATTTGCCGTCCCCGTTCCGCTTCCGGGTGAATTATCCGTCCGGGATTTTCTGGGGAAGGAATCCACGTCGGGCGGAGGCGAGAGCGGTCTTCAGTTTCTGTTGCAGGATATGATGAAATCGAAAGATAATGCTGATAAGAAGTAAGGGTAAACAGGCGGGGGATTGAAAAATGGAAGATGGCATGATTGTAATTGAGAACCTGACTAAATATTTTGAGGAGGTTTGCGCCGTCAAAGACCTTACCCTCTCCGTTCCGGCGGGTGAGGTGTTTGCCTTCTTAGGACCGAATGGTGCGGGCAAAACCACGACCATCAAAGTCATGACAGGGCTTCTGCGACCGACACGCGGACGCGCCATCCTCGGCGGTTTTGACATCCAGAAACAGCCCTTTGAGGCAAAGCGACTCATCGGTTACATCCCTGACCATCCCTATGTGTATGAGAAGCTCTCCGGTGCGGAATTTTTCCATTTCATCGGCGACCTTTTCTGGGTGCCACGCAAAGAACAGGATGAAAAAATGGAATACTATTTCAATCTGTTCGGTCTTTCGAGTGCGCGGGATAAACTGATTGAAAATTACTCCCATGGCATGAGGCAGAAACTTGTAATGTCCATATCCCTTCTCCACGACCCGGAAATTATCATTGTGGATGAGCCAACGGTTGGGCTTGACCCGCAGAGCATGAGGATTGTCAAGGGACTCTTCCGTGATTGCGCAAAGAAAGGAGCCACGGTTTTTCTATCCACGCATGCCTTATCTGTGGCGGAGGATGTGGCAGACCGCATCGGGTTGATACACAAGGGTTCTCTCATTTTTCATGGAACTCTCGATGAGATGCGCTCCTTTGCGCACAGGGAGGGAAATCTGGAAGAACTCTTTCTCAAGCTTACTGGAGATGTGATTTCGGGTTAAGTCAAGAGTCCTAAGAAAAAGAATATATATTCACCACAGAGTCACAGAGGACACGGAGGATAAAAAAATCTCATATAATTCTCTGTGACTCTGTGGTGAATCCCATATTTTAGAGATTTCAGGAATGCCTTTAACACCGATTAAAATAATCTTCGGCGCCAAGCAGAAGATAATAAATAATTACATAAAGGACATGAGACGGCATATCTGGATTCATGTCCTGATGGGACTGGGGGTAGTTTTACTGCTCGTTGGTGGAGGAACCGCCTTTTTCTATGTCCTGTTTGATTTTCTCCTCTCCGAAAATCTTCAGCCCTTCGGCGGTGACCTCCTGAACTACCTGATAGGAATGGTATTTCTGGCATTCTTCTCCATGCTTATTTTTTCTAACATCATCATCACGCTTTCAACCACCTACATCTCACGTGAACTGGATTTTTACATGTCCCTTCCCATTGTGCACCGCAACCTGTTTGTAGTGAAGCTGGTGGAGTCCATAATTTACAGTTCCTGGGCGTTTGCCATTTTAGCGTTGCCTATTTTCATGGCATACGGTGCGGCGGGGCGTGTGCCCTGGTCATATTATCCACTGACCATCCTTATGGTCGTGCCGTTCTTGCTTCTGCCGGGCGCCATCGGCGCCATTATCGCCATGCTGATTTCGGCATATCTTCCGGCGAGAAAGACACGGCTCATCTCGATTGTCCTTGCCGGAGGGACTGTTATTGCTACCACCCTGACTGTGCGCATCTTGGGGTTCCGACGCATCTTTACACTGACCGATGTGAAGAATTTCGGCGACATCATGAACTTCTTGCGCGTTGGCAATGACCCTGTCCTGCCGAATTACTGGCTCACGCAGGGTATTATCCATGCTGGGAGGGGAGAGGTTTGGGGATGGTTCTACTGGTTCTGTGTCCTGCTTTCCTCTGCGCTTATGTTTCTTCAGGTATGCTGGTGGATGGCTCCGCATCTTTATTACAGGGGATGGTGCCTGTCGAAGGAGTCAGCAACGCAGAGCATGGCGGGTGGGAGGTTTTCTCTTCTTAACTGGATGGAGAAGCCCTTGCGTATTCTGCCGTCCCAGACATGCGCCCTTGTGGTGAAAGACGTAAAGACCTTCTGGCGCGACCCCGCCCAGTGGACTCAGATTATCATCCTTTTCGGGTTGCTTTTCATTTACATTGCCAATCTGCGCAGTGCCTCCCGCTATGCCGGTGCCATCAACATCTTCCTGCCCCGCTGGCAGATGCTCCTTTCCTTTTTCAATCTGGGCGCGACCTGTTTCATCCTTTCCATCATCACCACGCGCTTCATTTATCCCATGCTTTCCCTTGAGGGGAGGCAATTCTGGCTTATAGGTCTTGCGCCGATGGACCGCTGTCGCATTGTGTGGGAAAAATACTGGCTGAGCGCCATCACGGCGTTCGTCATGGCGGAAGGGATGATGTTTTTTTCAAATACCATTCTAAAGGTTGATATGGTAATGCGTGTCCTTTCTGCTCTGACCATACTGGTCATGAGTTTTGGTCTGACGAGTTTGTCAGTGGGGCTGGGCGCAATCTCGCCCGATTTCAAGGAAGATAATCCCGCCCGCATCGCCAATGGGTTCGGTGGCACCATGAATGTCATCCTCAGTCTGATTTACACAGGTCTGGTAATCGCCTTTGAACTTCTTCCAATGTATCTTGATGCCCTGAGAAGGCGAACGCTCGCCTCCTGGCACTTGACTTATATCATCCCCTATGTCACCGCTTTTCTTATTGTGAACGTCATAACCATTGTACTTCCAATGAAGATGGGTCTTATCCGCTGGCGTCGGATGGAGATGTGATAATGAGAAACATCACTAAATTGTTGCTCGTCGCTGTAACATTAATTGTCATTGCAGGTGGAATACGCCTGATACTGTTGTCTCAGCGGGGTGAGAAGGTTCCACGGGAGGTTGGCACTGAACAGAGAATTCTGACTCACAAGATGCAAGAGGCATCGGCACCCGCACAAAAGTTGGAGCAGTCTGTTATTGAGGAGCCCATTAAAGAAAAGCCAAAGCCCCGTTCCACATTTTCCCTCCTCAGCGGACGCGCCCTTGATGAATCCGGTCACCCTGTGAAGGATGTAGAACTCCACCTTTATCGCAATATAGACCTCCCTTATTCATTCAATCTCCTTGACGAAAATCTGCAGGATACGTCTCCCACGCGCACCATTTCGACCGATGTGGAGGGACGTTATCTTTTTGACCGACTGCCGGCGGGTGTTTATCGCCTTTATGTCAGTGGTCCTTGCGTCCCATACTGGCTTGATGCCCCCTTGAGTCTTGATGAGGGAGAGCCATTCACGGATTTTAATATCACCGTTTCCGCAGGTGTTCCCTTGAAGGGCGTGGTTCTGAACGAGGCGCAGAAACCCGCATCCGGTGCGGATGTCCTCTTCACTGGCGAGGATTTTGGGAGGAAATATCTTGGACGCGCCAGAACCGGTGCTGATGGTCGTTATGAATTTCAAAATGCCCCGAAGGGGACGAACCTGTTTGTCACTGCAATGCGTGATGGGAATGCACCGGCATTTTGCGAAAAGGTCTGCCTTCCCCTCGCCGTGACGAGCGGTCCCCTGAAACTCCTCCTCGAAAAGCCAATTGTTCTGAAAGGACGCGTCTTCGCTCCTGATGGTCAGCCTGCCGCTGGTGCGGAAATCTATGCGACCCTTGATGCAAGATGGAAATTCAGGAAAATCTATGCTGATAAGGATGGCGGATTTACGTTCCGATGTTTTGGCGCCGGCAAGGTTACACTCCTCATTCACAGATGCGGAGGTGGGGAGATACTTTTGTGGGATGTTGTCCTTGAAAAGGGCAAAACGCCCGATGAACTCACCCTGAAACTGGAACAGGGGCGCTCCATTTCCCTTACGGTCGTTGATGATAAGGGCACATCCATACCGGATACCCGCGTCAATTTTTTCATTTTAGACGAAGAGATTTCATTCCGCACAAATGAGCGAGGCGAACTCACAGTGCGCGGACTGAAAGATGAAACGGTGAGGATTATTTCTCGGGTTCATAATATGGCGCCGGTCATCATTGATGATATACGCCCCGGGATAACCACATCGCTCAGGATTGTGCATAACAAAGGCACGGCGGTCTTCGGAACCATCCTGTGCGGTGATACACATCAGCCTGTCTTGGAGGCGCATTTTAATGCAGATGTCGATAGAGATGTTGTGAAACGTCCCTCAAACGCCCGCGGTGAATATCAGGCGCACTTTATTCCGGGGGATAATTCATCCCGGACGTTCGCCAAAGCGGAGAAATTTGCTCGGAAATATGGTCCCCGACTCAAAATGGAGCCCGGCAAGATTTATAGGGGGATTGACTTCCTTCTCGGCAACGGAGGTTCCGTCAGCGGGCTTGTCTTAGAAGAAGGGACAAATAAACCAATTGCCGATGCCAAAGTCACGTGTTTTGATGCGAAAACGCCCGATGTTTATTCCGACAAGGCGGGGCGGTTTAAATTTGAAGGTGTTCCAGAGGGCGATGCCATCATTAATGCCTCTGCAGATGGATATATCAAACCCCGCTCCCGCCTTGTGCAGGTCAGGGAGGGCGAGGAGAGCAAAGGCGTCCTTTTTTATCTCAAGAAAGGCGCACAGATTAGCGGGACTGTGAAAAAGAAAACTGGTCAGCCCATATCCAACGCCTCTGTCCTCGCCGCTTGGGGAAAGTTTATTAGTATGATAGATAAAAGCCATTTTGATGTTAAAGAGCAGACAGGCGAGGATGGACGCTATACCCTCAAAAACCTGCCGCCAAACGAGGCGGTATCAGTTAGGGCGACGCATGAGGACTATGCGCCCGCTGATGCCGGTTTCTTTAATCTCAAGCCCGGGGAACACAGGGAAAATGTGGACATTATTATGACGGACGGCGGTGCTATTGCCGGTCGAGTTATGGATGAAGGTGGAAAAGGGTTGTCTAAGGCAGAGGTCAAGGGAGACCAGGGAATTGGCAAATTCTTGGCATCACAACTTGCTAATGCCGTTATGATGCACGAAACGGGACATTTCACCTCCGTTGATGAGGATGGGCGATATACGCTTAAACATCTTGCGCCAGGGGAATATAATGTTATGGCGAAGGCGAAGGATTATATTTATGATATAAGGCAGGGCGTAGTCGTGAAAGAGGGCGAGACCGTAGCGAGCGTGGATTTCCGCCTGAAGCGTTCTGTCTCTCTCGCTGGATTTGTCAGGGATGACACTGGGAAGCGCATATCCGGAGCCAATGTCAGCGCCTTCATGATGAATTTTCAGAAACCAAGTGTTGGCAGTGAGACAACGGTACAGGATGGCACTTTCAGAATTGAAGGTCTTGCGCCGGGAGGATATATGGTTTCTGTGGAGAAGTCGCCATATCCGCTCATGATGAAGTTGAACATTCAGGCGCCGGATGAGAATCTTGAGCTTGTGCTTGAATCAGGCGGCTCCATCAGCGGCATGGTTCAGGATAAAGTGAGTAAAAAGCCCGTTCCGACATACAAAATCGTGGCAGAATATTCTCCCGGTGGTTTTTTCGGTGGCGGGAGCATGGCGATGATGAACCGGGACCCGCGTTACAATCGCTCAGATGAAGTGAACAGTCCGGATGGCACATTTTTCATAAGTAATCTGAAACCCGGCAAATTTAATCTCAAAGTTAATGCCCAAGGGTATGCGGCGGGTGAGAAATCAGGCATCCGTGTGGAAAGCAACAAGACGGTGGAGGGAGTTTTGATAGAGCTCGGAAAAGGAGTTACCCTTGAAGGGC
>Ga0172365_10002610_pt1 | contig 13339 bp, 9 predicted proteins | sample LakKivSesite48cm_FD_114535 | JGI IMG/M metagenome (GOLD analysis project Ga0172365, IMG submission 114535) | Sediment microbial communities from Lake Kivu, Rwanda - Sediment site 48cm | ecosystem: Environmental > Aquatic > Freshwater > Lake > Sediment | place: Rwanda: Western Province, Lake Kivu...
CATACTTGTTTTAAGGTATAAAAAGCCTGATCTCCATCGTCCTTTTAAAACGCCCCTGTTCCCGGTTGTACCAATTCTTGGTGTAGTGACTTCACTGGGCGTCATGCTCACCCTGCCAAGAGACACCTGGATGCGTCTAATATTATGGATGGCAATAGGATTAGTCATATACTTTACCTATAGCCGGTACCACAGTAAATTAAGCCAGCCGAACAAGTAACGGAGTGTCTTTTAGTGCAATACATTTTTTTAAAGAAAGGTTCAAGGTTGAAGGTTTAGGTGTTTAGGCTGAAGGTGTTCAGGCTTTTAGGTGGGGAAGATAACAGCAGTTGAAAGACAAAAGATAAAAGGATAAAGATAAAAGTTTTTCAGTAACTACTTGTTAATCTTGTACTTATATGTATATCGTTCGTCTCTTCTTTTATCTTTTAACTTTTGTCTTTTATCTTTTTTCAATCCCTTGTTCTTTCAGCCTTTTCCGGAAAGTTCACCAGCCAGAGTTTGTCTGTCGCCCGTGTGAAGGCAGTATATAACCAACGGTAGTATTCCCTGGTCACCATCTCATCCGGTACATATCCCTGGTCCACAAAAACCGAATTCCATTGTCCGCCCTGTGCTTTATGACAGGTCACGGCATAAGCGAATTTGACCTGTAAAGCATTGAAATAAGGATGCTGCCGGATCATTTCATACTTTTTCTTCTTTGACCTGATCTCCGGAAAATCCTCCGCAATGTTGTTGTACAGCACCTTCCCTTCCTCAGTGCTGAGGGAAGCCGATCCCGACAACAGGGAATCCAGGATAATGATGGCCCTGACCGGCACGTTCCCATAATCAGGAAAGCTCAGCTCCACTTCAGCAAACCGGTATCCGTACCTGTCCCCGGAACCGAATATATGTGTTATCTCGGCGATATCCCCGTTAGCAATAAAATCGAGTGTCTCCGCCTCATCCTTCCAGAAATAATTATTCTTGACGATCATGAGGTTATCACCCTTTTCAATCGTTCCCTGCCGTTCCAGGATCTGGCTTCGTATGGCTATGTTAAACCTGTTGGCCCTTTTATTTGAACGGGTGATAATGACAGTGCCGCCTGTACCATGGCGTTCATATGAGGAACGGATCTCTTCGATGAGGTATTCACCTGTAATATTCTGTATATCATCAAATTCCGACAGGTTGAACTCCGGCCTGGCAATATGACCCTCTGCAAGGTTCTGTCTTAACAGGGTTGCTGTGGCAAGTATTCCTGAGCCGGATGACTGCCTGACCACATCATCAAGGAACAGCTCGCTGGCCTGAAGGCCTAATTTTTTCAGCTCCTTAAGGTCAAGAGCCGGACTGATATCCAGCCCGACAGGAGGAAGCTGAGCAGTATCACCTATCAGGATCAGCCTGCAGTTTTTCTGATTATATACGTAGGTCACCAGGTCCTCGAGCAACCGTCCTGATCCGAATATGGTATTTTCCTGGGCCTGGTTGGTTATCATCGAAGCCTCATCGACGATGAAGTAAGTATCAGAGTGCAGGTTACGGTCCAGTACAAACTCTCCCACCCCATCCTTTGCTGATCGTTGCCGGTATATTTTTTTGTGGATGGTGTATGCCTGCCGGTTTGAATAGGAGGATAAAACCTTTGCAGCCCTGCCCGTGGGTGCCAGTAATACATAACCGATCCCGAAATGATCGAGTGTGGCGACAAGGGAACTGACCATGGTTGTTTTGCCTGTGCCGGCGTATCCTTTGATGATGAATACATCCTTCCCTGCAGGTGATGCTATATGCGCCGCCAGCCGATCAATTAATCTCGTCTGGCTCGGGGTCGGGGAATAATCGAAATTTTTTCTGAGCAGGGAGATTAAATGATCTTTCAGCATTGAGTCTAATAAAGCCTAAATTTAGAATTTAATTTTTGATTTTTTAGTTTAAATTTACCGCCGTGCCAGCAACTGATACCTAAGAATAAACGTACCGGTTTCATTGTTCAGGCGCGGATTCAATGTTGATTTAATGCATTTTGTACCTTTATAAGGGAGTAATGATACAGCAAGCATGTATGAATTCAATCTTTTTGATGATAGTTTAGAAAAGAACAAATCAGATTCCTACCATCTTTCTATCCAGGCGGGCACGGATGGATTTTCTTTTTCTGTGCTGGATCCTTACCGGAATCGATACCTGGCCCTTTCACACCTTCCTTTTAAGACCAGGCCTGATCTTCTGTTGCTTCCCGAAATAATACAAAGCACGCTGACCTCCCGGGAGCTGCTGACGCTTGATTATGACAGCATTTCATGCATCCTTACCGGATACAAATCCACATTGCTCCCTGCCAGCCTGTTCAATAAAGATCATATCCGGACCTATTTTGAATTCAACCACGAGATGGAGGATCTGGATGAATTGCATATCAATTACCTGAAATATATTGATGCCTATCTGATCTTTTCCGTTTACCAGGAGATAAGCAACCTGCTGTTCAAACATTTTCCTAAAATCAAAATCTTCAACCAGGCTGCGCCTTTCATTGAAAGCACTCTCCTTCAGAAGGAAAACGAGCAACAGATCTCCGTGTGCTTCCATACAGATTTTTTTGATATTATCTATCTGAGGGGCAGGCAGTTGATCCTCTATAATAATTTCAAATACCGTAATCCGAAAGATGTTATTTATTTTATCCTGTTCACCTGCGATAAATTGAAACTGGACCCGGGTGTGATACATGTCTGCCTTTCAGGAGATGTTGACGTTCAATCTGTTGAAACAGAAATAATCAGGCAGTTTTTTAAGAATGTCAGCTTCGCCAGGATGGATAAACAATTTAACTATCCTCCCGGATTCAGCAAAATCCCGGAACACACCTTCCTGAACCTTTTAAATCTGTACCATTGCGAATAATCGGAGGCGAATATAAAGCCAGGATCATTCCCGTCCCCAGGTATTTCAGGGCCAGGCCCACGACTGATACAGCAAAAGAAAGCCTGTTCAACATTCTCGCAAATTATTTTGATTTCAAAAAGACCAGGATACTGGATCTTTTCTCCGGGACAGGCAGCATTGCACTCGAATTTGCATCACGGGGTGCAAAACAGGTGTCACTGGTGGAAATAAACGGAAGGTATGCAGGTTTTATTCACCAGACGGTTTCCCGCCTTGGAATAAGCCAGATACAGGTGATCAGGGCAGATGCTTTAAAGTTCATCAGGAACGCCTCCGAAAGGTTTGATATTATTTTTGCTGATCCGCCATATGATATGCAGGGAATAGAAATATTGCCTGATGAGGTATTTAAATCAGGGCTGCTTCTGAAGGAAGGGTGGTTTATTCTTGAACATGGAAGGGCTCACGATTTTTCAGGCCATCCCAACTTTTTCCAGATGAGGAAATACGGGAGTGTACACTTCACTATGTTCGTGAATCGTGAGTCGGAAGAAGAAAGTGAGTAGTGAGTAGTGAGTCGAAAGTAGGTTGATAGGCTGAAGGCTTTTAGGCTGTTAGAAAGAAGAAGTTCAAAGTTCCTGATTTAAACCACGCTGGTGCGTGTTTCCAAATGCGTGACTTTATCTTCTGATAACATTCGTTTCCCTGGGCACTCGTCAGGAGACGCGCATCAGCAAAGCGAGAAGATTTCTGCAACTCATCGGATGACATGGAGTCATCCGATGAGAATTGAGCACAGAGTGATGAGTGAAGGGAATGACGAGCAGGCAGGAGGAAATCAGAAGTCGGAAGTCAGATATGCCCTTTTCCCTTTTCCACTTATCCTCTTCTCCATTTATCCCCTTTTCCGATTGAACACTTTAACGCATCAACGCTTTAACGCTTCAACCCTTTAACACTTTTCCGCTTCAACACATTAACGCATTAAAGGATTAACGCTTTTCCCCTTATTCTCTTTTCCCCTTCTGCCCTTGCGCCCTTGCGCCCTTGTACCTTTGTACCCTTGTGTCCTTGCGCCCTTGTGCCCTTTTCCCCTTCTACCCTTCTACGCTTCAACGCTTCTACGCTTCAACGCTTCTACGCTTCTACGCTTCTACCCTTCTACCCTTCTACGCTTCTACCCTTCTACCTTTCGACGCCTGGCCCGTCAGTTCTTTCTCCACCTCTTCGAGTGATTTGCCTTTTGTTTCAGGGAGCTTTTTATGTATGTACAAAAATCCAAGCAGACAGATGAATGCATAAAGCCAGAAAGCACCGGAAACTTTTACAAGCTTATTTATAAACGGGAAAAGCAGTACCAGCAAGGTGCTGGCTATCCACAGGGTAGCTGAGGCAAGCGCCATGGCTGATCCTCTGACACGGTTAGGAAAAATCTCCGACAGGATCACCCAGGTAACCGGCGCAAGGGACATGCCATAAATTGCTATGGCAGCGATAATGATTAGCAGCACGATGATACCACTGGCACCCGAGTAATAAGTGAATCCCAGGATCAGATAGGTTATTGCCAGTCCTGCTGCCCCGATAAGCATCAATTTCTTCCTGCCCCAGCGATCAACAGTACGTATAGCCACAAATGTAAATACCAGGTTGACCATTCCTGTAATGACAATGTTAAAAAGGGAGTCTGTTATGCCGAAACCTGCTGAGACGAAGACCTCTTCAGCATAATTAAATACTATATTGATCCCGCACCATTGCTGAAAAGCTGCGAGCACCAATCCAAGCAACAGGATAGGTCTCAGCTTCCTGTCTGCCAGCAGCCTGAGATCCGTACGTCCGGGGGTATCACTGAAGGATTGAAGTATGTCATTCCTGACAGATTCAGCATATGCGTTCCCGCCGATTTTTGCCAGGACAGCATCGCATTTTTCAGGTTTCCCGGCTTTGATCAGATACCTTGGGCTTTCCGGGATAATGAAAGACAATACCAGGAAAAGTATGGCCGGAACTGTTCCCGCCCAGAACATCCATCGCCATGCCATCTGTCCGTTCCATGAATTAAGGATCATCTCATCCGTGGCATGCAGGGGCACTTCTTCGGCTATATAATAATTGACAAGCTGGGCTGAAAGGATGCCGATCACTATGGTGAGCTGGTTGAGGGACACAAACCTGCCCCTGATAGACCTGGGCGCAAGCTCTGCAATATAAACCGGCGAGATGACAGAGGCAGTACCTATGGCTATGCCGCCAATGATCCTGAAAAGCATAAAAATCCAGAATGCTCTCGCCATCCCTGTACCAAGTGCTGATATAACGAAGAGGATGGCGGCAAGGGACAGCGATAATTTCCTTCCGGCGCTATCACTCAGATATCCTGCCATCAGTGCACCTGGTATACATCCTATCAGCGCACTGCTCATCGCCAGTCCCTGGAGGCTCGGGATCCCGGTCAGGTTGAAATATCTCTCATAAAAGAATTTTGCCCCGCCGATGACAACCCAGTCATAGCCAAAAAGCAAGCCGCCAAGTGCAGCAATCAGGGTAATGCCCAGTATGTAGGCAATGTTGAATTTCTGAGGATTATGCACGTACTAATTGATATCGGTGTTACTTATAAAAGCAATTTTTTTACTGTCGGGTGACCAGCCCGGAACATTCATTGTTCCCTGTCCCCCATAGACATAACCGATAATTTCCGGTTCTCCGCCTGCAACAGGCATAAGCCTTATCAGCACATGTTTGCAGAATGGATGATCCTCCGGGGACACTTCAGCAGGATAGGATAAAAAGACAATCCATTTGTTATCAGGTGATACATGCGGGAACCAGTCCTGGTAACTGTCAAAGGTGAGCTGTTTCTGTTCGCTCCCGTCAGCTTTCATCCGCCAGATCTGCATGGTGCCCGTACGGTTCGAGTTAAAATAGATATACCTGCCGTCAGGTGAATATTCGGAGCCATCATCCAGCCCTTCCGCACTGGTAAGCTGAATTTCTTCTTTTGTATCCAGTGAGATCCTGTAGATATCGTATTTATTGTTCCTGTTGCCGGTAAAGACCAGGTACTTGCCATCGTGAGACCAGCCATGGAGATAGGATGCTCCGCCCTGGGTGATCTGTTCAGGCTGCGAGCTTCCCGTGACAGGCATAACATAAATAGTTGAGTTGTCATTATCCTCTGCCCTGTGGTGACTGATCCCCAGATATTTGCCGTCAAAAGACAACACATGATCGTTGTTGTTGTCATTCGCAAAACCACTGTTGATCAAGGTTATGCCGTCATCTTCCAGGTTGTATTTGTACAGCAGCCCGTTTGAGTTGAATAGGAGCGAACGGTCATCATTGGTCCAGTTCGGGGCCTGGATGGAATGTGGGGTACTGAAAATGATCCTGCTGTTGCGGCTTTCGATATCCATTATCTCAAGGTTACAACCGATATAATCATGGTAAGGCTGAAAATCTTCCGGTGCCGGCCTGATGATCCTGACATTGCTGAATACAGCTGTTTCAATCACTTCGGGATTATGAGAGCATACATATAAACCCACAAATACTTCATCCTTCAGTTCGATACTATCAACCTGTACTGTTATAAAAGGCTTACCCGGGATGGCTGCTGACATGATGAACTTATTACCTGTCCTTTCCAGCTGGATCACGCCGGGGGCTGTTATATCCAGTCTCTTTTCTTCAGTATCAGCCCCTTCTGTCTTCCTGAACTGAAGGGAGGTCAGCCCGTCGCCATGCACTGCAGCATTGACATGAGGAGATGAGGGATCCAGGTTTTCACGGACGATCCAACCTGCTTTCCTGTGGGCTTCCACACCCTGACCGACAAAACTGATGTTTGTCCTGAGGATAAAATTCCCTTTAAGGGGGATCCACAGAAAATGAAATTGATCCTCATCAAACCACATATTGGTTCCTGATCCTGTGATGGTATAAACCTGGTCCTGCTGGTTGTATGTCACGGTCCCTTTATGAAGTACATTGCCAATATCAGTATGCCTGCTGAAAGCCCCATACCGGGTGACCTGTGAAAACAAACTGTTCGATACCATGATTGCGGCAATTAATGTAATAATGAATGAATTTTTAAGTTTCATGGGAATGATAATTGGTTTAGCCTGGTATATTAGGTATTACTTAATAAGGATCTTTTCAATTTCCCCTGCCCAGAGATCATAGCCCGCCTTGTTCATATGTAAACCATCCTCAAGAAATATCCCCTGCCTGGGTTCATTCTTTTCATCAAGCATCACCGGCCAGATATCAATAAATTCAACATCATCCTTTTTTTCTGCATATTCCCTGATAAGCCTGTTGAGCTGTTTGTAATTTTCCTTCAGTTCCCATCTTGCCAGGCTGGGTTTGGCCGATATAAGCGCAATTTTTATGCCGGGCAGGCGATCCTGTAGCTGCGCGACAATTCTTTCCGCATCTTTCATAATTGTGGCAGGTTCCTTACCGGAAGCCAGGTCATTATCCCCCTCATAGATAATGACCTGGTCAGGACTGTACCTGAATACCAGTTCATCGAGAAAGAACAGCAGGTCGCTCATATGTGAACCGCCGAAACCTGTATTTATTATTGTCCTTCCTGGAAAATATTTCCAGGCGTCATTCCACAATTTTATACTTGAGCTGCCGGTAAACAGGATCACCCTGCTGCCGGCATGGTGACTGATATGCAGCTTCGACAGGCTGTCCACCTCATGGATGAACCTGTACGGATCCTGACCCTGCAATATAAAAACATTGCAAAGCCAGCATAACGCTATTATTAATCTTCTGGTTTGAATACCCTGTATGAATGAGGTTTGATATTAATGGTAAAAATAGTTTTTCCTTCTCTCAATGTTACGCCCCGGTAGCTAAGCGGGGCGCGCGTTGTTCCGCCAAGTATCTCTCCGGATACAAGGTCAGTCAGCTTATCTGTCTTCTGATCAGCCACAATGGTGACCGGCACTGTCTCATCCAGGAATGATTCCACAATAAATGTATGGTTGTCATAGAGGAACAGGCTTACCTGTGCTGGTGCTTCAATGAGCACATCAAGATGCCGGGTAAGTATTTCCTTTATCCTGGTGAGTGCCTGCACAGGATAGTGGTACAGGTCAGTGAAGTTATCGGGTATTGTCAGCACATAGAGAGTGCCATGGGCATACCTTGCCGAATGAAGGATCGGCCATCCGTTGGTTTCATCACGTGCCGACACCTCTTCCCATGAGTCGTTGGTAAGATAGCTGATCTGCGGGATAAGGATACTTTTCCCAGTTTTATAAGAAGGGCCCCATCCTGCCACAAACTCGTTCACCAGGGCTTTCCTTCCTGTGTACTTCAATTCGGCAATATCACCAATCCCTTTATTCTGCAATTCGCAAAGCAATCCTGATGTTATCACCACGTCCTTGCCATCCGCCAGCTGTTTTTTTATTTTTTCAATAATCTGTTTGTCAAAAGCGGCTGACTGTGTAAGAAGAACGATACTGTCCTCATAGGGAAATTCAGGGACGATATCCATTGGTATACCTGCCATTCCGAGGTATGTCTGTAAAAAATCCTCGCCGGAAGAATGCGTGGGTTTATAACTTTTTATGCCGACAGGGGTTCCAAGCTTACCTAGGAATCTGTCAGTAGTTTCCAGTGTATAACCTGCTGCCCGTGCAATGGTGGACGGGGTCACTTCTGAACCGTCAGCAGCGGTGAAAGCTTTTTTCATCTGGTCGAAATCAAAGCTGGTCTGCTGTCCCTGCCAGGGAGCGCGTATATTATCTTCCAGCGGACGCTGCAGCTGGCGGAAATCGAACAGGGTTATTTCCGGGGCTTTGGCGAACAGTGTGATCCACAGTTGTTCGGCATACCTGTCCAGGTAACGCGCACCCCCGGTATCCACCCATCCTCCCCTGTTTCCTCCGGGTTTCAGGTTCTCAAAATAACGGAAGATCAGGTATCCCAGGTATGCCTGCAGATGCTGGTTACCTGAAGGATCACGAGTTTCGGTACCCGTATAGAGGCCGTCGAAGATCACTGGACCGGTTTCAAGGTTGAAGCCCAATCCCTGGAAATGTTCGTACCAGTTCGGGTATTTGATTATCACTTTTACATCAGGATTGACGGCACGGGCGGGCTCCAGGACCAGCTCCCTGGCAGCTTTATCCATCAGGCTGAGCCGGAAATCCGTCCAGCTCATATCACCCCTGGCCTTAATGCACAACTCACATTTACAGTTTGTAAAAAAGAAATCATCCAGGATTATTTCATCAAAATGGCGAGCGGTATATTCGGCAATCTCCTTAACTTTTTGTCTGTGCCCGGGATTGCTGTAACAAAAGGTTTCATAACGGTTACGCTCGCTGACGGTATAGGTGATACCTCCTGCAGTCTGGATACCCCTCTTCTGGAAAAAGTCTCTGGCTTTCTTTATCGTTTCTTCATCGACAATGATCAGGTCACGGTGTGTTTCCAGGTAAATCTTATCCACCCCAACCTGTTTTTCGATCTCCTGCCAAATTTTCTGCAGCCATACGGTATCACCCATCTGTTGTGTCTCATAGGCTCTTGAGTACACTGCGACCCTGAAATTCTGATATTTGCCCTGTGAAAACAGGGGGATGCAGGCGGCAGACGACATAATCAGGGTTAGTAAGGTTATTAAACGTTTCATCATCAATTAATTAGGAGATCAGTTATTGTTCCTTATCAATCTTTTGTGCGGCCATTACCAGGAACATATAGTTGGTGGAACCCCCTCCCATGACATACTCGGTCTGCTGCCAGAGGTAAGGCCACACCTTCATCTCCGGCAGGTCGGGACGGATAAGCGCCGTGCCGGATACCACGCCTCCCGGGATATAGGACCAGTCAGCCCTGTTCACCCCGTAAGCCACCAGGACCGATTGCGCACCGATGCCTGAAGCAAAGGATGCCGTGTTTTCTCCGGGATGGACACCCAGCACAAACTGCAGGGCATTCATAAAAAGATCCCTGGAACTATATTCGGGCCAGGCCTTATAAAAGAAATACTGTTCTACCCCAAAATCCTGGATATCCCATCCCGCGCCCCATATCCTGGGGGTATATGGCACACCGTAGGGTGAGTCGGTTTTCGAATCTTCCTTTACCCCCGCCAGGTAGTCCTGCACCGCTGCAGAGACCTCCCTGCGGAAGTCCTCATCATTAATCTTATCCATCACATGAGCCACTGCCCATCCGCTCCGGGACAGGTCCCTGATAATTTCATCCTTCATACTGACAATATCCATTTTATAGGTATCATCATTGGTGGTGAGTATCAGTTCGGACAGGGCGATTATTTTCGACTGGCTTCTCCTGACCCTGTCTTTCTCACTGTTCCAGAGGAAGAGGGCTGTCTGAAGGCACTCATCGGAAAGATCAGGATTGCCGGCCTTGAGCACCCGGGAAGCCGCTGCCAGTCCGCCAGCTACAAATAATGACCGGTCAGGATTATCTTCCGTAAAGACCCACCGGTCATCCATGGAGCCCTCACCCTCATACACCTGGTTGTCGGTTATGGTGCTCCCGTCACCGAGCAGTACGTACTGCCTCAGGGATGGTTCAATAATACCCCGGTACAGCCTTCCCATGGCGCGGTAACCACCGAGGACCGACAACAGGCCATGCTCTATCTGTTGTATGGCGTCAGACTTGCCGTCAGGGGTATGTATCTCGACCACCCTTTGCTCCTGGTCTATCAGCGTGGCATCATAATCCAGTCCAAACTCCTCTATCATTAAGGCAAGCTTCCATACTGTTTCTATCTGTGATTCCACACGGAGATCATAGTCCCCGGCATCATGCCATCCTCCCCTGTCGAGCCGTGGGACATGTTGCAACGGTGCATAATTCGTCAACGTGGAAGGGCCCTGCCGGTATCCGTCCAGGTGATTGGTATCCAGGGGGGCCATCAAGGCATCATCCAGGTGGCAGGCACCATGCCATACCCTGTATTTTTCATTGATACGCATATGACACATCTGGACAGGAAGAAAATACTCGAGAACAGGCTGCCAGGCATGACGGTCATAGACATCCTTACTGATGCGGAAAGGATGTGACAGCTCTGACCGATACGCAATCCTGTACACCCCCGGTTCGGTGATGGACGAAAAGTCAAAGGTGAAATACTTATAGCGCAGAAATTCGCCCCAGTATGCTGCCTGGCCTGTCTTTAAAGTATCCATGCCCCCGGGGGTGAGCCTGCAGATAAAGACCTGTCCCGCCTCCACGTCACGCATATCCTGCTCAAAAACAGCTCTTTTGGTGTCAGCAGGATGGTAACCCAGCTGGGAGACCTGAATGACCGGTTTGTACATCCATCCCGGCAGCACGTTTGGCTTCACGATCCATTCGACAGCAGCTTTGGTGGCTTTGGGGGATACAACGCTCCTGATGATGAACCAGCCGTTATTGTGGGTGCTGCGATCATCCCACAGCTCCAGGCTCTCATGCTTCGTTTCGATCTGCAGTCGCTGGCTGGCCTCTTCCGGGGCAATGACCAGTTTCTTTCCTTCTGCCAACGGCCCTGTGAGATACTCACCATGAAAATCAATCATCGGCCCTTCAGGCTGTGGCGGGAATATTCCTGCCTGATCATCCATCAGGTAGCTCTTGCCGAACAGGCTGCCGGGAAAAAGCTCCAGGTTAAAGCCCACAATGCCTTCCCATTCGTGAGGCAAGGGCTTCTCCAGATCCACAGAGATCTTAAAAGCGCTTCCTTCAAGGGCTGTCACCCTGACAAGGTAACGGATGATCAGGTCAGGATAGGTTATCGGGTTAAAACCCCTGCGGTTCCTCGTTGAGTCAGGGTAACACAGGCTCTGTGTGATGGTCTGCTGCTGCTTATCTACTGTCAGTTTTATTGCTTTGGGTATGGGAGACCACTGTCCGGGAGAAGGGGCCAGTCTCAGGTCACCGTTCGCAGCCACCCTGACACCATGCTGAATGATGGTTACCCCACCCTGGTGTCCCTCAGGATAATAATCGCTGAAGACCATCACATTGAGCCCCGGCATTTCAAAATAACCCCGGTCATTGATGGTGAGTGACTGCTGGGCAAAAAGAGGATGGCCCGTAAGTAAGCATAAGAACATTGCTGTGCCTGTGGCTTTGAATAAATGATGTTTCATAATCTTATGTTTGGTTACATTTTTACTGCTTCCCGGGCACGACCGTCAATGCCGGTGACAGGGCCGACTCCCAAAAGTAATAATTGACGGCGGATACCTGGTACAGACAGGGTTTCCCTGATACAACAGTACTATCTGTATAAGTGTTCTGGTCGTTATATACCTCGCTGATCACCTGCCCGTCACGATAGATCCTGGTATACCATACCTGGTCGTCGGGATCAGTCCTGCCAGCAGGCATATCCCATGCCAGCAGCACGTCCTGCGATCCTGTGACGGTGGCTTTCAGGTTCATCAGGCTGTCCGGTGTATTATGAACAATTCCTTTTTTCTGTGCCAGGAGCCAGGGAGTGAGGGTTTTTTCCTTCCCGGTATAATCCCATACATTGTGACCGACGCCCTTATATTCGGTATACCTTATCTGGTTGCCACCGGCATGCCGGACAGCTTCATACATATCTCTTGCCCCTTTAACCGGGACAACCGGATCTTCCGAACCATGGAACATCCATAAAGGAATTTTCGTAAGTATCGCCGCCATACCGGTATCACCGTTGGCACATTCCACATAAGCAGCAGCAAAGAGATCAGGATGTTGACGTATGGCTGCAAAAGTACCAAAGCCTCCCATAGAACTTCCACAGATATAAAACCTGGAAGAATCCAGGTTAAGTGCCTGCCCGACCAGGTCGATCATTTCAAATGCTTTTGCCATCATCGGACTGGGCTTGGAATCCCAGCTGCCACCCCAACCTTTTTTCTCGGTAACAGGACATTTGGGAGTAATCACGATACATGGATCAGCTGATAATACCGGATCATGATACCAGCCCATATCCCATGTGGTGGTATCGGAATAACCGTGTAAAAAAATAATCAGAGGGTATTTCTTTCCGGGATCATAGTCGGGAGGTACAAAAACACCGCATCTGAAAGTGCCGAGGAAATGGTCTTTATAACCATGTTGGACCCTGAGATCATTAATGATGGTCTCGTACTGATGCATGTTCCCACAGCTCAGCAGGGAAATAAACAGTGAAAGCAGAAGCATGTTTGTGATTTTCATCAATAAATATTTTATCAGGCCACAGAAAGGGCAGACCCTCTGTACAACCTGTTCATTATGCACCATAATGTGACAAGCCGGATAACCGGTAATTTTCACAGATGGTTGCAGCGTATGAATTTAGAAAAAATTATTTAATCAATTGGTATGAACCCCAGGGCAGCGCCTCCGCAGAGTAGCTCCTTGCTTCGCCGAAGCGGCTACGCGAAGGCACAGTCAGCGCTCGCGGAAGCCCTGGACC
>Ga0172365_10002612_pt1 | contig 13337 bp, 18 predicted proteins | sample LakKivSesite48cm_FD_114535 | JGI IMG/M metagenome (GOLD analysis project Ga0172365, IMG submission 114535) | Sediment microbial communities from Lake Kivu, Rwanda - Sediment site 48cm | ecosystem: Environmental > Aquatic > Freshwater > Lake > Sediment | place: Rwanda: Western Province, Lake...
AACGGCAACATCAAACTGAGCGGCGTCCTGTACACGGACGACATCCTCGAACACACGGGCAACGCGGGCGTGACGATAGACGGGGTAAAGTGCAAGGACGGCAAAGTAGTCGTGTCTACCGGGGGCTCGATTGGGCTCAACGGGGGCGGGAACATCACCTTCACGGACGGGGAGAGTCTGGACAAGGTCGAAGTTCTCGCGGCGCAGCTTTCTGTGGCGTTGGGCCTGGAAGTCGCGGGGGGCAAGGACATCCTTGCCGCCGGCGCGTCGAGCAACATCGGTAGTACGGGCCAGATGTTCGACAACGTGTACGCGACGAAGTTCCTCGTAACGACCGCCGGCACGGAGTACGTGTACTCGCAGGGGGTTGCTGATGCCACGTTGCGCGCCGGAGGGGCTGTGAACCTCAACGTAAATGGCGTAGCCGTTTTGCGGTGCACCACTACGTTCTGCACTATCAACGAGGGCAAAGACGATGTGAACTTCCAGGCCTGCGGCAAAAATGACGACGCCCTCCTTTGGGTGGATGCCGGATACGACCACGTAGGCATCGGTACCCCGATACCTGGCGAGAAGCTGGATGTCGCGGGCAACATCAACACGACTGGCGTACTTAAGGTCGCGGGTACGCAGGTTGTAGGCGCTCAAGGCGATGCGGTCAAAGACGCGGAAGACGCGGTTACCGCAATAACGCAGTTGAACTTGCTCTTGGCCCGATGCAGGGCGCACGGGCTCATAGCTACGTAGGAGACGTCCTAGCCAAGAAAGAGGCGACATGATGAAAGCAGAAAAGACGGATTCGTTCGTGCCTGTGTCCGAGAAGTTCATTGCTGGAGTGCAACAGTTGCAGAACATGCTTCAGGTGAAGGTCAGTACGGCAGCCGAGTTGCTCGGGGTTCCCGCAGGCTGGCAGCTTGATCTGCAACGCGGGGGGTTCGTTCCGCCGGTAGGGCCCCCGACCACAGAGGAAGGACATCAATGATGGACACCGCATTGATAGACCCCTTGATGGCGTTTGTGGCAGGAATAGGAGCAGCTACCGGTGTAGGCAGTTTGGTATTTGCTGCCTATCGTGCTTTCCATAAGAGTAATGGGGCCTCAACGCCGGCCGGAGGCAGGGAGACCATTGATAAGGTGGCAAGAGAGGGACTGGCAGAAGCTCGAGCAGCACGTGAAGGGATTCATCATAGGCTGGATCAGGTGATCCCCGTGATAGCGGCAATCGACGAGCGGACAAAGCGTCTGCCGTGCTTGAGAGATCCCCAGACGGGAAAAGTGGACCCATGCGACTATTATCTGTGGCAGTAATGCTGGTGGCGGGCGCCGGATGCGGATACTCGGCAATGCTCCGCGCCAATGTTGCTGACCTGACGTTGCGGCACACGCAGGTCGTACAGGGTGAGGTAGAGAAGATCGTAGAGATGTGCCGTGCGGCAGACTCCTTGGGAGAGCCGGATAGCCGACTGCCGGTGATGATCCAGGCGGCAGCGGAAGAAAGTCGCGTCCATCTGTGGCGGATTGAAAGCCTACAAACGGCGGCGGTTGACGACTGGGGGGCCGTGGCTCCAGATAAGCAGCTAGAGCTGGACTCCGATGCAGAGACCGCTGTCGCTATGCAATATGCAGGTTTCGCTGGCAGCAGGGCGACGAGCTTTACTCGTCTATTTTGGGCGAACGCTGCAGCTGCCGTAAAGGCCGCCTGGGCGACAGTCGAAGCGGTTGGATCGGCCGCTCAATCGCTTGTCCGATGGATAATCATCGTTGGGCTAACAGTGTCGACAATGTCAGGGGTAGTAGCGATTGCACACTGGCTGCGGGCGAGGTCCCGCGAGCGTGCCGCCTTGGCACTAGAGGACTCCCTGGAGAAGGCAAAGACCAAAATGACGCGGGAAGAGTTCTTGCAGATTCTCCCGGTGGAGCCTAAGGCCCGAAAAGCCATTGTGGCTATACGGGAGCGTGGCAAGCTGCGGCGCGCCGTAAATGGCAGGAGGTCCGTCAATGCCAATGACCAGGCCGTATCCGGGTGAGACAAAGTCTGCCTTCATCCGGCGGTTCATGAGCAGTGAGGCAATGAAGGAGGAATATCCTACGCAGGCCCAACGACTTGCGGTGGCGTATTCTCTGTGGGCAAAGTACTCAGGAGGAAAATAGCATGGGGAGCGGTAGGAGCATGGCCTGGTGGGCAAGCCAAGGAGTGCCTGCGGAGTGGCTGCAGATGTCTAGCACAGCGTCAGGCGAGCTCGGAATGGGAGGGCCGACCTACGAACTGTCGGCGTGGGGGCGGGCTCAGTATGCCCGGCGAGCGAATCAGCAGGCAGCGCAAGAAACTCCAGCCAATGCCGCCCAGCGGATGGCAGAGGAAGAGCGTGTAACAGCTTTACGGCTGCTCGAAGACTACCGTAAATCGCTGGGCGAGATTGAAGACCCGTACAGCGAACGGATACTTAGCGACCTGATCAATACGGAGGCGGAAAGGAATGCAGCAGTCGCTGGTACATCAATCAACGCGCTGCGACAGTCGGCGGCGGCCCGCGGTTTGGGTGGGTCTGCCTTAGAGGCAAGGGAACGGTTCCTCCGTGAGGCAGCCGCTCGCGAGACGGCGGGCGCTGCCCGTGCAATCAATGCGCAGGCAAGACCGGCGAATGCCGCCCATCAGCTGGCGATTGCCGGACTTCGCGGGCAGGCAACCGGGAATCTGGCAGATATCCACCTGGGGACTGGATTCGAGTTGCCGGAAAGCGGGCAGGGACAGGCGGTTGACAGGGGATATACAAACTACGACTGGCTATATGGACAAGGGTTTACGCCGGCAGGAAATGCCAAGCGCGGAGGGACCGCAAAGGCCGTGTTTACGTCTGGAGGGTAATATGCCGAGAGTCAGCGCGCTGAATCAACTGGCGTCTCCACGAGGGACGACGAGCGATCTGCAGACGAGCTGGAGACTGAAGCTTGCGGAGGCTATGGCGAGGCAACGAGCGCTTGCTGCGCAGACTGACTATACGCAGGCACAAACGGCAGACATTGCGCGGCGAGGAACAGCTTCGGCGGATCTACTGGCGCTAGAAAGAGAGCGCCTGCAGGCAGAGAGAGAACTTGGCTCTGAGCAACTAGGCCTCCAACGGGAGCTCGGTAGGGGAGATCTAGATCTGCAGGGCCAGAAGTTGGCGCAGAGCGCTCGGGAGGCCGAGGGCCTTGAAAGGTTCCGCCAGGCGGGCCTCGACGAGACGTCAAGAGCGGCCCGCGCGGGAGAAGCGCTGGCTAGCCGGCAGTTTGGACTGCAGGAACGGCAGGTGGAAAGCCAGCTAAGTGACCCGCGACGGCGGGTCATGGACGCGCTGGCGGCAAGGCTAACGAGCGACGGCGGAGCGATCAGCCAGATGAAGGCTCAGGCAGCTCTGCAGGCATTTGGGCTGAGAGGGGAAGATCCCCAATCGAAGCTCCGCCCGCTGTATGAACAGCTGCTGCCGAAGGCATTAGCGGCGGGCGACACAGAGGCAGTAAAGTCAATCTTGGGGAGAATCGCCGGCGATCAAGTGCCGTCTGGGGCCATCTCCGAGTTGACCAAACTGACGGGGAGGTTGGGACGGCCAGAGTGGGTCAGCGAGCGCGTCATGCGGAATCTCACAGCGGACATCCGGCCGCTATCGGATGCTCTGGATGACATGTTGAGCTGGCACAATGTCATAACGGCGGACGACTATAGGCACGTCGGAAATGCGGCTCGACGGGCGGTTCGCCAGCTGAAAGAGCACGGGGCAACGAAGCCCGAGATCATTCAGTCGCTGGAAGAGCTACTGAATACGAAACTCGAGCCCTACAGCCGGTGGTGGTCAGGTGACGAGGCCGATACGGCTCTCCGAGAGAAGATCCGCGAGCGGGTAATGGAAGGGCTTCAAGGACTAATCTGGGAGTAACATGGAAGACCTAGCAGATCGTCAGGCGACAATCCCCGAGCGCATCCGCCGGGAGTTTACGCCTGGAAAAAGCTTCTTGCAGAAGTTCTTCGAGTTCTTGGATCTGCCGGGAAACGTCGTGCAGAATGCGCTAACCGGGAACTTGGGAGGCGCGGGCCGTAACCTGGCAGACCTGGCATTTACCCTGATGGGCGCCCGCTTTATCCCGGGGATCGGCGAACTGGAGTTCTCGCGGGAAGGCGATCGTCCAGATTGGGGGGTGGTAGGCGAGCTGCTAACAGACCCGCTGACGTGGCTGACTTTTGGCGGGGCGGGGACTGCCGCGAACTTAGGTAAAGCAGCAGCTAAAGGCGCGGGCAAGCGACTGTTGGGAAAGCAACTGACGCGGCAAATGACGAGGTGGGGCCTCAAGGAGTGGCTGCCGGCACAGGCGACAAAGACGGCCGCAAGACTGACAGCGAAAAGCCCGACGGCCGCAAGATTGGCGCAAAAGGCCCCCGAAGCTCTGCAGAGGATTGCCACCCGCAAAGTCCTCCGGCAGTATGCCCCGCACATTGCTGCTGCAGGACCAGAGGCCGCAAGTAGAGCCAGCGCGACGATGGCGGGCGCCGGGATTCGTGGCGGGCAGTTCCTGCGGAAGATTCCTTCGAAGGCCTTGCATAAGGGCGGCATTATTGTGGAGCTGCCCTTTCAAGAGTTCTACCTGGGATCTCCGGGCAAGACGATTGCACTGGCGGGGAAGGACCCGCTGGGTTATCTGCCGCCGGTGCTTGCGGCGAGGAAGATCGCTGCGCTAGATCGGCCGGCGAGGACAATCAAGAAGGTCTTGGATCCGTTGTCGCTGATGTCTCCCGAAGGGGCGGACGTTGCGCGGCAGTACATCAACGAGCGGGACTATCTACGGAAATACTGGCGGGATAAGCTGGCGGCAATCTTCGCTGGCGTAGACGATGAAACCGGGAAAGACATCGTGACGGCGATGGGGAAGTTTGACCCACGATCTCCTGGAGCCGGCATCAACAGTCGGAAGGCATTTTCTGCCAAGATGGCGAGACTGTCGAAGATAGACCCTGAACGGGCGGCGCGCGGGCGGAAGGCAATGGCAGGCTGGCAGAAGGCTTCCCGCCAGATGTATGATGAGGCGACAGGGCTTGGCCTGTTTACGCCAAAGGATATTCGGCCGGAAGACTACTTTCCCCTGCAGTGGACGGAGAAATACGCCAATGAGCGGGCTCTGGAGGCCCTAGCACAAGGGGAAGTAGGAAAGGCCTTCGGGTTTGAGGGTCCGCGCGCCGCGAAGACTCGCACGAAGTATTATTCGCGGCGGGAGTATAGAACACTGCAGGACTTTGTGGAGGCCGGCTTTGATCCGGAGCTAGACATACGTAAGCTGGCCCTACGGCGGGCAGATGCCCATGCGAAGTCCATCGCAAATGCCCGGCTTATCCGGCAGGCAAATGCAAGGCTGGGAATGGGGAAGCGCCTGTCGCCCGCGATCGAGAAGGCCAAATACAGTGGAGTGTTGCCCGACATGCCGGGGCCTCCGCTTGAGGGTGGCCCGCCAAGTCCGCCGGAGTTACCTCCTTCGCCGGCTGGACTCTCCCCGCCTGGCCGGGCGGCCGGCGGGCCACTTACGTCTAAGGGCAAGGGCAAGGGCAAGCGTCCCGTCGGTTTGAAGCCGCCGGCAGGCACTGACTTCCCACCGACCGGCAGAGGGTTTCCGCCCAAGGGATGGATGCCGCCTCCTGGCTGGCCGTTCGTTGGCGGAAAACCGCTGTCGCCGGCGAAATACGTGCCGCGGCAACCTGCGCTTCAGGAACTATCGGATAAGGTTCTGCAGAAGTGGATTGGCCGGGATGCTGCTGGCAACCTGATGCCGCGTAAGGGTCTGATGAAGCCTTTGGCGAAGTACAATACGCTGCTGTTCAAGGGGCCGCTAACTGTAGGTATTGGGCCCGTCCCAAACGTTGCCTTCGTTACGCGGAATATTGTTAGCGGCGTCTTCCAGGGCCTGACAGACAGGCAGATTGGCCCGCGTGGGATCAAGCATTTGCGGGCAATGACAGACGCCATCGTCGGCAAAGTGGCGAAGGCCTTTGGGTGGAACTATCAGGGGGGCCTAGTAAACCGCCTGATGACTGGGGCGGCAGACCAGTTGAAGATTGGCTCGTACACTGGCAAGCAGATCATGGAGTTGGCCAAACAAGATCGAGTCTTGTCGGCCGCCTACGCCTCCAACGAGTTCCTGCTGGATACTATGGCGGCTGGTGGGCCAAGCCTCAAACACCGGATCATGCGGATTGCGCCCGACATCACCTCGGGGGTCGAAAATCGTATGCGCCTGTCGGCCTACGTAGAACTATTGAAGGATGGCGTCGAACACACGCAAGCTGGAGACGCAGTTGCCAAGGCCTTCATTGACTACCGATATACGTCGGAGGGGGAGCGACTAATCCGTGACTTGTTCCCCTTCTCCAAGTTTACGCTGGCACAAACGCCGCGCACTCTTGAGGCAACTCTTCGCCAGCCAGTAATAACGGCGCCCCTACGAGCGGCGACAAGAGAGCGGACCGATGAGCCCCTGCCAGAGTGGATGGCGGGCCAGCCAAAAGTGCAGGTTGGCAGTACGCCAGAAGGCCCGCTCATGCTGACGAGCTTCGGAACGCCGCTAGAAGACTTGGACAAACTGGGATCGGGGGAGGGCTTTGGCCGGACTCTCGAGCAGTCGGTAGTAGGCAACATGATACCGCCACTGCAATGGGCCTATACGGCGGCTTCAGGGAGACATCCATTCTACGGGCGGGAGGTCAGTAGTATGCACGGCGTGCCTGGCGCCATAAGGGCCTTACCTGCAGGCGTACAAGAGGCGATCGGAGTGCAAAACATTCAGGGAAAATCGGGGGCATACTCGCGGATGCCGGCATGGCTGAATCAGCTTATGCAGGCGACTCCAGGCTCCCGGCAGATTGCCACGCTGAATCGGCTGCTAGATGATCGGCGGCCAGTGTGGGCACGTACGGTAGACCTACTGACGGGGGTAAAGATCTACAGTGTTGACCGGGACTGGCAGCTGCAGACGCGAATCCGAGACTACCTGCTGTGGAAGGCACAACAGGGAGAGGTTGGCGTCATCCAGCGGTTCTTTGATCGCGGCGATACAGACCCGCAGCTGACGGCCATCATACAGGACTACTACAAGCTGCGGAAATCGAAGGCAGTGGGAAAAGAGCAGTAGGATGCTGGACCCTCACGCGCGAAGGCGGGTGGCGCGCGCGTCGTTCGTCGTCTCTGCCATCATGTCCCCCATCCTTTCCCGCCCGCTCCGCGCGGGCTTCCGCGCGCGCTAGCTACTCAGGCGCGAGCTCCCTGAGCCGCCTTCCGGCGGCGAGGCGTTGGCTGGCGACCTCGCGGACGTAACAGTCTTCCTCCTCACGCTCGATGCGCGTGAGGATGGCCGGGTCCTCGATGCGCCGGATGGCCACCGTGCGGACGTACCAGGCCGTGTCCTCCCGCGCGATGCGGGCGAGCGACGTCTGCGATGTGACTGGCCCGAGGTTCCGGACCGTCTGCCACGCAGGCCCGCCCTCGCCGAAGACCTCCATTCGGCACAGCAGGAGGCGCGCGGGGTCGTCGCTGCCCCCCGCCGTGAGCACATACGAGCCGGGCAGGCCGGCGACGTACGCCCCGTGGCCTGGGACCTCAACCCACTCCCCGACAGGGTAGTGGATTGTCACGCCGCCGTACCTCTCGGCGAACGGCGACTCCATTGACTTCGTGAGGAGTTTCCAACCGATCGTTGGCCTGCTCATGGGGTGCTTCCTTCGCATTGCCCGACCCTGCCATCATCGCGCGGCGTGATACCCACGAGATCCGCCAGCTGCCTTAGCGGGCAGAGGGGGAAACACCCCTTCCAGTTGCCGCACTGCCACTGGCTAGGATACACGCCTTTCGTGGCCCTCTTATAGAACCAGCATACAGAACCCCCGAAGGAAGCCACACCAAACATGCGCTCTGTGAGCACCCGGACGCGCTTCTCGAACTTTCGGTCGCGGCGCAACTTCGCGGCGAAGCGCTGGCGGAATGCGTGCTGTTCCTGCCCTACTTCGTCCCACACTTCGGCCAGGCGCTGGCGCAGGACGCGCACTTCGCGCACGGCACGGTGGCGTAACACCTCGGCTTGCGAAATGCGCGCACGCAGACTTGCCAGCTCCGTGCCGCCGTCCCATTCCTTCTCGGCGGCTTCTTCCCGGGGATATGGCCAGCAGGCCGGGTCGTAGCTCGCTACCACCTTCCGGCACTCTGGCCCATTTGGCGTCGAAACGCTGCCGTCATGCAGGTCTTCACTCACTCGCCCACCCCCTCTCGCTAACAGCGGCAGCGATGGCAGGATTCCCCGCTCCGGAAACGGGTACCTGCCGTGGCATAAGGCCCTCTACTACGGGGCCACCCCGACGTGCAGGTTCGGGATCGACCTCCGTGGCGCCTCCACGAGGCATCACTGCGCTACTCTCCCTCCACGTAGCCATGCTCGACCAGCGCCCTGTAGTACCTGGCCGCCGCCTCTCGTAGCGGCTCGCCCACCCACTCATAGGCTCCTCCTGGCTCACCGTCCACCCACGGCGTTCGCCCGTCCATATCGCCCTCGGGCACACGCGGGGGAGCGGAGTAGCGAGTCTCTACCCGCCACCGGCTGACCGCCGTCGCCTGGTACTCCGGTCGCATATGGCGGAAGCACTGCGGGCACTTCCGCACCATCAAGGCGAACTCCGTGTGCAGCGTAGCGCCGCAGCCGCACGTCCTCGCCTCGTCGAGCGGCAGGCGCGTGCGCTCAAGCGCTGCCTGCTCCTTCCGCGCCCATGCCCCCGCGGCCTCCCGCCTCACCCGCGCTATGAACTCGTCAGACGTTTCGCCTTTCGCCTTCCGTGGCATCTTGTAGCCGCCTTCCAATCTAGTACATCATCGTGCCCCTCCTTCTGGCCCGCGCGCCACCTTCCGTAGCCGAGCGCGGTCCTCCTCCGATAGGCGGCCGTCAGGGACGTAGTGGAGGAGCCACGTCGCATCCCCTGGCCTCGTCACGCGAGCGACGAGTGCCGAGACGTTCGTCGGCGTCAGGCGGTCGGCGGGGGCGCAGTGGAGCACCCGCGTCGTGTTCCATGAGTCAGCCACCCGCTCTACGAGTGCCGAGACATCCGCTGCTGATAGGCGGTCGACGGGAGCGTCGAGGAGCACCCACGCGGCGTCCCATGACCTGCCCACCATCGTGACGAGTGCCGAGACGACGTCCGGCGAAAGGTGGCATGAAGGGAAGCGCCCCAGCAGCCACGCGGCGTCCCTCGATGCGACCTCGCTCGCCGTGAGAGCGCCTTTGGCTTCCAGGGCCTGGTAGTACGCCTTGCGCTCTTTGCAGACGGCCCGTGAGTCGTTCATCGTGTCCCTCCTTCTAGCCTGCCTTCGCCACCATGCCGCCGAATGGCCTGCCGGCTGGGCTACTCCTGCTCGGAGGCAGGAGAAGACCGCTAAATGTCGTCAGGCCAATACGGAAACCTCACTTCACGCCTGGCCCCGTCTGCGGCGGCGATTGTGTACCAGCTCCTCCCATCGTCATCTGAAAGCAGGCGCGGATCCCGTTTATGATGACAAGTGCTTATGCAGTCCACACCGTGATACTGAACCCAGTCGCCTTCGACAGGTTGCTGGATGGAAGTTAGCGGCCGGAACCGGAGCAGCCGTTCCAGTATTTGCGTGAGCATCTCGGCGTCAAAACTGCTATGCCCCTGGGCGGCGAACTTCTCGACAATCTCCATCGCATCGCTGCCCAACGTCCCACCGTAGTCGGAATCCTCGTCGAAGAGACCGGCCAGTTCCAACTCTTTTCGCGCATACTCTACAAGATTCATGTGGCTTCCGTTCCTTTCCAGATCTCACTCATCGTGTCCCCCATGCTCCCGAAGGGTCTGCCGGTGAACCCGCGCCCTCCCCTTCTGGCGGCCATTCGAGACGACTGCTTTCCGCCGGGTTTTCGCACTCCGGGCATAGCAGACGGACGAGGCCGAAGGCGTCAAAATGCACTGCGGCCTTTCCCTCCCAACGCCGGACCCTTCGTCCGCAGGCATCACAGTGATATGACGACGTCAGGAGCCACCACGCATGTCGTATCCACCACGTGATCCACTGCATTTTGAGCCTCCTATTCTCTGTTGAGTCCTACTGCCTCCGGCGCTCCCTTCCACGACTGCCCGCACGTTTCTCCTTCCTCTGTCTTTGTACCTGGCTCGCCCTCAATCACGGCTTCAAACCGCTGCCAGCACTCGCGACAAATACCGGCGGTGCCACCGGGAAACCACGTCCCAGAAACGAATGCTTGGCCGCAGTAGATACATCTACGTGACATTCTTCTCTCCTCCCTCCTCTGCCCCTACAGCTACTTCTTGCGCGCTCCCTACATGGGGAATCGCAGGGAGTATTATGACGGGAATGCCGGCCTCAGCGAACAGGCTCATTGCGCGGCTGTCGGGGTACACTTTGCTAACGACTACCCGGGCGATCGATAGGTTGATTGCAAGCCGTGCGCATAACGCACATGGCCGGGCAGTGCAGTAGAGTGTAGCTCCAGCTGGCGAGACCCCCAGCAGGGCTGTCCGCAGATAGGCATTCATCTCTGCGTGGACCGCCCGGCACAGGTCGAGCTGCTGGCCAGAGGCGGCCCTGACAGCCGTTCGAGCGCAGCCACCTAACTCCTCGCAGTGCCGCAGCCCCCGTGGGGGGCCATTGTAGCCGGTGGCAATGATGGCCCGGTCAAGAACGAGCACGGCCCCCATCTTGTGCCGGAGACAGGTGGAGCGGCTGCTAACTTCTTGCGCAATGCGAAGGAAATACCGATCGAGGTCTAGCTGATCACGCATGACAGGCTCCCTCCTTGGGGCCCAGCAGACGGCGTTCTTCCCTTCTCCTCGTCGTCCATCGTGGCCCCCTAATAGTTTCGAACTTCCCAAAAGATCGTGTTGCGCGTGAGCGCCGTGCCCACCGGCCGATCGAAACAACTAAACTCGACGACGGAATCTGGGTAGTCGTCTAGTAGTTCCATCAGGTCGTCGTAGCTCGACGGGTCTAAGGCCCCCTGAAGGAGCATCTTGGCCTGTAGGCCATGAGTCTGGACCATATGCGGATAAGCTTCTCGCATCTTAGCTCGATGTTTTGAGTAGTAGAGTACAAGGTCGGGACTACGCATGACCTCTCCCTGCAGGGTGATCCATTCATCCTGTGTAACTGTAGCGTTGAAGTAGATCTCGCTTCGGGTGTACCCTTTTTCCAGCAAGGAATGATACCCGGCTGTGAGACTATTTTCGCTATCCAGGCTGTAGATGCACGGGCCACCGCCGGCACGTCTAGTTCTGATGGTAATGGGAAAGTCGCCTGATCGGCAAGCTTCGTCAAGCGTTTCATACTGCGCGACGCCATTTCCGAATCTCCCTTCGGCAAAGAGTCTAGTGGCAATCTGCTTGTTGGGAACTATTCCGCCCATAGGTTGACCTCCGTCATCTTGCGCCAGTACTTGTCGGCGAGCATGTAACGGAGATGCCGCTCACTCGTTGGGTCGGCCAGCAGAATGCCAAGTGCCTCAAGATCTTCCATCCGCTGTTGAACTGTCCCGATGTTCAGGTGGACGACTGCCCGGACGGCCGGCGCCGATACATACCAGCGATAGCTGGCCCCGGGGTATTTCTGCATGCATTCTTTGCGGAGCCTATATAGCCCACGCAGAAGGCAGGCGGTCAGCGGGGGGAGTGAATCTACTGCTAGTCGCCGGGCAATCCGGAAGTCCGCCTCCAGAATGTTGGCGCGTCCCCGCGAGCAGGCGATCCCCATCATGATGCGCGCCAACTGGCGGACGAGCCTACCGGCAGTCTCCTTTTGCGGAGCGGCGGAAATGGCACGACGTGGACCACTTCTGTGGACGTGCGTTCTGCAGGCGGCTGTTAGTACAGCCAGATCGATCAGACGGCGGCGGTACTTGTTGGGGAAGATCATCTGGCTGATCTTTGGCACATGGACATGCTGGATGTAGGCCGCAAAAGCAGACTCTATGCGTGACAGCGGCCGATCGTCTCCTTGCATATTGTCGAAGGAGGCCTTGGCGACGCGGTCTTCATCAATGTGCCGCATGCGAAAGGTCAGAAAGCGTTCGCCTAGCTGCTGAGCAACTGAATAGTAGTGCTCGTAGACTGGCGTAACGGCGGCAATGACGGTGAATCTTGCCTGATAAGTCTGCAGGCCCAGGTTGCCAAGACTCCGGCTGGACTCGCCGTCGTAGGCGTCACGAAGAATCCCAATGACGGCATCTCGCGCATCTCGCGGGGCTGTCAGAATCGCAGTGAAATCCTTCACTAACATGATCTTCCCGTCCAGCCGCGCGAGAAGCGAGGGGTCCCCGCCGCCGCCTCGGTAACCGCTTATCAGTGAGTTCGGCGTGAGTTGGGATACCATTAGCACATCCTCGTGTCGCATCCGACAGAGCAAATCAGTCTTCCCGCTTCCTGGCGGGGCCATCACCATCAACCAGGTGGGATAGCCCGGCCATTTGTTGGCGGCGATCGTCGCCAGTACAACGTCGACTAGCTGATGATCGTTGCCGCCAAACCAGAAGTATTGGCGTATCCTGCGCCACAACTTACTCCTCAATGCCCGGTTCTTCGTGAGTCCAGGGTCGTGCATTGCAGTAGGCCTCGTAAAGGTCAAGGAGCAGCCTGAGAGATTCCATCGATGTGACCACCGTGGCCACGCTGTAGAGATTCTCCTGGAGGTCTGCCTCTCCAAGTGCCAGAATGATGGGGGTCGTTAGAGACGACTCGACAATGGGACGGGCGGCACGCCACAGGCTGATGTAGTACCCTAGTTCGATGTGCGAAGCGGCCCCCGCAGGTAGAACCAGGATGAAGCCGTCTGATTGGCTGATCGCCCGAAAACAGGCTAGCGCGCAAAGTCGACGGTGGACGGGATCAATAGACAGGACGGCGCGACCGTCAGCCTGCTTATTCGTGTAACCGGCGTCTGCGTGCTCTTTTTCCCAGTCGTAGAATCGGTAGCCAGCTGCCGCCAGCGCAGTCATGACCCCGCGGAAGTACGGATTCCGATGGGACGATGCGACGTACAGGCGGCACTTTTTCATCTGCATGTTGACCTCCCCGCAGATGGGGGCCCCCATACAAGCGGGCCCCCATGCGTTGTCCGTCAGGCCTAGTCGTCGTCTTCGTCGTCTTCGTCTTCGTCTTCGTCGTCTTCGTCCTCGTCCTCGTCTTCGTCTTCGTCTTCGTCTTCGTCTTCGTCTTCGTCTTCGTCCTCATCGCCCTTCTTCGACTTCTTGCCCTTCTTGCCCTTCTTGCCCTTCTTCCCGCTTTGCGGCTCGTCGTCGTCTTCGTCTTCGTC
>Ga0172365_10002613_pt1 | contig 13335 bp, 9 predicted proteins | sample LakKivSesite48cm_FD_114535 | JGI IMG/M metagenome (GOLD analysis project Ga0172365, IMG submission 114535) | Sediment microbial communities from Lake Kivu, Rwanda - Sediment site 48cm | ecosystem: Environmental > Aquatic > Freshwater > Lake > Sediment | place: Rwanda: Western Province, Lake Kivu...
CTTTACGTCATCTCGCCTTTCGCACTCTGCGGCAAAGTCTCTTTCGATGTTACTATCCACCTGGATATAGTCGTAGACGGTCTTATGCGGTTTCTTTACTTCAAACAGGTCGTTGAGATAACCATAAAGCTCTTTATTATCGAAAAGCATCTGATCCCAGTATGAACCAGCAATTTTCTCATATTTGACGCCGTCGACAATCATCTCCTGTAAAACAGTACTTATTTCTGAACACACCTTGTCCATAAATTGCTGCGGATTTACAAACACGTCGTCTATTCTGCCCGATTCAAGTAAAATCCGGCAAATAGTGTCACGCGTCAACCGGGTCTTATTCTGGATATACGAGAGAATATCTGGAATTGAGTCGATTTCTCGAACAAGGTCCCTGCTTTGTTGTGCCTTAAGGTCGGCTTTGACGGACTGGCTCGCGATTTCAATATCAGCTTTGCTTCTAACAAGTTTCGGTTTTGATATGAGAATATCTCTAACTCTCTTTGCACCGCGTTTGACAAGTTCGGCAGTGTCGTAATCAATACTGTACCGCGTTTTATGTTTGATTTTTTCCCAGAGTTCTTTGAAATTCTCATCGAGCACAAGATTCTTGGTGAGCTTGATCGGCTTCTTCTTATTCTTATCCTTGATTCTGCCGCGGTCGAACTTGACGCCACATTCGGTTTCAATTTCCGCCTGCAACTGCATTGCAAATTCTTCGTAATGTTGGTTGGCGGTCACGCTGAGCACATTTATATTTGTATCAAAAATCCTTTTGCCTTCGCTGTTGACGGGCAGTCTCATACCCCTTCCGATCTCCTGCCTTTTCTTAAGCGTCGATTGTGTTTCGTTCAGCGTGCAGATTTGAAAAACGTTTGGGTTGTCCCAGCCCTCGCGAAGCGCCGAATGAGAAAAGATAAACCGCAATGGCTCCCTAATATCGAGAAGTCGTTCCTTATCCTTCATAATCAACTGGTACACTGAATCATCGTCCTGGGTATCCCTGCCTTCGTTTGAATCCTTCCAGTCTCCTTTTTTATCCTGCGCGAAGTAGCCGTTGTGAACCTGGTCGGGCTTGTAGTCGAGCAGGGCTTTGTACTTGGCCTGTTTTCGCAGTTTTTCGTAGGTCTCTTCAAACCACAAAGCCAGCTTTCCCTTCACGGGCCGCCCGTTTTGGTAGGATCTGTAGTTGGCAACGCGGTCGATGAAAAAAAGCGTCAAGACCTTGATCCCCCTCTCGCGAAGGCGGAGCTCCTTGTCAAAGTGGTTTTTGACCGTGCTTTCAATCTCATATCTCATGATCTCATCGGTCAATCCGCCCTGTTTCTGGCCCACGCAAAGCACTATGCCATTAGTAAAGCCGATGGATTCAGCGTCAATCTCGCTGACGATAAAACCATCCTTGTACAGATCGCGTTTGTTGGACTTTTCAAACAGGTTGTCTCCTACCTTGACGCTGACGTCCTTCCTCAAGACCCCTTCCTTGGCATTAGCGTCGATTTTGAGCTTTGCGATGATTCTGTTCTTCTGCCGCCTTATGTTTTTAACTTCGATATATGCCTGGTTGAAGTTCTCGGCCTCAGTGATGCCGTCAACTTCAATCCTCTTGACAAGTCCCTTATCGTAAGCGCTCACCGGGTCAAGCCGATAAATCTGATTATATGTAACTGTATGGGTGGCCGAATATCGCAAGGTGCATAAGCGATTAAGATTAGCAATAGCCTGTCTTCTTATCTCGGTCTCCATATTCTGGGGCTCATCGACGATAACAATCGGGCGTGTAGCTTTTATAAATTCGGCCGGAACTCCCCAGTCGCTCTGCTGATAAAAAATATTGCCGGCCCGCGTGAACTGGTCAATATTCATAACCATGATCTGCAGGCTGTTGGTCGTGGCGAAGTTCTTGGATAAACTTCTTTTCTTGGGATCAAACTCAAAGAAGTTCATTACGGGCTTTTCGTAGAGCATATCGAAGTGCTCTTTCGTTATATCGAGGTTTTTCAAAACGCCTTCCTTTATGGCAAGTGACGGCACGACGATAATGAATTTCTTGAAGCCGTATTGTTTGTGCAATTCGTGAATCGTCCGAAGATAGACGTATGTTTTGCCTGTCCCCGTCTCCATCTCGATTGAAAAGTGCATTCCATCCAGTTGCTCTGATTCTTCAAGGCCGTTTTGCTTTTGAACTCCCTGAAGGTTTTTCAATATCGTCTCGTCGTCAAGGATAAGGTTATTTGATACAATGCTTAAAAAAGTCCCGCCTACCGATGCAGCCGTTGAGAAGGCGAAATCGCTTGCACCTTCCGGCTGACCCTTGAATAAGGCCACCGCGGCGTTTATCGCATCAAGCTGAAAGTCCTGATTGGCGTCGAATTGAAGTCTCATTAGCTATTCCGAAGAAACGCTGAGATTTCACATCTGAAATTTGAGATCTGAGATTTGAGATTTCAAATTGTCCTCATTCATTTTGTTTCGGATAATCCTGCGGGCGCGTCCGGCGAACCACTTCCTCGATATGGCGAACGAAAACATCCGCCCGACGCTGGGAATGATACGCCTCTTTTGACCGCTCGGTAAGGTGCCGTTGCCCCTTGATGTCACTGTTCTGGAGATTGTCCGCCCAGGCCCGTATCTGGCGGGAACAGGATTCCGCTAATAATTTCAGATCTGAGATTTGAGATTTCAAATGAGCCGCCTCGGCAAATCGTTCCGTAAAAAGCAGCATTGACCGTGTTTCGCCGGCTGAGCCGCGTGAGATGTAAAGAAACGCCAGCAGTTCCGATGTTGAGCCGCGTTCAAATCCCTCTGCGATATTGTTGGAAACGGATAGTGACGACCGGCGCAACTGATCCCGAAGGTCGCCGGGCTGATCAAAAAACCGGTCTCGCGTCAAGTCATATACTTGTTTGGCCAGTTCAATGCCTGATTGCCAGACCGGCAAACCCTCGAATCGCTCATACTTCATCTTCTCTCTCCTTCTGAAATCTGAGATTTGAAATCTGAAATTTGAGATCTGAAATCTCAAACCTGAAATTTGGAATCTGAAATTTGAAATTCTTGTTTCTCATATCACCTTAAACTCTATCTTTCCCGATTCCATTTGCAGGGCGTTGTTGGTTTTTAACTCGTCGTTGTTCCGGAAGGCGACATCCAAACAGGTGAACCTCTCCGGTTTTTCCGCCAGTACCTTATCAACGAATTTCTTAGTGATCTTAGGAGCAAGACAGATTATCTCGACGCCATCCGCCAAGCGGTAATAATCAACGCCGTCAAAGGTCTCCTTCTGGATCTTGGCGTTCAAATCAAACCGGCTGTTTTTAAGGATTATCTCATAGAGCATATCCTCAGCCGACGCCTCCTTTTTGACGTTATCAACAAACATCCGCATCTGCTCTTTCAGTTCTTGTCCTGTTTTCACTTTTTCCCGCCACTGCTTGAAATTGCTTTGCTCTAAGCGAAAGACCTCAAATCCCAAATCCAGTCTGTTGTTGTCAAATTTGAGATTTCCTTCTGTCTCCTTTCTTATCTTCTTCGCTGCCCGGCGGATTCGCTCCTTACCGATATCGGCGATGGTCTTATAGCCCGCCTTATACGCCTCGCTCTCTTGCTCGCACGGCTCCGCCAACTGAACACAAATAAACTTCCTGTTTCCCCCATCTTCAGCATTTAATTGCATAACCGCGTGAGCAGTCGTGCAAGACCCGGCAAAAAAATCGAGGATAATATCATCTTTTTCGCTACCGGCGCTAATTGTTAATGCGTGTTTAATCAATCTTACAGGTTTTGGAGAATCGAAAGGAATAGTCAATTCTTTTATTTCACGATATGCTTCCTGATTATCCCCTACTAATCCTCGTAACCAAAGAGTCACAGGAACAGTCCCCTCCTGAACTTCGCTTAAAAATTGTTTCAATGAAGGGACATTATTTCCATCCTCTCCGAACCAGATCCGATTATCTTTAAGAAGCTTATTAAATGTTTCTAATGACGGAGCCCATTGCCTTCCCTTAGGAGGATAATGAGTTTTGCCGCTTTGAGATTTAATCGGATAAGAATGACCTTTTGCTTGTGTCTTAGAAGTCAAATCGCCATTTTTCCAAACTCCCCTCGGATCATTATCTGGATTTTTATATCTTGCGAGAGCTTCTTCTGTTCTCGGAAGCAAATTTGGTTTCCACATCTCTAGGTTACGGACATATACAAGCATATATTCGTGCAAGGCAGAGATATATTTATCATCATTTTGAGGAGCATATTTTCTTTGCCATATCGCCGATGCTATAAAATTTTCCTCTCCAAATATCTCATCCATAATCATTCTCAGATTATGAACTTCGTTGTCATCTATTGAAACGAATATAACGCCGTCTTCTCGGAGAAGATTTTTTGCCAGGAATAGACGGGGATACATCATAGAAAGCCAGTTTGAATGGAAGTGGCCGGCATCCTTTGAGTTTTTTCGCCAGAAGCCGTCTTTGGTCAGGAGCCCTTCGGCGTCTTTGATTCCCGCCCTAAGCTCGTAGTCCTCTTTCTCCTCTTTGAAGCGGTCGGGATAAATGAAGGAGTCGTTGCCGGTGTTATAAGGCGGGTCGATATAAATCATCTTGATTTTATTCTGATACGTCTTTTGCAGGATTTTAAGGACCTCGAGGTTATCGCCTTCGATGAAGATATTCTCCGTTTTGTCGAAGTCAACCGATTCATTGCGGACCGGCTTTAGTGTGGCGCTTGTGGTTTCCTGAATATGGCGGAAGCATTCGGATTTCCCCGCCCAACCGAGGCCGTAGCGTTCGTTGTTGGTCTCAACCTGGTCGCCGAGAGTCTGTTTCAATTTGCCTGCATCAACCTTACCATCTGTGAAGACCTCAGGAAACTGCCGTTTCAGAAGCCTCAGCAATTCCTTCTGAGGCGACAAGGAGTTTCCATCCATCCTGCCCGGTTCCCTTTGCTCGGTTGTCCCTTTTGAATGATGCTTTGCCATGCTCTTCCCCTAATATAGCCAGCTTTCAACGAGTCTCAAGACATTCTGCGCCAAAGAGGGAATTCTGTCAATAATCTTAGCTAAAGCGGCTGATCAGCCGAATACCAAGATACGGGCAAGAATTGAAGGCTTCAATTGCCCGGCTGGATTTGTCCGTATTTTGTTTGACTTTTAGTCTGGTATTTGATAAAAGAGATAGTGCAGGCGGACCCCTGCGATGTTCGTTGAGAAAGTGTGTATTTGAAAGAACCGATACCCGTACTCAGGGAAATCAGGCCTTGACGGGCCGGAAATGCCTACTCGATAGGACTTTCGGACGCAAGCAACGATTACCCACCTGGAAGTAATGGGTTCTCTTCAAAATCCTTTTCTTACGGCACCAGTGGAGGAAAGCCTGGCAATAAAAAAAGGCCTGTTGATTAACAGGCCTTTTTTAGTCCAAGTATCAACTCAAGAACCGGTGCAAATACCGGACCATCACAGTCCTCGTGCCCAACATCTGTTCTGTTTTTGCACTTAAGCCAAAGAATGTATTTGCCGATTATTTGTAGTGGTGGACGCTTGCGTTCGGCCTTGAGTCATTAGTCTATGCTCTCAAAGAACTTACGGTAGGGAGGTAACAATGCCAAGTGTGCGTACCTTCACGGTTTTGCCAACGCTTCCAGATTCACTAAAAGACCTTGAGTTGATAGCCAAAAACATGTTCTGGTCGTGGAACGCTGAGTGTGCCGAGCTATTCCAGCGTATTGACGGCAATTTATTGACGGCTTGTGGACATAATCCTGTCAAATTTCTTGCCTGTGTTTCTCAAGATAGGCTTGAGTCTCTCAGCAAGAACGAGACCTTCCTTATTGGATTGAACCAGGCGTCTGAAAAGCTCAAATCATATCTCAACGGGCCAACTTGGTTTGACGAAGTCGCCGCAGAGTCTACAAAGCCTCTGATCGCGTATTTCAGCGCTGAATTTGGAATCCACGAATGCTTGCCCATTTATGCCGGCGGTCTGGGAATTCTGGCGGGGGACCACCTGAAAAGCGCTTCTGACCTTGGGGTTCCGTTGGTCGGGGTTGGCCTTCTTTATCAGAAGGGCTACTTTCGCCAGTACTTGAATGTTGATGGCTGGCAGCAAGAGTTGTATGTAGACAATAATTTCGAGGCTGTGCCGATCGAACTGGTTCGGAAAAGCGATGGCCGGCCCTTGACCATCAGCGTTGATTACCCGGGTAGGTGTGTTTCAGCTCAAATATGGTGTGTCTCCATCGGCAGGGTGAAGCTATATTTGCTTGATACCAATATTCCCGTCAATTCATCTGGGGATCGTATGATCACCGCCTCTCTGTATGGTGGTGACATCGAGCTGCGCATTCGTCAGGAGATTATGCTGGGTATTGGCGGCCTGAGGGCTCTGGCGGCAATGGATATTACACCCAATGTTTGCCATATGAACGAAGGGCACGCGGCTTTTATGGCACTGGAGCGGATCAGGCAACTGCGAAGCGCGACTAATATGAATTTTGAGGAAGCTGTGGAAGCGACCAGGTCGAGCAACGTCTTTACCGTACATACTCTGGTAAAAGCAGGCCTTGACGAGTTTAGTGTCTCGCTGATGGACAAATATTTCGGTGGTTACTTCCCTCATCTGGGAATAAATCGAAACCAGTTTTTATCGCTGGGTAGAATGCTTCCTGATGATGATAATGAGCCATTTAAGATGCCGGTACTGGCGATAAAACTCAGCAGCTACATAAATGGCGTCAGCAAGCTGCATGGACAAATATCGCGTCAGATGTGGGGTAGCATGTGGCCCAGCATCCCCGAAAAAGAGGTGCCGATCATATCGATAACTAATGGCGTCCACGTCAGAAGCTGGCTGTCAGAGGAGATCGGTTCTCTCTATGAAAGGTATCTCGATCCGTATTGGGCGGACGGAACGTTCAGCAATACAGCCTGGAATGGCGTCGAGGACATTCCGGATGAGCAGCTTTGGCGGGTGCATCAACGTTGTAAGGAGCAGTTGCTGGTCTTCGCCCGTAACCGGCTGAAAGACCAGATGAAACGCAGGGGCACTTATCATACCGAATTGAACTGGGCCGAAGAAGTTCTCGATCCTGAGGCGCTCACTATTGGCTTTGCCAGAAGATTTGTGGGCTATAAAAGGGCCAATCTGTTGCTAAAAGACCCGCAGCACCTCGTAAATCTTATTACAAATCCGCAGCGACCCGTTCAGATTATTTTTGCGGGCAAGGCACACCCCAGAGACACTGAAGGCAAAGACATCATAAGACAGGTTATTCACTTCGCCAACCAGCAGGATGTCAGACGGCGCATAGTGTTCCTTGAAGACTATGACATTGATGTGGCCAGGGTTATGGTTCGTGGGGTCGATGTCTGGCTCAGCAATCCACGCCGACCGATGGAGGCCAGTGGCACCAGCGGCATGAAAGTGGCGCTTAATGGTGTGTTGAATATCAGCACTTTGGACGGATGGTGGTGTGAAGGCTACACGGCTGAAGGAGGATGGGCTATCGGTGCCGGTGAAGATTATGACGACCACGAGTACCAGGACCAGGTGGAGTCGCACGCCCTTTATAACATACTGGAAAATGAGATAGTCCCTCTGTATTATACGCGCTGCGCGGACAATTTACCGCGGGCTTGGATACGCCGGATGAAAAATTCGATCAAGTGGATTGCACCTCGTTTCAACACTCACAGAATGGTCGCCGAGTACACGCGGAAGTTCTACAATCCCGCTGCGGCCCGGCAGCAGTATCTAACCGCTGAGGCTATGGCTAAGGCCAGAGAATTTGCAGCCTGGAAAGCCAATGTGAAAAAGGCCTGGCCTGGGATCGCAGTCAAAGATGTAAAGGTAGAAGTCAAGAACGGCCAGGGCTATGAGCCGCTGAGCCCCAAGCAACCCAGGCTTAAAGTTGGCTCCGAAATTAGTGTCAGCGCGCTGGTCAAACTTGGCAATATCTCACCTGGTGACATCTCAGTGGAGCTTTATCACGGCCCTGTCGATAGCTGCGGAAATATTACGCACGGCTCAGCTCTTAAAATGGATCACGTACAGACAACCGGACAGGACGGCGAACATTGGTTTACAGGCTTGATGTCTTGTAGGACAACAGGCCGACATGGCGTCGCAGTGAGGGTTTTGCCTCAACGGTACGATCTGGCTAACAAATATGAACTCGGCTTGGTCCTGTGGGAAACCGTACCTGCAAAGCAAGGCGAATAATCCGCTGGCAGGGCATCACCTCCATATATGACAGCCGCGAATCACAAACCAAATACGGTTTACTGATTTTCTTTGGCGCTCAATAGTTGATACACCTGGTCGGCTGTGCTGGCATTTGCAAGGGTCTGTCTGAATTGCTCATCCAGCATCAGTCTGCTTATTTTGGCCAGAGCCTGGATGTGTGGCCCAGTCTGGTCGGCGGGCGAGACGAGCAAGATGACAATTGTTACAGGCTTTCCATCGACGCTTTCGAAGTCGATCGGCTCGTGGGCGATCCCGAGCGCCATAACAAGTTCGCGGACGCCTCTGCATTTGCCATGAGGGATGGCGATACCCGAGCCAATTCCGGTGCTGCGAGTTTGCTCGCGCATGAAAACCGCCTCGGAAGCGGCTCTTTTGTCGAGCAGTAATCCGGCAGCGTCCAGCAGGCCAATCAGTTCTGAGATCACGGAGGTCTTATCTTTACCTTCCAGCGGAACTTTGATGCACCTTAGCTGCAATATTTGCGTTAGGACCATCTCAATCTAATCGTATATGCTACCAGTCTGCAGAGAATCAACACAAAACCTATATTATATTTGCCAGCGTCAAAGCCTGCAACAAGTTTTTAACAAATTCTGATTTCCCACAGTTTGTGTGTGACTAATTTCTGGGGCATTGCGTAATAGTCTTCCTGAGAGGAGTTTATCTGCCATTGTCATTGCGAGGGAGCGAAGCGACCGAAGCAATCTCTTGCACTGATAGTCTTGAGATTGCCGCGCCCCGATTCACCCGCCATACGCCTAGCGGGCGAGAGTCGGGGTGCGCAATGACAAGGGCCTGCCACAAAATCTGGTCACACACCACAGTTTCAGGTCTGGCCTTTTACACTTTACACCTATCCGGTGTGGCGGTAAAATACAATAGGAATTTCGCGTGCGTGCAAAGTACGGTAGCTTCCAAATTGACGATTATCAGTAGCCAGGATACAAGACCAATTGTGGAAAAGATACAGATTTATGATACGACTCTTCGCGATGGTATGCAGGCCGAGGGCGTCAGCTTCTCTTTAGAAGACAAACTTGCCATCGCCCGATGTCTCGATGACTTTGGTATAGCCTACATTGAAGGCGGATTCGCCGCTTCCAATACTAAAGAAATGGAGTTCTTTCAACAAGTCGCAAATTCCGGTTTGAAGAACTCAAAAGTAGTGGCGTTTGGCAGTACCCGCCGAGCCGACTACACAGTCACAGACGATCTTTCGCTCAACACGATACTTGCCTGCAAAACTACCGCTGGCGCGTTGGTTGGCAAAAGCTGGGACATGCACGTCACGGAGGTGCTTGGCTGCTCGTTAGATGACAACTTGGCTATCTGTGCTGAGTCGGTCCGGTATCTAAAAAGTCACGGCCTGGAGACGATCTTCGACGCCGAGCATTTTTATGACGGCTACAAGAATAATCCGGAGTATGCAATTAAGGTTCTACAAGCTGCAGCCGAAGCCGGTGCTGATGTTCTGGTGCTTTGTGACACTAATGGTGGTTCTTTGCCAGAAGATGTGTACGCAATTACGAAGGTTGTCTACGAGCGGTTTGGAAGCACTGTAATTGGTATTCACACCCATAATGATACCGATTGTGCCACGGCAAACTGCTTAGCCGCCGTTCGAGCCGGAGCACGCCACGTTCAGGGAACGATGAACGGACTGGGTGAACGATGCGGCAATGCCAATCTGTGTGCGGTCATACCCAACCTCGCGTTCAAGATGGGCTTTGATGTGCTCAGCCCGGAGAAGATAAAGACATTAACAGAGGTATCGCGGTTTATATTTGAGATTGGAAATCTGACGCCCGTTATGAATATGCCGTATGTCGGTGAGAGCGCCTTTGCGCACAAAGGCGGCCTGCATGTGGATGCCCTCCGCAAAAACAAACGCACATACGAGCATATTGATCCGGAGTTAGTGGGCAACGAACGCCGGTTCCTCATATCCGAGCTGAGCGGCAAGTCCAACGTCTTGGCTGGGCTGGAAAAAGCAAAGGTTGCTCAGGACAAAAAATTGGCCGAGAAGATACTTCACCGTATCCGCGTACTTGAGAATGAAGGCTATCAGTTCGAGGCGGCCAATGCCAGCTTTGACCTGCTGGTTAAGAAGGTTATGGGCACATATAAGCCGTCCTTTGAACTGATAGAGTACCATGTTGAGGTCGAAAAGCGCAGAACCGGCGAGCTTGTCACCGAGGCTACGGTCAAACTCAAAGTGGGGGACAAAGTAGAGCACGTTGTGGATGAGGGCGACGGCCCGGTGAATGCGCTTGATGCTGCTTTAAGGAAGTCGCTGGAGAATTTCTATCCTGGCATCAAAGATGTTCATTTGATTGATTACAAGGTAAGGGTAGTTAATGCCAGAGCTGGAACCGCTGCCCGTGTGCGGGTAATAATTGAGTCGCGAGATAAGTATTCTATATGGGGCACGGTCGGCTGCTCCGAGAACATCATCGAGGCCTCCTGGCAAGCACTCGTCGATTCCGTTGAATACAAACTGCAGAAAGGTACCCAGTGATGTCTTGTCCCCAGCTTGTCTGGGGTTACCATTTCTGCTGCGAAGTAATTTGCGCGACAGTTGTTCTTACCCGCTGACTGCCACGAGGTTTTCCTGCGCAAGTACTTGCTGCTGAGCCTGTGATACAAGCGTACGTCTTTTCTTGCGGCGGTTTATTGTTCTTCGGTCATGTCGTGACATCTGGGTGTCGTCTGCCGCGATCTGGATGGCTTCCAGAGCAGTTGCGGCAAACGCGTCGGCCCCAATTTCTTCCCAAAGACCGTCGGCCCGATTGAAAAGTCCGCCGGAGACCATTATGCGTAGATTTGGCCAGGCGTTCACGCCCTTAATTGTATCGATCAGGCGACGAATGTCAGGTGCTTGCTTTGGGCTGGCGCCATAGATTAGCAGGATGTCCGGCGCATATTCGTTTATGAAAGCAAAGATGTCGTCATTGCTTAGTCCGCCGCCCAAGAATCTCACTTCCCAGCCGTCGCTCTCAAACAAATCAACCATCATCTGAGCGCCGAGCTCCTGCAGTTCATCTGCTGCGCAGCAAAAGACTATTTTCTTGTTCTTGCTGGGTCGGCGGGGCAACTTATTCTGCAATTGGGCTACGATCGTGCGGTTGATTCGGGTGGCTAAATGCTCCTGAGTGGGAGTGATTTTATCCGCCCGCAGGAGTCTCTCTGTCTCGACCATGATTGGCCAAATTAGATGGACATAAACAGAATTAGCTGGCACTCCACTCTGGAGTGTTTCTTCGACTACAGCCTGGCAGCCTTTTCTGTCGCCCCGCAGCAACGATTCCAAATAACGTGCCAGAATAGCTTCTTTTACCATTTCTTCCTTCCTTACTAAAATTGTGCCCTGCAACCTGTCTATTTTCACATGAGCAGTAACAATCTTTGTGTCCTTTGTTAATATAGCTAAATTTTTGCCGTCAGCAATCTGACTATCGGAGTGCACGATTAAGAAACTTTAGTTAAAATAGATAATATGCAAACAGGTAGCCATTTTCTCTAAATTGCGACAGGGCGATAGTAACTTGGTATTTAAGAGTTTTATAGGACGAAGCTGAAAACCTGTATTGATATGGAGATGTTTTTTAGTAGGTGTTTTAGGATAGGGGGCAGATGATAAATATTGACTACGTTGCAGCAAAAGGGCGGCGAAATTATAGTTGCGGTTCAATATAAAGTGAGCTAATTTGACTATGACGGGTGCCGACGTCTGGCAGCAAAGGAAAGGCACGATGAGTGAGATTAGTCCGGACCAGGAGATTCTGCAATTTGCAATTTCCAGGGAAGTGGAGGCATATCACTTTTATCTGGCATTGGCAGGGCGAGTCAAGAGCCGACAGATGCGCATGGTCTTTGAAGATTTAGCCAAAGAGGAGCTGGAGCATAAGGCCAAGCTGGAGCTGGAGGTTATCAAGACCGGCAGAACAGTGAGCACAAAGTTAAAGCCGGGTCATCCAGAGAGCGATTACATCATCTCGGACGACCCATCACAACTGGATATAGACTACAAAGATATGCTTCTATTGGGAATGGAAAAGGAAGAGTCATCGTTTCGGATTTATGTGGATTTGGCGGCGAAAGTGTGCGATGAAGAATCGCGCGAGGTACTACTGTCGCTGGCCGAGGAAGAAGTCAAACACAAGCTGCGTTTTGAAAACGAATATGAGTTGTTAATGGAGAAAGGCTGACATGGTAACTCATATTTTATATCTGGTGAAGCATATCTGGCCGCGAGTTACATGTCTGGCGTTGATGGTTTTAGCACCCTGTGAAGTGTATCTGGCGAACTTGGTGGTGGGCCATTAAGGACCGGATTAGTGAATTCTAAGTCGCTGTTGGCGGTGGTCGTTAGAGTGGCGTGTTCGCTTATTTTTGCCGGAATATTTTATACCGGCTGGATGGCTGTTGCTATTGGTGCTTTTAAGAGAGGCATAGACAACGTAGTGGTAGAAGTTGTTCTCTGGTTATGCGCTGCGGTAGTAACCGGCGCTGGCTTTGCGGTAGGTGTGGCATTGCTGCCAGGTGCCAGAAGAAGCAAATTTGTCGATATTTACAAATGGCCTTTGATTGCCTGTGTGATTGGAGCTGTTGCTGTGTTTCCGTTTGGGCCGATGTTGATTGTTTTTGAAATGTTCGTTCTGGGGACAGCAAGCGTTATTATAAGAGAGTTTGTGATGATGAAAAGAGCATAACGGCTCGAATGCACGAGTGGGGGGAAAAGTTCGTTAGTAGAAGTCGGTATTAGGGGACATGAAATGCCACAAAAGATAGTAATTAGGGCTGGTGACGTTGTGGTTGAAGGGGAATTGAATAATACTGAGACTGCGGAGGCGATAGGTGATATTCTACCTATACGAACAAGGGCGCAGCGCTGGGGTGGAGAAATATACTTCGATATTGACCTGGCGTGTCAACTCGAAAAAGGCGCCCGCCAGGTAATGCAAGAAGGGGAGCTTGGATATTGGCCGACAGGAACGTCACTGTGCATATTCTTTGGGCCGACGCCGGCTTCACGGGGAGAACATGAAATCCGGGCAGCCTCGCCGGTAACCGTTGTCGGCAAGGTCAAGGGCGA
>Ga0172365_10002615_pt1 | contig 13328 bp, 15 predicted proteins | sample LakKivSesite48cm_FD_114535 | JGI IMG/M metagenome (GOLD analysis project Ga0172365, IMG submission 114535) | Sediment microbial communities from Lake Kivu, Rwanda - Sediment site 48cm | ecosystem: Environmental > Aquatic > Freshwater > Lake > Sediment | place: Rwanda: Western Province, Lake...
ATGACTTGAAAATAAGTGTGGCGTTGGCTGCGTTGTTTGACTTCGTTAGAGACGTGAACAAACTCATGGATGACAATGTACTTAGCAAGGAAGAGGCTCAAGAAGTTTATGAGTTGATGATGAGGTTTGACAAAGTTCTCGGCGTGATTGGTGGGGTTGAGAAGAAAGAGAAACTGCCTAAAGAGGCTGAGGAGCTTATTCAAAAAAGAGAAGAAGCGAGAAAAACCAAAGATTGGAAGGCAGCGGACAAAATTAGGGAAGAGCTTAAGCGGATTGGCATAATTGTTGAGGATACGCCTGAAGGTGTCAGATGGCGAAAGGCGTAAGATGCTCGTTTATTCTGTTATTTTTGTTTTTTGTGTTGAGATTGGGGCGCGTATGGTGAAACATCTAAGCGGTAGCGTGTAGTTTGTGATTTTGTGGAGTTTTTCTGGTGGTATACTTAGTATTTGATTTGGTTTTATGGTGATTTCTTTATTTTCTACTTTGACTGTTAAAGTGCCTTCTAAAACTAGGTAATATTCTTCTATTGGTGATGTGTGCGAGTGTTCTTCTCCTTTTTCCAATAAGCCTCTTTGTGGATTTTTTACATATGCTATTTGGATTTGTTCAGAGTAAAACGGTGAAGTTTTCGGGATGTCTTCTGGTGTTCCGATTATCCAGCGGTTTCGATTTTTCTGTTCTTCCAAGTCCAAGAGTGCGACTTTTACCATAATGTTCACCTATTCGCTTTTTCCGTGGAAGTTCCAGTTGTTTGTTGTGTATTTTTGTTTGTAAAGCTTTTCTGCAAGTTCACGTTCATAGGTTGTTAGTCTGCCTTCTAATAGCCTAATGTTTAATGCTTTTTGAAAGCCTTGGATTAACGCTTGTTCCACTTCGCCTATTGCCATTTTTCTTCCCGTTTCTTTCTGTATTGAAGTTATCCTGTTTTTTGCGATGTTGACGACTTGCATGCACGTAGTTGCCCATGGTACTCGTAGTGTTGTGAACATCTTCTGCAAATTCACGTCTACAAGTAGTGTTCCGTGTTGCAGGACTATGCCTTTTTTGTGAGATTGGGAGCTTCCTGAAACTTTTTTGTTGTTAACAGTTAGGTTTGGGCATGTTTTTGCGTTGCCTTCGTTGAAATCCGCTTTTATTCCTAAACTTTTCAGTGCTTCTGCTATGCCGCTATAAAATTTTGTGTAAACAGCGTTTATGTTTTCGGCTTTCAAATCTTCTTTACTGGCGACAATGCTGTATGTGATTTCGCCTTCAGCATCATGGTAAACTGCGCCACCACCTGTTATGCGCCTAACAACATCTACACCGTGCTTTCTGCAATTGCCTAAATGAACTTCGTTTTCGATGTTTTGAAATTTTCCGATAGAAACAGCAGATGGGTTCCAACGGTAGAATCTTACCGTGTTTTGAACGAGGTTCTTTATTCTGGCGGTCAGTATGGCTTCGTCTATAGCCATGTTCGTGTAGGCATCGTGAGTTTCGAGTTTTAGCAACCGCCAATCGTTCATGGTATCTGCCTTTTTTGTTTTATCTTAGTTTGTTTGGGGATTGATTTTTGCTTTTTGCTTGATAACAAGCCTTGAAGGGTTCTGTTTCTTTTGCTCTCTGCCTGCCTAGACCCCCCTTATATATAGGTTCAACTTTGGGTTTCTGCGGTTTTTTCACTTTCTGATTAGTAAAGGTAATTAAGGCTCGGACGGTTTTGATTTTTGCATGAGTTCGAATGCATCTGTTGTGGTTCGCGAAGAGCTGTTGCAAGCAGTTTTTGAAGGCGCCAGAAGGCTTTATCCAAGGGAAATAATTTTGCTTCTTAGGGGTAAGAAAAAGAAGAATCTTGTCGAGGTTTCTGAAGTTGTTGTCCCTCCGATGGCTACTCACGGGCTAGGTTTCGCCCACATTCCAATTCATATGTTGCCCATGGATTTTTCCGTTGTCGGAACCGTGCATTCACATCCTTCTGGAATCTTAATTCCCTCCCATGCTGATTTGAACCATGTTTTTGGGGTTGTGCTCATGATTGTGGGCCCTCCGTTTGTGGACGAGAGAAACGTTGCAGTGTATAACCGTAGTGGAGAGAGGCTAACTTTGCAAATAACGAAATCATAGACACATGTATCTTTAAATGTTAGGAGAATTTGCACGTTACACTTTAAATATTAGTGTTGTGATTAGACGTAGCGAGAGGAAAAAGCAAAACATGGGTTCAAAATCTCCAAAAGGCGAATTCGCTGCAAGAAAACTAATGGAAAAACGGAAAAAACTACGCTGGAGCAACATGTACTATAAACGGCGAACATTAAGGTTGGACGTGAAGGCTGATCCTCTTGAAAAATCACCCATGGGCCGCGGCATAGTCCTCGAAAAAGTAGGCGTGGAAAGTAAGCAGCCTAACAGCGCCATAAGGAAATGTGTGAGGACCCAACTTATAAAAAACGGTAGAGTCATAACCGCTTTTCTACCTGGAGACGGGGCTCTAAACGTTATTGATGAGCATGATGAAGTAATAGTTGATGGTATAGGCGGTTCTCGTGGGAGAAGTATGGGCGACATTCCAGGAGTACGCTGGAAGGTTATTATGGTTAACGGCGTGTCATTAAATGAACTTGTTTATGGAAGGAAGCAGAAACCTGCGCGGTGAGAATTTTGGGTCAGGCTCAGGAAGAGAAACAAGACGTTAAACTTTTTGAGAAATGGAGTTATAAAGAAGTTCAAGTGAAGGATTTGGGTTTACAGAGGTATATCTCTCTAAAACCCATGGTAATTCCGCATAGTATGGGAAGACATGAACATAAACGTTTTCGAAAAGCAAACGTCAGCATTGTAGAAAGACTTGTGAACAATCTTATGCGGCTTGGAGGAAACGCGGGAAAGAAAGCTAAAGCCATGAACATTGTGAAACATGCCTTCGAAATAATTCACTTGCGTACTGGCAGAAACCCCTTGGAAATTCTCGTTAAGGCTGTGGAAAACTCTGCGCCATGTGAAGATACAACGAGAATTAGCTACGGCGGCGTAGTGTATCACTTGTCAATTGATGTTGCTCCACAGAGAAGGGTTGATTTGGCTTTAAGGAACATCAGCGAAGCGGCAAGACAAGCATCAATAAACAATCCGCGCTCTATTGAAGAATGTCTGGCAGAAGAATTGGTGTTGGCGGCAAACAATGACATTAAAAGCTCTGCTGTTGCGAAACGCCACGAGCTAGAGAGAATAGCCCAATCTTCAAGATAGCCGCAATTTTGACAAAACTATTTCACGTGAATTTCAGCGATGTCCCCATCATTTAGAACAAATGAGGACCCAACTTTTTGAGGGCTGAAAACAAGGCGTTTTGCCCAAACTTTTGCGTAAGAAAATTTTTTGTTGAAGTCGCTGTGGATATTTCTGGCTAGATTGTAAACTGTCGAACCTTTCTTTAGAATAAAAGGTTTTTTAGAAAACTCTTTTTTGTTCGGTTCTTTTGTGTAAACCCGTATAATGTTTAATGTTTTAAATATGGTTTCTCCAAGTTTTTCCAGATCACGCTTTTTTTCGCATGAAACTGCAAGAATAGGAAGTTTGTTGCCAACGTAATTCTCTAAGGCTTTTAGATTTGCTTCTGAGCTTTCTAAGTCGATTTTATTTGCAACTATCACTGCGGGCTTGTATATTGTGCTTTCGAAGATTGCGTCCTCAACTTCATCCAATGTGGCTTCTCCAGAAATTTTTACAACAGCATCCGCAATGCGGTAACTTTTCAAAAGTTCTTCAACATCTTTGAAATTGCAGTCAACGAGCCTTCCAATCAAAATTATCCGCAAACCTGCACCCATGAACTTCCTCTCAATTTCAACACGTGCCTTTGGAATGCTAACCAATATTCGAGCTTTCTCCATTTCGCTTAAAGTAAGCGACAATTGCCCTACAGGGTCTTGGGATAGATCCACCATTAAAATTAGCCCATCAGCATTTCGCGCCAAGGCCAGAGTTTGAAGCCCTCCGGCTCTTCCATCTGCAGAACCTTCCATCAAGGCTGGGACTTCTATTATTTGAAATTGAATATCTTCGTAATTCATTATTCCTGGCGTAGGCTGCCTCGTAGTATAGGGATTAGCGGAAACTTCGACTTGGGAATTTGTGACTGCTGCAAGTAAGCTGCTCTTTCCGACGTTTGTTACGCCGACAAGAGCTATTTGGGCGGCGCCTTCCTTTTCTATGAAAAACTTTGGTCCGCCTTTCCCGACTTTCCTTCGCTTCTTTTCCTCAATTTCTTTTCGCAAAGTTGCAATTTGCTTTTTAGTTTGTCCACGAAGTTTTAATGTGCCCTTGTGTTTGGGGACTAAGCTCAAGAATTCTTCCATACATTGAAGCTTTTCTCTTGGATTTTTAGTTGCTTCAACTTCTGCCCATTTCTTCTTAGCGTCGGGAGGCAAGTTTGTTGGCATAAACAAACGCGTCCAATCAATAATTTCCGAAGTTAACTCTAATATTCGTTTCCAATGCGGTGAACATCTGTTCTCTTTATGCTATGGTAAAGTTAAAATAATCGAATGAACAGTTGTGTAAACGATTCACTAAAATTTAAAGGGAATTTAAAGTAAAGAATTAGGAGGAAAAAGAATGAGCAAAACTGGAAAACCACATTTAAACCTAGTGATCATGGGACACGTGGACCATGGAAAATCGACAACAACAGGACACATGCTGTACTTGGCAGGAGCAGTTGATGAAAGAACAGTTAAAGCCTATGAGGAAGAAGCTAGAAAACTGGGAAAAGAAACTTTCAAGTTTGCTTGGGTTCTTGACAATCTAAAAGAAGAAAGGGAAAGAGGCTTAACAATCGACCTTCGATTCTTAAAATTTGAAACAAAGAAGTATTATTTCACAGTTATTGATGCGCCGGGGCACAGGGACTTCATTAAGAACATGATTACGGGTGCAAGTCAAGCTGATGGTGCTGTACTTTTTGTTTCAGCTAAACGTGGAGAGTTCGAAGCTGGCATTGGGGCTGGTGGTCAGACGAGAGAGCATGGCTTTTTGGCTTTCACGTTGGGTGTTCGACAGTTGGTTGTGGCTGTTAATAAGATGGATGATGCGTCAGTTAATTGGGGTGAAGAGCGATACAATGAAGTTAAAAATGAAGTTTCAAGGATGCTTAAAATGGTTGGTTATAAGCCTGAAAAGATTCCGTTTGTGCCTACTTCTGGATGGACAGGTGACAACCTTGTTAAACCAAGCGAGAAAATGCCTTGGTATAAGGGACCGACATTGATTGATGCTTTGGACACTTTTGAGTTGGCTGCTAAGCCGCTTGATAAACCGTTGCGTGTTCCAGTTCAAGACGTTTACACTATTACTGGCGTTGGCACTGTTCCTGTTGGCAGAGTTGAAACTGGTGTGCTTAAGGAAAACGATGTGGTCATGTTTATGCCGGCTAACAAGCAGGCTGAGGTTAAGTCTTTGGAGATGCATCATACTAGGATTCCTAGGGCTGAGCCTGGTGATAACATTGGTTTCAATGTGAGGGGTGTGGCGAAGACTGATATTCGTCGTGGTGATGTTGCTGGTCCTGTTGATAAGCCGCCTACTGTTGCTAATGAGTTCATTGGGCAGATTATTGTGATTTATCATCCGACTGCTATTGCTGCTGGTTATACGCCTGTTTTGCATTATCACACTGGGCAGGTTGCTTGTAGGTTCACTGAGTTGATTAGGAAGATTGACCCACGTACTGGGCAAACTGTTGAGGAGAAGCCGAGTTTTCTGAAGACTGGTGATGCTGCTTGGGTGCGTATGGAGCCTTTGCATCCGATTTCGGTTGAGGCTTACAGTGATTTTCCTGAGCTTGGGCGGTTTGCGGTTAGGGACATGGGTACTACTGTGGCTGCTGGTGTTGTTAAGGAGATAACGAAGAAAGGACCATAAGCTTCTATATCTTATCTTTTTTTATTGTCATTTCTATCCTATTATTCTGTAGTGGTTAGTCTGTGTGTGCGTGCAACAGCTTAGAGCCCCTCTATTTGGAGCCAAATATGGTTTGAAGTTTTATGTTGAAGCGACTGAGCTGACGTTGTTTTTTGGAGACACTATTCAATCGATGATTCTTCCGCGTGCTATAAGAACTTAAACGAGTAGGTTCTAGTTCCTTTTCTCTGTTTTCGGTATTCCTATCCATCTTGGAGTTTTGTTCTTGTACTTTTGATAGTCATCTCCGTACCTGTAAAGGCAATAACGTTCTTCGGCTGACAAATTAGCGTTGAGCAGGATCATCAGCACCACTGTTAATAGAAGAAAAAGCCAAGAAGAGCAAGCTATTCCCACACCAATTTGCATTAGAAGCAAACCAACGTACATGGGGTTTCTTGAAGCACCATAAAGACCTTTAGTGATAACCCTGTCTTTAGGACTAGTAGCGAAATTTAGAAGCGTGATGATGGTGAAAATCATTCCAGATAGATAGATAATGAGACCACTGTATAGCCATGTTGTAGTGGATTGCAGAGGCAAGAAAACGGCATAAACGAATGAAACGAGCATAATCAGCATGATAGCATTTATGACTGTTTTCTCCTTTCTGGTTAGCTGAAATTCTCCAGACTTCCCAGCTTCTGACTCCCTAGCAGCTGACACTCTTACATCAAAAAAGAAGATGATTAACATGGGAATGACAAGAATCCAAGCGTTCCATAAGCCTAACTCAAACGCTGGTATAAGCGACATAACTTCCCCCTTACAGTTACTATTATTAACTATGTAAAATTTTGGTATGAGGTTTATTTTGGGGAAAGGCTATAGCTGAAGTTAAGGTAAATGTTGGGGTTGGTGTTCAAGGTGCTTGAAGGCAGAAATGTGAATCTGAGGATCATGGAAAGAGAAGACCTGCCATTTTATGTAAAATGGGTTAATGACCCTGGCTTTTTTGGAGAATATAATCCTCTCGAGCAAAGAACGAAAACAGAAATGGAAAAGGACTATGATACTGCGCCTCCAGAAAAGAAAAGATTCTTCGTAGAAAAGAAGGATGGAACAAGGATAGGTGTTGTTATTGTGCGCCCAGTTGGAGATCTCTGTGAAATAGGTTACACTTTGGTCTCAAGTGAAAGAGGCAAAGGTTATTGCACAGAGGCAGTTATGATACTCGTTGATTATCTGTTTATGTCAAGGAATTTGTTCCGTATTGAGGCTACGACTGACGCTAGGAACATTGCCTCTCAGAAGGTGCTAGAAAAAGCAAACTTTAAGAAAGAAGGAGTGCTCCGAAAGTCTGCATTCATCAGAGGCGAACGTAGAGACTTATTCATTTACGGCATTCTTAGAGAAGAGTGGAAAGAACCAAAAATATTGACAAGAACAACTTGACAGTGAAAGGTTCTCGTTGAAAAAAAGAAGGCAGCGCTATTCTAGCGTGCTCTTGCCCTTACTCTCGGCTCAAGTAACGTCCAAAGCCACTCGACAAACTCTCCCAGATTCTTCGTTTGAATGTAGACTTCTCCTGGTCCAGTAACGTTTGTTACCAGGCCTTCTCCGCCGAGGATTGTTTCTTTCAGTCCGCCGAATTTTGTGACTTTGTAGTTGCATGTGCTGCTGAAGGCTACTAAATGGAAGTTGTCAACAATCATTGATTGACCTGGCTGTAGGACGTGTTTGTCTATGGCGCCGAAAGTGTTTATGAACAGTGTTCCGTCGCCTGTTACTTTTATCATGAATAAGCCTTGTCCGAATAGGCCTTTTGTGAAGCCTTCCCATTTAACGTCTAAATCGACGTTTTCTGTTGAAGCTATGTAGGCGGATTTCTGTATAACATAGCCTTGATTTGGTTTGATTTCTAGTTTTTCGATGTCGCCTACTGGTGCAGAAACGAATCCGACTTCGCCTGTGCTGTTCCTCGAAGTGTACTCGTTCACCCAGAAGGATTGGCGTCCAAAAATTGCCAAGCCTAAAGTGCCTAGGAGGCTTGTTTCTCTTTTTCTTGTGTGCACTTCAATGTTCGGGTCCATGTATGTCATTGCGCCTGATTCGGCAACTATTCTCTCGTTTGGCTCTAGATTTACTACGAGCATTGAGTAAGATGGTTTGTATTTTACTTCATACTTCATTCATGTTTCCTCTCTTTGAATCCTATGCAGTTGCTCCCTTTTAGCTCTTACAAATATCAAATAATAGTTTCTCATAATGACGCATGGCGGACAGCTGAAGGCATGTGCTGAACTGAAGCTTTACTTCATTTTGCAAAAGAAAAAAGGGACGAGGAACTTGCGTGCGCTTATTTTGGCAATCGTTTTCTGACAACCAAAGCCACTGTCGCTGTAACAAGAAACAGCGTAACCAAAGCTGCGGTCGTGAACTCTGGAACTACTGTGCCGCTGAAGGTTAATGTCAGAGGACTCTGCGGTGACGGGCTTGATCCAAAATAGAAAATTGCTTGCAACATCCATGGCGGAAGTGGAATTGGATATATGAACCAACCTCTCTCCGCTGGGTTTTCTGTCGTTCCAGGCTCCGAACTAACATAGCCTACTGGAGAGTCAGATGCGATCATCACTATAACTGTAGAGGAATATCCAACCTCGACTTCGCCCGAGTATGGCGACGGCGCAAGCGAACCCACATCCAACAGATCGAGAACGTCTACAAGGTGATTACCAGAACCTGCGGCAATCGTGGTCACGTAGCCAGTCATCATATAGCATGTCCAATTGAAATCGCCAGAATCCTTCATGGCTGCGACCGCGGTGTAGGCGCCTGGTTCATGAGACATCGGCTCGAACGTCAGGGAAAAGCCTTCCAAATCTGAAGCCAGACACTCAGAAATCAAGTCGTCAACATACAAGGGCAAGTTTGATTTCCCAGCTGCCGTGTATGTTACGTTCACGAGACCATCAGCACTGCCTGTTGAGAGCCAAACGAAGCTTGTTGAAAAGGCAGAGGACATTGAAGTTAGGAATCCGTCTGCGATGGACTTAGCAGTTGCGGATTCCGTGTTGTTGAATAAGTACATCAACATTGATTGAGCAGTTGAAAACATCACTCCGATTGTAGTCACATTTGTCAAGCCAGCGTCGCTTAAGTTGACTCCGCTTGGAAAATGCACCAAGGAATCGTTACTTGAGGTCACGGTGCTTATAGTGACAACAGACGCTTCAGTGCAATTGACTTCCACCATAACTTCTTCCGAAAGTTGAGACAATCCATCAGCGGCTTTCACTGTGGAATTTGGGCAGGGTTCATAGCCATTGCCAGAAAGCAGATAATGAGAGAACAGAACAGCAAGAGTCGCTTCATGTTATATCCCAATCTACGTTACTTCCTTTTCTATAATAAAACTTTGCATTGAATGCACGCTGGATTTGAAAAAGCAAGAAATTGCAGTTCAAAAGTTCTGTCGTCGGAAGAAATCTTTTCAAAGTTAATGTTGTGAAGTTTTATCAGCAAGAAGCCACTAATTTCTCATGATAATTGCATAGTATAGAGTTGAGTCTAATGTCTGGTACTGAAACGTTGCTTCCATATTTAAAAGAAAAGAAAACAGAGGAACAAGAACCAACAATTATTGTTGACAGCCGCGAAGCAAACACTGCCACAAAAATCGTTAAAGGACTAAAAGAACGAGGCGTCAACATCAAAACCGCTACACTAGAAAAAGGCGACTACGTCCTGTCAGACATCTGCGCCGTAGAAAGAAAAACCGTCCAAGACTTCGTCTACACACTCACGCGACGCTACCTCTTCGAACAACTGTTTCTGCTAAAAGACGTCTACCCAAACTCACTAATTCTCCTAGAAGGCTATTTGCCCATAATCTACAAATACAGCAGAATCCAACCTGCATCTGTCTGGGGAGCCATGTTCAACCTAGCAAAAAATGGCATAGCCATAGTAAACACCACATCATACAAAGAAACCATTGACTTTCTCTACGTAGCAGCCCGACAAGAACAAATAACAGAAAAAAGGGCCCCGATAGTTCACGCAGCAAAAAAAGTCGAAACTACATCAGACGCCCAAATATATTTCGTTGCAAGTTTGCCAAACATTGGAAGAGAAAAAGCCATATCAATCCTCAAATCCTACAAAACCCCAATAAACGCCCTAACAAACGTAGACGAATGGCCAAAAACCGTCTATGGACTTGGACCAAAAATAAGCACCAAAGCAAAAGAAGTGCTAGGCACACCTTTCGAAGAGTGAAAAAAGCATGGCTGAATCCATCACACTCTTCATAAATGCGAAATGGACTGTTAAACCATTCAGTTCTGAATCAACTGCGTGGGTGTGGGGCGGCTGGGCTCCGGAACATAAATTTGAAAAACTCATATCAAGAGAAGACACGTTAGCCTTAAAAATCGCAAAAGAAGTAGCAGAAGAACACGGATTAAAAATCAAAGTCTACGACATTGCCAACATAAAAGGCTGGATATTCGCCCAAATCAAAAAAGTGAAAGTCACACCTACAATCATCATAAACAATCACCGAATCGAAGGAGTTCCCAACAAAGACGAACTGCTAGCAATTCCTTAACCGAACATAGTTTCATGAACGGAAACTTTTTACTGCCATCCTCTCTCTTGGAATAATCCGCAAACTTAAAAAACCCCCCTTTAAAGGAGTGAAATGCATGGACGTGGAAATAGCTCCAACACGAAAAATCACTATCTTAGGCTTAGATAAACGCTCAGTAAACGACATCGCATGGTGCGCCACAACTTATGGCGTGAACAGGCTTTACTGGATAGATGGCTACATTCTATGCCTAGAAGTTTACGAAAAATCCTTCGAACATGAAATAAAAGAAAAAGAATTTCCCATAAGCCAAATCTGCTACGCAGAATATCCAAAATACGAAAAAATCTACGAAGTTGAAAAAAGCCTCCAAGTGCCAATAGTAAACGTCTCCGACATGCAAATATTCCAAAAAATTCTAAAAGCAATATTAGAGAATAACAAGGAAAGCCAACGAAAACCAACAGTTAAAGACACATTTAAAACATAATCTTGCCTTTTTTACCACATTCACAGCCCAGATTAAACGCCTTGACATTAACGCCCAAGTGTTTAGATGGAACAAGCTCCCGTAAAGCCGCCAAAACACTTTCACTCTTAAGAGGCATCCTTTCTGAAGCTGCCAGAACCCCAATCAAAACAACATTTTCCGTCAAAATATTCCCAGCCTCCTTGGCTAATTTTGCAGCATCCACAGCAATAATCCTCTTTGTAAAATGCCTAATCTTTTTCTCTATTTCCTCTAAACTTGGATATTTCATCATTTTAGCGCTGAGCTCTGTTGGAGGAATTGCCTCAGTATTCATTATAACAAGTGTTTTTTCTGAAGCAAATCTTAAATTTCGTAAAGTCTCTAACGGTTCAAATCCCAAAAGCACATCCGCTTGGCCTTCCAAAACCGTCGGCGCCAAAACCTTCTCTCCAATCCGCACGTTAGAAACCACTGCTCCACCACGCTGAGCCATTCCATGAATCTCGCTCACCCGAACATTGAGACCCTCTTTAACTGCAGCAGTGCCCAAAATTTCTGCAGCCAAAAGTATACCCTGCCCACCAACACCCGCCAATACTATGTTAAACTCTTTCATTTCACATGTCCACCTAATCCGTTGTGTCACATTTTATAGCATTGTAAGGACAAACAAAAGCACACAACCCACATGCAGCACACAAGACTTGGTTGATACCAACTTTTCCATCTTCAACAACTAAAGCAGGACAGCCCAAAAGCTTAACACAAGCCATACAATTCGTGCATTTATCAGTAATTCTGAAAACTGCGATTTCTGCACCTTTGCGTCTTCTCTCCCTAACCACCATCAAAGTGCATGGCGCCCGAAAAACTATAACAGAAGGATCACTGCGGGCTAAAGCCTCCTTCAAAACCGCTTCACTTTCCTTAACCTTGAAAGGATCAACCACCTTAACATATTTCACACCGCACCCTTTGGCAACATTTTCTATTAATATCCTGTTTGAAGAAACATGCATACCAGTCATGCCAGTTCCAGGATGCGGCTGATGTCCAGTCATGGCAGTCGTAAGATTATCCAAGACAGCTACGACAATTTTATGATCGTTATATACAGCATTCACAAGTCCCGGAATCCCAGCATGAAAGAATGTTGAATCTCCAATTATCGCAATGGTATTTTCGCTTATAGCCTTGCTTATTCCTTCAGCAGTGCCTATACTTGAGCCCATACATGTCAAAATGTCGCCTGCACCTAAAGGCGGAGCACACCCCAAAGCATAACAACCAATATCAGTTGAATAAACCGCCTTTTCGCCTGCAACTTTTCTCATAACATACATAGATGCCCTATGTGGACACCCAGCACACAAAATAGGCGGTCGCCGCGGCAAACTCCTCGCAACCTCAGCAAAGTTTTCATCGATTTTTCCGAAGTCTATGGGCAACTTTCTACCAGTTATTTCGGCTAAACCCGTCGCAACCAAGCGTGTCGAAAGCTCCCCTTCTCTTGCAAAATATTGCTTACCCATTTTTCCATATATTTCAGCGTCAGGCGCATAATCTTTCGCGATGGCTTTCACCTGCATTTCCAAGTAGGGCTCAAGTTCTTCGACGATGACGATTTTTTCATGTTTTTTCATAAATTCTCCAATCATTTTCTCTGGAAGCGGATAAGTCATACCCAACTTCAAAATGCCAGCATCTAAACCCAGCAAATCTGCAGCTTCAACCGTATAGTTATATGCTGAACTTGAAGAAATTATGCCAAACTGTCTGTCTTTCGCTTCGCGTGCGATTTTGTTATGAGGAGAACTTTCGCTAATCTCCTTAGCCTTGTCGAGAATCCCCAAAAGTATAGAGTGCTTTGGCCTAGAGTTAGCTGGAACCATCACTAAACGTTTTACATCTTTTATAAATTCGCCTTTCAATTTTGGTTTCATAACCTTGCCATAAACCAGTGGACCGCGAGTGTGGCTCACGCGAGTAGTCGTTCTCAACAGCACTGGTAGTTCCAGTTTTTCAGAGATTTCAATTGCTGAAATTGTCATGTCTTTTGCTTCTTGAGCGTTAGAAGGTTCTAAACATGGTAGGTTTGAAAGCAAAGCATAGAAGCGGTTGTCTTGCTCGTTTTGTGAGCTGTAACACTCTGGGTCATCTGCAGTAACAATTACGAGGCCAGCCCTTACGCCAGTATAAGCCAGCGTCATGACAAAGTCGGAAGCCACATTCAAGCCGACGTGTTTCATGGCTGTGAGGGCTCTGACTCCAGAGTTTGCGGCTCCGCCTGCCACTTCGGCAGCGACTATTTCGTTTGTGGAGTATTCCATGTATATTCCAGCGTCTTTGGCTATTTCTGAGACTGTGTCGCCG
>Ga0172365_10002617_pt1 | contig 13321 bp, 8 predicted proteins | sample LakKivSesite48cm_FD_114535 | JGI IMG/M metagenome (GOLD analysis project Ga0172365, IMG submission 114535) | Sediment microbial communities from Lake Kivu, Rwanda - Sediment site 48cm | ecosystem: Environmental > Aquatic > Freshwater > Lake > Sediment | place: Rwanda: Western Province, Lake Kivu...
AGCTGTCGCAGCGGCCAAAGCAGAGACAGACAAAATGGCTGAATCATACGCAAAAGCCATGAAGGAATCGGAGGAAAAGCTCAAAGCTCAGGCAGAAGCAAGAGCAAAAGCCGAAGCCAAAACCGCTGCCGCGGACGCCGCCCAGCGTGAGGCCCAAAAGAAGGCCGCCGAAGATGCAAAGGCAAGAGCAAAGGCTGAAGAGAAGCTCAGAATCGAAGCCGAGCGAAGAGCCCAAATCGAGGCCAGCCCTTCGACTTCGCTCAGGGTAAAGGCTGCGAATTCCGCTCAAACTGAAGGTCTACTTCATGTCGAGCGAAGACGAGACATCGCATCGGCGAAAGGAAAAACAAGTGTCACTCAACGCGTTCCGGAAAAAACCGGCGAGTGCGAATGTTGCGGCAGAAAAAATATCAAAGAAAGCGATTTGGTCAAAATCGATTCCGGCCAAATGTTCTGCCAGGACTGCCTCAAAGAATTGAGAGGCTGATTTTACTATGATCTATCATTTGCGACAATCACAACTCCGCATCTCGGTATCGCATCCAGGAACTTCCTGCCGTAGGGCTTGTTGATAATTCTGCTGTCCAGAACGACCACGATACCGCTGTCGGTCTTGCTGCGAATCAGACGCCCGAAGCCCTGTTTGAACTTGATAATGGCGGATGGCAGTTGGTAATCATTAAATGGATCACCTCCTATTTCTCTTATCTGCTCCAGCCGGCCTGCAAGCAGCGGCTGGTCCGGCACCGCAAACGGCAGCCTTACTATAATCACGCACGAAAGAGCCTGCCCCGGCACATCCACTCCCTGCCAGAAACTGTCCGTGCCAAACAATACATTGGATCCCTTCGTTTTAAACTGTTTTAACAGTGTGGACCTATCTAAATCCGCCCCTTGCTGCAGCAGCTTAAAATGATTCTCATCCAGCCATTGGGAAAGCCTGCCGGCTGCCTCTTCAAGCATTGCATAACTGGTGAACAGCACGAACGACCCGCCCGTAGTTCTCGCCAGGTATTTTTTTATTACCTCGGCGGCATTCTCAATGAAAGCGGATTGATTCGGGTCCGGCATATCTTTCTCAATATAAACTTTGACCTGTTTTTGGTAATCAAAGGGCGAGCCGAGCCTGACGGCATCGAAATCATCCAGGCCGATGCGGCCGGCAAAGAAATCAAAACCGCTTTTTTCTCCGGTCGCCCCGGTGCACAAAGTTGCGCTCGTCATTACGACCGAATCGTATTTGTCAAACAGACACTGTTTTATTTCGGGCCCGACATTAAGCGGCGCACTTTTCAAGCGAATCGTGGAAGTTCTCCCGGAGCCGACTTCAACCCAGTACACATGATCGGCATTCGTCTGCGATAAGAAACTTTCAAAATCATGGACCAATGCTTTACACAAGTCCACAAACCGCATGATTTCAAATTTTTCATCGTCATCTTTCTTTTGCTTTGCGAGTCCGGCCAATTCCCGGCTAAGGTCCTTCAAATGTCCGGAAATAGTATTGTCTATAAAATTCTTGTAGCATCTGCCTTTTGTCTCATCTTTCGTTTGTTCATACCACGCCTGGACTTCCTTAAAGAAGCGCGCAGATTCTTTATCAGTCTTATAGACAAGATTGACCGCCGCTTTGGCGTCCGTATGAGTCAAAAGCCCCCTGTGCGTTCGCGAGTTGTAAAGATTATCAAGAACAAACTTGATCCTTTTGTTACTAATGTCTATTCCGAAATGATCTTCCGCCACATGTTCGGCGTTATGTGCTTCGTCGAGAATCACGAACTTGTAATCCGGCAGGATAGATGCACCCTGCTCCCTAAGCACAAGGTCGCTGAACATCAGGGCGTGGTTTGCCACAATAATATCGGCGCTCTCCAGGCGCCGCCGGGCGGCCCAATAAAAACAATCACGGAAGTACAAGCACTTGCGCCCGCTACAATTGCCGTGCTCGCTGCTGACCCTGTCCCAGGTTCGGCTCTTTGGTAAAAACGGCAGGTCACTGAGCGAGCCGTCCTTCGTTTGTTCGGCCCAATCACGAATCTTGTCAAGCTCCGAATCTGCATCGTCAATCAAGCTTCTTTCCCGCCGCAGAGCAAAATTCAGCCGGCGTTTGCAAAGATAATTACTCCTGCCTTTTGCCAGAACGGCGTTAAACTTATGCGGCAGGCATCTATTGAGGAAGGGAATATCTTTAAAGACCAACTGTTCCTGCAGCGTGATGGTAAACGTGCTGACTAATATCCTGCCCATGCCGTTGGAAGCCAAATCCACCGCCGGCACAAGATAAGCAAAGCTCTTGCCCACACCGGTGCCGGCCTCGACGGCCAGGTGGCGGCCTTTCAGAAATGCCTGCTGCACCGCGACGGCCATTTCTATTTGCTCGGGACGTACTTCGAAATTGGCAAGAGAGCGAGAGATGTCTCCATCCGGCGCAAATACCTTCCGAATATCCAAACCTGTATAAGTCTTGTTCATGGAAAAATGCAGCAAAAATTGTAGGGTGGGGCTCTACCCCACCATTAATTTTTACACACTAAAAAATAAAATCGGTGGGCCAAGACCCATCCTACGAAATACTGTTTAAATTATGCCGTCATCGATGTCCTTCATGTATTTCTGATACAAGTCCAATATTTCCTGTTCGGTGGCCGTCTTCTTTACTACGAATCGCAGAAGTGCTCTTTCCGCCCGTCCGGCGGTGATATCCCGGCCGAAAAGTGAGAAATAAAGCGAATAGTGACCCTCACCCTCATAGGGTGATGCTATTGCGAAGCAATCCTCCGGCGGGGCCATCAGGATTGCCATCGGGGCTGCATCCGGGCCTCGCCGCAGAGCTATCGGCATCACTATCCGCGGCATGATTTTCCAATCAACCGGATTTGGCTCCTTTTGCCATCGGCCGTCGCGGATGGTCGGCAGGACATCATAGTTTCGCGGAAATATCTGCCAGTCCCCGAAGGATTTCTTCGCCGTCAGGAAAGCCGGCTTGCCTCCTGTCTCATCACAGGCTGCCACGTACACCTGTGGAATCGGAAAGGACTCATGAAAATACGAGGCCAGAAAGACTTCGAACTTGCTCAAATCCCTGCCGGCTTTGACAATTGTCTCAACGTCGAGCGTCGAGCTGTCCCGGAAGCGGTAGATGGCGGTCATTTCAAAAGGTCTGTCTTCTCCTTCCGGCCATGTAATCTGAACGGCCCCATTAGGCAGCAGTTTTGAGGTGCCTGGCCAGTCCCATGCCGCCGTTCCGTATCTCTTGTTCGTCGTGAATACCCGATAGTAGCTGAGAATGCCGTATGTTCCGTTCAAAGTCGTGCCGGTTGGAACGTGCAACGCCGCAGACAGCCCCAGGCCCTTGCCGGCCTGGCGCAATCTGCCGCGGAGAATGCCGGTGTCGAACTCGTATCCGCCATCTTCGTGCGCGGTAAATGCAAGCTTGCCCGGACCGCCGACGGCATCTCCCGCAAATGTCAGGTCAACAAAGGATGCCGTCGAGCAAAGCACGATGGTAATATACAATATCTTCGATATATGGTTCGTTCCAGAATAAACGGACATCTTACTTTCTCCATTTCCTGCACTGCCGGAACATGGGCGTCTGATTGGTGCGGATTTTTCTTTGCCCGCATTTATTTACTCTTTTCAACGGAGCAGGCCACCCGAAAGCCAATAATGTCCATCTCCGGCAGCCACCACATGCTCTTTGGTATCTGGGGATCGCCGGAGCGCCACCATTTTTCCTCGAAAGCCCTTGCCGCACAGCGCAGCTCCTCAGCAGGGCTGTTATAATCGCCGCCGCGAGCGACGTGGACCTGGCCGCTTTCCGGCCCCTTCGGATTTACCGCAGGGGCGTTTGCAGCCGCTTGCTTGTAAGCGTCCGGACTGTAAAAATCGTACACCCATTCACGAACGTTGCCCAACATGTCATAAAGACCCCAGGCGTTGGGTTTTTTCTTGCCCACCGCGTTGGTCTCATTGTCGGCGGTCGCATCGTACCATGCGAACTCTTTGAGCTGTTCGGGATCGCTTGTGACGCCGAAGACGTTATCGGTACCCGCCCGGCAGGCATACTCCCACTCGGCCTCCGTCGGCAGGCGATATTCCTTGCCCGTATTTTTCGAAAGCCACCGGCAGAAAGTCATTGCATTATGCCAGGTCATCCCCATGGCAGGGTGCTTGTTCTCGTAGCCCATTGTCATGTCGCCGTAGACCGGGGTCGGCCCGGTTATTGCGTCAATGTCCCCGGACTTGCCGTTTTCCTGCTGCGCCTCCTGAGTTGTAATAAAATCCCTTTTGGCGCTGACCGTTTCCTGATAGTACGCCATAAAAAGCTCGATTGTTGTCTCAGTCGTGCAGAGGTAGAAACTATCCAGGCGGACCTCGTGCTGGGGACCTTCGTCGTCTTTGCGACCGGCTTCATTAGCGGGACTGCCCATCCGGAAATTCCCGGCCGGAATCAGGACCATGTCGAAAGATATTTTTTCGCCGGCCTTCGTTGTGACGGTCTCGGTAAATTTTTTCGCAGGTCCGCTCTGCACGGCTGCAAAACTCACGGCCATCAAAACGGCAAGAAAGACCATCGTTGCGGCTATGGGTATGAACGTACGACTTTTAAGCATATTTTGTCTCCTCATAAGTTCAAAAAAGGATAAATAGGGTGGGACTTGTCCCACCGAATCCGTAATGGTGGGGCATAGCTCCACCGTACATTTTCGACTCAAATCATCTTCGTATAGCCCGGCTTAGGCACCGGATAGCTTCCGTCGGCGCCGACGTGAGTCGGCAATTCCATGCCGTCGTGGCAGTCTTCCGGCCTGGGCGGATAATAGAAATCGGACGCGTTGACCTGCTCCCACGTCACTTCTTTGCCCGTATAGCAGGAAATTTGTCCCATCACGCCGACCATCGTGCTGCGGACCATGTAGTCGCCGTTATTGACGGGCTTGCCGGACCGAATCGCTGCGAACAGCAAATCGTGCTCTCTTTGATAAGGATCGCATCGACCTTCCCACTGCCAGTTAGTTTCGCCCCATATCCTGCATTGCAAAACGGACGCTCTGCCCTTGCTGCCGTGTATGATGCTGGACGTGCTGTCGAAACAATTGTTGGTTGTCCGGCAGAAAGCATAGATAGGCACGCCATTTTCATATTCGTAAATGACCGAATGGTGGTCGAAGACGTCGCCGTAGATCGGGTCGGTCATCGAAGAGCGGCCGGCCAGACCATGACATCTCGCCGGGGCGGTGTTATGCATTACCCACGTGGAGCGGTCCAGGTTGTGAACGAGAGACTGGGGGACGTCATCGCCGGAGAGCCAGCGGAAATGGTACTGCGTGCTACACTGCCATTCGAGCTCGGTAAGCCCCTCCTTGCGGGGTATGACGACGTATGGTGCACGCAGGAAGTTCTCCTCTATGGCAACTACGTCTCCGATGACCCCATCGTGGATTTTCTGGATTGTCTCGGCGTATCCGGTGTGGTAGCGGCTCTGCAGGCCGGAAACCAAGCACAGCCCCTTCTCTTTTGCCAGCTCGGCAGCCTTCTGCAGGAGCTTGAGTCCGGCCGGGTCGATGCCGTGAGGTTTTTCCACGAAGACGTGCTTTCCCGCCTTGATCGCCGTCATCGAATGGAGCGGATGGAACTTGGCCGCATTGGCGATAAGCACGACGTCCGACGATTCGACCACGTGCTTATAGCCGTCGAAGCCGGCGAAGCAGTGGTCGTCGTCCACCTGCACCTGATCGCCCTTCTGCTGCTTGAGAATCTGTCGCTTGTCTTTGACGCGGTCCATAAAGATATCGCACATCGCCACGAGGCGCGCGCCGGGGTCGGCAGTGAGAGCCTGCTCCGCGGCCCCCGTGCAGCGTCCTCCGCAGCCGACCATACCTACGCGGATTATATTGCTGCCGGCGGCGTAAAGGCCGTTGCTGATACCGAGCGCGCCCGAAAACGCCGCCGTGGCCGCTACTGTAGAAGCCTTTAGGAATTCACGACGCGTTGTGCCGGCGCCTTTGCCTGATTCACTTGAACTTGCCATACTATCTCCTTTTTAATGTTTCTTTTAAGACTGTTTTTCTGTTTCGGATCAAGATAATTCTCAGTACTCGCGGTCTTTGAGGATGCCCGGTTGTGGAACCGGATACTTGCCCTCGGAATTCAGACGCAGAGGTGCGGGAGAATCATCGGTCAGCTTATCCAAATCCGGAGCGAATTCGTGCTCGCAGTTAAGCGCATCTTCGAAGGTAATGACCTGGCCCGTGTGAGCGGCCATCCGGCCCATAGTATTAACCAGACTGGCCTCGGCGCCGCGTTTGACCTCGTTGTAAGGTTTGTCGTTACGAATGGCATCGATCAGATCGTCCCATTCGAGCTGGTATGGACTCGGCTCAGGCTGCGGAAACGCCCATATCAGGTTTTCTTTATCCATGTTGTGGCCTTTGTATGTCCGGACCCTGCCGGGGTAATGACTGCTCGTCGAGATGACGGCCGAACCTGTCGTGCCGAGAGCATAGCTTGAGAATGCACCTTTACAGCCCTCCATAGCCCGGCCATAGTAGAACAGCTTGGTGCCGTCCGGATAGGTATATTCAATCGAGTAATTGTCAAAGTTCTGGTCCAAAGAATTGCCGCGATAGTGCCGACCGCCGGATGCCTGGGCCTCGACCGGCCAGGCCCCCCTCATCCATGAGCACTCATCGATCTGGTGGATATAATAGTCGCTGTACATGCCGCCGCTGGCCCAAAGGAAGGCGTGGAACCGCTGGACCTGGTAGAGCAACTCGCTGATGCCTTCGGGTTTAGGCCCGGCAGTGGCTGAACGGCCGGCCATACGGTAGGCTCGCATCGCAATGATATTGCCGATTTCGCCGTCGTCGATACGTTTTTTCAGCTCCTGCCGGCCTTTGCAGTGGCGAATCATAAGGCCGACGCCCACTTTAAGATTCTTGCTGACGGATTCTTCGGCCAGCTTCAACATTCTGCGAGTGGTCGGGCCATCAACCGTAACCGGCTTTTCCATGAAAACGTTAAGGCCTTTTGCAACGGCATAGGTGAAATGTACCCATCGAAATGCCGGCGGGGTTGCGAGAATCACCACATCACCTTTATCGAGGCAGTCCATCGCTTTTTTGTAACCGTCGAAACCACGGAATTGGCGCTCCTTGGGAACGTCCAATTGTTGCGAGTGTCCTTTTTCCAAATTTTTGTAGCTGCGATCAAGCCGGTTTTCAAAAACGTCAGTCATTGCGACAAGTTTGATCGGGCCGTTTTTCACGGATAGGGCTTCCGAGGCCGCGCCGGTGCCCCGGCCACCGCAGCCGACGAGGGCCAATTTGATTGTGCCGCTTCCTGCTGCATAAATGCGGGGAGCCAATCCAGCCGCCAGAGCAGATGTGGCCGCTATCCGCCCGGTATTTTTCAGGAATTCACGACGTGTTGTCCTCGGGACTCCCGACGGAGTGCCCGGATTGTTGCCGGTGCCATTTGAATTTGTCATGTCTTCTCCTTTTTGATGTTTCGTTGTCAGAAGATCGGTGCGATTCATCGCACTCTACACGATGTTGTTTGGCCTAATTTAACAAGAGCTTGGCCATGCAGGTAAACATGATAACTGATTGCCTTTGCCGGTTCAAGATGATTTTTGATACTTCGTGGTCCTTAAATCGTGCCGTCAAAATAAAAAAACCGCAGTTTCCAGTAGAACCGGAAACTGCGGCCGATCTTTTATTTTACGCCTGGTTTTGCTATTTTACGCGAAGTCTCTGTACTCGCGGTCTTTAACTATCCCCGGCTCGGGAATCGGGTATCTTCCTTCGGAATTAGGCCGCAGAGGTGCGGGCGAATCCATCGTCAGCTTGTCCAGGCCGGGCGCCATCTCGTGGTCGCTGTTGAGGATTTGTTCGTATGTGACTTCCTGCCCCGTGTGGGCGGCCATGCGGCCAAGGCTCGTCACGAGGCTGGTCCTGACGCCGCGCTCGGTTTCGTTGTAAGGCTTGTCGTTGCGTATTGCGTCAACCAGGTCATTCCATTCGTTTTGATACGGATTACTCTCGTCCCGGCGAACATTGGATTCCCAGACCATGTCCGAGCGTATCGGATTCTGGCCCTTATAAATACTGGAGGGCATTCCACAGTCGCCGCTCTTCGAGCCGATGGCCGAGCCTTTACTGCCGTGGATGTAACTGGAGAAATTCTCCTCACAGCCCGGAATGACACGTCCATTCATGATGAATTTGGTGCCGTCGGCGTATGTAAATTCAGTGGAATAAGTATCGAAGTTCTGGTCCACATAAGCGACACCTTCGGGGCTGGCTTTATAATGGCGACCACCGAGGGAATGGGCTTTGACCGGCCATGCGTTTTTCATCCAGCACTGGTGATCTATGATGTGGATATTAAAGTCGCTGTAGCATCCGCCGCTGGCCCAGATGAAGCTGTGGAATCGCTGCACCTGGTAAAGCAGGTCGCTGATACCGGGCGGTTTGGGCAGTGATGAGAAGAATCCTACCGGGCCATGCATTCTGTAGCCGCGCTGCAGAATTACTTCGCCGATTTGGCCGTCACGGATGCGCTTGGCCAGCTCCTCGAGCGCCCGGCTATGGCGGGACATAAGTCCCACTCCCACTTTGAGGTTTTTCCCCGATGCCTCTTCGCCGAGCTCGAACATCCGCCGGCTGGTCGGGCCGTCCACGGTTACGGGTTTTTCCATAAAGACGTTGAGGCCTTTCTTGATGGCGTAGGTGAAATGCACCCAGCGGAATGCCGGAGGCGTCGCGAAGATTGCTATATCACCCGGACTCAGGCAATCCATCGCGTTCTTGTAAGCGTCGAAGCCGATAAACTTACGGTCATCCGGCACATCCACCTGCTTGTCGTATTCTTTCTTCAAATTCTCATAGCTGCTTTTAAGGCGGTTTTCGAATACGTCGCCCATGGCGACGAGCTTGATCGGGCCTTGTTTGACGGACAGGGCGTCCCCCACTGCGCCGGTGCCCCGGCCGCCGCAGCCTATCAAGGCCAATTTGATGGTGTTGTTCTGCCCGGCGTAAATTCGCGGCGCTATCCCCGCAGCCAGGGCCGAGGCCGCAGCGATTCTGCCGGTGCCTTTCAAAAATTCGCGACGCGATGTGCTTTTTTTGCTAATTTCATTCATCGTGGGTCTTCTCCTAATGACTGGTCTTAATCCTTATATTATTGACTATTGACAAATGCCTATTGACTATTTGCTCGTAGGCAGAGTAAATATACGCGACAATATTTCAATAGTCAACAGTAAATAGTCTATCCTGTATCTAAAATTCTATTCGGGATTTTCCGTGTTTCGGTCGGCCTGCTCATAGATTTGCGCGATATCATAGAGCATTTTTTCAAGCCTGGAAAAATATTCCTCTTCGGAGAACTTATCTTTCGAGTCCCTCATCGCCATGACCTCAAGCTCCAGCCGGTCGCGTTTTGCACGAAGTTCCGGCGGCATTTTATCCTCGGCTTCGCTGTGGACAAGGTGAACCTGATGCGCCCGGTAGCCGTCAAGGGCTGCGCCATCTTCGGCAGTTTGAACCGGCCGGACGCCGCGAAACCAGTCGGCCCGCGTGCCCAGCCCGTCGCCGTTATCATCGAGCAGGGCTCGCTCGGTAGCCAGCCGGCCCGCGGCCAGGTAGAATTCATCGACGCGTTTAGAGGCGGTCAGAAATGCTTCGAGCAACGAGGTCTGGCCGTCTTTGTCGAGGTCGGCCTTCGGCTCGGCAATAGCACCGGCTAAATATTCCCCGAAACGCGTGTAATTTTGTTCGTAGCCGCTCTTGGTCGCCGTGATTATGACTCGCTGCGGCCCCGATAAAATGCTGAGGAAAGGAGCGCTCGACGAGGCTGTATTGATTACGACAAGAGGCCTAATCATCGGTTTGAGCCATTCGGCCAGGTTGTCCATCGAAAGGTCGGGGCCTCGCAGATTGAATTTTGCCGTCCTGCCGTCGAAGGTTCCATGCCCGAGCAAAACCAGCCACAAAGCGGCATCTGTTTGCTGAGATTCACCTGTTAATGCCCGCTGCAACGTTGTACGATCATCGAGATTCTGAACCTCGTCTAAACCGATCATGATGAATTTCGCGCCGCCTTTTGAACAAGCCTGCTCCCAGAGGCCGGCCCATTTGGCAAATTGTGCCCCGTATTCGGGAGAGCCGGCGGCCCCGACAACGACAATAACTGTGGGCCTCTCATTGTTCGGCTCACTACGTTCAGGTGCCGGGCGAGCGACAATGTTTAAAAACAACACACCGACGAGCGCAGCCCATAAAAATCGAAAATCGTAAATCGAAAATCGCAAATCTCTCACGGCATTCCCTTCCATCGGCGTAGCGCCCACTCGCTGATAAAGCACATAAGAACGAAGAGAAAAACAGCCGGCAAGATTCCCCGTACATCCCAAAGGGGCCTGATCCATGTGTCCATAACCGGGGCCTTCAGGCCCGGCAGGCTTCGAGCAAAGCTTTCAAGCCCTTCAAGCTCGACTACCCTGCCTCCGGTCCGGCTGGCGATTTTTTCCAGAAGCGGACGATTCGTTCTAATCGACTGAAATTCGCGGGCTTCGAGATCGACCGCCCATCCAGTCTGGGCATCGCCAATTTCAAGTCCGTCGGCGTCGGCAACAACCGCGCGGGCGAGATAGCTGCCGTCTCGACGGGGGACGTAGACGGCCTCGAACAGCCCGGTTTCATTGAGCGCCGGCTCGGCGGTAAGTTTTATAACCTGGCCGTTGGGATCACGTACTTCCATAGCAATCGAAACATCGTTCATCGGCTCGAAAGCCTTGTCGCGGACGCGGACCTGGAGCACGACCGGCTGGTTTGCCTGGTCGTGATTCTGTGCCGCCTGGAATGAAATTCGATTCGGCACATCCGCAATCAGCCAGCGCAGCGCCTGTCTCCAGAACTTATTCATATCATCCCGCATATCGGGCTGTTTCATTCCCCATCGCCACAGGTCGCCTATCGTCAGTGCCGCCGAACGTCCGCCGCCGTATCTCTGAACGACCAGTGCCGGAAACTGCCCGCCGGAATCGCCTCCGACCGTCGCGACCACTTGAGCGCCGGGCTTAACGGCTCCGAGGCGATTAAGCACGCGGAACACAGGCATCGCCGAAAGCCTCTGCTGTTCATCCTGCTCGTTGTTACGCAGCCTCGCCCAGGGCTGCAACCAGCCTTCACGGGTCAGGTTGAAATGGATTTTAGCGCCGGCGATTGTTTCGGTCTGCGGCAGCCTATCTAAATAGACCGGCAGCAATTGTCCTATGGGCGTGCGGTTGAAGTCCCCCTCTCGGAACGATTCGGCCCCGCCGAGCATCAGGAACCCGCCGCCCCGCTCGGCGACAAACCGACGAATCAGCTCCATCTGGTCGTACGCGAAGAATCCCGCCTCGACGTCGTCCAGGATCACCGCGTGATAGCCAAACAGGTCTTCGGCCGTCCGTGGAAATCCGTCGCGAAGCTCCTCCTCGTCGCGCGTACCGAGGCGTACAAGGACCGGCTGATCGTACTGCTCGGCCTGCTCGGCGTCCTTGTTGTCGAATCCGCGGTACAGCGGATTGTTCAGCTCGCCGGTGCGCCCCAGCCACTCGTATTTCGGCTCACGCACGGCGACACGAATCAGCCCCACAAGCTGTATCTGCTCATCTTCACTAATCGCCCGCCGAAGGAACTTATATTCCCAGTTCGGCCTGCCTGTCACATACAAAATCCGATACGGCCCCTTGCCGCGGTCCACAACAAGCGTATGTTTGTTATTTGCAGGCGTCGCTTCCGAAGTTGCTTGGTGCTGCTCCGGCGATTCATCCTGGTCATTCACCTGGAAGGCATTCAGACTTGTAGGGTGGGGCTCCGCCCCACCATAACGATTCGGCGGGCCAAGGCCCACACTTGATAATTCGGCGGCGTTAAGATGATAGAACAGGACGCCGCTCCTGTCCGGACGAACATTAAAACGAAACGTATGTTTTTCGTCGCTTTTGGAGATGTTGCGTGTCTGCTGTTCGACGACCCTGCCGGAGCTCTCGGTAAGACTTAATACAATAGTTTTGCCAGCATAATCCGATGCCTCAACGTCAGCCTGTATTGTCACCGGGGCATCTTCGAAAGAGGTCTGACTGACGGAGACATTTGTCAGAGAGATATCCTTCAATGGCCGGTCCGCTCCGACGATGACAGGATAGACCGGCGGCACTTCCGAAAGGTCGTAGAATTGTTCGCCCACATCCGTTGCGTTGCCGTCGGTCATTAAAAGCACACCGGCCAGCGGCCTGCCGCGGTAGCGCTGGGCAATGGTTTGCAATGCCCCGCCGATTGCCGATGCTTTGCCGTCGAAGAGCAGATCCGAGAAATCCGTCGTTCGATGAAGCTGCGAATCAAATACATATTCGCGAACCTGAAAATTTTCCGCCAGCACACCAAGCCAGCCGGATTTGTCGGGGTCAAATGCGGACTTAAGTATCTCGCCGCGGCTCCGGGCCATGCCCTGGTCACGGACATTCATCCCGCTGCTGTTGTCGGCGACCACCAGAAATAGATTTTCGCCGGAGACGACATGCCTGCCGCTCCATAAAGGCTCAATCAGGCATAATAACAGCGCCAGCACGCCCAGAAGCCTCAGAACAAAGGCCATTCTGTGAACAGTGCCGATCTCCGGCGAGCGTCGATACGACCACGCCATCAATACGACAGCGGCGACTAACACGGGCGCGGCCAGCCATATCCATGGGCTAATGGGAACGATGATCGACCCGAGCAACATCATTCATCGCCTCCCAGGTTTTCGTAATATCTCCGGACAAGCTCGGCGAAACGCCCCGGCACCGGATCACGGTCGATAGGGACCATCGACTCGGCCGGCTGGAGCTTTGCCAATTCTTCGCCGATGCGATTGCGCAATTCCGTCAGCGGTCTTGTGATTAGCTGCTCGATAAGGTTCCATTGCGGCTCTTTGCCGTGGCGTGTGAACTCCGCGCGTATTGCGCGGGCGCGGTCCCGGACACGGGCTACATTATTACGAAGGTCCGGTTCATTTAGCATCTCTTCCACGTCTCGTAGGCGGTCGGACCATTGCGTGAAGTCCCGACCCATAAGCGGGCCTTTAGGATCGAACCGGTCCCAACGTCCGCGTTGATTACCGCCGCTACCGGCCGGATCAGCTTGAGCGCCGCCGGTTCGGCCATCGGACTGCCAGCTATCGGCGAGGCGCTGCTGATTTTCCTGCGTAGCCGCCGGGCCGTTGGGATCGCCTTGCTGTCCGCGACCGGCTTCAGATCGAGCGTCTGCAAGCTGCTGACTCGCTGCCG
>Ga0172365_10002619_pt1 | contig 13320 bp, 15 predicted proteins | sample LakKivSesite48cm_FD_114535 | JGI IMG/M metagenome (GOLD analysis project Ga0172365, IMG submission 114535) | Sediment microbial communities from Lake Kivu, Rwanda - Sediment site 48cm | ecosystem: Environmental > Aquatic > Freshwater > Lake > Sediment | place: Rwanda: Western Province, Lake...
AGCCTTTAAGCCCTGGGTTAATCAAATAAAATAATCTCTGGAGGGAAAGAAATGAAGTTAGGGGTAATATCAGACACTCATTTAGCAGGCTCAGGCTGGAGAAAGGTCACGAGCAAGCTCATTCAAGGGGTGACTGAAAATTTATCTGGGCTTTATCAATTGCTCAAGCCCTATTTTAAAGATGTGAACGCGGTTCTGCACGCAGGAGATATTGTTGAGCTATCAGTTTTAGAGATGCTAAAAGAATTTGGACAAGTGTATGCGGTCTCAGGCAATATGGACCCAGCAAAGACCCGAGCCCAATTGCCAGAAAAAAAGGTGATTGAGCTTGCCAAATTCAGAATCGGGATGGTTCACGGCGCTGGCTCTCCGAATGGGCTATCCGAGCGGGTGAGAGCGCAATTTCTAAATGAAAAATTGGACTGCATTGTTTTCGGACATTCTCACTCTCCGTATGATAAGGTTGAAAACGGAATCCTCCTGTTCAATCCCGGGAGCGCCACAGATAGAAGATTTGCGCCCAAAAGAACCATCGGCATATTGCATTTGGAAGAGAAAATCTGGGGAGAGCATATCACTCTGGATTAAGCGGAATCAGCTTAAGTGAAAATCAAGCGAAAGATAGTGTAAAAGATAATGGTCAGGACCGCGGTCAGGGGTATCTCCCAGAGCCAGTTAACAACCACTTTTCTCGTGGTCTTGATTTCTAAGGTGTCAACTCCTCTTGCCAAACTCACGCCAATCACCGCGCCCACCACTACCTGAGTGGTGCTGATGGGAAGCCCTAACCGACTGCAGATTAAAACCGTGGTCGCGGCGCCGAATTCTGCGGAAAATCCCCGAGTCGGAGTGATGGTGGTGATTTTTTTGCCAATGGTCTCATTCACTCTTCTGCCAAAGGTAGCAAGCCCAAGCACGATTCCAATTCCGCCCAGAATCAACATCCATAAAGGCACTGCTACCTTTCCTGCGTATTCCGCGCCTTGATAACAGGCATACACCCCGGCTAAAGGACCTATCGCATTAGAGACATCATTGGCGCCGTGAGCAAAGGCAATATAGCAGGCGGTAGCTATCTGAAGGTATTTGAAGCTTCCCTCCACATATTCCAGCTCCTCTTCAAAAGAGCCAAAATTTTTTTGCCTGCGCCAGTGATGGAGAAGATAAGAATAGAAAAGGCTCAAGATAATCCCAGCTGGGATTGAGACCAATAAGGCTCTTCCCAAGCCCCAATGTAGATTAAGATTGGCTAAGCCCTTAAATATGATGGAGAGCATAATAATCAAGCCCACAAAAAAGGTTAAAAAAGGAGCGTATCTCAAGGTGCTTTTGCTGGGGGATTCCGCAGAAAAAATAGCCTTCTGGATAAATTTAAAAACCAAAAAAGCAAGCAATCCGCCAGAAATCGGGGAAATAATCCAGGCCAGCGCAACCATTCCTAATTTCTCAAAATGAACATACTTAATCGCGGAGATTATGCCAAAACCAAACACCGCACCAACAATGGAATGAGTGGTGCTAACTGGAAGGGCAAAATAAGTTGCGGTGTTAAGCCAGAGCGCGGCCGCCAGCAGTGCAGAGACCATCCCCAAGGCAAATAGAATCGGCTCATTATGGAACACCGGAGCAGTTGGGTCAATGATTCCTCTTTTAATGGTGTTAGTGACATGGGCGCCAACCAGAGTCGCTCCAGCAAATTCAAGAATTCCGGCCAGGATAATCGCCCGGCGAAAAGTAATCGCGCCGGAGCCGACCGGAGTGCCAAAGGCATTGGCAACATCATTGGCGCCAATGCTCCAAGCCATATAAAAAGCGATAACAATAGCCAGCCATAGTATTATGGCAGGTATCATCTAATAGCCTACTCCCCCTCTTTATGACTTTCCGATAATCAACTGCAAATGCTTGGCAACCTTTTCCACGCTGTTAGCAATCTGACCTAACTTGCGGTTAACTTTGTCATACATCATTATCGTGATTGGGTCTATCTCCTTTTCCAAACTAAAAAACTTCTCCGCCACCCGCCTCTCAATTTTATCTGATTCCCATTCCTGATGAGAAATCTGCTTGGAGATTTCCAGCACCTTCCCCGCCTCTTTCCCGGAGAACCCGGTCTCCGCTATCAGGTTAAGCTCGCTGGCCGCGCTCAGCAGATTTTCGCTCATCTCTATTATTTTTTGGACATAGCTTAAAAACGGCTCTCGTAGCTCCGGATGAAGCGGAGTCCTTCTGATTCGTAATAACACCGCAAGGTCCTGACAGGTGTCCGCTATATCATCCTGATAGCTTAAATAACTATTCAGCAGGTCCCTATTCACCGAGAGAAAATAATGGCTGAACAAAAATTCTCTCACCTGATTCTTTATCTGGTCCGCCTCATACTCATAGCTACTCACCTGATGATGCAGTTGATTGATTTTTTCATGGTCTGCTTCCACCCAAGCCTCGGTCAAAGGCTTGAGCATCTTCACTATCTCATGAACCTTGTTAGTATGGTCCACTACCCGGGTAAAAGGGCTTCTTCCTAAAAACTGTGATAGTATTCCCATTTTTTCTCCTCCGCTTATCCCGATTTAGATAGCACAAAACTCCTGAATTTGCAAATCAAGCCAATTAGGTTATCTCACTGATTTTCCTTAAATCTTGCAATAGAATTTAAGGGATGATATATTAAAAACAGAATGCAAGACCGAAAATTAGGCCAACTGCTTTTACAGGAAGGCTTAATCAAGGAGCCAGACCTGAATCGGGCGCTTTCCAGCCAGAAGACCACCAATAGGCGCCTGGGCGAAATTTTGCTGGAGATGAGGGCGATTGATGAGATTAGCCTGCTTCGGATTTTAGCTCGCCAGCACCGCACTCAATATCTGACCGCAAAAAAGATGAGCCAGTTAAGCATTCCCGAGGCGATTCTCAAACTGGTGCCAGAAAACATCTGCGAGAAATATGAGATTTTCCCGGTTCAATACAAAAAAGGAGAAAAAACCTTAATTATCGTGATGAGCGACCCTTCTAATGTGCCAGCAATGGATGAGGTTCGGTTCGTGTCCGGGGTGGCGCTGGTCAAGCCCCTGGTCGCGCTTTCCAAAGTGATTAAATCCGCAATCGCTAAATGGTATAAAAACGACCGCACTGCTTTTGACCAGGAGATTGAGCTGGAGACTAGCGCTGGAGGCGATAGCTTTGAGATGTTCGGCTCGGAGCGGACGCCAATGCTGGAGCTGGAGGAGAAACAGGAGAAAGAGGAAAAAGAAGAGCTGATAGATTTCAAAGCCCTGATTGTTGATGAAAAAGAGGCGGAGGAAGAGCCGGAATCTGAGACCGTTCTTGGAGCTAAGGCTCAAGATAAAGAGGAAGCGCCTCTGGTGATTGAAGAAATCAGTGAGTCGGAGCAGGAGAAAGCCAAAGAGATTAAGTTAGAGCCAGTTGAGGAGTTGGTTGTTCCTTCGGTCAAGCCCAAGCCGGAGGAGATTAAAAAAAGCTTTGAGCAAAAATTCCGGCGAAGAATGGTGATGGTGGAAAGGCATGAGCAGATTCGTAGGTTCATCATAAAATTATTTTCCAGTGAGGGGTTTCAGGTCCGGGGCTTTGCGGATTTGGAGCCCGCCTATCAGGAGCTCAATCAGGAGGAATATGATTCTTTAGTGATTAAGGAGCGCTATCTGGGCGAGCCCAGCGCAGAGTTTGAGGAGCATTTTCGGGCTCGGTTTCCAAAAGTGGAGCTATGTATAATCAAGGATTATGGCTCTGCGGTGATTGGCGAGACCAGAGCTTATCAAAGACTGACCTCCAGTCTTTTAGAGACCCTGGATGTGCTTTTGGGGCTGTTGGAGCTGGAAGGGCATAATGTTCAGGGTCATTCTCATAATCTCGCCAAATATGCCAGACTGATTGCCAATAAGATGGAGCTCAGCGCCAAGGAGGTGGACGCGATAACTCTTTGCGCCTATCTCCATGACCTGGGCAAAAAGGGGATGAAGCCATTTTCTATTCTTCAAATTGATGCGACCAGCGATACCAGCGAGATTATGGAACAGGCAGAGATTCCGCTCAAACTTTTAGGCGCGGCTAAATTCCCATTTGAGATAGAGAGCATCATCCGTCATCAGTATGAGCGATGGGATGGAAGAGGCATCCCGGAGGGGCTTCGGGAGGGAAAAATTCCGATTGGCGCAAGAATTTTAGCGGTGGTGGATAGCTATGAGTTTTTGACCAATCCCGGGGATAATAGACCAGCGCTGGATATCGGCGAGGCATTGGAGCAAATCAATCGCCAGGCTGGAAAAATTTTTGACCCCAAGGTGGTAGAGAATTTTATGAGCGTGATTCGGGATGATATTTACCTCAAGCGAGTGGAGGCGGTTCAGGATAAAATTTTAATTGCGGACAGCGAGATTGACCTGACCACTTTGCTGGAGCTACGCCTGGTCAAAGAGGGATTTGGGGTGCTATTAGCCCGTAATGGAGAAGAGGCGCTGAAAAAAGCTAAGGAGCTTAAGCCCAGCTTGATTATCACTGAGGTGGATTTACCTCAAAAAACTGGCTTGGAATTCATCTCCGAGCTTCAAAAAGAAGAAAAGGAGGGAAAAGCCATACCCTTTGTTTTTCTTTCCAGAAGGGATGAGCCGGAGATAGTGACCAAGAGTTTAGACCTGGGCGCAGAGGACTATATCACCAAGCCGATTAAGGTGGATGTTTTTTGCGCCAAGGTCAAGACTATGCTTAATCGGCTGAAAGCAGAGCGGAAGGTGGCGCAAAAGCCGGTCGGGGTGTCTGGCTCTTTAAGCGAGATGAGCTTGGCGGATATTATTCAGATACTCAGCGCTGGTCGGAAAACTGGGAAAATCATCCTCAGAAATCAGGAGCAGAGCGCAGAGATTCATATGGAGGATGGTCGGGTAATCAATGCCCTGATAGATAATCTCAAAGGCGAGGAGGCCTTTTATAAAATTCTTTACTGGAGTGAAGGGACTTTTACCATTGACCCAAATATAGAGATTAGTGAGCGATTGATAAATTTAAGCACTGATTCCTTGATGCTGGAAGGCTACCGGAGGATGGATGAGGAGCAACATACCAAAGAAGGCGGAGATATTACCTTAGATGGCGGAGAATTTATCTAAGAGGAGGTGATTGAGACAGTTCCGTTTGATATTATTTTCAGTTTTATCTTGGGCGCTTTTCTTGCCTACTGGTTTAAGAATGAGCTAAGAATAGAAGCCCGAGTCTGGTTTCATCCCTATTTTGCGGCTGGGGTAGTTTTTCAAGGCTTCTTTTATATCCCGTTAGGAATTTATTTATACTATTTTTATCCAGCCTGGAGCTGGATGTATTTTTTTGACCCATTCTCAGTGGACGGGCTGAGCTTAGCGCTTCTGGGCATAATCGCGCTCAGCTGTTATTTATTGTTTTTCATTCTGGGCTTTCAGTTAGGGCAATTCTTGATTAAAAGAAATCAGCCCAAAGCACTAATCAAGATTCTCATCATCACTCTGGTAATCCTCAGCATTTTTTCCCTGCTGACCATTCATCGCCTGCTCTGGGTAGGAGATTATCAAGCCTGGCACAATGGAATCGCTAATTTCATCCTCAACGAGGCTCTGGGATGGATGATTATCCTGATGGCGCTTCTCGGATTCGGCTCCCTGACTATGGTCTTAAAAAAGCTCCACGGACAAAATTTCTCCCCCTTAGCTTGAAATTTGAACAGGTTATTAAAGCAATTCTTATAAGCGCAGGCATAAACCGAACCAGAGAAAATCATTTGCCCCGGTCAAACTTGACAGGGTTAGCAAAATGAGGTTAAATATAAACAGGAAATTGTGCAGAGGAGATTAGTAAATAATCTGAGCAGGAAAAGGCAATGAGTAATTATACAATAATACACGGGGATTGCTTAAAACTTCTTTCAGAAAAAAAACTCCCAGAAAAGATTGATTTGACTTTCTTGGACCCCCCTTTCAATCAGGGTAAGGATTATTCCTTCTGGAACGATAAACTCCCAGAAAAGGAATACTGGCGAATAATGAAAGATATATGTAAAAGTATTTTTGAAGTTACTTCCAACGGGGGCGGTATTTACTTTATGCAACGGGAGAAAAAAGTTGAGTTTGTTTTACAAACTCTTCGCCAAACCGGCTGGAGCTTGCAAAATTTGATTATCTGGAAGAAAAAAACCGCTGCGGTGCCTTGTTCTAATAAGTTCGGGAAACACTATCAAGTAATTGCCTTTGCCACTAAAGGGAATAAACCCCGGCTTTTTAATCGCTTACGGATTTCTCCGCCATTGCCTCCTAATTATAAACAGGAACGAGAGAATGGTGTATATCTGACAGATGTTTGGGATGATATAAGAGAGCTAACCTCTGGCTATTTTGCGGGAGATGAGGCGGTTAGAAAAGAAAATGGAGAGCGATTTCATAAACAACAATCTCCTATCGCATTATTGCTAAGGATAATCCTTTCATCTACCAAAGTGGGGGACACTGTTTTTGACCCGTTTGCTGGAACCGGAACTACATTAGTCGTGTCTGAACAATTGAAAAGAAAATCTATTGGGATTGAAGTTGACCCGGATAATGTGAAGCTTATAAAACATAGATTGGAGGAAATGAATCAATCCGATAATGTGATGAAATTTTACCAAGATTATATTTGGACAGATAATTTAAAGGAGATCTGGGGCGCGGATTCCGTTCCTTATATGCCCAAGAGAAAACTCAGTTTATTTAAATTATGAGCTATTCTATTTACCATTTTTTCCACTCTATTGTTCAAAACAAGCATAGTTTGAGAATAGTGAAAAAGTTGGACCAATTTCCTTTTGATAACAGTTTATTATCATGCAGAAATAAGGGGATATTCCCAGATTTAGCCATTCGCCTTAACAGGGATAGAAGGATATTTACCGGGGGAGAGTTAATAGAATTAAAAGATAGCAATTCTTATACGGTTTCTTCCTTAATAAAAAGCAAGAAAAAAATATAATTAAAAAAATCAAGAAAGTCCTTTCAGAAAAGGAATTCAAAAAAATCATCCGGTTTAAAATCAAACATCATTTCAATGGGTATTTTCTAGTCTTCCAGACGAATTTAAAATGAACTGTTAGGCTTCTTTTCTGCAGGCGGGCTCAGGAGCGTGTTTTCTGGGAGGTTTGGGACACCGCGTTTATGGGCATTGGACCCAAAGCCGCTGTTGAGGAGCGTGTTTTCTGGGTTCTGGGTTTGGTTGAGAAAAGAGGGAAGCTCAAAATTTCTCTTTTTGGGGCTTGAGCCTAAAATTCTTTCGGAGTTAATACCGGGCGGGGATAAAAAGGTTTTTCTCCGCGGTAAGGTCTATTTTATAGTATTTGTTGCCCGGCAGTTTGATGAACTCACTATATGAACAGCGAAGAGTGGAGTCTTGACCCACTCCGCCTTGAAACTCAAAATTATCTGAATTTAATGGAGGGATGCCTAACTTCCCTGCTTCTTCAATCAGCTTTCCAATGAGTTCTTGCTCACCCTGCATATAGCGATACTCTTGCATATAATCCGCCATAAATTTTTGAAACCGGTATTTGCGCAAGTAGGGTCTGCTAATTACCGCGCTTGCCCAGCCCACTAAAGCCAAAAAACAAAGGACTAAAAAGATATTAAACTTGGTTCCGCCAGAAAGAAATCTATTTCTCCTCTGCCAAATGCCTCCATTTGGCTTTGTTCCGCTCCATCTCCATCCCATAATTAAACGCCTCCATTTTGTTAGAAAAAAATTGACTCTTCGGTAAATCCTCCACATCCTCGCTGGCAGTAGAATCACAAACCACCTGATATTTTATCTCCTTGCCCTCAGTCAATTTTATTATAGCAACAAATAACTCTCCTTTCCAGCCAGCAACCCGCTCCCTTTTGCCCATCATTATAATCTCACCAGTTGATTTCTGCTCGGTCATCTTCTCTCCCCGATATCGTGGTTGATAATCCTTATATTAAAAGCATACCACAGCCATAATAAAATTGCAAATAAAAATTAGAAAATAATAATCTGGTTAAATCCAAAATTACAAATTAACGAATAAGTATAAAATTTTAAAAATTGAAATTTTATTTTATCCATATCCAATTGCGGAGAGGATGAGTCGGAAAAGCAAGCCAATCAGGATTGAGATAAAAAGGGTAATCAGGATTGCGCTACCTACTCCTTTCCAGCCCTGCTCTTTATATAAGACCGCAAGGGTGGATAAGCAGGGAATATAAAAGACCACAAACACCACAAACACCACCACCTGGGATTTGGTCATTATGGAGAGAAATTCTGTGGTGCCAAGAGCTTGGGCAAGCATAATCAGGGTCAGCTCCTTTCTCAAAATCCCGAAGATAAGCGTGACCCCGGTTTTTTCTGGTAAGCCTAACACATAGACCACCAAAGGCTTGAGAGCCTGGTTCAGCCAGTCAATCAGTTGAAGGAACTCAAGCAGACTCAAAACTATGCTTCCTAAAATCAAAACCGGGAACGCAATAATCACAAACTCGCGCAGTCTGAACCAGGTCTTTTTCAAGACCGCGCTGGTCATTGGCAATTTGTAAGAAGGCACCTCCATAATTAAGCCATCTGCGCTTTCTGGCTGAAACCGCATAAAAATCCGAGCAATAAGAGATATGACAAAGATGTTAAACAGATAAATAAACACTGCCCAGCCCGGACCGAGAAAATAAGCGAGCAGACCAAAGATTATGGTGGTTCTCGCGGAGCAGGGAATCAAGGTCGCTAATATCGCAGTGATAAACCGCTCCCGGGGGTTCTCCATAGTTCTACTGGCCATCACCGCCGGCACAGAACAGCCATAGCCCAGGACCAAGGGCAAGGTCGCTTTTCCGTGAAGCCCAATTTTATGCATAAAGCTGTCCATCAGGAACGCAACCCGGGGAAGATAGCCAATGTCTTCCAGAAGGCTCAGCCCAATCAGGAAAGGCAAAAGATAAGGAAGCACGATTCCGACCCCGCCTGCAATCCCCTGAATAATCCCTAAAAGAATGGTGGATAAAAGGCTTTTTTCTAAAGTGGCTGATAAAAAATTTTGGACCTGCTCAAACCAGCCAAGAAGTGGCTCTTCTAAAAATTTCCCCATCCAGAAAACAAAGGCAAAAAATAAAAATAAGATGATTAGCATAAAGCCATATCCCAGATATTTATGCATTAGCCAGAAGTCCAGCTTTTCCTGAAAACCAGTGATTTTGCCCAGACGGATTTTGGTCACCTTTTCAAAGATAGAAAGCGCCAAACCGTGCCTCTCTGAGCAAATCACCTCATCCGGCTCCCGACCGTGACTCTGCTTTAAGGCTTGCTGAAATTTGTTCACCTGCTCAATTTTTTCTTCCCCAATCAGATTTAGCGTCTGGGCATAATCCGGGTCTTGCTCCAACAGCTTGAGCAGAAAAAAGCGCTCAGCCAGGCCTATTCTTTCTGGAACTCCTTTAAGGGCTTGCCTCAGACCCTCCAGAACCTGCTCCACATCTTGACTGAATTTTATCGGCAAAGGCTTTTGAGGCTTGGTTAACAATTCTTGGGCTTGCTCAAATAGCTGGTCAATTCCCGCGCCTTTATTAGCAATGCACGCGACCACCGGCAGACCCAGAATCCTGGAAAGCGCGGATATGTTAATCTCCATTCCCTTTCTTTTGGCCTCATCCATCATATTCAGGCATAAAATCATCGGGATACCAAGCTCCATCAGCTCTAAGGTCAAATCCAAGCTCCGAGCTAAAGTTGACGCATCTATGATGTTAACGATTAAATCCGGAGGATGCTGGTAAAGATAGTTCCGAGTGACCTTTTCCGCAGGCTCACAACCCGAAAGCGAATAACTGCCCGGAAGGTCAATCAACTGATAAATTTTATCTTTAATCCGCAATCTAGTCTCGGTAAAACTGACCGTGGTGCCCGGAAAATTGCTGGCAATTGCCTTGTATCCTGCAACCGCATTAAACAAAGTGCTCTTTCCCGCATTGGGCTGACCCACCAGCGCAATCCGAAGAAAAGAATTAGAAGAATGAGGAAAACTTATTTTTGCTCCGGACATAGCTCCACCTCCACTTTGCAGGCTACTCCTCGGCCTACGGCCACCTCCACTCCTCGCACCTCCAAAAGAATCGGTCCTCGCATCAGCGCATTATTCAGCACCTTGAGCCTTTCCCCAGGATAAATTCCCAGCCCATAAAGCCGACGGCGAAAGCCAAAGCCCCCCAAAAAGTTCCTAACAATTACTTCCTGATTCTCCCTTACCTGGTCCAGGGTCATTTCTTTTTACTCCTTTTGATAAATCTATAAAAATCCTTTAAAAGCGGTCTCTTGCCCTTGGGATTTTCAGTTAAAAACTGTTGAAGCAAAACCAGCTTCTCAACCGTGTCCGGCGCCAAAGAATGCTCTGCCTTGCACGCCTCCTGGTCCGCTTTTTTAAGCTCCAGCTCCAATACCTGATGAAAAAAATCAGATAAAACTGAATGCTTCTGGCTAACCTCCTTGGCTAACCTTACCCCGAGCTCAGTCAGCCGAATATATCCATACCGCTCCTGCTCAATCAACCCTTTTTGCCGAAGTAGCCGAAGCGCGCCCACCACGCTCGCAGTGGACACCTTTAGCTGGTTCGCAATTTCTTTCACCCGAGCAACCTGGCTCTGCTGGCAAATCTGATAAATCGCCTCCAGATAATCCTCGGAACTGGCGGAAACCTCCTTCATCGCTTACCTCCGAAATGTTAGTATAACCTAATTTTATTAGAATTCAATATAATTGTCAAGTCTATTTAACTTTTATGACCCTCAGACGCAAAAATCGCTTGTTTTCAAAGGAAAAAATGGTTATTTTCAAAAAGGGAATGGCGGAAAAACTTAAAAAGGTGGTGATTATTCATCAGGGCGCTCTCGGAGATTTAATAAATACCCTGCCCGGAATTCAGGCGCTCCGAAGCGCCTGCGATGAGCTCATCGCCATCGGAAACTCTTATTTCCGGCTTCTGGAGCATTGCCAGCTGGTAAATCGGTTCTTCCACCCTGAGGCAGTGGGTTTTTATAGATTATTTCTCAAGGAGTTTCAGCCAGAAGATTCACTCCAAAAGATATTTGCGGATGCGGAATTAGCGCTCAGCTGGCTGGGCAGAAGCTCGGAAAACTATCAAAAAAATCTCTCAAAATTGGCAAACCGAATAACTATTTTTAAAGGCTCATTCCCTCCGCCTCCCGGCTCCGAGCATATCACCAAAATTTTAGCCCAGCCAATAATTCAATCAGGAATAGAGATAACTGATTTTATCCCCCGAATGAGCCTGCCAGATGAAAAAAGCAGAGACTTTTGCGCTAAGTTCGGAAGGTTCTTTGCCCTCCATCCCGGAAGTGGCTCAGCCAAGAAAAATCTGCCTGTGGATATTTTCGCAGAGCTTCTGAGCGCGCTTTCAGAGCTTTATCCAGATAGAAAATTGATTCTGCTCCTGGGACACGCAGAGCAGGTCCCGGGATTTGAGCTTTTAAAGAAAATCCCCAAACCGGTTCTGACCCAAGCTCAAATAATCAACAATCTGGACTTAATCAGCTTAGCTTATCTTTTAAAATCCGCAGAGCTTTATTTGGGAATGGATTCCGGCGTCACCCATCTTGCCTCAGCCTTAGGCGCAAAAACCCTGACGATTTTTGGACCCACTGACCCAAAGCTCTGGGCCCCTCCCCAAAAATGGGCAAGAGCCCTGGCAAGCGATTACCCCTGCGCACCCTGCTCAGATGAAAAGCGAAGAAATTGTCAGGAACTTTTTTGCTGGAAACAAATCAATAAAGATAAGATACTAAAAAAGCTTAAGAGCCTGCTTGAGACAAAAGAGCCGAGCAGTTGAAAATTTTTCAGTTATTACTAAAATATTAAAGTAGGAAAAAGGAGGTGGAGAAAATGAGGAAAAATTGGATTATTAAGGTAGGGATTTTTTTGATGGCCGCGGTCTTAGGTCTTGGTTTAGGTTGCAAGGCAAAACAAACAGAAAAAGCAGAAGCCAAGAAAGGAGCTCCCAAAGGGGTCGCCGGGGAGCAGAAGCCAGAAGCAATCGCAGAAGCCCCCAAAGCTCAACCCGGAACAGAAGAGAAAGAACCAGCGATTTTTCACTTTTACAAAAGCGACACCCCAGACGCCAATAAATACCTGAAAGATGGCAAGTTAGAGATGACCGCTGGAGAGGAGACACCAATTTCTATCCAAGCCCTGGACGCAAAAGGAATAGCGATTTCTTCCTGCCCCAGCTGGCAGGCGGATAGCGCACTCTCCTTCAAACCTGTGGAAAATTATTGCCGGGGAATAAAGCTTAAAGCCCTGAAGCCTGCTCAAGAATCAAGCCTGACCGCAGTGTTTAAAACCGCAGGAAATAAAGAGATTAAAGCGGTTCTTAAAGTAGAGGTAAAGGCTAAATAATCGCCTGATATGATTTTTAATCAGGCTGATTCTTCGCCAAAGCGCGGATTATCTCTTTAACCGCCTGCTCCGGAGAGTTTTTCTCCGTGTCCAGCTGAAGCTCCGCAAGTGAACCATATAAAGGCTCTCTCCGGGCAAGAACCTCTGGAACCTCTTCTATGAAGCTCTTTCCAGTCAGGCTGGGACGATGCGAACTCTCTTTGATTCTTTCAATCAACACCTCTGGACTTGCCTTGAGCCAGACCACAAAACAATGCTTTTTAATCAATCTCCGGTTCTCCTCCCTCTCCACTATCCCGCCACCTAAATCCAGAACCACCTCCTCCTGATTCAACGCCTCCCCCAATAACTCAGTCTCAAGCTCTCTAAACCTCTCCCAGCCAAATTTAGAAACTATCTCCGGAATACCCGCTCCAGACCGCTCATCAATCAGCCTATCCAATTCAATCAGTTTATAGCCCAGCTCCTTAGCTAAAATTCTGGCAATGGTGCTTTTGCCTGAACCCCGATACCCTATTAAAGCTATTCTCGCCATCTTCACCCCTAAACTATTCCCAATTAATCGCCCAATCGGTCCCTAAATCTACCATAAAAATCAAAATCGCTCAAATACCAGCTCAGGGACCTTGACCCAAGGGTTTTCATCCTTGAACGGATTTTTTATAGGCAAAGGAGGGAAATTTAAATATGGAAGCTAAAAAATAATTTAAGAAAAACTTGACACAAGGTATAGATTTTATGCTAAAAAAAGAGAGCAGGATGGGTAAAAGAGAAAAAAATGAGGGTTTTGCAACTTCTATGAAAAAGTTGTCAGGCCCCCGCGGTTAACATTTTTGAATCAGGCGGCGAGCGAAGCGGAGCATCGCACAGCTCAAGCGAGCGAGCCGCCTGATTCCT
>Ga0172365_10002620_pt1 | contig 13319 bp, 12 predicted proteins | sample LakKivSesite48cm_FD_114535 | JGI IMG/M metagenome (GOLD analysis project Ga0172365, IMG submission 114535) | Sediment microbial communities from Lake Kivu, Rwanda - Sediment site 48cm | ecosystem: Environmental > Aquatic > Freshwater > Lake > Sediment | place: Rwanda: Western Province, Lake...
GATATAATCATAGAAGACTGAAAATCGGGGATCAAATCGATATCGTTTTATCCCTAATTCAAAATAGCTATAAATTTAGTGGCTAAATCGGGACTTTACCCTTTATTAAATCAGGGGACACCCCTATAACCCCGGCAGGAGAGCATCTCCTGCACTCCCCTTTCTCAAAGCTGTCATTACGAGTCCTTCCCCGTTAGGAATATCCAGAAGGACGTGGCAATCTCGCAGCTGTTCAACCCCCTTTATCCCCCAATCTTGGGGGAATTTTTATTTATAAGCAACTCCCCCTTACCCCCCTCTTTTAAAAAGAGGGGGAACTTACCAATTACTGTACGTATTACAGCACTTAGCTACCCTTAATGTATGTGCACGGACAAAGTCCAGTGCAACATACAAATAATTCTGCGCGCCGCAGCTGGAAAAGGGTGGGGCTAAGATGAAGACTGATAAACTCACGGTTCGACTGCGGGAGTCGTGCTGTCGGCGAGTTCCTGTTGGCGGATCATCGCAAGATATTTTTTCCGGTTAAGGATAATGGCTATGAATGGTATGAATATCATTACAAGTATAATGAGCATTCCCAATGCAGTCTTACTAAGCCCCATATTAAGATATACCAAAGAAAGGGCAATGACGGATATTAGCATTACCGAGAGGATTGCGACCGAAGCGACCCATGCGGTTCTTTTCTTCACGCACAGTAAAACAGCCGAAGCAATGTATCCGGCAGCGAAAGACAAAACTACCGGAAAGATAACCCATGCCCCGTCGCTCAGAAGCGCCACAAGAAAGAAATAAGCGGCAGCCAATAGATGTAATAGGCCGATGAGCATTAGCCACCAGTAGGCTGCTCTAGTTAATACCGGCAGATATTTTTCCGGGAAACTGATATTGCTCATATATCTAAAAAGCCTAAATCTCATACCCGGCCTTGAAGCCGGCGGCGACGGCCTCCATGATGCGGCCGCCGCTGGCGGCGCAATCACCGACACGGTACACCTTGTAACCCTTGGCCTCGATCTGTTTGGCCAGCGTATCGTCCGTCGCCAACGGCAATGTCAGCACAACGGTATTGGCATCGAAGAACCTCTCCTTATCATCGATGACGGCCTTCACGCCCTTCTTTGTGATCTCGACAACTTTAACGTTCTTCTCCATCTGCACCTTGAAACCCCACAGCCGCATGAGCACCACCCACCGCGTGGTGATGCCAATGTCGTAGCCCAGCCGCTTCGATTTCTCCAGTATCGTCACCTTCTTGCCCAGCTCGGCCAGCGTGTCGGCCAGCTCGCAGCCGGAGAAGCCGCCGCCGATTATCACGACGTTCTTCCTGAAGGGGAAGGGCAGCTTCAGCATATCGTGAAGCCTGTCCGGGTTCTCCTGCATGCGCTGCAGTACGCGCGAGCCTAAGAACCACATGACCCTGTTGACCGGGCCGCCCCTCATGGGAGCGCAGCGCATGGCCTCCAGCATATCGTGCGAGGAGAGCACGTTGGGCAGGTTCGCCCCGGGTATGTCAACCGCGGGAGGAACGCCCCCAGTAGCCAAGACCACGACGTCCGGTTTCATCTTGTCGACGTACTCCGCGTCGACATCGGCGCCGAGCCTGACCTCGATGGGCATGGTCTTCACCTGGCGCACCATGTATCTGAGGAATTTTGGCAGCTCCGGGTTCAGTATCTGGGCCAGCAGCAGCGCCCCGCCCAGATGGTGGTTGCGGTCGCACAGCGTCACCGTGTGGCCGCGCTGCGCTGCGACCCGCGCCGCCTCCATGCCGGAGGGCCCCCCGCCGATGACCAGGACTTTCTTCCTCTCCTTTGCCAGCTTTACCTGGTACACGGCCTCGCGCCCCACGCGAGCATTAACGGCGCATGAGGGGCATAAATGGCTGATGGCGGTATCGAGACACCTGCAGCAGGCTATACAGTAGTTGATATCGTAAAACTGGTCATTTAACGCTTTATTCGGCAGCTCCGGGTCGGCGACCAGGGCACGGGCCATGCCCACCAGGTCGGCCCTGCCCTCGGCGATTATCCGGTCGGCGTGCTTGGGATCCCAGATGCGGTAGGCGGTCATCACCGGTATCTTGACAACCTTCTTTATCTCCTCGGCCAGGTAGACGTATTGACCCGGCTTGACCCACTGCTGCACCATGGGCGTAGAAGACTCGTGCCAGCCCGTCTCCACATCGATGGCGGCGACGCCGGCCTTCTCCAGCTCGACCGCTATCGGTTTGGTGTCCTCGAGCTTGTTGCCGCCCTCCATGAAGTCTTCGGCCGATATGCGCACGATTATAGGATAATCGCTTCCGACCTTCTTTTTACAGTCGGCGATGATCTCCATGAGCATGCGCCTGCGCTTCTCCGGCGACCCGCCATAATCGTCGCCGCGCTTATTGGTGTGCGGCGAGAGAAATTGATTTAAAAAATAGCCTATGCCGGCGTGTATCTCGATAGCGTCGAAGCCGGCCTTCTTGGCGATGAGCGCGGCATCGCCGTACTCGCCGATGATCTGCCTAATCTCCTCCGTGGTCAAGCCGCGTGCCTTGCCCAGACGCGCCGGCTCGTAGCCGTCCGTGGCGCTGACCAGCTCGGTGTCGCCCCTCTTGTTCTTCTTCCAGTCCTTCTTCCACTCGTAGGTCATGAGCAGCTGGGCGCAGACCTTTGCTCCGCCCTCGTGCATCGTATTTGTGAACTTGGTAAGGAACGGCAGCAGCTCTTCGCCGTAGAGCGCGAACTCGCGTATGGCCCGGTCCTCCTCCGTCGTGACATCGCTGCGGCCGCCGTAGAAGGTCTTGCCCGTTCCGGTGTCGTAGGTGTACATCCCGCCGACGATAAGCAGGCCGCATCCCCCGCGCGCGCGCTCGGCGTAATACTGAAGCACGTGATCGCCGCCCCCGCCGCTGGCGTTGGCGCAGGTCATGACTATACGGTTCTTAAGTTCCAGATTGACTATCTTGATGGGCGAGAATAGATGTGTAAGCTGGGTCATATATCTCCTTCTCACATCATATAAAATATTTTTATTTTGCCGCCGCCAGCGCGTGGACTTCTTTGTCCAGCGCATTGCCCAGTCGGTCCTTTTCCATCTCGATGTCATAGCGTGTCTGCAGGTTGAGCCAGAACCGCTCGGAGGTGCCGAAATAGCGCGACAAGCGCAATGCAGTATCGGCTGTGATAGACCTGACGCCGTGCACGATCTCGTTGATGCGGCGCGGCGGCACATTTATCTCTTTGGCCAGCCTGTACTGGCTGATGCCCATGGGGTTAAGGAATTCTTCCAATAGAATCTCGCCGGGATGTATCGGCGCCAGTTTTTTCGCGGGCATAGTTGCCTCCTAATGATAGTCTGTTATCTCGACATCATGCGCTTCGCTACCGCTCCAGCGGAAGCATACTCGCCACCGATCGTTAATGCGAATGCTGTGTTGACCCTCGCGGCCGCCCGACAGCTTTTCCAGACGATTCCACGGCGGCAGCCTCAGGTCCTGTAGCGACTCCGCGGCATCCAAGATAACGAGTTTATGCAAAGCTATTTTTTGTATGTTCTCCGGCAGCTTCCGCGAACCTTCACGCTCAAACAGTTTCTGCGTTTCTTTATCACGAAAGCTCCGTATCATGGGGGTATAATAACGCAAAACGTTAATAACGTCAAGCGTTAAGTAGTAGATTAGAAATTGAGGAAGAACGGAGGTGTAAGCTGGGTCATATATCTCCTCCGCAGCCGGTGAAAGGCTTGATGGCAACTGCTATAGTACCATATGCACGGAGGAGGTCAATAGGGGGAGGTCTCAGTTGATTACCATTGTCCCTGGACAATCTTGCGATGCTTGCGGCGCATTAGCTGAAGGACGCCCTTTTCGTTCTTGTCAGGCTTGCCGACATGGGCAGCATTGATGGCTTCCACCTTGGGTTGGCTGGGCTGCTTTACCTATATGACTTTATCTCTCATAGTGCTAAGCAGTATAAACGATGGCATAACCACTATCAATACTCATGTAAGCGATTCAGTTGATCTTTATCGCCCCAGCTTCACACTTGCGCTCGCAGCCGCCGAGCCTGTCGCATTTGGTTTCATCCGTGACGCGGCAGACGTTATCCGCCTCGTCGATGTAGAGGATCTTCTTTGGGCACATGGCTACGCAGGTGCCGCAGGCGTTGCAGAGGCTCTCGTCTATGACTACTGTTTTGTTCATTGCATCAGCTCCTTAAATATGAGCAAATGATAACAATACGGCTGGTATTGCGGAATGACTAGAGTCACAAAATCAACGAGCGCAGGATCATGAGGGCAGGGAGCAGTTACAGTTTTTGGTCATGAGTTTAGATTTATCCAACCTTCTTATCTAGTTCCCGCTGCCGCACCATTTCGAAGTAGCTCCTTCTGTCCAGAATTATCAGAAGCAAGGGAACAAACATAATAACACCGGGTGCTAATAAGTCGGCATTTGATAAATCTGAAAGCAGCCAGATAATATCGCCTGTCACATAGACGGATAATAGAACTACAGCTACTACCCAACTCCATGTCCTTTTCATACGAAGAGCAATAATCGGAAGAACAATCAATATAGTCATCACTACAATTGCAGGTATCATAATAATAAGAGCTAGATTAAATGCAGCGCCGTAAGAACCCTCTACCGCAGTTAGTATTCCTATTATTAAGATTAATACTACAGCCACCCCACATACAGCCAGCCACCAAACCGCAATCTTGGTCTTGAAGGGGAGTTTTGTTCTCATTATCGGTTCTTTTATTTGCATCCCTTCTTCATCCTTTTAGTAGCATGATATCTATGAGATGGCGAGATAACAATAACCATGCTTCCCCATCCGATTATATATAAAAAGTGATCCTCTAACTGTTTAGTCTATGTGAAATCCCTATATGCTGCAACTCTTGATTCCCTATTTGTGAATGATAGTTACCTCCACATAGTCTGTCCAGATACCACAGTTCCAAGGGAGCCCGCTCCTCTGAGCCGCAACGAGCAAACTCAGGTTTCCTAAGTCATCTATAAAATCAGCACAATTACCGGCTATATTATCGGTCCATGTTACATCCCCGGTTACATTTCTCTGGTTATTGAGCGTACTCCATGATTTGCTTGATGCATTCCAGAGCTTCTCGGTAGTATAGTAAATAAGCTCTCCAGTGGTGCCGTGCCCTTCCCATTTTATCTGGATATTCGAGATAGTTGCCGGGTCTTCCGCAATCTTGAATGTGAATAGTTCGGCGTTTCGGTCGAATGCACAGCATCCCAAACAACGAGATATAGACGATCTCCAGTGCACGTTGTCCGATGAGCTGACCGCCGAGTATGCGGAAGTGTCGCCGGCCTTATATCCATATGAGTTTGCAAAGTCATCCGGGCTGGTGGGATGCCCATTGTTCCAATCTATCAAATGAACATGTCCTGCCGAGCACCATTTGTTAGTGCCGCCACCGCCGGCGAAGGTATATGTTGCTACGCCGGGAATCACATTGACCGTTAGAGCATCCGCTCCAATTCCGCCATCGTCGTCGGTAACTGTCAAAGTGACTGTGTAGTTGCCGATTGCGCTATACGTGTGCTGCGATGTCAGCGTTCCGTTGATTGACGGTGAACCATCGCCGAAGTCCCACTCTATAGCATGGGTATCCAGCGCACCCGAATCGGTGAAACTGCCGCTGAAGTTGACGACCGTGCCTTCAATGACATTGTTTATATCAGCGCCTGCATCGACCATCGGAGGCATATTACTTATGTCAGCTTTCACCAGATCAAAGCTTATCGCACCATTGCTATCTGTTACTTTTACGCTGATGTAATCTGAGTAATCATCATCCCAAGCATAAACGGGAGTCACTCCTGTGGCATCATCAAACAGACCATCGTTATCCATATCCCATTCATAGCTGATAACTCTGTTCTCAGGATCATAGGTGCCGCTGCCATTAAGCGTTACCGGCGAACCCTCGGTGCCTGTATATGGTCCGCCCGCATCCGCTACCGGAGGTATCACAAACATCTGAGCATCATAGTAAGGTAAGTAGTCCATGTCGCCGTCAAAACCGTATTCGACACTGCATAATCCGCTATATGTTTGATCCAGCAGGAGGGAAACGGTAGCCATGCCGTCAGCATCGGTCGCTCCCGACGCCGATTGGTTCCCAATCACGAAGTTAATCGTTTTACCGGATACCGAACTGCCGTTCTCATCAGATAAGACCGCTGCCAGGTTGACCATATCGAAGTTATATCCGCTTATATCTCCAATATAAGAGATATCGGTAGCCGTTCTTTGCGTGAATTCGAAAGTATAAGGTTCAGCGGGTATATTAGAAATACTGACATCCTGCGCTATAGTAATAGGCGTATATCCCCACTTGTGCTCCATGGGCGAAACGGTAAGCGTAAATGTATCCGATTCGTTGGCATACAGTTCCGGTATCACCTGTATAGAGTAGGTTCCAGGTTTTCGATCAGGTATCCATATGTCAGTCTCAATCTGGCCGTCCTCATCAAAATCCCACTTATCATACACTGCATCCGGCACCTGATTCTCAGTGCGGCTAACGACAAGGCCGTCCGGATCGGTCAGTATCAGGTCTACGGGACAATGCGCAGTGACACTCGCTGCCTGAACTGGCAGAATTGTATCGTAGTTCAACGTCCCGTCAGGGAACACTCTAACAATTCTAACAGTCTGGTAGTCCGCATTTTTATCCGTGCATTGTATTTTAAAGCCAGGTCCATTAGCCCACCCATTATTATGCATATGCCCTGCAAATTCTATCAAGATTTCATCTTCATAGGCTGATAAATCATCTTCAATAATTTCCCACTCAGATTTGTTAAAATGACATTGCGGGATTTTGAACCACCCTTGTTTTATTTGATGATGGGCAAGTAGTATTATGCTGTCAATGTCAGCAGGATTGCTTTCCAGATAGTCTAAAAACCAATCCCACGTACCTCCATCAAAACTATGCATGTCTGCTTCGGGCATAGTTCCTGTATCTTGATTCCCTTTCCTAGTAACGAAATCCAAGCCTACAAAATGTAACCCCCGTAGTCAAAAGTAAAGTTCTGGAAATAGCTATAGCATATGGGATTTGTCTCAGGATTTTTAATTGGTGTAGGAGCTTTCCATTTCGATGGCAGGCCCAGATCATCCGCGAAATTCTGGTAGGCATTAGAGAACCAGGCATTATAATATTTATCGTTGCCGTCACCGAAATCATCTGGAGTAGGAGCTCGATCATCACCCACTTGAGGCCATAAGTCATGATTTCCTATTAGCGGAACCCACGGAACAAGTGAATTATTTAAGACATCGCTCGCCGCATGCATTGCCGAAGGTTCAGCAAGATGAGTTATGTCACCCAAAACAGCTAGAAATTTAATGTTATACGTGCCACGCGCTTGATTTATTGCTGCTACTGAACTTTGTAGACTTTTAATTCCTTTATCTCTCATATCGTCAGAGCCATAACTAGAGTCATACATACCATCGTCGTCCCATCCAAGGGCTCCAAAATCCCCACCTATAACTCGCTCGCCGATATGCGTATCCGTGATAATAGCAAAAGACCATGGGGTTGCAGAGGGTGAGGGTGAAGGAGTTGGAGTGGGAGTTCGCGTTGGAGTAGGAGTCAATGTAGGCGAAATCGAAGGGGTGGGTGATACATCGGTTGTATATTCTATCTCAAGCTTCGGCCCCAGCCAGGAGTCTGCTTCGTGGGAACAAAATTTGTAATGAGTCTCAGACATAACCGCCCTTATCAAGAATTCAGCTGGAATTGTAAGATCGACTGAATCCTGTACTATATCTTTCACGTCAAACTCTATCCACCCCCGGTAGCTGGGGTCTAATTCCTCTATATGGCTTAATCCATCGTTTAACCAATCGCCTCCAGCCAGATTCCAATTAGTGCCTGTTTTATATACATTGTAAGTAGCCTCATTTTCTACCCAATCAGGGTGGGGTTGTCTCCCACAGGCAACTAACGCTGCTACATCATACTCGTCGCAAGAGCGCAGAAACAAGCTCAGCGTTGCACTAACAATAGCTGCATCTGCGGGTATTGTATCCAGATTGAACTCCAGAGCTATATTGTATCTACTATTACGATTATTCCAAAGACCATTCCCTTGTAGATTAAGGTTAGGGCTCGAGCCAAGATTTGCATCCGGGTAAGATTGAGAAAGTGATGTATCTTTTGTAGGGTATAACATCAACCAAGTTGTGATACCGGAACTATCTGTACCAGATAGCGTCTCCATGCTTTCAATGCTAGATGATTGCACAGGAGCGCCGTGTACCAACGCAATAGAGCCGAGTACTATCACCAAGGTTGTTATTACAAATAGCAGATTCTTAATCATACTGACCTCCTTAATATCCTTTTCTCCTGATTCTCATTTGTAACTTTTTAAATAAACTTAGAGTAGTCTTTTTTGAATGATATTTTGTGTCATATTTTAGTGTATATTTAGGGTATTGTCAAAATACCCTAAATATACTAATCGGGGTTAACTGCAAAAGATAAACGGCAGAAAGATCGCCTATCGCTTCATCAGCAAACTTCGTATCTTACTCAGTAGATGTGGGGACATAATGATTGTGTTCTTGAGTTCCATGCTTCCAATCTTGATGGACGAAAAAATTTAATTGCTTCTGGGAATAATAGCAGTCAATTGTGAGTTTTACTTAATACAGGGAGAATCAAGAGACAAATATTGGAGGAGGAGTCAGTCTAGATTTTGTTCCTAGATATTTGGTTTCTCAATTGTATCGGTAGTCTGTTTTCCCACTTCCTGCTTATGGCGAGTTAAGAATCCGATGCTGAAGCTAAGATACAGTCCGGCCATCGTTAAGATATGAAATGCTGCTATTATCATTTTTTTATACTCATAGTCGCTATAGTAGCTTACCCAAGGAGGATAGTTATATTGGATTGAAGCGAAGTCACTCCAGTCGAGGAAACTCCCTAAGGAGGATATAACTAGAAGATAAGCTATTCCGGCAAAAAATGGAAAGGTCAGGAAGGGACTCCAGCGCGGAATCCGCTGAAGGCCTTTGATGTTGCGGCCAAATAGAAAGCCTCCAACGATTGCAAAGCAGATCCCGAGCCACCAAGTAACACAGGCTGTATGCCACCACCAACCGCGATAATCATTAAAAAAGAAAAGAAAAGCAAGGGCAAGACTGCAGATACTCAGAAAAATACCAAGTGACAGAGACCTTACGCTCCTAGGTAAACCCCGGAAGAATAGAAAAATGCCGATACAGAACAAGATACAGCCCAACGGCCCGTATGGAAGTTCCCAGACCATAACTATGTTTCGTGGAGGTCCCTGATATATTGGTATTGTTACACGATGCAGATGGAAAATAAGGAAAAAGCTTCCGATTAAAGCTAGTAATCCTAAAACAAGCCTCAATTGTCGTAAATATTTGACCATATATGTTATTATATCATATGCAAAGTGGGAATAAAAGAAATCATTTACTCGCCAGCTAACTCTTGATCGTGCTCAACGAACTCAGGGGCATGAGAGCAGAATTAGTAGGGAGGACATTCTTGCCGGCTATTGAACCAATAAAACCAATAGAGATAGATGAACTCACTTACAGAGCCGGTATTAGTCCTATAATACTGATAATGATCGGAATAACCTCATCATTGATGTCCGGTTTCATACTGGTCTTTGTTGGGAGCCAGTTTTCATTTGATGCTGACGATTACTACCTTATGATGTTTGCATATATGGAATTATTTGTTGGTTTCATCTTGGTTACGGTAGGTTTGCATTCCTATCCTAAAAATAGGATGAACAGCCTTTCATCGTTTGGCTGGTGGTTGTTTTTCATAGGCACTTGGTTTGAAATTTTCTTTATAAGATGGCTCGCACCAGATATTGAGTGTTCTACAATTCCAATGACTGGTGAACATTGGTGTGAGCCGAGCGTACATTATATTGCTCTATCTTTTATATTCCCTGCAATCGCTATGTTGTTAGGATTGATACTGGTCTACATGGGAAAGAAAAAAGAGACGAATAAATCACCCCATCAGTCTGACATATCACCCCGTTGACAGTGATCATGCCGTGCTCTATGACCAACACGGGGCCATAATGGCATCTTTAGAAAGGGAGGCTATACTTGACAGACAGGGATAAAAAACCAATAGGGCCAAATAAAGGATATAATAGAACCAGTATTGGCATAATAATCCTTATAGTGTCGGGGGTAGTTTTGTCATTAATATTCGATATACCTCTTGCTATTAACACTGATGATGAAAATTATAGTCTCTATCTCTTGTCATTTATATCTGCACTGATCGGTTCAATATTGTTTTTTATAGCATGGCTCTGGTATGCGGTAAGGACAAGAAGATGGCTGGCATCCTTTGGCTGGTGGTTTTTTTCAATTGGGACTTCGTTTGAGATGTATTTTATAAGTTTCTTCACTCAATATCATTTTAGTGTCGAGTGTGATTACAGTCCAAATGGTGCATACTTGTGTGAAGGGCATCCATCTTCACTTTTTTATATAGTTCCGGCTATTGCTATGATATCGGGATTGATCCTAGTTTACATGGGTAAGAAGAAAAAGAAGAAGCAACCTTCTTCCCAGTCTGACATATCTCCCCGTTGACAGTGATCATGCCGTGCTCAGCAATCGTAGTGTCATTAGGGCCTTGGGTAGTTCCAGCTCAGTCTTACAGAGATTTATTCCTCAATATCACGCGGAGTCAGCAGCAGACTGAGCCCTGCTAAAATCTCATTCACCCTCTTATTAGAAAGCGAGCCTATCTTCTCCATACAGTCGCTCTTGTTGACCGTGAAGACCTGTGTAACATTCACCACGCTCTGTTTAGGCAGGTTGGCCTCGCCCTTTTCCAACAGTACGTTGCCGGGCGATTGTGCGCGTTTGAGGTTTGAGGTCAAAGAGCAGACGACGACCGTATTTATGCGGCTTTTATTAAAGACGTTGTTTTGAATGACCACGTGGGGATGTCGGTAGGCTGGCTCCGAGGCAGAGGGCTCACCCAGGTCAACCCAGTAGATGTCTCCCTGTCTGATCACCACTGGTTCTCAACGATCTTGCGCTGCTTGCGGCGCATCCGCTTGCGCAGGGTTTCTTCATTATCGTCGGGCACATCGCCATACGCCTTGTTTATAGATTCCATTATCTTCAGGTTTTTGTGGTGCTGGACATACTGGCTGGCAGCACGCGCGAATATCTCGCTCCTGGAGACTTCCATCTCCCGAGCCAGGGCTTCCACCTCATCAAAGAGAGGCTTGTTCACGGATATCGCTGTTTTAATGTTGGACATATGTTATACCTCTCAGTGTACTAAAGAGTATAACATTTAGTATGACTAATGTCAATACTCAGCGCAAGCCATTCACTTGATCTTTATCGCCCCGGTGGTGCATTTGCGCTCGCAGCCGCCGGGACGGCCGCATTTGTTCTCATCCGTGACCCGGCAGACGTTATCCGCCTTGACACACTCTATCGCGTGTATTAAAGTGTTGCCATCTTATACATCTCTACTTGACCCGGACAGGTTGCTCATCGGGAGGGCATCATGAGACTAATAGGCATAACTTCTATGGCGCTTCTTATCATCGGTTTAACCTTCACCGCCGCCTGCGGCGGCGGAGGACAGACAACGACGGCGAGCCAGATGGAAACGGACCTCCTGGAAGTATTACTGAACGATGATACCGATACCAATCAATACTCGGAAGGCATGTACGAGGAAGAGCACTACGCCCGTGACCTGGAAGACAGCCTGGAGGATATGGACTACGACGTCAGCTTCCTGGTAGTCCTCCAGTACGACGACGAACTAACCTGGGTTCCTTTACTGAGAGTATCCTACCCGGATAGCAGCTTCTCCCTGATAGATGCCAGGACAGACCAGATAGTGACCTCAGACTATGACGGCGACGGGGACGGTACGGTGGAGACGCTGACCAACCAGACCTTTGAAGAGATAGGCGACGCTTTAGACGCGCTCATAGCCACCGGCGAGGGCAACGACGGACAGTACCTCATCTTCGAGTTCAGCGACTACGAAACGGTTCTTTTATCGGACAAGACAGTGGGTAAAGAACTGGTGGAATTATATAGAGCGCTGCAGGAGGACAATACAGATAAGAAACGATATATACCTCATCTTCATGACTGTGACGATTTTGCGCGTGAGATGGAGGACGCTCTTGAGGCCGGGGGTTTCCAGGTCCGCATAAAGCTTATATGGTGGTTTGATGATTCTTCAAGGCTGCAAGGACATGCCATTGTAGATGTGGTAATAGATGATGTCGAGAACGGCGACATAGCCGTAGAGCCTCAGAACGACGGTTTCCCCGATCAATACGATGATGATGGCGATGGAAAAATCGGCCGTTACCGGAACCCGTCACGGATTCAACATGACATCTGGTTCGCACTCTGGAAAAGGGGCTGGTATTCAGGGAGCGACGGTAAATACTGGATCGAGGAGTACGAAGACTTCGACGATATACCGTTCCCGGTTGACCCTACTATATACGAGCTCGAAATCCCCGACCCTATAGTACCAAGCGGAGGAGAAACGGCGATAGCCTTTAACATCTCATCCATGGCAAACTCCGATATGGAAGGCAACCTGAGCTGTGATGGAGGCTATGTGGTTCCTGTAGATGACACCGGGCTCTATTACATATGGTACGCCGCAAGCGAAACAGGCAAACCTCTTGACCCGGGTATATACACCATCATCGCTTCCATGACCGATAAGTGGTAGAGAACAACCTCTTCCTCCCTAAGAATCGAGGTAGTAACGGCGGATTCCTTATTAGATGTACCTGTGCTTATCGCGCCGGACCTCGGTGAAACCGTCAACGATACTAAACCGGCCTTTTCCTGGACGCCGGTGGAGGGCGCCACAAAATACAGGTTCGAACTTGCACAAAATGTAGATTTCAGCTCGCTGATTTACACGGTCTCTCCCGCGAACACAGGCGTGACTCTGCCCTCTGGGTATGCTTTGTCCCGGGGGACGCAGTATTTCTGGCATGTCAAGGCATTGAAACCCGTTGAAGGCGGCTGGAGCGATACCGGATATTTCATAGTTGAATCTGTTCCGGCCACCGCGACACCTACGCCTACACCTGCATCTACCTTCGTCCTGCCCGATCCAGAGGAGGTCCTGTACGGCTACCTGTATGTCCACCTCAGCTGCAACTATCTGAATGAGGCATGTGTCGGTTGTACCATTTCCGCCGATTTCTATGGGCAGGACCTGACCGGAGGCGATTATCCCGTGAC
>Ga0172365_10002622_pt1 | contig 13314 bp, 12 predicted proteins | sample LakKivSesite48cm_FD_114535 | JGI IMG/M metagenome (GOLD analysis project Ga0172365, IMG submission 114535) | Sediment microbial communities from Lake Kivu, Rwanda - Sediment site 48cm | ecosystem: Environmental > Aquatic > Freshwater > Lake > Sediment | place: Rwanda: Western Province, Lake...
CTGCAATACGATTCGAGCCTGTTCTCGCAAGGCGGACTCGACGCCCGGGCGACCGCCAACGCTATCAACATCGCTTCTCAGAAGCTGACCGAACTAAGCACGTGGGATGCGACCACGCTTGAGGATGTATTGAACCCTCTGGCCCCCCAACTAGACCTTAGCCGTGGAGAATTCTTCGGTTTGCTGAGGGTGGCCGTTACAGGTCGCACTGCGGCGCCCCCTCTGTTTCAAACCATGGCAGTGTTAGGGAAACCGAAATGTCTGAAACGTTTAGGCGCGGCATTGCACCTGCTACCCACTGATTCTCGCTAGAGCGCGGGGTATCTTTCTCACACTACTCGGGAGGAGCCTCTAATCCCGGCCGCGGTTAGCAAAACCGTCGAGAATCCTCCAATCGGAGATTCGAAAAGCCCTGAAGGTATTGACAAAGGTTCATTCTTATAGTAACAATATACGTATACTAATACCGGAAGGAGGTAACGATGGCAACAGCTTACTGCATGAAGTGTAGGAAGAAGCGAGAAATCAAGAACCCCAGACGAGTCATGCTCAAGAACCACAGACCGGCGACGCAAGGCGTCTGCCCTGTATGTGGGACGAAAGTATTCAGAATAGAAAAACGCTAGACTTCTACGGCAGTCGGCTGACGGCGTGACGGGGTCGCGCGTTACCGGCGACCCCGAGCAGATGTAAGAACGACCCTTAGGCCGCGGAGCGAAGAGCGCAAGGGTTTGTTTTGCCCAACCCTTGGGTCCGGAACGGGGGCAAGAATGAAGCATCGCTGACCCCGCCGCAGTTCAGGTCGGGCCGTTGGTGTTTTGGCCTTTTTCTTGGTTCCAGGCCATGCCACAGTCTCTTGTGTTTCCCTGTTCCCGGCGATAGGGCCGATTCTTCCTTCCTCTCATTCTCCCCTACAACATGTATTCTTTTCCACGAATCTGTCCCTTTCCACTCCCATGCTGCAATTCTCGTTTTCGTCCTCCGATAGAAGCAGAGGCGGCGCTGGACTTTCAATTCGTACCGACTTAGGTTAAACTTTAACGAATATGACTCAGAAATACGACCCCCACCAAATCGAAGTGAAGTGGCAACGGAGGTGGGCGGCCGACCGTCTTTATAAAGTACGCAGGGATAATAAGCGTCCGAAATTCTATGCCCTGACTATGTTTCCCTATACCTCAGGAGACCTTCACATCGGGCACTGGTACGCCATGGCGCCGGCGGATACCTATGCCAGATACCAAAGGATGCAGGGGTACAATGTACTTCATCCCATGGGCTTTGATGCCTTTGGATTGCCGGCCGAAAATGCCGCCATCGGCCATGGAATTCACCCTTATGATTGGACGATGAAGAACATTAAGAATATGCGCCGCCAGCTTAAGAGTATTGGGGCGATATATGACTGGGACCGTGAGGTAATTACGTGCCTGCCGGGTTACTATAAGTGGACGCAGTGGTTCTTCCTTAAGTTCTATCACGCCGGCCTGGCCTATCGGACCAAAGCACCGGTCAACTGGTGTCCTCGATGTCAGACGGTGTTGGCCAACGAGCAGGTGGTGGGAGAAGGCGCTTGCGAGAGATGCAGCACACCGGTGACAAAGAAGGAGCTGGAACAGTGGTTCTTCAGGATCACTAAATACGCCGAGCAGCTCCTTGACCATAGTCACCTTAATTGGCCGGAACGCATAAAGACGATGCAGACGAACTGGGTGGGCAAGAGCGAGGGCGCGGAGATTTCCTTCCGTCTAGAGCATGACGGCGCACAGCAGAAAGAGATACGAGTGTTTACCACCCGCCCGGATACCATTTTCGGGGCGACCTTCTTTCTTCTCGCTCCCGAGCACCCCCTGGTGCCCCGGTTGACCGCCCAGGAGCAAAGGATGCAGGTGGAAGAGTACGTCGCCTGGTGCCGGCGCCAGAGCGAGTACGAACGGGTCGCGGCGGGCAGAGAGAAGACGGGGGTCTTTCTGGGGAGCTACGTTGTGAATCCGGTCAACGGTGAAAGACTGCCAGTCTGGATCGCCGACTATGTCTTACCGACCTACGGTACCGGAGCCGTCATGGCGGTGCCCGCTCACGATGAACGCGACCTGGCCTTTGCCCGGAAATTCAATCTGCCTGTGCGAACAGTGATCGCTCCTCCCGATTGGACGGGCGAAGTGTCGGCGGAGGCATACGCCGGACCGGGCACAATGGTGAATTCCGGCGAGTTTAGCGGTTTGTCAAGCGAGCAGGGGTATGAGTCCATCTGTGCTCTGCTGGAGCAAAAGCGGTGGGGAAAGCGAACCGTCATTTATCGCCTACGCGACTGGCTCATTTCCAGGCAGAGGTATTGGGGAGCGCCCATACCCATAGTCTATTGCGATAAATGTGGCATAGTGCCTGTGCCCGAGAAGGATTTGCCTGTTCTTCTCCCTCGGGATGCGGAATTTAGGCCTACCGGCGAATCTCCGCTTAAATACTGCGAGTCTTTTGTGAATACCACATGCCCCGAGTGCTCTGGGCCGGCACGAAGAGAGACCGACACTATGGATACCTTCATGTGTTCGTCTTGGTATTTCTTGAGGTACACCAGCCCCGAGACCAGTATAGCGCCGTTCGGCGAGACCAAAGTGAAGAAGTGGCTGCCGGTGGATTTGTACACCGGGGGTGCCGAACATGCGGTTATGCATCTGTTTTACACTCGTTTCTTCACCAAGGCACTGAAGGACATGGGACTGGTTGAGTTCGATGAGCCCTTTCCTCGCCTGTTCAATCAAGGGACGATAATCTACCGCGGTGACAAGATGAGCAAATCCAGGGGCAATGTAGTTGGCTCTGATAAATATGTGACCAGTCTGGGAGCCGATTCCGTTCGCGGCTATGTCATGTTCCTCGGTCCATGGGACCTGGGAGGTGAATAAAACGATAGGGGCATTGTGGGCATCAGTCGCTGGCTGAACAGGGTGTGGAACCTGGTAACAACAGACTACACCGGCGGTGTGGTTGATCCTGTGACAGAGAAGGAACTCCGCCATTTAACCCACAGGACCATCAAAGAGGTGACGGCCGACCTGGAAAGGTTTCGGTTCAACACTATGCTCTCAAGCCTGATGGAATTCAGCAATTACCTGTCCAGGGTTCAGGGGAGAGGTACAGTGTCGGGTTCACTGTGGCGGCAGACCATGGAGAGCTTTCTGCTTCTGCTTGCTCCCGCGGCTCCTCATCTTGCCGAGGAGTTGTGGAACGTAACCGCTCGGCCCTACAGTATCCATAACCAACCATGGCCCAGTTACGACGAGGAGTTGACCAAGGAAGAAGAGGTCACCGTCGTTATTCAGGTTAACGGAAAAGTTCGCGATAAGGTAATTGTACCTGCTTCAATAAATGAAGCTGAGGCCAAGGAACTGGCGCTGGGTCGAGACAGAGTAAGAGCCTATATTAATGGCAGGAAAGTCGAGAGACTCATCTACGTCCCGAAAAGAGTCGTAAATGTGGTGATAACGGCGTGACGCCGCCACGAAGAAGGAGAAAAAGGAGAAATGAAAACAGCATTCATCGGGGCAGGGGCTATGGGCGGGGCGATGATCAACTGTCTTTTGACGAAGAAGGTAGCTGGGGTACAAGACATTGTAGCTAGCGATAGCAGCCCGACCAGGCGCGAATCATTGAGCAAGGAATACGGAATTGCCACCTTTGGTGATAACGCCAAGGCGATAGCGGACGCCGACCTGATTGTTCTGGCGGTGAAGCCCCAGAACTTGCCCCAGGTGATGCAGGACATAAAGAGTCCGGGGGCCAAACAGCTGGTGATATCCATCGTAGCCGGTGCCAGATTGTCCAGTTTGCGACAAGGTCTTGATCATTCCTCAATAGTTCGGGCCATGCCCAATATGCCGGCGCAGATTGGCGAAGGAATTGTCGTTTGGACAGCAACTACGGAGACCGGCCAGAAGCAGAGAAGTCTGGCTCAAGCCGTGCTTGGCTCTCTGGGCAAAGAGGTCTATGTCGGCGATGAGAAGTACCTGAGTATGGCCACCGCTCTGAGCGGCAGCGGCCCGGGTTATGTTTTCCTCTTTATCGAGGCGCTCATCGATGCCGGCGTACATATCGGCATGCCTCGCGACCTGGCTCAGAAGCTGGTGATGCAGACCGTACTCGGCTCCGCACTCACTATTGAGAAAACAGGCAAACATCCCGCCGAGCTCAGGAATACGGTCACTTCGCCGGGGGGAACCACGACCGATGGCCTGTTCCAGCTGGAAAAGGGAGGATTCCGCTCGGCGATTCTGGAAGCTGTGGCCGCCGCGCACAGAAAAGCAGAGAGTTTTTGAGATGCGGAACGTGGAGTCGCTTTTCGAGTATCGCAATTGCCCGAGTTGCGGGCAAGATGATTTCGAGGTGCTCTTTGATTCCAATATGGAGCCGGACGATTTCAACGTCCTTTTCGACTACAGCATGGAGGGGCACGATTGTCAGGAGGGCGAGGAAGGGTATCTGATACCGGGGAAACAGTGGGGGAGGCATGTCAAGTGCAAGAACTGCCACCTTGTATACATGAATCCCATAGAGAAGGTGGCCAAGACTAACGAATACTATCACAACGCGAAAAACAGCCATGCTCCTACCATTAGGGACAGCTACTTGAGGACCGCTAAATCCCAGGTAAGCCTGGTCCGAAAACATGCCGACGGCGGTAGTCTACTGGATATAGGCTGCGCGCAGGGCTTTTTTCTGTTTACTGCGTCTCAGGCAGGGTACAAGATCAAGGGGATTGAGATATCACAAGATGCCGCGGAATATGCGAGGAGGGAATTCGGGCTGGATGTCGAAGCGAAGGCGTTCGAAGAACTCGAGTTCCCTGACAACCACTTCGACGTAGTCACACTGTGGCAAGTCCTGGAACACGTGCCCTACCCCCTCAGTGTTCTGGAAGAAGTCCGCAGGATATTGAAGCCAAACGGATTAGTTGTAGTGTCGACTCCCAATATCGAAGGCTTGCCATCGAGAGTCCTGAGAAAGAAATGGTGGGACATAAAGAGGCTCCACGTTAACCAGTTCAGCACAAGGACACTGATGGATATTCTACGCATGGCCGGGTTCAAGAGCATATCCCCTGACTCGTACAAGGGATTCATAAGTCTGTCCATATTGCTTACAATGATGCTAAAATACATAAATGGATACGACCGGCTGAAGGTTCTGTTTAATGCTGGCTCTATTTCAGGGAAGGTCCTGAACAAGATAATGTTAATATACCCCTCGAAGTTTAATCACTGCGTCGTGCTGGGCTTCAAATGAAATAACAAGTTGAGGTAACTAGAAAATGGCAAGGATTTCCCTATCACAAGGTGTAAGACTGGCTAGAAAAGGGATAGCCAATTACGTAATCAATCGGCCCATAGTTGTCTCCTACGAGGTAACACTCTCCTGCAATTGCAATTGCCATCATTGCGACCTTGGGGGAATAATAGAAAATGAGAAGCGGATCACGCCAGAAGAATATGAAGACATTACGCGGCGATTGAAACCGCTTGCCGCCCAGGTTTCCGGGGGCGAGCCGCTTTTGCGTAAGGATATAGCGGGCATAGTCAAGGCGATCAAGCGAGGGGGGGCAGAATACTTGGTACTCGTCACCAATGGAGCGCTGCTGAACGAGAGCAATTATATCCAGTTGCATGATGCGGGGGTAACCCAATTCTCCGTGTCGCTCGATTTCCCGGATGAACGACACGATGAGTTCCGTCGAAGGCCTGGGCTTTATAAACGTTTGGACCAGACTTTACCGCGGCTGGCCAGGTTCGGGTTTCATAATATTATCCTGAACACAGCGATAACTAACGCCAACATGAGGGAGATATTGCCCTTGGCAAGAAGAGCTGCCGAGTGGGGCGTGGACATTTCGTACAGCGCGTATACCCCGCTGCGAACAGGCGATAAAGGCTATTGTCTCGACGGCGAAAAGGACCTTGGTGTTTTGCGCCAGGCCGTCGGGGAACTGATCACACTGACAAAGCATGACATGCATTTGACTAATCCGGAACACACGCTCCGTGACACCTTGAGATTCTTTGAGCAGGGCCGCATGCCTAACTGCAAGGCCGGTATAAAGTTCCTGGTTGTCATGCCCGACGGGAGCCTCGTTCCCTGTTCACTACACCGCGAGAAGTATGCTACTCGAGAAGAGATGATGGAAGGATTCTCGCGAACGAACAAATGCGGTGACTGCTACGTCGCTATCAGGTCCTACAGCGAGATGTCTTTTCTGAACCAGCTGAAGAATCTACCCACTTACATGCGGCAAGCCCTCTTTCGCTGATAGACACCACACTCGTCGCGGCGCGTTCAAGGGTGACAAAGAGCAATTGGCAAATGTGTCGGCGGCGCAGGCGGCTAGGCTAGCCGCAAGGGGGATACGCAACTACTTAACCAAACGCCCCCTAGCAGTTGGCTATGAGGTAACGCTTTCGTGCAACCTCAACTGTCGCCATTGCGACCTCGGCGGCGTCATCAGGGACGAAAAGCGCATAGCGCCGCCGGAATATGGAAACCTAACCCGACGCCTGAGCCCCGTTGTAGTGTTGCTCTCCGGTGGCGAGCCACTGCTACGCAAAAACATCGTAGCCATCGTGAGCGCTATTAAGCAATCCGAGCCTACACCATACCTGATACTCGTTACCAACGGGTTACTCTTAAATGAAGGCAACTACATCCAGCTGGGCCAAGCCGGAGTGAATCAATTCTCGATATCCATTGAGTTTCCCGACGAGCGACAAGATGAATTTCGAGGGAGACCGGGCCTCTATAGACATTTGGAGGAGACTCTTCCCAGACTGGCGAAGCTCGGATTTGGCGACGTCCTCCTGAATACGGCCATCAACAAGGCGAATTTGTGGGAGATAGTGCCGCTTGCGAAGCGGGCCGTTGAATGGGGTGTGGACATATCCTACAGCGCATACACGCCGCTTCGAACAAAGAACGAGGAATATTGCCTCAGCGATGAGGAGGATTTGGTCGTCTTACGCCGCGCCATCGCCGAACTGACGCCCTTAAGAAAGGGAGGCGGCCACGTGGCTAACGCAGAAGCTATCCTCACCAACACGGTCAAGTTCTTCGAACAGGGTCGCCTCCGAGACTGCAAAGTTGGAATCAGGTCTCTCGTAGTCATGCCCGACGGGAGTCTTGTTCCGTGTTCGATGCATCGTGCCAAGTTTGCCACCCAGAAGCAGATGGCGACGGAATTCTCCTCGACCAACGAGTGTGACAACTGCTATTGCGGCCTGAGGTCCTATAGCGAGCTATCTTTTCTGAATCACCTGAGAAGTATCCCTCAGTACACCAAGCGGCTCTTCGCCTGAACCAGTTAGCTGGTACCGTCCTAACTTACGACGGGAGTCTTGCCGGGATGTAGTTTATGCCACTTAGCTAGCAGCTGCTCATGTGTTTCTTTATGGGCAGGGTCGTGAACGCAAGCGTCTACCGGGCAGACTTCGGCACATTTGGATGATTCGTACCAGCCGACGCATTCAGTGCACTTCTCCGGGTCAATCACGTAAATCTCTTCTCCCTCGGTTATGGCCTGATTCTTACATTCCGGTTCGCAGGCGCCACAACTGATGCACTCCTCAGTAATCTTGTACGCCATCCTTCTATTACCTCCTTGATTTTTGGCTTCTCATTTTACATTTTCTGCTTGCCGATAGCAAGCTCGACAGGCGCGGAGAATTTTGCTCTCAAAGCCGCCGCCACATGGTCAGGGACCATGCCTTCGAGACACCCACCTAGCTTGGCCACTTCCTTAATCAGGGAAGAGCTGAGAAATTGATATTGTGAGCTCGTCATCAGGCAAAGAAGCTCAATCTCCGGCGCAAGCTTTCTATTCATCAGCGCCATCTCAAATTCCCGTTCGAAATCGGAATTTGCTCTCAACCCACGGATCATGACTCTGCCGCCTATCTGACGTATGAAATCCACTGTTAATCCTTTGAAGGCCCTGACCTGGACGTTAGATAGCCCGCTCACCGCCTCTTTCACCAGTTCTACCCTCTGCTCCAGAGCAAAAAGCGGTTGCTTGCTCGGATTCTCATAGATGCCGACAATCAACTTGCCGAAAAGACCAGCCGCCCGTTCTATGATGTCCATGTGTCCGTAAGTCAAGGGGTCGAATGTTCCTGGATAGACTGCCGCAACCATATTTAGGCCTCCTTCTGGTATATGAATATGAAAGTGTCGCCGTAGCGGCGTTGCTTGACAAGATGCAACCCGTCGTAGTCGGACCGCAGCGGGAAGCGGTTTGCGTGGCTGAGCACCACCACGGAATCCTTCTTCACCAGTTTCGAGTTGGCCAGATTCGTTAGCAAATCGCTTGCAGACGGATCTGAGTAGGGAGGGTCCACAAAAATGATGTCGTAGCTCGCGTCGAGGAAACCAACGGCTTTGTTCACGTTACAACAATAGACGTGAGCCCTGTCAAGTTCCCCTATCTTTTCCAGGTTCGCCCTGACCACGTCGCAGCAACTTTTCCTGTAGTCAACAAAATCGACCCACTCTACCCCACGGCTCAAAGCTTCGATGCCCAGAGCGCCGCTGCCCGCATACAGGTCAAGAACCCTGCCCCAGCTGGCGGTGCTATTGTCCAAAAGGGAGAATATAGCTTGCCTCGCTGTGCTGGTCGTCGGTCTGATGGATCGCCTTGGCAGACTCTTCAGACGCGCCCCTTTTGCTTTGCCACCGGTGATTTGCATTTCCGTCAGCCTTCAGTAACTCCATAGTATATTACCATTTACTCACCAAGTTCAAGTTGTCCCGCTTGTTGACTGAATTGAACTCATGCTCTATACTTTTGGCTGTGTCGCAGATAGGATTGACATGAGTACAGGATTTGAACGATTTTCTGAAGGGGCTCGCAGGGTATTGACTCGAGCCCAGGGAGAGGCTCAACGCCTCGGCCACAACTACATTGATACGGAGCACATATTGCTCGGCATAGCAGGGGAAGAGCTGGGAGTGGCGGCCAAGGTTCTGGGCAATTTTGGCATCTCCACAAGCAAGATACAGGCGGCTGTGGAATTTGTAATCGGAAAGGGAGAACGCCGCGCCACCAAGGGAGATGTTGATCTTGCTCCTCGAGCCAAGAGATCTATTGAATTTGCCGTGGACGAGGCGCGCCGGCTCAATTCCAGCTACATAGGTGTCGAGCATCTATTGCTGGGACTACTGCGCGAGAGCGAAGGCGTAGCTTTCAGTGTGCTGGAAAGCTTTGGCATCACACTAGAGAAAACCCGCGAGGAGGTCAATCGAGTCGTCCGTCAAGAGGCGACAAGGGCCCGCGCCGCCGGCCGCACGGCCACACGCACGCCGACCCTGGACCAGCTCGGGACCGATTTGACCGCCCTGGCCCGTGCTGACAAGCTGGACCCTATTATCGGGCGCAGCAAAGAGATTGAACGTATAATCCAGATACTGAGTCGCCGTACCAAGAATAATCCCGCGCTGATTGGTGAGGCAGGCGTGGGAAAGACCGCTATCGTTGAAGGGTTGGCCCAACATATAGTAGCAGGGGATGTTCCTGAGGTTCTGCAGGGCAAGAGGATCATAGCACTGGATATTGGCGCCCTGGTGGCAGGAACCAAATATCGCGGTGAATTCGAGGAACGGCTCAAGAAGGTTATTGAGGAAGAGAAGGCCGCCGGCAATTGCATTCTGTTTATTGACGAGATGCAGACTATCGTGGGCGCGGGAGCGGCGGAAGGCGCAGTCGATGCTTCTAATCTCCTCAAACCTTCCCTGTCGCGCGGCGAGATTCAGTGTATCGGGGCCACCACCCTGGATGACTACCGCAAATACGTGGAAAAAGATCCGGCTCTGGAACGGCGATTTCAGCCCGTCCTGGTAGCCGAACCCACGATGGAAGAGACACTGGAGATATTGCGCGGCATTAAACACAGGTATGAGGAATTTCACCAGTTGGATATCAGCGATGAAGCTCTGGAGACAGCTGCCAACCTCGCTACCAGATATATAGCCGACCGCTTCCTGCCCGATAAGGCTATTGACTTGGTGGACGAAGCGGGGTCTCGAGTCCGCATCAAACGGGGAAGCGCCCCCATAGGCCTGAGCGAAGCAAGGCGTGCTCTGGAAAGCGTGCGCAAAGAGAAGGAATCGGCAATGGCGTCCCAGCAATTCGAGTATTCCGGCGAATTGCGTGCCCGCGAGCTTCAGTTGACAGAAAAAATCGAGTCTATGGAGAAGGAGTGGCAGACTAAACGGGAACAAGGCCGGCCGGTAGTCACCTCCGAAGACATTGCGGAGGTGGCCAGTATGTGGACAGGCATACCGGTGATAAAGCTGACCGTTGATGAAACCAGCCGCCTCTTGCAGATGGAGGAGGCTTTGCACCGGCGCATAATCGGCCAGGATGAGGCCATAAACACGGTGGCCAAAGCGGTGAGAAGAGCCCGGGCAGGACTGAAGGACCCCAGGCGCCCCATCGGCGTCTTCATCTTTTTGGGCCCCACGGGAGTGGGCAAGACCGAATTGGTGAGAGCCCTGGCCGAGTTCATGTTTGGCAGCGAGGATGCTCTGGTCAGGCTCGACATGTCCGAGTTCATGGAGCGTCATACCGTAGCTCGCCTGGTCGGAGCACCTCCGGGCTATATCGGTTACGAAGAGGGTGGTCAACTAACCGAGGCAGTGAGACGAAAGTCCTATTGCGCCATCCTTCTCGATGAAATCGAGAAGGCGCACTACGATGTGTTCAACATTCTCCTGCAAATTTTCGACGATGGTCATCTGGCCGATGCCAAAGGACGAAGGGTTGACTTCCGCAACAGTGTCATAATCATGACCAGCAATGCGGGTGCCGAGCTTATCAAGCGCGATATGAGCGTGGGCTTTGCCGCTCATCTGGATGGCGAGGGAAAACAGCAAGTGGAATATGACAAGATGAAAGAGAAGGTACTCGGGGAGATGAAGAAGATATTCCGGCCCGAGTTCCTCAACCGCATTGATGCCACCGTCGTGTTTCATGCCTTGAACAAAGAGCACATCCGTCAGATCGTTGACTTGATGCTTACTCAGGTTAGCGCCTCCCTTGCCGAGAAGAACATTACTTTGGACGTGAGCGACGCAGCCAGAGATTTCATCGGCACAAAGGGTTATGACCCTGTTTTCGGAGCGCGTCCTCTGCGCCGCACTATCCAGAACCTGGTCGAGGACCAGCTCTCGGAAGCTCTGCTGCGCGGCGACTTCTTGCCCGGAGACACTGTGGAAGTGGATTGCGTCGAGGAGAAGATTGTGATGCGCCCCAAGGTCAAGGAGACCGTGTAGATATGACCAGAGAGGTAATTGAAGCGCCGCTACCCGGCAAGATAATACACGTTGAGGTGACCGTGGGTAATACTGTGGAAGAGGGCGGCGTGATCTGCACAATAGAGGCCATGAAGATGGAGAATCCCATATTGTCTCCGGTCAAAGCCTCAGTTGTGGAAGTGGCGGTGTCGCCAGGGAAGATAGTAAAGACCGGCGAAAAGCTAGCCGTTATCGAGTATTGAGCATCTTGACCAGCCGACTTGAAATCTAGCGATCAGGGCAAATCCAGGTCCAAGAGCGTTTTCGTTTGTCAGCAGTGTGGCAAGGAAAGTCCCAAGTGGCTGGGGCACTGTCCCGACTGCCAGTCGTGGAATAGCTTCGTAGAGACCAGGGTCACTTCCTCCCGGGCCTCTCCCGGACTGCGCTGTGAGGACAACAGACCTCAAGAACTTTCCCAGGTGGACGGCGCTGACTTTCCGCGATCTCCGCTTGGCTTTGCCGAAGTCAATAGAGTTCTCGGGGGCGGCTTGGTTCCGGGCTCCCTGGTACTTGTGGGTGGCGAACCCGGAATAGGCAAGTCCACACTTTTGCTCCAAATCTCGGCGGCGATGGCTGGCAAGAGCAAAATCGTCGCCTATGTCTCCGGCGAGGAGTCCCTTAATCAAGTTAAACTCAGGAGCACACGCCTGGGCATAGAGGGCAAGGGAATACACTTCCTCTCCGAACCCGATTTGCTTGCCGTGTTGGACGTCCTCCAAAAGCTTTGTCCCGGCCTGGTGGTTATTGACTCCATACAGACCATGTACCTGGAAGATGTGGCCGGGATGCCGGGAAGTATTTCCCAGGTAAGGGAATGCACCTGGAGATTGCAGAGATGGGCGAAACACAATAATGTGCCCATGTTAATCACCGGGCACGTCACCAAGGAAGGGGCAATCGCGGGCCCGGGAACGCTGGAACACATCGTTGACGTCGTACTTTACTTTGAAGGAGAACCATTCAGCAGCTATCGCGTCTTGCGCAGCGCAAAGAATCGCTTCGGTTCCACTAACGAGGTGGGAATATTCGAGATGAGCGAAACCGGATTATTGGAGGTAGATAATCCCTCGCAAGTCTTCCTATCCGCGCGCAAGGATAGGGCAACCGGTTCGGTAGTGGTGCCTACCCTTGAAGGGAATCGTCCTCTACTGGTGGAGATTCAGGCGTTGACAACCTTCAACAGCTTTGCCTCACCAAGGCGGATTGCCAACGGTGTGGATTTCAACCGCCTGCTGTTGATAGTTGCGGTGCTCAGCAAGCGCGCTGGACTAAAACTGTTCAACCAGGATGTCATAGTCAGTGTCACCGGCGGGCTGAGAGTCAATGAGCCGGCGGCTGACTTGGCAATCGCCCTGGCCATCGCTTCAAGTTTTCGTGACGCAAAGCCGATTACCGGGTTGGTGGCTCTGGGAGAGGTAGGACTGAACGGGGAACTCAGAGGGGTCTCTCAGATAGAGAGAAGGATTAGCGAGGCTGTCAGGTTGGGTTTCCAGTCTTGCCTTATGCCCGCGCTTCAGTCAGGGTCCTCCTTCGACTCCGCCGGCCTGCGACTCATACAGGTCGGGTCACTGGACGAAGCTCTGCAACTCGGACTCACCAGAGAAAGTAAGGCGCAAAACGCAAAGGAGAAGAATGCAGCACAAGAATAGACGTGACAAGCTGGGCGCTATTATAGTGGCGGCCGGGAAGAGCCGGCGTATGGAGGGCGTAGACAAGCTGTTTGCTCCATTGAGCGGCAAGCCTCTGTTGGCGTGGTCTGTGGATACCTGTCAGGAGTCCCGTCTGATTCGGCAGATAGTCCTCGTGATGAAAGAGAAAGACCTGGCCCGAGGGCAGAAACTGAAGGAACAGAGAGCCTGGTCCAAAGTAGAGTTGTGTGAGGGTGCGGCTCTCAGGCAAGATTCGGTGAGAGCGGGCCTGCGATTGATGCATGATTGCGATTGGGTCTTGATTCATGACGGAGCCCGCCCCTTTCTGACTTCA
>Ga0172365_10002624_pt1 | contig 13302 bp, 12 predicted proteins | sample LakKivSesite48cm_FD_114535 | JGI IMG/M metagenome (GOLD analysis project Ga0172365, IMG submission 114535) | Sediment microbial communities from Lake Kivu, Rwanda - Sediment site 48cm | ecosystem: Environmental > Aquatic > Freshwater > Lake > Sediment | place: Rwanda: Western Province, Lake...
ATTTATGCATTGCCAGACAACTTGGCGACTCCAATCCTGAGCTTCAAAATGATGTGCATCGTTGCTCGTCAAGCCCCCATTTGATTGTTTTGCCGAGATCTCTGCCAAGCACTAGATTCCGTTATTTTGGCAGATAACCAGACAATACTTCGTTTGATTCATCCCGTCAAGATTTCTTGCGCCTGCTTGCTAAACAGTTCTTTTCGACGGTACACTCGGTCGCTTCTTTTTTGCAGCCTCATAACCTCGGCTTGCTACAGAGAAGCAGTTCAATATTGCCCGACCGCAGCACTCCCAGCTGTCCAAGCACTGGCAGTCAGACCAGTTGCACACTACGCTACAAAGTGCAGGTCTAGGATTAAGATGGCATGAAATTCTGCAACACCCACCTTTCCCCTTCCTGGCAGTGCCTTGGTTCTAATTTGATTAGTGCTCCCACGGAAACTCCGGCCATTTGTCTGCTGTAGTGCCTATATAGTCGATTGATGGTCGAGTCCCAGACCTGCACTTATATGGTGAACTTGACCAGTCGACGATTACGGCAGTTCTCACCTCCTTTGGAGCAAATGCCTGGATGGCACGAATACTCAAGGCCATAGTCGTACCTGAAGCCATAACCGCATCGACTATCAGAATCTTCTTGGCTCTTGCGATGTTTAATACTTCGTCCGACTCAACGACAGGCTCAATAACCTTTTCCACGAGGATGTCATCCGACGGTGTAGTTCTAACGTGAAGACCGCGGACGAGACCAACAGAGAGCAGATATGCTAGGTGCACAGCGGATACCATGCCGCATCTTAGAATTCCAACTATTAGTTCAGGCAGAAATCGGTCACTCTTTATCATTTTCGCTACACGGCGGTCTAATAAGTCCATGTCAGCCCAAGAAAAGCTTTGGATTTCGTTTCTGTTCATTGAACTTTCCTCCCTGCCTAAGAGTCGAATTGACGTCTTCGCGCTCGATTAACGAAGAAGTACAGAGGCCCTGTGTCCAGAAGGGCATAGAGCAACTTGATCGGATACTCAGAGTACATGATGGCGATGATAGTATCTACCTCGAGGACACCATAAAATGCGACGGTACTAAAGATGACCGTGTCTAATAGTTGTGACACAGCTGTAGATGCGTTGTTTCTAAGCCACAAGTAACGTCCATTGGTGCGCTGTCGCCACCAATGGAATGCCCATACATCATGAAACTGCGCCAACAGGTATGCTAACATGCTCCCCAGTGTTATTTGCAGCGTTGATAGGAAAACAGAAGGTACAAAGGCAAAGAAGAACCCAACCCACACAAGTCTCCCAGCAACTTGCTTGCCGTATATTTCACTGACATAATCTGTAACTAAGAAAGTAATGGGATAGACCAAAAGCCCTACCGTAATTGTGAATCGCCAAAATGATACTTGCCACTGTACCAAGAAATTCGTTGCAACAAGAACTACACAGAAAAATGTTATGAGTCCCGGATGCACAGGGAGTCGTAGATTCTCAATCTTCGTGAGACGTTTCACATGTACCGTTCTGTTCTGTCAGGCTGTCGAGGAGACGTAAGAATCGCTCTTCTGAAGCATGGTCATATTCATTTACGAAAACCAAATCGCCCACTTCGATACGTCTTGATAAAAATGTCTCATCAGTCTGCTCCTCTAAGTCCTTTAAGCGGTCTTCTATTTCATCACGCTTTTGCTTTATCAAATGAAGAGCTTTGGCTATCGAACAAGGAATGACTCGTAATACTAGGGCTCCGTACATTACACTCTCTCTGATTGCTGTTTGCGAATCAACCTCGAGAATCATGGGGTACTTTGCAGTCTGTGAGACAGCAGCTTTTTCATATCCGTACCAAAATCCATGGTTCTGAGATACCAGGCAAAGCTTTTGTTTGTTCAGCAATTCCTTGAAACGATTGTCCCCGACAGACTTATGTATTTCAGTTTCTCCCTCGCGTGGTGGGCGAGTCGTTACAGCAGCAATGGGCTTGATGCCTCTCATTCTGCAATAGTAGTCCCTTAGTGTTGATTTTCCCGAACCACTTGGGCCGGTTATGAAGACCATCACCTTCAGATTTCCTTGTCAGGTTGTCTTTCTTGCTTTCTCTGCTCAAGACTTCTGATGATGCTGGCGAATTTGCGGGGATAATGCCAAGAACCCATAAGGTACACCAAGCCTACACAGAAAGCACCGAAGCACAAAACGGCTATGCTGTGCCAAGTCCAGTCTGTCAATATGGAAAACGCTAAGGTGATTCCAATCATAATAGCTAAGAAGAAGAAAATGTGTACCTGCAGAATGCCTGGTGCCAGACTCAGTGCCAGCCGGGCCCCAAAACCCTTAATGGGCCTTGGTTTGAATGAGTGAGGTATTAATGGGTCAATTCCGTACGCTTCTTCGATTCTATAGACACTAGCCTGCAAATAGCGATACCTATAACTCATAGCTAGTGCGTAAGCTGCTCCCCAGAGTTGGCTTGCAGTAACGGCAATGGTCACGAAGAAGAAAGTCAAGATAGGTTTTTGGGAAGCTTCAGCAGACTCATAGAGGCTAGCAACGTATATGAAACCCGACAGAGCCGGGATTATTAACGCAAGGAATCTGAGAATATCACTATATCTGGTCTCCATGCTCTCAAGGAAAAGTCTGTGAAGACTTTCAGCAAGGCTGTTTTTCCCAAGAGTTGAACCAGACTCGCTCGGTTTGTCCATCCTATTCGTCGACTTCCCTTCGTTGATGTCAAATGCTACACCTGTAGGGTCAGCAGCAATTATATCATGGTCGAAGAATACGGAAAATCTAGCTAGGTTCTTAAATATAACAAAGGCTCTTTTGTCTCATGCTGACATCAAGTAAAAGAGTTTTCAATCCAAGTGGTCGACGGATGGTGATAATCTTGCTAGTTCTTGAAATTCTACCTTATGACCACTTGTTATATGAAGAGGGATTGCACAAATGTCAGGAATGTGCAGTCTAGATGCAGTGATGCCGGAGGGCATTGATCAGGGTCAAGTGCCACGACTCGCGCGCCGAAATGTGGACGGCGTCCACTAATGAGACTTTGCACCGGGGCTGCCAAGGACTATAATATGCAGGTGTCGCGTGAATCCTTCTGACGTGTGAGATTCACGTTGGTTCCGGCAGAGCAGAATAGGGTATGGTTCGGTTCCTCCATACGAGCGATTGGCAGCTCGGCATGACGCGTTACTTGTTCTCCGAGGGAGCTCAGGAACGTTTCAACCAGGCACGTTTTGACGCGATCCGTTCCATAGGAAGAATCGCAGCCGAATCCAATTGCCAGTTTGTGACAGTCTGCGGAGATGCATTTGAATCCAATCAAGTAGACCGGAAGACGGTTGCCCGTGCGCTTGAGGCACTCAAGGAGGTCACAGTTCCCATCTGGATTCTGCCAGGCAATCATGATCCGCTGAACGAGGTTTCGGTCTACTTGTCCAAGACCTTTGTTCAAGGTAAACCGGCTAACGTAAATGTGATTGGCGACAGTACGGCCATCCAAGTGGATCAAGGTGTCGAACTGGTTGGGGCCCCATGGTTGTCGAAGCGCATGCCAGTAAACCCTTTCTACGAGGCGACGAAGTCGCTTGAGCGACTGCATGACGTTACCCGGATCGTATTGGCACACGGCATCGTCGACTTATTCACACCCGCAAAGGACGACCCTGGTGTGCTTGAGGCAGAAAGCCTAGACCGAGTCATCGAAGATCGAATGGCCTCCTTCGTGGCCTTGGGTGACCGTCACTCTCGCACCAAAGTGGGTGCAAGTGACCGTGTCTGGTATTCTGGCACGCCGGAGGTTACGGATTTCGGGGAAGGTGAGTCCGGCTATATTCAGGTCGTTGAGCTGGCAGGAGACCAAGTGACTGTCACGCCTTTCCTGGTCGGTCAATGGTGCTTCAGGGAGAAGGGCCGGGTTGACATCAATAGCTCAGAGGACATCGAAGCCCTGCAAAGCACGCTGGAAGGCATGCCACGAAAGGAACAAACGGTGCTTCGACTGAACATAGTAGGATCTGTCTCCTTGACCCAGGAAGCTGCGCTGCGGCAATCTCTGGCCAATGTGTGCGAGGTGTTCGCGTCTTTCCAGATTATCGATGACCAGCTGCTAGTTGTGCCCGATGACGCAGATTTTTCACGCCTTGGTCTCTCCGGGTTCGCCGAGACAGCTGCTAGGCAACTGCGCGAGAAGATGGTGGGCGAGGTAGTAGAAGAAGGGAGAACCGCTCGCGATGCGCTTGCATTGCTGGCAAGGTTGAGCGGTGGTCTGCCATGAAATACATCAGTCTGCGTATTGCCAATTATAGAGGCGTTGTCGAGCGCAAGGCAGAATTCCTGGGAAATGGCATCACCCTCGTTAGAGGCCCTAATGAGATAGGGAAGACTAGTCTGGGAGAGGCAGTCTGGATTCTCTTTGAATACCCGGATTCCAGCAAGCACAGCGAGGTTATGGCAATCAGGCCCGTTGACCGCGACGAAGGTACAGAGGTTGAACTTGAGGCGGAGAGCGGCCCCTACCGATTCACGTACTTCAAGCGTTATTTCAGGAAGCCGCAGACGAAACTCACTATTACGAAGCCTAGGCATGAGAGCCTGATTGGCAGGGAAGCTCACGACCGTGCCGATGCGATACTTAGGGAAACCTTAGATGTCAGTCTCTGGAAAGCCCTTAGCATCAGACAAGGCGCAGAAGTCGAGCAGCCAAAGCTCACGGGACAGACTTGGCTTTCGAAGGCACTGGATAGGGCAGCCGGAGGACAGTCGACCGATTCGAATGCGGAAAGCATCTTCGATGCGACTCATGCTGAATACCTAAACTATTTCACGCGAGGCGGATCCAGAAGGAAGGAACTGGAGGAACGTGGCAAGACATTGGCAGATCGCCAAGAAGAAGTCGCGAAGTTTGAGCGGGCGCTCAATGATCTCGATCAGGATATTGCTGGGTCCAATAGACTCAAACAAGAATTAGGGGAACTCGAACAATCCGAGCAGAAGATTCTGAATGAACTGGAGACCATCTCAGCCAGGCTCAGACAGATAACCGAACTGGAGAAGCATCTCTCGGAAGCTGGCTCGAATTTGCAGGTGGCGCAGATATCAGAGAAAGCAGCGCGCCAGGACAAGAAGGCGCGAGAGGAACTTGTCAGCAAGATCTCTGAAGGTACCGAATTGGAAGCTCGTATGAGCAAATCCGTCGATTCGGCGCTTACCTCACTGGCCCAAGTCAAGGGGGAACTGAAGACGGCAGAGACTGCCTGTAGCACCGCGGAGAGCAAGCTGAAAGAAGCCCGTGAATTCACCGATTTGCGACAACGCGACTATGACTATTTCCGTGCCAAGTTGGACCTTGAGCTGCTGCAAGAACGAAAGGATCGCATTGACGAAGCAAGGAAGACTGCTGCCCGCTCACAGACAGTTCTGGAAACAAACAAGGTTGACGAAAAAGCTGTTCAGGCCGTTGAGGCCGCTCAGGCTGAAGTAATAACTGCGAGGGCAAGGCGAGAGGCCAAGTCTCCTGCCGTCTTATTGCGCGGACTTCACGAATGCAAATTGATCAAGGACGGCGCAAGCGTCAAATTGGGGCAAGGGGAAGAGCTTTCATTTCAGGTACCTGATAGGGTCAACTTGACGGTGCCCGGCAGACTGGAGATGGAAATCGCTGCAGGTTCCAGCGTTGACATGCTTTCGAAGGCGGTGAAGGAGGCCGAGAAGAGGCTAATTGAGATCTGCGCTTCTCTGGGAATTGCCGGCGCAGACAAATCGCGAGAGGCCTTCGAGGAAAGGCAAGAGGCTTCTCGGCACGTCGCAGATATGCGACAGATTGAGAAGGAAAATCTCAGGGATCTCTCCTATGATGAACTGGTGGGTCGATTACTGAGATTGCAGCAGACTGTGCCAGCCTACCTTGGCGAGCGAGTATCTGAACCACCGATGCTAGACAACTCCCAGTCCACAAAGACTGAGCTAGACCGATTGAAGAGGCTACAACATGGTTTGGAGGCACAGGAGGACAAGGCGAAGGCGGGTTTGGATCAGGTGAGAAAGCTACGCGATAATCGGAATGGGATTTACATAGAGGCGCGATCTGTCTGGGAGCATCACAAGCAGGGCCTGGCAGGCCTTAAGAAGACGTTGGAAGAAAGAAGAGCGGCCCTCCCTGATGAGGCAGTGTTTGCATTCCTCGAAGACGCTGTGAAGGTCTTGACACGGGCAGAGGCCGACGCCAGAGAGGCCGAGGCAACACTTAGGGCTCTCAATCCAGAGCAAGAAAGGGAGCTTTACGAAACAGCTAAAGAGTCTTCGAAGAGAATACAGGAACAGATGAAGAGAGCAGACAAAGAGCTGACAGAAGTCACTACCCGACTCAAGATTAACGGAGAGGATGGTCTCCACGACAAGCTGGGCGCCGCTCAGATTGCGCTCGCGCGGGCTAAATATGAGGAAGCATCATTGACGAAACGGGCGGCAGCTGCCAACCTTCTCTACAAGACTATGTCAGAGGAACGTAGCAGGGCACGACATGCCTATATCGCGCCACTAAGGGAGAGGGTTGAGGCACTGGGCCGACTGGTTTTTGACCATACGTTCGAAGTTGACGTGAACGAGGACCTTCAGATAGTTAGTCGCACACTCGGCAATACCACAGTTGGATTCGAGAGTTTGAGTGGGGGAACAAAAGAGCAACTTTCTCTGATCTTCCGCCTAGCATGTGCGATGATAGTGGCCGGAGATGGCGGTGCTCCCCTTATTATCGATGACACACTTGGTTACACTGATCCGATGAGATTGTCCCTGATGGGCGCCGTGCTGGCCAAAGCGGCAAAGGAATGCCAGATCGTGATCTTCACCTGTGTACCAGGCCGATATAGTAGTGTGGGAGCCGCGAAAGAGATTGTATGGACAAACTGATCGGCGTAGCTCAGCCTGGTCACTGGACGTGGTCAAGCCGTAGCCCCGGAATTCGTGTGGCGCTGGGCTCTGCATCCCCTTAACCATCAGCAGACACACTCTGTACATATCGTCACTTTGTTAGCATGTCACTGGGACAACTCAGTGCAAAGGTCTTCTGAATGTAGGGAGTAATATGCATATACCACATGATGATGATCTTGTCTCTATATGCTGATAGTGATGTGATTGCACTAAGTGAAGTTTGCGTCTAATCGTATGAAACAGCATATTACTTTATAGACTCAACTCTAATTCCGTACTTTCTCTGGGTGCATTTTAACATTTTTCGCATTCTATCATCGATAAAATCCTTAATATTCTTATCCGACCAAATTTCGGTATCTGGATTCTGGTTAGGTAAGAAATCCCAATCGGCTAGATATTTTGGATTCTTTTGAAAGAATTCTTGTGGGGGAGTATTTCTTTTCAGGTTATTCACATCTCCTTTGACCGGCTGCAAATTCCATATTGTCTCTGCGTACTTATAGTATCTTTTTGGTTTCGGGTCTCTGGGGGTGACCGGAAATATATGGTCTATCTCTGGATTAAACCGCTCCTCTCTATCTCCTAAATAGTGAAATTCTTTATCAGGGATCAATATTTTAAGTATAAACCATCTCATGTATTCATCCCAGAAAGCTGACAGAACAACATCAGGATTTCTCCTCCCGCTATCAATAACGAACCTTCTTATTCTTTTATATGGAAATTCTGGGTTTGGCTTTTGGGAATCATCCCTGATAGTTTCTTCTATTATTCTACTGAAGTTATCTACATACGAGTCCAAATCCCAATAAAGCAGTTGGGATGTTACAAAGTACTTTTTCATATTGATTATTGAATTCTGCGTGACATCTCTGTACTTTAAGTTCTTAATTGCTGCCATGTAGTAGAGGTATACTATTAATGGGATAACAGGTCTTGTGAGGTGAATGATCTGATTGCGATTTATCTTGAACTCTTTGTAAATGAAATCGCTGAAGAAAGAGCGTAGAGGTAGTCGTAATTTATCCCAAACTTGGATGAATTCGTTTAGTTCACTATCGTCCACTCTCGCAGGGTCTAGCCTAATAGCCTTTTTGATCAATAGAAATACTATTTGCAGAACTTCATCAGGGCTTATCGCATAGCCGTTTGTTATCCTCTTTATTTCTCGGCATTTTTCCCAGACGTCTTCCTCAAAGTTTGGTTTCAGTTCTTTGATACGAGAAAAGAGAACTTCAGAATTCGTAAGCACCATGCCTGTTGTATTAATTCTTTCAAAGATATCAACTACATCTCTTTCTTCTAGATCACGTTTGAGGGAATAGGATGCCAGCAGCTTGATGTCATCCTCTACAAAAAGCATCCAGAGACGCTTCAAATTACGTCGAACTAGCTCTCTTTCCTCTTTGCTAAGTTTTCTATTAAACTTCTCAAGCACCTGGTCCTCAAACTCCACTTGTTGGCTTATGCTGTATGAAAACAACTTGCTAAGACACAGATATTTTGGATCCAGTGTTTGATCCTTCCCAAAAAATCTGAAACCTTCCGGCTTCTTTTGGGATTCAGGATCAAACAGCAAATCGTAACATAAAACCTTGTCATGGAAAGTGTATTTTAAGCAGGAATGCAAACTCTGTAGCCTTTGTTGTCCATCATAAATTAGGCATTTGTTTGGATTCCCCCACTGTTCTTCGGGTTTGATTCTCTCAAGTCTTTCTGTATCATATTCCTTCAAGAAATCCCTGTAAGCAATGTGTTTCTTAGTTGGCCATATTATTAGAGTTCCGATAGGGTATCGTCTAATAAGTGAATCAAACAATTTATATATAAATTGCTCCTTTTTATTTCTCTCTCCCCAAACGTACGGCCTTTGTATAGCTGGCAGATACCAAGTGTCATTAATTCGTCGGACTGCTTCTCTAATCGATATTGATTCGTAGTCCACAAGCAGTACTCCCTACATAATTAGCACTTCTTAGACATTAAGCGCAGACCAACTTGCCCCGAGTAGTTGTACCACTCCCTAAGTTGTTACTTGACCCACAATCCCTTATGGAATCTGCACATTTGGCCCAATGTATTTTACAGCAGAGATTCACTGACTACAAGGAGTGACACGGGGGGAGTCAAAAAGGTACGAGAGAACATATTGATCGTAATTCAGTAGGTCATCCTTCTTCCGTTCTGCACATTAAGCCAGATTATGTCTTTGAGTTTCGCCCGTATGTTTTCACTAGCTTCCCACCCGGTCGTCCACCAACATCCACCCAATTCTCCCCTCAATTTGTGTTTCATCGTCCAGATTTTTACCCGCCTAGCCTACGCATAGTCTGCCTTACTATCCACTTCACTATCCGCTTGTCGTCCGCCTAATTTGTATCTAGCCATCCGCTTTACTGTCCACCTATCGCCCGCTTGATTTGTATTTGACTGTTCGCTTGACACATCAAAAAGTGACTCGACGTTCTGCTCTAAGTCAGCTGAAAAAGGCCGCATACCATTCTTTGTAGACTTCCTGGTATGTGCTCCCCACTTCTTTTTCAAAAGCGGTTGGAAACTGCATCCCATTAGAAACGTCGTACAGAATATTCTTTATTTTGCCATAATGTGCCGCAACATAGTCTGTGAATTCCAGCGAGCCAAGATAAAACTCGTCAATATGCTCGCTCGGGTAATCTGAACTATTGAGAATTAATTCACCGCTTTCCAGTATCTTCGGATCTACGAGGTTAATGAGCCACAGACTGAACCTGCAACTTATTCGGTCCAAAATCTTGTTAAAGCCCTTGTAACTCTCATACTGAGCAATCCCTTCGTTAAACCATAGAGGGATATTGTCCTTGTTGTTTTCTCCCAATATCTCTCTAATAACATAATGGGTTACTTCATGTCCCGGCATTGGCGAAGCCATAGCATTTGCCTTCCGAGAACTATCACTAGGTGGCTGCTCAGCCGGAAGATAAATTACCGGTTTTCCCGACGAGAAACTAATATAGGCATCCGCCCATTCGGCCACGTTGTTTTGGCTACGCAGGCTGTTAATATCGGGATATAAAACAATTCCAATCTTTTGTTCATCTGCCAGCGGACCGTATATCGCTTCCAGTCTGCGTAGCTGGGTATCCAGTTCGATCAAAGTACTAACCACCCTATTTGGGCTGACGTCGTCCACCACACTGACTGAGAACTCCTGTTTGGCATTCGCTAGGTGCCTATTATCATCGAAGTTTTGGTATAGGTAGATTCCAATCAGTGCGAATATGAATACAGCCATCACGGCTATCATTGCACTGCGGGATCTTTTGCTTAACTTTTTAGGTTTTACAGGCTTTTCACTTTTTTCCCGCGATGGTATGGAAACCAGAATATATGAAATGGCAAATGGGACAAGAATCAGAGCCAATAATACGGGCAATTTGAAAATAGTTCCCGGGAGCAATATCTCAAAGCTCACTAGAAACGTTATCACTAGCAGCGCAGCCGAAAGAAATAGGAAAAAGGCAAGTCTGCCCACATATCTGCCTAGACGAGGCCATGCTGGGAAGCTAACGAATTGTTTCAACCTAATCAATGTCGATTCTCTCCATCTCTTAGACTTCTTACGGAATAAACCAAATCTCCAGATTTCACAAGCTGATTCCTGACCCAAGATACCTGTGCACGTTGGCAGCATCTCCTTTTCCCCGAAGCCCAATACAATAGTAACAATCCGGCTTCGGCTCGTCGGTGCTGACGCTCACGCCTCCAGTATGACCACGATATGTGATGAGCCTCTTCGGCGTTGTCCGAAGCCCCGTTACTAGCAACATAAATTCTGTAACGGCAAGAGACGCAATGACACCATTGATAGAAACCACCGACGGCCCAGCTCCACCCAAGTATCTGCGAGGGACGCCGTAAACGGTATCCTGATCGTGCTTGACTTCGGGATTCATCAAATCTGTTTGAGCTTCAGCGACATCCAGCTGCCCGTAGCAGACTAAGCAGCCGTGACCATCCCAAGCTATACACACTCGCCCGCCATACTCCGGTTGGTCGCCCGGCACAATGTCTGAGGCGAGGTCGAGATAGGGTTTCGCATAGGCGGCGCACAGTTCATTTAGAATGAGTCTCGCTCCTTCCCGGTCAAGACAGCCAAACACATAGTCTGATGCAATTACGGCTTTGAAAGCTCTTTGACTTAGAAGGGAATTAGGAATTCTGACGACACTTATATCCGGATTGGTTTGTTCCACGACGCGAGCTCCGAGGTCAACTTTGAGCGTCCGCTGAATCGGGTCATCGTAACGAACGCCAGGATATCTATTAAGATTGGTAGTGTCCAGATCTTGCGGGTCTATCAGGGAGAGTTGCCCTACCCCGAGAAGAGCAAGCTGTTGAACAACGTGCATTCCGAGCCCGCCGATTCCCGCAACGGCCACTTTGGCAGCGCCCAAGCGCTCCTGGCCTTCCCTGCCAAAAAACCTCATGTTGCGGTCATATCTGTCGTCGTTCATATGTGTCCGAGTTGAAGGCTGACAGCTTGGTCGGGACAAGGATGGTCTCACCTACAGCAATTCCGTCTAATCTTTGAGGAGAGTCCGGGCTAGTGAGCCAAGCCAGACCATCAAAGCTTCTACGGGTGACAACCAGCGCAAAGTAGGGTTTCCCCTGAAGCCGCCACCAGACGTGCGGCAGAAACTCAGCGAACCCAATTAGGTCACTGGTCGAGAAGGCCGCTGGCCATGAGCCAGCATGAGAGTGCATTTCGACAAGAGACGCGCCAAGGTCGTGGGCACGCTTGATGACTCGTGCACGTGATTCATCCGTTAGCTCAAAACCGTAGCGAGAACGGGCTAGAAAGCCATGAGGCTGGATAGGGTCCCAGTCAACAAATTCAAATTCATGCGCCTTACCAGCGGAGGCAGCAGAGACGTACATGAAGCTCGCTTCTTCGTTACGAAAGCGAGTGGGTAAGAGGTGTGACCACACAGCGTGATAGACTTGCTGTGGGAGATAGATCAGTACTTTATTCATCAAAGTCCTTCCATAAACCGGTCGGCGAATCCCATGACCCAATTCAGTAAGTTTGACCCTTTTCTGAGGTCAGCAGTCGCTCGCCAGTGCCCATCTAACGGCATCCACGAGAAGACTCCCCATGCGCCTGGAAATGGTGGATGATTTCCAGCTGGCTCTGTATAGTTATTTGGCTTTGCCCCGTTGGACTGCAGACCGACCGGAACGTAGATCCCATATGGCGGAGTGCCAGGATAGCCAGCAGGAATCTGAAAGGCTACCTCGGTGGATGAACGGTTCCAACCGCTGGGTAATGGGTAGGAAGGAATACGAATCCACTGGCCATCCTCTCGATAGTCGGCATCCGGAAACTTCCACCGGATGAGCGCTAGTTCCTCGCTAATGCGTTCCTGCAAACCAATTAGCCTCTCTTGAATCTCACCTTCTTGGAGAACCCCATCCCTGGCTTGAGGTCAATGACCTCGCCGGGCTTAAGCGTGCGCTCTGTGTTCTCTTTCTTGTCAATCAAGATAACACCTTGAGAAACGTCCCAACCTCCCAAGGCGGCGATCTCCTCCATGGTAATGGTGTCCTTGTCCCATGGTTTCTCCACTCCCTCGATATCGAGGTAGAACTTGGGGCCTTTTGCATGCTCACTAGCCATTTGAACCCTCCTTTGACTAATCGCTATGTCAGTCGGTGTATGCTTACTTAGTTTACATTGTACAGAAAAAAAATCATAATGTCAACTGCTGTTCGGTGGACTCTGGAAACATACCGGCCAGACGTATCCGGGCCACAACGGGATTCACGTCGAAAGTATCTACCAGAGTCTGGACCGCTTTTGCACGGCGAGTAGAGTCAAGAATCTTTGTCCCTAACACTCCTTTCTCTATCAGAATAGACCCCAAAACCTCATAGACCAGGCTTCGTGGCAGCAATAGGGCTCCTATTACCCGATTCGCATGATACTCCCACCAGCGTCCCTGGTATCCGGCATCACCTTCAGTCCCTCCCATGCCCTGGACAGCTTCTGTTCGGCACAGCAGTTTCATTTGCTTCTGGTCAAAACTGTCACCGAAAAGCGATACGGCCTGAGTTCGTTGCCCAAGCGCGAACAAGTGGGCATGGAGAAGTCCATGGCCAGACTCATGCGCGAGCGTAGTGCTGATCCGACGCTCTGCTGTTCTGCTCCCTTCTTCCGCGAGGAGTCTGGACACTGCGATTGCCTCTATCCCTTTGGGACCGAACTGGGTGAATCCAAGCAAACCTTCCGGCAGGTCCTCATAGACAGGCGGAACCCCAAGACGTTTTTCGACAAAACGGTCGATGCGTAGCGGGGGGGGGGAAGACGGGGAA
>Ga0172365_10002625_pt1 | contig 13300 bp, 17 predicted proteins | sample LakKivSesite48cm_FD_114535 | JGI IMG/M metagenome (GOLD analysis project Ga0172365, IMG submission 114535) | Sediment microbial communities from Lake Kivu, Rwanda - Sediment site 48cm | ecosystem: Environmental > Aquatic > Freshwater > Lake > Sediment | place: Rwanda: Western Province, Lake...
GTAGCAGTAGTAGGACCATCGGGCTCTGGTAAAACCACTCTTTTAAATATGGTAGGAGCCCTTGATAAACCAACTTTTGGCGAGATTGTTATTGACGGAATTGAAATTTCCAAAGTTAAAGAGACCAAACTCTATAAGATAAGGCGAGAAAAAGTAGGTTTTATCTTCCAAACCTACTATTTAATTCCCACCTTAAACACTATTCAAAACATCTTAGTGCCAACTTTTCCTCTCTCTTCGAAAAAGGGAGATTATTTTTCTCAAGCAAAAGAACTTTTAACAAAAGTTGGTCTTGAAGGGAAAGAGCATCGCAAACCTTCCCAACTTTCCGGAGGAGAACAACAGAGAGTAGCGATTGCTCGGGCTTTAATTTTAGATCCGATTTTAATTCTGGCTGACGAACCGACGGGCAACCTAGATAGTAAAACTGGCATGGGAATAATTGAGTTAATGAAAGGTCTAAATCAAAAGGAGGGCAAAACTTTTCTAATTGTTACTCACGACCAAAGAATTACCAGATTTTGTCAAAGAGTAATTCACCTCGAAGACGGGAAAATCTTATAGTTTTATGATATAATTTTATAAGGAATAAAGGTCGAAAGATAATTAACTTTACTAAGATTATGGCATTACAACCACCATCGCCACCCCCCATCAGACCTGGAGGTGTCCCTCCAGGAAGACCGCCCATGGGTCCCCAAAAGAGAGTTCCGGAGACTCACGGAGAATCAGTAAGAGAAAGTTTCCGTTCAGTACATGGAAATGCGGTATATGCTTCTGGAGAAGCGGAGAAAGGACTACGATATTTATATGAAAAATGTGGAGCAAAAGAAGTAGAGGTATGGACGAGGTACGCCAGAAATTATCCAAAAGAAGGAGCAGCGTTTCAAGACGAGAAAGGGAATGACTTTAAACTTTTTTATGATCCGAATAAAGGAGGCTTTATTGTCAAGGCAGAAGACCGTCCATTTGGAGGATGATAAATTTGAGAAAATTACTCGAAAAATATGACAGACCTTATTAAAGAGATGCAGCAATTGCAGGGGAAGCTTTCTCAGGCAGAAAGAGAAATTAAGAAAAGGAAGTTGGAGAAGATGAAGTTTGATAGGAAAATGAGTAAGTTTAAGAACATTCAAAAAGAACTCATTGAGAAAAAAAAGATGATTTTTAGAGAGAGAAGAAAATTAAGTGAAGAAGAGCGAAAGATTAAATGGAGACTGGAAGAGTTAAAAAGAGAGGAATCCAGAACCGTTCCCGAAATAAGTAAAATAGAAAAAGAGATTCAGGAATTACAAAATACCTTGAGGTGGCACGAAGCCGACTTATTTACTCTCCAAGGAGAAAATATGAAACTAGAGAGAAAATATCGGCAATTGCTCAAAGCCCGTCAAGAAATGGAAAGGATGGGGAGACTTTAATTTTATGCAGTCTTTTCAGGTTCGTAAAAAGTTCTTAGGTTTTTTTAAAGGAAAAGGGCATAAAATTATGCCCTCTTCTTCACTTTTACCAAAGGATTTAACAGTTCTTTTTACCTCAGCGGGCATGCAACAGTTTATCCCTTATCTTACTGGTGAAAAAAATCCTCTCTTGGCTTTTGGAACACGTCATCTTGCCTCCTGCCAGAAATGTTTTCGGACAGACGATATTGAAAAAGTGGGAGACGAGACTCACCACACCTTTTTTGAAATGTTGGGTAATTGGTCTATTGGTCAGGAGCCAAAAACTGGATATTTCAAAGAAGGAGCAATTAAATACGCTCTAGAATTTTTTATAGACGAACTAGGTCTTAAGAGAGATAGAATATGGGTTACTATTTTCAAAGGAGAAAATAATATTCCTCAAGATAAAGAATCTTTCCAATTGTGGCAAGAAAATGGAATCTTGAAAGATAAAATTAGAGAATTTGGAATGAAAGAAAACTTCTGGGGACCAGTAGGAGAAAAAAGAGGTCCTTGCGGTCCTTCCTCAGAAATTTATTATGACAGAGGAGAAAAATTCGGTTGCAAAAGAAATGACTGTGGACCCAACTGTCCAAATTGTAATCGTTTTTTTGAATTATGGAATTTGGTTTTTATGGAATATCAAAAAAATGAGGATGGAACTTTTGAAAAGTTGCCCCAGAAAAATATCGATACCGGAATTGGCTTTGAAAGATTAGTAGCAGTTTTACAAGGAAAAGAATCGGCTTATGAAACAGATCTATTTTTACCAATTATTAATTCCTTAGAAGAGAGCTCACATGAAAAATATCAAGCAGAGAAAAACATATTTAGAATCATTGCTGACCACCTAAGGGGAAGCGTCTTTTTAATTTCCGAAGGAATTCTACCGAGCAATTTAGATAGGGGATATATTCTAAGGAGACTTTTAAGATTATGTATTAGTTATGCAAAACTTTTAAAATTTGTAGAAAATTGGTACGTTGAGCCAATAAAAGAAACGATTGAAATATATAGCAATGTTTATCCAGAGATAAAGTCAGAAGAAGAAAAGATTATTACAGTTATTCAAAGGGAAGAAGAAAAGTATAGTAAAACCATAAAGAAGGGGTTTGAAGTCTTTGATTATAAAATTCTTCGTAGACAGCCAGATAAAAAGGGAGTAGGTTCGGCGTGGGATCAACGCATGCTCTATGGGGATGACGCTTTTTTCATATATCAGACATACGGTTTCCCCCCAGATTTTATGAGAACAATCTGTAAAGAGAAAGGAATTAAATTTGATGAAGAAGGTTTTAGAAGAGCCAAAGAAAAACACAAAGAGATTTCTCGTGCCGGTGTCGAAAAAAAATTTAAAGGAGGTATGATAGACGAGAGTAAAGAGACTATAAAACTTCACACAGCAACTCATCTATTACTGCAAGCATTACGGGAAATTTTAGGTAACCACGTCTACCAGATGGGTTCTAATATTACCCCAGAGCGTTTGCGATTTGACTTTTCCCATTCCCAAAAACTAACTCCAAACCAGATAAAGAAGGTAGAAGATTTAATCAATAAAAAAATCAGAGAAAGACTACCTGTATCTTTTAAAGAAATGAATTTAGAAGAGGCCAAAAGGGAAGGAGCCATTGGAGTCTTTGAAGAAAAATACGGAAATAATGTAAAAGTTTATCAAATTAGCGATTTTTCCAAAGAGATTTGTGGTGGGCCACATGTAAAAAATACTGGAGAACTTGGTCAATTTAAAATCACAAAAGAAGAATCTCTTGGTACGGGAAAGAGAAGGATAAGAGCTGTTTTAATTTAATATTTCAATGAATTTAGCAAATAAAATTACCCTATCTCGAATAATCTTTGGTCCGTTATTTTCGGCAGCCTATCTTAAGGGAAACGTCTACTTCTCTTTGTTCCTTCTTTTTTTAAACTTGGCCGGCGATCTTTTGGACGGATTTGTAGCAAGGAAAAGAAAGGAAACCACGGAAATAGGTGAATTTATTGACCCCTTTGTCGATCTTTTATTCTTCCTATTTGTGGCTCTTAGTTTCTCTTTTACAGGAATAACTCAGATAAATTGGTTCTTTTTACCGTTAGTCTTTATCGGTTTATCTTTTGTCTTACCAAGTCTTAAATATAGAAAAGTTAGAATTTTTCACACTAAGATGAAATATATTCATACCGCCTGCATTTATATATTGGTCTTAATGATTTTATTAGAATTTGACTTTAAGACTTTCTTCTGGATAACTTTTACAGTTTTTACTCTTATCTCTCTGGAAGCGCTTTTAAGAAGTCTTAGGTATTTTTTAAATAGAGAATCTTACATCACTTAAGTTCTTTATGAACATACTTATTTTTATCTTCAGGGCTTTATATTTTTTTCTCCCCGCTTATCTTACTAATATCGCTGCTACCGTCTCGCGAAAAATTCGTCTTTTAAAATTTATAGAAAAACCAGTAGACCTTGGGAAGACATTAAATGGTAGACCGATTTTCGGAAGTCATAAGACTTGGAGGGGATTAATATGTGGGATAATTGCGGGTATCCTCGCCTCTTGTTTTCAGAAATGGCTATATCAGTCTTCTTCATTTATTAAAAATAATTCTCTTATTCCTTACGATAAAATTGATATTTTTCTTTTTGGATTTTTAATATCTTTGGGAACAATTCTAGGAGATCTTTTATTCGCCTTTTTAAAACGCCGCCAGGATATTCCACCAGGAGCACCATGGATTCCTTTTGACCAGATTAATTATGTAATTGGCACATTTTTATTAACGAGTCTCTATATACAGATAGAAATGATATATTGGTTGATTATCTTTGTCCTGACTATTTTATTACATATTATTGTTAATTATCTTGGCTATATCTTGGGATTAAGCAGGGCCAAATTATAGACGTTTTCAATTTATTGACACTACCTCTAGGAAAACCTACAATTGATATTAGACCTACGGAATAAAATTTAGCATAGAGTTTTAAATAGTTGACGTATTAACATTTTTAATTAACTTATGATCAAGAAAAAAGAACAACCACAAGAAGATTTAAAAGAGACAGTCGAGGCTATAAAAGAAAAATTTGGCGAGGGAGCAATAATGAAATTGGGAGAGGTCAGGCCAGTAGATGTTGAAGCAATCCATACGTCTTCGGTAGCATTAGATTTGGCATTGGGTATAGGGGGAATTCCCAAAGGAAGAATAGTTGAAATTTTTGGCCCAGAAAGTTCTGGTAAGAGTACTTTAGCCCTACATATTGTAGCAGAGGTCCAGAAAAGGGGAGGGATAGCCGCTTTTGTTGACGCCGAGCATGCTCTAGATCCAGACTATGCCAGGCGACTTGGAGTTAAAATTGAAGATCTTTTAATCTCCCAGCCTGACACAGGAGAGCAGGCTCTTGATATTGTGGAGAGTCTCGTTAAATCGGGACAAGTGGGTGTTATTGTGGTGGATTCGGTAGCGGCATTAACTCCTCGGGCAGAGATTGAAGGAGAGATGGGAGATCAACAGATCGGTCTTCAGGCACGGTTAATGAGTCAAGCGCTAAGAAAATTAACAGCGATTGCTGCTAAGTCCGGGACCTCAATAATCTTCCTTAACCAAACCAGAATGAAGATTAGTACTTTTGGCTTTGGCAATCCTGAAACCACGCCCGGAGGGAAAGCCTTAAAATTTTATGCCTCTGTGCGTATCGACTTAAGGCCAATTGCCAAGATTAAAAGAGGCGAAGAGATAATAGGGAATAGAATTAAGGCAAAGGTGGTGAAAAATAAAGTAGCTCCCCCTTTTAAAACCGCGGAATTTGATATTATTTATAACGAAGGAATTTCTAAGTTTAGTGATATTATAAATACCGGATTGAAATACAATGTTATTCAGAGAAAGGGGAATACACTCGAATTTGAAGGAAAAAAGATAGGAACAGGACAAGAGTCAGCAAAGAAATTCTTGGTCGAAAATCCAAAGACTATCAATGATATTGAAAAAAGGATAAAAGAGGATTGGGAAAAGTCGAGAGAATAATAAAGATATAAGAACTAGTTGTAGATTTGAAGAGAGGTGATTTTTATGGAAAAAGAAAAATCAGCTGGTGCTATCATTTTTCGTAGAGAAGGTGGTAATATTTACTACCTTCTTTTACATTACGGGGCCGGCCACTGGGATTTTCCCAAGGGGCACGTAGAAAAAGGAGAGAAAGAAAAGGAGACTGTGGCGAGAGAAATTAAGGAAGAAACCGGTATCAAAGATATCAAATTCCTGGCAGACTTTAAAGTAAAAATTAAATATTTTTACAGAAAAACTTATAACCAGGCCTCAAAATCGCGGAAGCGAGTCGGAGTTAGTACACCACTTATTTTCAAAGAGGTAATTTTTTATCTAGTAGAAACCCTTACAAAAGAAGTTAGGATATCTTATGAGCATCTTGGCTTTCAATGGTTAGTTTTTAAAGAGGCAATAGAGAAGCTAACTTTTAAAAACGCCAAAGAAATTCTCCGAAAAGTTAATGATTTTCTCTTAAATTGTGAGAAAGAAAAATAAAAATAGTTTTGCAAAAAGAGTATATAAAGTAGTCAAGATGATTCCCCAGGGCAAGACGATGACTTATCAAGAAGTTGCCAAGGCCGCTGGTTCATCACGCGCTTGGAGAGCAGTAGGAAATATTTTAAGTAAAAATAAAAACCTCCTCATTCCTTGTCACAGAGTTATAAGGTCAGATGGTAAAACAGGAGGTTATAGAACAGGTAAAAAGAAAAAAATAATTCTACTTAAAAAAGAGAAGGCCCAAATCAGATTTCGATAATTCTATTTTTTTACTTTATCTATTATCACTCGGAATATTTCAGGCTTTCGTTCGGCAAAATCCGCCAAGATTTTTCTATCAATTTCTATTTTTTCTTTTTTTAGGCCAGCAATAAATTGAGAATAGTTAAGACCTAATTGCCGAGCGGCTGCATTAATCTTAATCTGCCAAAGGGCTCTTTTCTCCCTCTTTTTTCTCCGCCTATCTCTATATTGATAGGTTCTTGCGTGCATTAAGGCCTCTTTGGCCGCCCGGTATTTTGATTTCCGTCCCCATTTAAATCCCTTTGTCGCTTTCAAGGCTTTTCTTCTTTTCTTTTTTCCAGTTTTTGAACGTTTTACTCTTACCATATCTTATTTTTTAGTTTGAAGTGAAAATTTCGGAGACTACAAAACCTAACGAGACTTTTTACGAGGTGCAAAATATAACATTTTTTTGATTTTTTTTGCGACCCCTTTATCGAGTTCGACCCACTTTCGAGTCTGACGAATTTTCTTCCTAGATTTTTTTGCTCGAAAATGGTCTTGACCCACAGGTCGATGGAGAACCTTTCCTGATTTTGTGATTTTAAAGCGTTTCAAAATAGACTTACGAGTTTTCATATAATATAAAGGTTAATATTTTGCTATCATTACTTCTAGTCCTGCTGAAGTTTTTTTAACTTCTTGCTCCTTTTTTATTTTGAGCTCCGTCTCAATCATCTGGAACAAATTCTCTAATTTTTCTTTCGCAAAACTAAAGAGTAATTTCTCTCTTCCTCTTAATCGAACTTCAATTTTCACTTTATGTCCCTTTTTGAGAAATTTCTTTGCCAGATTGGCTTTTATCTCAAGGTCGTGCTCAGAAATTCTTGGAGAAATCCTAACTCCTTTTATCTTCCCTAATTTCTGTTTTTGCTTCTGGTGCTTTTCTTTCTTCTTCTGCTGATAAAGATATTTACCCAGGTTCCCTGCTCTACAGACGGGAGGAATAGTCTTCTCGGTTATCTCTATTAAATCTAAATTACGCTCCCTAGTATACTGGAGCGCTTTATCTAGCGGGAAAATACCCAAATTCTTTCCGTCCTCAGAAATCAATCTTACCTCTTTATCCCTTATTTGGTTATTGATTCGAGGTATTTTGATAATAACTATTTTCTATACCTAAAATATAAAAAACGGAAACACAAGGCAACCTTATTAAAATGCGATTTAGCATTTCCAACAGAACAAAGTGTTCCTGTGGTGGAGATGGTGGGATTTGAACCCACGTCTGGCTCTTCCTTTTAAAATAGTACTACAGACTTATCCTGATTAAAATTTCGATTATGGATTCTCAATCAGGCAGAAGATTCATAATCTAAGACTTTTTTCTTTCAATAGTTTCTCCAAGTCACGAGAAACTATCTATCTCGATATTATTAAGCCTCATCTTTCTATCGAGAATTCAAAAGATGAAACTTCTTGCATTAAGCAAGAGCAAACTCTAAGTTTGCACTTTTCTTTGGTCAAATTTTTTCGAGGACTTGACCAGCCTCGGCCTGCCTATTTTAAAGAGATAGTCCATCGAAACCTAACATCCCCATTATCTATATCTTTTTTCTTTAAATTCCCTCTCAATCTCTCTTTTAATCTCCCTTTCTCTAATCTGCTCCCTCTTATCAATTTTCTTTTTGGACCTAGCTATAGCTATCTCTATCTTTATTTTACCTCCCTTATTATAAACTCGAAGAGGGACTAAAGTCAAGCCTTTTTCCCTTGTCTTACCAATAAGTTTTTCTATCTCGGACCTGTGCATCAAAAGCCTTCTTGTCCTTAAAGGGTTATAGTCTTTTGTAATATTCTTGGCTTGGTAAGGAGGGATAAAAGCGTTAATTAGGAAAATTTCAGAATGCCTTTCGATAGCAAAAGAGCCTGAAATAGAAATATGTCCACTCTTCACTGATTTTACTTCATGGCCGGAGAGTTCTATGCCGGTTTCGTATTTTTCCAAAATTTCATAATCAAAACTCGCTCTTTTATTTTTGGTAATAATTTTCATAATTGCTACAAATTGCATTCACTAATCTAAAAATAAATTTTCTCTTTACGAATAGATAAATAATTTGTATATTTGTAAAAATTTATAATTTTTATGATTCTGGGAGGAAAATCTTTAGGTAGAATTGGTGAGGATGTTGCTGTCGAATATCTCAGGAGAGAAGGATATCAAATTCTGGACAGAAATTATCAAAGGCGCTGGGGCGAGATTGATATTGTAGCCAAGAAAGGAAAAGACATTATATTTTGCGAAGTGAAAACTTTAAAGAAGCCTCGAGAGGATTCCTTTTTGCCAGAAGAGAGTGTCCGAAACTCAAAAAAGAAAAGCTTAATTAAGACAGCCAAGACATATCTTTCAGAGAACAAATATCCTGAAAACCAAAACTGGCAAATTGATGTGATTGGGATTGAATTTTTTGAAGAGAAGAAGTGCCGTTTACGTCACACTAAAAACGCTCTTACGGAATAGAGAATTCAACTTCTCCTTTATTTCCCACTGTGTCAGTTACTATTATTTTAAAATTATAAGTTGCTGTTCCTCCTAATTTTTCTATTGGATAACTAAAAGTATATTCTGTTTTAGTGGTATTAAGAGAAGAGAGAGCCTGATTTTTAGGAGAGGTTTCAAAGACCTCGATTTTTTTTACGCCTTTTGGGGCAGTAATTTGGATAGCAAAATTTACTTTCTCCTCAGTCTCATCTATGTTTTTATCTAAAACAGTTATCTGAGGTTTATTTTCTTGAGTATGAATATCGTCTGGTTCTGTGGGGATTAAATATTGACCACCAGCACTCTTGGACCAGGCTTTAACTGCCGTTTCCCATCGTTTAAACATTGGGTCTTTTTCTGGGTTTACTGGATAAGGACCCCGCGGGTCGTCTTTATCAACAAAATATAATATTGAATGGGGCTGAGAAAAACTTCTCTCCTCGATTAATTCTGGGGGAGTAAGGTCAGTAGCTAATTTCCCTGAAATTTTATCTATTTTTATTGTAGTGTTTGGCAGGTATCCATCCAAGATTGGTTTGCCCGTCTTAATTTTTTTAGGTAAAGTAAATCCCTTGTGAGGTTGGTCCTTAGTTGCTTCTTTCATAAAATGCCACCAAAGAGGTGCTGCCGCATTAGCGGCCGAGCTATACAGGGGTTTATTATCATTATTTCCTACCCATACCCCAGTAACAAGATTGGTAGTATAGCCAATAGTCCAGGCATCAGTAATTTTACCTTTTTGAGTAGCGGCCGTCCCTGTTTTTGCAGCCGCCCAGGGACCAAGGTATAACCAGGACCTTGAGCCGAACATTGGCGCTCTTAACTTATTGTCTGATAAGATATAGTTTATTTGCCGACAAATTTCCGTATCTAAAACCTTAATTGGATGGGGTTCTGGTTCAAAAAGTGTTTTCCCGCTCCTGTCTTCAATTTTTAAAATATAGTTGGGAAGATGTCTTACTCCTTCGGTAGCAAAAACCCCAAAAGCCGAAGCTAATTCAAGGGGAACCACCTCTTTTCCACCAATAGCCATAGAAAGTCCAGCAGTCTCATATTCTTTAAAACTTTCTATCATTCCCATACTTTTTGCTGTATTGGCAACTTCATCGATACCAGCTAAATAAAGGGTCTTTACTGCCGGAATATTTAAACTCTGGGCTAGGGCATCTTTCATTTTTACTGGTCCGCGATATTTCCCGTCATAATTTTTCGGTATATAATTTTCTTCTCCTCCAAAGTTGGTCCTCACGTCCCAGATAATTGTGTCTGGCGTATAACCCTTCTTAAAAGCAGTAGCATAAACAATGGGCTTAAAAGACGAGCCTGGTGATTGAAAAGACTCTTTTTTCTCTGGCGTCCAAATATTTACTTGAGATTCGTTAAAGTTCCTCCCTCCAATCATTACTAAAATTTCTCCGGTTTGGGGATTAATCGTTACCAGGGCAGCATTTTTGGCGTTGTACCACTTCTCAATCTTTGGCGTCCACTCCCTGAAGGTTTTCTCGGCAATTTTCTGGAGATTAAAGTTAAGGGTAGTGAAAACTTTTAGCCCCATTCTTTTATAATCATCTCCATACATTTCTAAAAGTTGCTTCTCCACCTCTTGAACAAAATAGGGAGCAATCATTTGCTTTGGTGCAATTTCAAGACTAATTTTTTCACTTTTGGCTGTTTCTGCCTCGTCTTTGTCTACAAAATCAAGAGCAACCATTCTATCTAAAACCCAATCCTTCCTTTCTTCTCTCTCTTCCGGATGATTTAGATAATAAGTAGGAGAGCGAGTAATACTGGCCAGAGTTACCGCCTCTGCTAAGGTTAGGTTTTTAGCCGATTTTTGGAAATAGTTTTGAGAGGCCGCTTCTACTCCATAAAAAATCGAACCATAGGAGACCTGGTTTAAATAAAACTCTAAAATTTTATCTTTGGAATACCTTCTTTCCACCTCCAGGGCGAGAATTATTTCTTTAATCTTTCGTGGTAAGGTTCTTTCAGGAGTCAAAAGAGCGTTTTTTATGAATTGTTGGGTTATAGTTGAACCTCCTTGGATTGTTCCTCCATTTCTTCCCCTAAAAATATTAGAAATTATGGCTCTAACGATTCCTTTAATATCGATTCCAGGATGATTATAGAAATCATCGTCTTCAGCCGCTACAGTTGCCTTTTGAAGATAAGGAGAAATATCTTCTAATTTTACATAAGTCCTCTTTATATCTTTTCCCACCTCATACAATAGATGGTCACCAGTGCGGTCATAAATTTTGGTTGATTCTACAATAATTCTTTTTTCTAATTCCTCGGGATTGGGAATCTGGCTAGCAAAATAGGAAAAAACCCCTATTAAACCGAGGAAGAAAATAAAGAAAGCGATTCCCGCCCATCGTAACCAAAAGTAAGGTTTCCTCTCCTTTTTAGATTGAATTGCTACTCGATAATATTTACGCAAGGCCATAGACTTTATTAACCTTTATTTATTGCAATCTTATTAATATCTCATTTTTTCCTTTTTGGCAAGATATTTTTTCTCTTCTAACTTGATAGCGTGGGGAATATAATTAAAATAATATAGATATGGAGTGGATAGATATTAATAAAGTCTTGGCGAGTGTAAAATTGCGACCCAAGATAAAGGATAAACTTAAGGAGCAAATCATAAGAGAATATCTTCAAAAAAAGAGGGGAGTAAAAGATATAGTTTTTCGACAAGGAAATCTTGAGATAAAAGTAAAATCTTCTGTTCTCTTACAAGAACTTTTTTTAGAGCAAGAAAATCTGAAAAAAGAGATAAATAATTATCTAAAGGAAGAGGCCGTAAGAAAAATCACTCTCAAAAGACGTTGACAAATTATTAATAATATGTTATACTTTAAAACGCCATTTGGAAAAGGATAAAGATAGACCATACCTCCTAAAATCTATTTCTATCCGCTATCAGGGCATCGGAAGTTTCCGAGGAGGTCCTGAAAGCCCAAATGGCTTTTAAATTATACTAATTTCAGCCCGCCACTAATTTTATCTACTTCTCTTGTTGGAGCAGGACCAATGGCGACACAAGTTTTTGTTCCTTTTTTAACTTGAGTTAATCCAGCGTCTTTTACTAAGATTACTGGAAGATGTTGAGCCCTTGCTTTTTTATACAAAGATAGTAATTCTTCTAAGTTCTTACACCAGACTACTACTTTTTTTTGCCCTTCTTCTTGCCAGGCATTCTTAAATTTACTTTTTTCGGCAGCCAAAATAGCTGCGTGAGCCACCTGGGCAGCCAACTTCCCCTTGCCTAGTTTTAAATCTTTACGGACAATAATTACTTGTTTAAACATTGAAGGTCTATTCTTTTATTAAATTACTAATTTTTTCCTTTATTTCCGCATAATTAAATCTACCCTTTTTGGGCCAAAGGACTGAAGCAGTTTTTCCTTTTAAAATAGTGCTACCATAGGACAGTAGAGAATTGGGCCTGCCAGCATCAATGACAAAATAATTTATTTCTTTTTGAGAAAGATTTTTTGTCAGGACTATTAAGGTTTTTATTTCTTTGAAACTAAGATTAGTTTTTCCTTTGAATTCTTTAAACAAAGCAGTAATTTTTGACAAATCTGAAAAAATTTTTAATTTAACAATTTTTTTTCTTAAGGCTTCTATCACTTGTTGCTGCCGTTCAATTCTTCCAAAGTCGCCCCTTCCCTGGTGTCGCGAGCGAATGTATTTTATTGCCGTTTTGCCATCCAAATGTTGAGGTCCTGCCGCAATAGAAAAAGTTTCGTATCCCCGAGAAAGAGTGGGAAATGAAGGGTCATAAATCGATTCTTTAACGTTTACATCGACTCCGCCTACAATATTTACTAACCTCTCAAGGGTTTTTAAGTCGAGGATTATATAATAAGGAGTGGATATTCCCGTAATTTCTTTTACTTTTTTGGCAAGTAGAGAAGGATTATTTTCAAGAGAATAAAGACTATTAATTCTCGTTTCGTATCTCGAGCCAGGAACCTTAACCCAGAGATCTCGAGGTATAGCAACAACCAATATCTTCTTGGAGGTCGGATTAATAGAAAGTACCTGAATTGAGTCCGTAAGATAAGGAGATGGCCATGGCTTGCCAGGAATCCCAATTAAGAGGATATTTATTCTATTACTTTTGTCTTGACTAATGCTAGCAAGATAGTTTTTTTTCTCTTTCGATAAATCTTCTGAAACCTTCTCCACTTTTCCATATACCTGTGAACTCTCTGCCTTTAACGAGAGAAACAGCGAGCTTTTTAATATAAAAGTCCCTAGGGCTAGTAAAATAATTCCACTTCCTATTCCAAGGAGGAATCTTTTAATATTTTTTTTGGGACGCCAATAGAGAGACTCTTCCAGTCTTCCTTCCAGATAAGAATAATCCATAATCAAGTCTTAATTATAAAATAATTGACCTCCTTCTGGTAATCTTATCATAGATTTTACCTTGGATAAACCCCTTAATCCTATCCCTACCTCCCAATTTATAGTAGGTCTGGCTGAGATAGAAAGAATGAGATTTCCTCAATAAATAGTTTTACAAAAAAGA
>Ga0172365_10002627_pt1 | contig 13295 bp, 12 predicted proteins | sample LakKivSesite48cm_FD_114535 | JGI IMG/M metagenome (GOLD analysis project Ga0172365, IMG submission 114535) | Sediment microbial communities from Lake Kivu, Rwanda - Sediment site 48cm | ecosystem: Environmental > Aquatic > Freshwater > Lake > Sediment | place: Rwanda: Western Province, Lake...
GCTGTTATCGAGTCGATGACCAGCCTCTTGGCGCCTATCTCCCTGACCTTGTCCATGACCATGTCGACCACCACATCGATTCCGCCCGATCTCGTCGCCATGACGTCGAGGATCGCCATCTTCCTCTCTTTGATGATTCTGTCGAAGTCCCAGCCGAGCGTCATCATGAACTCCCTGAGCCTCTCGGCACTCTCGCCGAAGCTGACCATCAGACCAGGCTCGCCGTACAGAGTCGCGCCCAAGTAGAGAAACTGAGTGCCTAGAATTGTCTTCCCCGTGCCGGGGCCCCCCGCGAGAAGCACTATCCCAGTCCTTGGAAGGCCTCCGCCCAGTAGCGAGTCCAGTTCGCGTATTCCCGTTGGAACTTTTTCCATCCTATTCACCCACCTCAATCCTGAAGGAGAACGTGCACGAAGGCCCTCCCTTTGCCATGCAGTCCTCTTTTTGGAAGGAGACCTTCGCGTTCTTATATGCCTTCGCCACGAATCCCGAGAACATTCCTCTCATGAGCATCTCGACGACCTCGTGTTCTTCCTCGTCTTCTGAGAAGGGGAACTCGCTGAACGATATCTTGCCAGAATCCGGGGACTCTTGCGATGGTTTGATCGAGGCCGAGCCCCAGCCCTTGCCTTGATATAGGTCTTGGAAGACATTGTACAGGTCCTCGATCTTGTCCTTGGACTGGTCCGCGCCGCCTGCCATCTCCTCGCCGACGCCGAACCCAGCATAGTACAGGATTATGCCGGAGCCGCTCCCGAATACTTCTCTGACCTTGCGCGCAAGTCCGAGAATCTCGGGGTTCGTAATGGTCACCGCCTTGGCCTTCTCCTCTGGGGTCTTGTCTGGGGACTTGGGCATGGGGCGTTTTCTCCCTCTTGGCACTCTGCGTTTGGGTTTGGGGTCTACAGCATATAAGCGTTCGGACTCGAATGCTCCCATGCGAGCGAGTCTTGGGGATCCGCTGCCCTTCTCGACTTCGGCGGACATCTCACGCCCTCCTGATCAGGGCAAGGGGCACTTCAAGCATGATGTTGCCGACGACAAGAGTGACGATGAAGCCGGCCAAGACGAAGACTTGGAGAGGAACAAGAGGTTGAACATAGACGCGCTGACTTTCGTTGATATCAGATCCCCCGGGTGCCTCCGAATCGCAGTCGAATGAGACCAAGGACTTGAAGCTGACCTCGCTGAGACTGTGGCCAGCGAACTGGTAGCTATGACTCGAACCGCTGAACTCGGATGCCTTCAATCTCCTGAGGAGCCCAAGTGCGGTTAGTCTCTTGAGGGTCGACACGTTGTCATCTGGGTCCGAAAAGGGGACGCCGTTCAGCGTCGTCAGAGCGTTGTGCGCCAAGTTCAGGGGGACGTAGATCAATGAGAGCAGGGCCGAGTTCGCGAACGATGATATCGCCACGGTCAGGATGGCTTCGTGCATTCCCAGGAGAGGGGCGAAGGAGGGTATCGTCGGGTACATCAGGCTCAGGCACAGGTAGGATTTCGCGTCAGCGCCCCCGAAAGCACCGACCCAGTATAGACCCGCGAAGATCATTGCCTGCAGCAGCCACATGCCCAGCACGCTCGAGAAGTTGTCGTTGAGAATGTCAAACTGGAGGAGGTTCACGAGGACAGCCACGAGAATGAACAGGAGCCAGACATTGTCGCTGACCTCTCTTTTCCTCCAATCCTGAATCGACGACGCCCCAAGCAGGGCAACTACGGCCCCGACTCTGAGCGCTTCGATGATATCGCCCTGCAATGTCAGCGATATCCCTCTCGGGCAGACCTGGTGTGATATTCTGTTATGAACTTCGCCACTTCTTTGTAGTTCCTGATGTCCTTCTGTATCATCAACGTCAACGCCTCCTTTCTCCTTTCGAGTTCGTTCATTAAGTAGTCGCTGGGCCTTCCCATCCTTGCCGCAGCATCGTAGATGTGCGTGCTTCTCGTGAAGTCACTCATGAAGACGTCGTTGATTGGATCCCATCTGGAAACGACCCTCGTCTTCCTGAACCCTGAGTTCTCCTTCATGACCTCCCACACGTTCGTGACCCTTCTTCCGAAGGGCATCTTCCCTGTTCCGTTCGGCAGGGGGACCCTCTCGATCAGGCAAGCCACGTTCAGCACGGGTATGTAGGAAGGTGCGACGTTCATGGGAGGGCTCGTCAGCCTCTTCAGCGCGTAATCCAGACTCTCTGCGTGGACGGTGCTAATGCCACCGTGCCCCGTCGCCATCGCCTGAAAGAGCACGAACGCCTCTCCCCCTCTGATCTCCCCGACTATGATGTAGTCCGGCCTGTACCTCAAGGAGGTCTTGACGAGGTCGAATAGGGTGACCTCCCCTGTCTTGGAAGCGCCCAAGCCATAGCTCTCCCTGGTGACGAACTGCACCCAGTTCTCGTGAGGCAGGTTCAGTTCCGGCGTTTCTTCCACGGTCACCATCTTGAGTCCGGGCTTGAAGAGGCTCGTCATGGCATTGAGCAGGGATGTCTTTCCAGCTGCGGTTCCGCCCATTATCATCATGGTCTTGCGAAGGTCCAAGAGCAGCCAGAAGTAGGCAGCGAGGGAGATGTCCAGTGTTCCCATCTTGATGAGGTCCGTTATGCTGAACGGCTCCTCCCTGAATTTCCTTATGGTGAACGTTGATCCCCCGACTGTGACCTCACGGGCGTAGGTAGCTGCCAGCCTGTGCTTGTTTGGCAACATCGCATCGACCAAGGGGAACGCTGTGCTCACGTGTCTGCCAGCGAGGTGCGCCAGCTTGATCACGAAGTTGTTGAAGACCTCTGGATCCTTCATCGCGATGTTCGAGAATAGGCTCTCGTATTTCCTGTGCCAGACGTAGATTGGCCTGTCTAGACCATCGCACGATATGTCCTCAATGTTCACGTCCCTGACCATAGGGTCTATCTCGCCGTACCCGATGAGGTCCCTTCTGATGAAATACTCGACCTTGGCTTCGGAATCCTTTCGCAAGCCTCCCAAGAAGGAGTGATACTTTTCGATCAACCGGCGAGTTTCTGCATGCACATGCGACGTCGCGTCGACCGATGTGTCGGAAGGAGGGGAGAGCTCCTTGCTGAGCACGTCTGTCAGCTTCTCGTACGCCTTCTTCTCCTGGTCGTTCATGCTGATCTCTCTGACGAAGTAGCCCAGTGCCCAGCCTTTCTCCGGAACCGACATTATGTCGACCTTGACGAACGGCTCCTCGATCCAGTAGCTCTCTACCGGGGCCGCCCTGCTGGGTTCGGACTTCCTGAGCCTGGCAGCCCCTTCGAGAGCTCCGTCCAGCGCAGTCCTTTCCTTCGTCTTCTGGGCAGGCTCAGCGGTTCTCTCACCGCCGGCCTCCTGTGCCCTCGTAGCGCTCATCGCCACCACAGCACGTGCTATTGCACAGACCCGTTCCTGTCTTCTGACAGAGCGATTCTATGGCAGAGCTACGGACGTGAGGTACTCCTTTCCGCCTGTCGTGTGAAGGGTGATGGTCACTGTGACCCCACTCGTAAGGGTCGCTTCGCCTGATTTCACACCTTTCGGAATCTTGATTATCAGCGTTGTCTGCTTGCCGACCGGAGCAGAAAGCGGGTTGTCCGCCGTGACATCAGGACTCATAGTGATGGCCCCGCCGGTCGACCAAGCACTAGCGGGCTTCCCGTTGATGAGCACACTGTCCACGGACGTGTCAGTGGTCCCAGTGTTGCTGAATATCACAGTGACGTTGAACGCGCTTCCGCTATCTACTATGTCCACGTACCTGTTCTTGATCTCAAGCTGCTCGAACCTCGTGAACAGACCCACGAGTCCGCTCATCCAAAGTGCGACCGCCACAGCGATCGCTATTCCGACAGCGACGAGTATCACCGTTGTGATGACAGGACTTATTCCCTTCCTATCTCTCATCAGTTTCTGTTTCATGGTGCGATAGCTCTCCGGGAGTCTATTTCTGAGCTAGTATGTCAGGTTCGTGACATGACTGGCCCCTAATACCCCGTGCTCCCCTGAACCAACGAACAGGTACCTGACTTGTCTCTCTCTGACCTGGCTCTGACGATGTTCGGCGGCGTGGGCCGGGTGGTCGCAAGGATTTGCGGTGACCTCGAGACAGCCGGCATCAGGGAATATCCCCCGGCGTACGGAAGCATCGTGGTCTTGCTCACGGTCATCTCCTTCTTGGGGTCCCTGGGTGTCGCGGTGGCCCTGATCTTCCTGGGAGCATCTGGGGTGGTGTTGGTGCTGACGCTCGTGGGAATCCCGGCCCTTGTCTTTACACTTGGTGTGGCCTACCCGAGGATAAGGCTCGCGGACCGCTCGTCTTCGCTTGCCAGCGAGGTGCCGTTCGCGGCGGGCTACACGGCGGTGATGTCGACAGGGGGCATCTCCCCCTACGCAAGCATCACGAGGCTTCAGTCCGTGCCGTTGCTCCCGAACTTCTCCAAATCAGCCAAGATAGTTGACATATCCGTTAGGGGCTTGGGCCAAGATCCAGTGACAGCGCTGGAGAAGATGGCCAAGACCACTCCCAACGCTGAATTCAAGGAACTCCTCCTAGGCTACGCGTCGACTCTCAGGTCCGGTGGGGATGTCGTGCACTACCTGCTGAGGAGGACCGAGATCCTCTTTCAGGAGAGGCTCTCTTCGCTGAAGCGGACCGGCGAGAACGTGGCGCAGGTCATGGAGGTGTACATGGCCGTCACAATTGTCCTATCGCTCGGCATCTACTCGGTCTTCGCGGTGAGCATGGCCCTGTCAAACGTCATGAGCCAGGCCGGCGGCATGCTCTTCTCAAACCCCATGACCTTCTTCCTCTTCGGGTACATCGTGATGCCCATGTTCACGATGGTGTTCCTCTGGCTGACTGACGTGATCCAGCCGAAGTACCCGGTTGAGGACAACAGCACGTACGTCGTCTTTGCCCTCACCGGGATCCCCATCGGCACGGTCCTAGCCCTCTTTCTGTTCCTGCCCTACTTGATTGAGCCCCTCTCCAGGATCGAGATCCTGTCCGTCGGTCCGAGCCTGCTCGCGCAGTTCACCACTGCCCTGGGCCTTGAGCGCGGCTACGAGTCTTCATTTGGCCTTCTGATAACCCTCATCGCTGCCACGATTCCCGCTGCCGCTTACAACACGTACATAGACTTGCGTGAGCGGGGGATAGAGTTCGGCCTGAGCAACTTCCTGCGCGATCTAGTAGAGGTCAGGAAGTCCGGGCTCAGTCCGGAGAAGTGCATAATCAACCTCTCCAACAGGAACTACGGGACGCTGACCCCTCATCTTCGGGTTGCGGCGAGACAACTCGCGTGGGGCATAAGCTTCCAGGAGATATTCGACCACTTCTCAAGCAAGGTGCGCTCGTGGCTCTCGAAGATCAGCATGTTCCTACTGGTCGACGCGATCAACGTGGGAGGCGGGACGCCAGAGACGCTGGAGACGCTCGCGCGCTTCAACGAATCCATCATCTCGATGGAGAAGGAGAAGAAGAGCATGATGAGGCCCCTGCTTCTCGTCCCCTACATAGGAATGGCAGTGTTGGTGTTCGTGATGGTCACGCTCCTGACATTCTTCAGGTCGATGATGGGACTTGTGGGCAAGACCCTTCCTTTCGCCGACCTGGTCCAGATACTGCTACCACCTCTGATCATAAACGTGTACGGGATGGGACTCGTCGGCGGCAAGATAGCGAACGGAAAGGTGTCCAGCGGCTTCTTCCACGCGATACTCCTGTTAGCGCTCACCTTCGTCGCCCTCTGCCTGTCCACGTACTACTCGATAGGGATCGCGGTGCCCGGTGTCGCGGGGGGATGAGTCATGATAAGGAGTTCCTCACTCTCGCGGCATGCATGGGTGAAGAGTCGGCGGGCTGGTTCCAGACAGGGGTCCTCAGCAGTGGGCACTCTAATACTGACCTCGGCCGCCCTTGTTGTCACCGTCGCGGCGGCCTTCGTCTCGTTCGAAGTTCTCGAGGTCCAAAGCCAGATGGCCGAGTACGAGAACGCGAAGGTCGCATTGCTCGGGATGGCCGAGCTGATTGAGGGACTGTCGCAGTCAGAGGGATCGGCGGGGTATGGGAGAATGTACGTCAGGGCCGGGGGCCTTGACATCGTCAACGATCAGGTCGCCTTTACTCTTAGGGTCGGAGGTTGGACGGCGATAGATGCCCTTCCGTTCGTGACGATGAGATTCAGGGCTGGTCGTCTCGTAGGAGGACTCGACTTCTCAGTCTTGAGAGGAGACACGGGTTCGACCCCTCAGGGCACGCTCGTAGTTCCGCCTTCCCTCCCAGGCGTCCCGTTGGGTTGGGTCTACGTGCAACGGCAGGAAGGGGCAAGGGTGCTGGTCGATTTCGGGAGAGTGAGGGTCAACATCATAGGTACGTACAACCTCTCGACTGGCACGGGTTGGGAGCCGACCAACGTGGTCGAGATCGTCTTCATTCGCCTGAAACAGGGGCCCACCTACGGCAGGGATGTCTTCGACGTCAGAGCCCAGAACAAGAGGATAACCCTCACGTCAAACAAGTTGCCGGGCTACAGCTTCGAAATCCTTGCGGCGAGAGGCAGCGATTCGCAGACCTACGACCTTGTGTGTCCGGATTCGCTGAACGGCGTGCCTGTTACCAGCACCGTCTTCAACGTGGTCGTGGCAGAGGTAGAAGTCGGGACTCAGTGACCGCTAATGCCCTCCTCCCCCGTCTCGTTCCTCATGACGACGGTCTCGCTCTGCCTAGTGCTAGTGGCCCTCGTGACGTGCTTCTCGGTAATCTCAAACGTTATCTTGAGGGATTCGACCAAGACCCAACTCACCGAGATCGCGGACCACGTCGCAGGCAGGATCACGGAGTTGCGCGCCCTGCTCCACATGTCGACTTCTGAGAACTGCACTTTGGTCAAGACGCTCGACTTGCCGCAGGACGTGGTTATGCTCGGGTACACCGTCAGCATCGAGGAAGTGGACGGCATGTACTTCGTGGTGGCGTCGCTTGACACGGATAGATCCGTTTTCGGCCAATCCCCTCTGTGGTCCTTGGACGACCAAGTCAGTGTGGAACTACACAACGGGACGTTTGCGACGGAGGAGTTCAGCGTGGACTATTCGGGGATGGTATACTCAGGGCAGGAGAACGCATCGGTCTGGGCCCGGGAGGTCCAAGGTGTCCCCAGCGTGGGATTGGGGGTGATGAGGGTTGAGGTGCAAGACTAAGGGGGTGATCGAGCAGTGCAAGTGAGTCTTGACACCCTGTTCTCCGGCCTAGTCTTGATTGTGGTCGTAAGCAGCCTCTTCGCCTTCATCTACCCCGCGGCGTACGGGCCGCTGAGCTCCACCTCCGAACACGAACTCGAGGAACTCGCCAACACCGTCTTGGACAAGATTCTCCTGACGCCCGGCTACCCCAACGGATGGGGGGCAGACATCCTCCTCAACTTGAGTTCCATGACGAGCTTCGGCCTAGCCAAGGAGGGCGCCCACTCGCCGTTCGAACTGGACCTAGACAAGGTGATGAGGCTCGCGAACAGCTCCGAGTTTCCGTTTCCTGCCACTCTCTCGCTAAGTCCGACCACCGCTGCGACGCTTCTGGGCCTCAGGTCTGGGGAGAGATATGGCTTCATGATCACAATCACGCCGGCGCTCAACATCACCGCCTCACTCTTGTCCACCTTCACCCTTGCACCCGGCTACTTGGTCGGCTCCGTCTTTGACATCCAAGTGCTGAACTACGCCAGAAGGCCAGCCGCGAACGCGGAGGTTACGGTCCTCTCGATACTCACCGTAGTGACATGTGGGCAAGACGCAGACATCTCCATGATCAACTCGTCCAGTTCCTCTGCGATCGCTGATTGGAGCGGAAGGTGCACGATAGACATCACGAGTTGGCTCACGGTGATCAAGAACGAGCTAACGGGTAAGGAACTGAAGAAGTCGACGATCAGCATAGTAGTCTTCGCCGAGTACGTCGGAATAAGGGCTTCCAGGGTCTTCGATTTCGATCTGGGCAGCCGGCTCAGCGGCTCTTCGCTCGGGAACTACATCTTCATCTGCCTTGAGGAAGATCAGCCGCCCTACGGCGCCGCGCACGTGATCAACGCGACAGAGGCCCTCGTGTTGCCCCACTACATACTGACGGGATACCTGATCAACGAGACGAGAGGGCAGTCCGGCCTGGTGGTGAACGCGGGGTCGAAGAAGTATCGGGTATACCGGACCTCAATGACTCTCACAGACGAGGTGTCAGTGGCATTCGTGGTCGCGAAGTCCCTCGGGCACTATTTCTCGATCCCGTCGCCAAGGCCCCCGGACCTCATTCGGTTCGGCACCGGCCAACCCTCTGCCATGAAGACCTCCGTGCAGACGAGGATAGTGAAGATCGGAGCCCTGCACTACTTGTTTGAGCTCGAACTGTGGAGGGAGGGTGAATCGTGAGAAGAAGGGGACCCAGGCGGGGGCAGACCAGGGTCATAGAGGCGTTGCTCTCGTCGGTCGTCGTCGTGGTCGCGATGGGAATCGCATCCGGCCTCATCAGGGCGCCGAGCTCATTCTCGCAGAGGAGGACCGATGACGCGAGCAGGTTCGCCTACAGCCTGCTGACTAGGCTCGCTGAGGCCGACACTTTCGACAAGGTCATGTTTGAGGGCGGCAACCTCTCGGCTGGCTGGGAGGATCAACTCAAGGTGATAGTGGGCTCCATGCTGCCTTCGAACGCCTTCTTCAACATGACCATAGGCAACTGCACGGTCGTGGGTGGCGCCCCCCAAGAGTCGCTCCTCACGTCTCGAGGCCTATCGAACGCGATGACGCCGGAGGTCTTCCAAACCGCTCTGGGGGTGGGGAGTGCCGACATAGTGTACACGACCAAGACACTCTGGATACTCAGGATCCATATTGACCTAGCTTACGGTGACTAGACTTGCGGAGGTCTAGGCTGGTAGGGTCCAGGAAGAAGGGAGGGCAGATACTCCTCGCGGTGGCGGTCGTCATCAGCGTCCTGTTGATGAGCGCTGCGGTCCTCTCATATGTCACTTCAGTATCTTACAGGAAGTTCAGCGACCAGCCCTACCCTGAGGTGATCACAGCCATCGCGTCGGACTACGGCAACTTCCTCGTGAATCTGTTGGCCGACTTCACTCACACCTACAATAGCACATCGGACATAAACGGAGCCAGACAGAGGGCAAACCAGTTGCACTCGACTTGGATACTGGCCTCAACATCTGCCTTCGCGGGCCGGGGCGTCGTGATAGGGCCAGAGTGGACATCGTCCCAGATTCAGCCCCCCAAGACCCTCTACGGCTACTGCTACCCGACCAGACTAGCCTACAACCTCACGAAACTCTACTGGTATCAGCCTCAGAGCATTTCGGCAGTTGGGTCAAGCATCTCAATCGACATGCCAGCCGCCGGGTTCTACGGGTTCAAGACCTCATTCCTGGCCCTTCTCAACCTGACCATCGACGTTCCCTCTATTCAACGCGACCAAGGCCACGGGACAGTCTCGTTCCGGTTGAGGGTGCTCAAGGAGGAACAGAAGCCACTGTTCGACCTGACAAGTGACAACTTCCAGGTGAGGTTCTTCGACCCGACTGCTACCCCTGCAGACCCGAGCTGGAGGGTGGCTGGCATCTCAAGTGTGGAGTATGAGGGACAAGGGTCGTACTTCCTGACGGTCAAGCCCGTTTTCAAGGTTCCATCAGCGGCCGTCTCATTCTGGAGCCTGCACTACAAGTACTTCGACGTGATCGCCGTGGATTCCAGAGATATCCTCGTGGAGGCCTGCAGCTACTGTGGACTTGAGATGCAGGTCCGGGACAGTACCGGGATAACGACGTCTCCCGGGAACCACTGCGTTGACTATGTCTTCGAGATGCTCTCAAATGCAACAGCGTTCTGGTTCGGAAGAAAGATTCAGCAACCAGCTTGCCCTCCCTTGCCCCCGATACCCGGACGGCAGTTGAGTGTCCAAGTGGAATGGGAGGTCGGCGGAACTCCGACGATCGAGATCGTTGTGGCCCAGGTTGAGCAATGGGAACCAACCCAGAGGTTTCCCTCTGCCGAGAATGAAGGGAGCCCCTCCAGATTCCTCTCTCAGTCGCGGCTGGTCTTCGACGTGGGGTATCCACCTGGGATAACAGATCTAGTCCTGACAGTATCTTGGGAACCGGACTGCGACATCGCCCGAGCCTGCGATGCATTCACGGCTAGAGAGGAAGGCCCGACGATCACCATCGACAACGGGCACTTCTCCGCCAGCCTTCTGAACACGACTAGCCCCAGCGAGTGGCAGAACTACACGATGAGCGTCACGGAGAACGGTTCCACCTTTGAATACTCTCTCGGCGGCTATGACTCAGCGTCCGTCAACGGCAGCTTGTTGCTGCCGCGCAAGGTGCCTTGTGGGACATGGACCGTGATCGCTGGCCCCGTGAGAGCCCTGGCGTTCAGGAGATCGAGCGCAGTCATGGACAGGTTGAGCATGACTGTCACGACGAGCGAAGCCCTGCATGAGACAGTGATCGCCATCCCGATGGGCGAGGACTACTTCTACTGGCAGATGAACCTGACTTGGAAGATCGCCGTTCAACTCTCAAACAAGTTCCTCAGGATCTACTCGGTTGCCACGCCCAACGGCACCGACTTCGGCTCATTGCTCAAGTCTGATCGGGTAACAATCGTCAACGGAACTTTCGCGGGCGCAGCCATGGAGCACAGGGACAGAAGGTACAACTTGGGTCAGGACTTCAGCAACTGGGCAGCCATATATTCGAACTCTCTCGGCGCAGCTCTCATCGCCCCGGGGTCCACGCTGAGCGAGTTGGGGGCTTCAGGGGAGGCTCAACTGTGGGCTTGGACCTCCTCCGTGGCCCAGAGAGTCTTCGAATATGACCTTTACTATTTCCGGACGCCGCCTATTCCTTTCACTGTGGACCCCAACCACAGGATAGTCACGAGAGGGGCAGGATTCGTGTACGGAGGCGGGCTGGCCCAGAGTCCATACCAGAACGACCAAGAGTGGCGAATATACCCCGTTGCCCCTGCCATGCACTCGTCGAGCGGCATAAGCACTCCGAACACATACCAACGCATGTTCCTTGAGGAACGAGCGCCAGCAATCCTGTCAATCCAGCCATTCTGACAGCTCCTGAGGGCGGGGGCTGCGTCCGACGGTGATACCCAAAGAGGTCGCGCCCTCGCCATACACGTTAATACCTGAGCCGGGCATGTGTCTCTCATGAGATGGAACGAGCTGACCAGCGACGAACTGGCCCAATTGCCCAAGGATGCCACAGTCATTCTGTTTCCGATAGGATCGATAGAGGTTCACGGCAATCATCTCCCGCTTGGCACAGACAGCATGGTCATTCAGAGAATTGCGGAGTCAGCCGCCGAGAGGGAGCCCCCAGCTCTCGTGTTGCCGACGCTTGACTACGCGTACGTGAACGAGAACGCTCACTTCCCCGGGATAGTCACGCTCTCAGCCAAGACGTTGATCTCCATCGTCGAAGAGATATGTGACGAGGTCGGCAGGAACGGGTTCAAGAAGATCATATTGCTCAACGGTCACGGGGGCAACAACCAGATACTGCGCGCGATACAGAGAGGCCTCCTGAGGCGCAAGCGGGACTACATCACTTACATGTATGTTGAGCCATGGGGGCCGATTCAGAAGGAGATACAGGAGCTAGCCAAGGGCGCGGCCATCGACCACGCGTGTGAGATCGAAACCAGTACGGCTCTGTACCTGATCGGCGACTTGGTGAAGATGGACAAGGTGACCCATGAGGCGAGCCTCGGGTCGACCGATGTGCCCAGCACGGTAAAGACGCAGGTGTCATTCCAGAGCTATTGCTTAGAGGGCTATATCGGCGACCCCAGAAGGGCCACGAAGGACAAAGGCAGGATACTGGTAGAGAAGTGGGTTGATGATGTCGCGAAACTGATCAGGATTGCGCGTGAAGACAAGAAATCCCCTGCGGTTCTGAAAGACTACTATCGAAGGGCATACCGTTGGCTTGAGTGAACATCGTTGGCCTAGCCCACACTTTCTCCCCTATCATTCTCGGGATGTGCGGGTCCCTTGATCCTCGTCGTCAAAGCGGCCCACCCTGCGAGCGATGCCGCAAGCAGAGAGACAACTGAAGACAGTACGAACATCGACTTCAGGCCGCACTGATCGGACACAAGACCTCCCAGTGAAGGTCCGGAAGATGAGCCCAAGGTGCTGATGAGGCCATAAAGCCCAGCGTGAAAACCTCCTCTCTCTGCACCACCCAAGGAAGAACTCATGGTCATACCTGAGACCGTGAAGAAGCCATAGAAGAGACCCCTGATAGCTTGGACAAACACCAGGGCCATCGGCATGCCGACCCATCCGTAGAGAACGTAGCTCACTGCCATTCCTGTCATTCCAGCCGACAGAACCCAGAGGGAACCGTACTTGTCAGTCAATCTGCCACCGTAGTACATCGCGGGCACTTCTACAGCGGCACCCACTGCGAGCACGACACCTATCGTAACAGGGTCGCCTCCCAGCTCAGAGAGCAGTATTGTGACGAAGGAGGATGTGGCCCCAATGCCTAAGCTCCCGAGGAAAACGCTCGCGTAGAATGCTCTTGCGTTGGAGAGAGTTGCGGAGGATCTTGCTTGATCGGTAACGGCCGTCGAAATAGTGGAAGGTTGAGGATCGGTTAGACCGAGGCTGACGAGGAAGGCCGCCGCAGAGAGCAGGGTAGCGAGATCGAAGGCGGGCAGGTATGAGGAGTACAGAGAGGCGACAAGTCCGGCTATCAAGCACATGACTGCCCACCCCGCTGAACCTCCCAGTCTGTACAGCCCCATGCTTGTTCCCATAGCCTTAGGCACTGAGTGCCGAGCAACAAAGGACTGTATGGAGGGCAAGAACAACGAGAGGGGAAGGCTTGCGGCCACATACCACAGCGCCATAGACCATGGATCCGACGAGAGTGCAATCATGAACACGAAGAAACTTCTGACGAGAATTGAGACCTTGATCAAGGTGGCGTGCCTGCCGTACCTGTCAATCATGTGGCCGAACAAGATCTGAGGAAGAGAGGACAGAAGCACTGAAGCTGTTGATATCAACCCTATGGCTGAGTACGCCAGGCCTGACGACCTGAGTTGGACTGACACGAGCATGGCTGTGGGAGCCATCGAGCCCCACGCAAGGGCCCCGAGCAAGGCTAGCCTGGTCGAGCCTTCAGATTCCAATCAAGTAAGCTACCCCTTCTTCAGCTTGCCGAGAAGTCGCAAGTCTTCGTCCAGAAGCTGTTCACCAGTTCCCGCGGCTAGCC
>Ga0172365_10002632_pt1 | contig 13285 bp, 13 predicted proteins | sample LakKivSesite48cm_FD_114535 | JGI IMG/M metagenome (GOLD analysis project Ga0172365, IMG submission 114535) | Sediment microbial communities from Lake Kivu, Rwanda - Sediment site 48cm | ecosystem: Environmental > Aquatic > Freshwater > Lake > Sediment | place: Rwanda: Western Province, Lake...
CAGCCGGGGCGGAGGAGAAAACCATAGAGGTAGTCGAGGTTGAGGAGGTGCCGCTGACCTATTTGCCCAGCAACGCCGTCAGGATCAGGGTCAAGGCCGTGGGTGACCTGGCCTTGCAGTAGTCAAGGTAAACGGAGAAGGGGGATCAGCATCATGAGATGGCTTCATGAGCAGAATGTCGAGGACCTGGCCCTGGGAGCCGCTGTCCTGGGGACCGGAGGCGGCGGTGACCCCTACATTGGCAAGCTGATGGCTATCCAGGCCATCCACGAGCATGGTCCCATCACCCTGCTCTCCCTGGATGAGATAGGAGACGAGGATCTCATCGTTCCCTCGGCCATGATGGGGGCTCCCACTGTTATCGTGGAGAAGCTGCCCCGGGGGGATGAGATCATCAAGGCCTTCCGCGCCCTGGAGAGCTACCTGGGTCGCAAGATCACAGCCACTATGTCCATCGAGGCCGGGGGGTTAAACTCCACCACCCCTCTCACCGTGGCCGCACGGTTGGGCCTGCCGATGGTGGACTGCGACGGCATGGGGCGGGCCTTCCCCGAAATCCCTATGGTGACCCACACCCTCTACGGCATCTCCGCCACGCCCTTCGCCATGGCCGACGAGAAGGGCAACAGCGCCATCCTCAACACCATTGACAACCACTGGACCGAGACCTTTTCCCGTTCCATTACCATAGACATGGGGTGCACTGCGCTGATCGCCTGCTACGCGACGACGGGGCAGCAGTTGAAGGAATGCGCGGTGCCGGACACCATCACCTTCGCCGAGAAGATCGGGCGCACCATCCGCGAGGCGCGGGCGGCCAAAGGGGATGTAGTGGCCGCGGTCAGGGAGGTCACGGGAGGGTTTGAGGTCTTCAAGGGCAAGATCGTGGACGTCGAGAGGCGCACGGAGAGGGGCTTCGCCCGAGGGGAGGCGACCTTCGAGGGGGTGGACGAATATGCCTCCCGCACCCTCAAGCTTCACTTCCAGAATGAGAACCTGGTGGCCATCCTGGATGGGGAGATCGTCGTCTCCGTGCCGGACCTGATCACGGTCCTGGAGCTGGAGACCGGCGAGCCGATCACCACGGAGGCGCTGCGCTACGGCTTCCGGGTGGCCGTGTTGGGCATACCCTGCACACCCAAGTGGCGGACGCCGGCCGGGCTGGAGTTGGTGGGCCCCCGTTATTTTGGCTATGACGTGGATTATGTGCCTGTTGAGGAGAGGTATGGGGCTTGAGCATCAAACGAAGGGGGAGAGCGTGGACGTTTTTGAGGCCGTCCGAAAGAGGAGAAGCATCAGGAAGTTCGCTGATCGGCCTATCGAGGGGGAGCAACTGACGAAGATCCTGGATGCGGCGCGATGGGCGCCGACCGCGGGCAACCAACAGAGGTGGCGGTTCATCGTCGTTACCTCCCCCACCCTGAAGGAGATGGTGAGGAAGATATCCCCCGGCATCTTCTCCCGCCCCGCCGCCTTCGTCGTCATCTGCTCCCTGAGGGAGGAGGAGCTCAGCCACTGGGATGAGAGCCTGCTCCTGGCCGATTGCGCCATCGCCGCACAGAACATGCTCCTCGCCGCCTACGCCCTGGGCCTTGGAAGCTGCATCGCCCTTTCCTTCTCCAAGATCGCCCTCAAGGAGATCCTCGACATCCCGGAGCATGCCGAGCCGGAGTTCATCATCACCCTGGGATACGCCAATGAGCAGCCCCAACCGCCGCCCAGGCTGCCCCTGGAGGAGATTGTCTTCGCAGAGCGATATGGGGAGGGGTGGGAACCATGAGCCAACGCATGGTCCTGTCCGAGGATGCAGCCTTCGAGCTGCTCGTCTTCCTGATCACCAGTGCCAGAGGGTGCGTTGATGAGCCCAAGCTGTACGGGACCTTCCGCCTCGTTGATGGAGCCAGCAAGCTGATCGGGTTCGTCCTGGAAAACCACCCGCAGCGGAGCGAGGGGTTCCTTCGAGATCTGAAAGAGGAGATTGACGAGAGGAAGCTGTCCTTGATGACCGACCGGGAGGGATATATCGAGTTCCTGAGCGATATAACCCGCAAGGTGGGGCAGGAGCTCAAGCGCAGGGGTTAGAGCGGGCCTATACAGTGTTATGAGGCCATACGAGCCTCTTATGCCTGTGCTTCTGACGGAGCAGTCAATGAATAAGCAATGAAAACGACGGATTACTTCAGAATCAGCGTTATGGCCCGTCGGCCTTACCTCAAGATGGAATGGATTGAATACGTTCTCAACAATCCCATGCGCACCGAAGTGCAGCCCAATGGGCGCATTCGTCATTGGGCATTCATTTCAGAGGCTGGCAAGTACCTGCGGGTGGTTACCGAGCCAGATGGGAAGACGGTGCATAATGCCTTTTTCGATCGTCGCTTTAAGCCTTGAAAAGGAGATAAGGCCGTGGTTTTTGAATACTATCCCGACACGGATATGCTGTATATCAAACTTGTTGAGGGGGTAAGTACTGAGTCCGAAGAAGTTGCGCCGGGGATTGTGCTAGACTTTGATGAGCACAATTGTGTCGTTGGTGTTGAGATTGAGGATGCTAGCAAGTTTATTGACCTATCGCGGATGGAATTGAGAGCTCTGCCTGTTGTCAACCTGGTTCTCAGTGAGAGGGTTACTGTCTGAGCATGAGGCGCCCAGGATAGCCTCAAAGAACCACCTTCCAAGTAGCTAACTTGGGTAGCGACTTGATGAAGGAATTGCGTCGTTGGAGCGCAATCTGACAGGAGGTCCTTCATGGAGTGGATAGAGAAGGATCGCATCCGTGAGGGTGTGATCAATATGTTCAGGGTCAACATGGGGGTGAAGGAGGGCGAGAGGCTGCTGGTGGTCACAGACCTGCCCCAGCAGGAGGCGTGGCAGCAGAAGGACAGTTCCCAGCTCAGCGAGATCCTGAAGAGGTCCATGCTGGCCAAGATGGTCAGCGAGATCGGACTGGAAAGCTTCCCCCAATGTACCGTCGAGTTCTTCCCCTATCCCATGGTGGCCCGGTCCGGGACAGAGCCAGGGGAGGAGGTGGCCCGGAGGATGGGGGAGGCAGATGTGGTCATCGCCATTACCACCCACTCCCTCTCCCACACCGACGCCCGGGTGGAGGCCTGCCAGGCCGGGGCGCGGATAGCCAGCATGCCTGGCTTCCTGGCGGAGATGTTCTACCCTGATGGGCCCATGGCCGCCGACTACGGGCGTATCGCCGAGGAGACGTGGCCACTGGCCGAGATGTTGAGCCAGGCGGAGAAGGCGACCGCCAGGTCGAGGGCGGGGACCGACATCAGCTTCAGCCTGGCGGGGAGACAGGGAGGAGCGGACACAGGGCTCTTCCACGAAAGGGGGAGTTTTGGCAACCTGCCGGCTGGCGAGGCCTACATCGCCCCCTGTGAGGGGACGGGCAACGGCCAGATAGTCGTCGAGGAGGGATGGTTTCGAGTGTTGGAAGAGAAGATGGTGCTGCACTTCCAGGATGGGCTGGTGAGCGGTGTCAAGGGCGGGGGTGAGGTGGGCGAGATGCTCCGCGACCTGCTCGGCCTGGGGAAGGAGCCTATGGCCCTGAAGGGCCTTCAGGCCCGTAGGGGGGAGGAGTACGGGGCCAGGCGCAACCTGGCTGAGCTGGGTGTGGGCACCAACCCCAACGCCCGCTCGACCGCCAGCCTCTTGGAGGCGGAGAAGATCCGGGGGACGGTCCACATCGCCATCGGAGACAACGCGCATATCGGCGGCATCGTCTCAGCCGATCTCCACTGGGACTTCGTCATCCCCCACGCCGACCTGATCCTCGACGGAGAGACGATCATGAGGGATGGCGAGCTTCTCATCTGAAAGTTTCGCCCTGCAGAGCGAGGGCAGGAAAGGAGAACCACTGTGGCAAGCGTCGTTCTGACTACTATGCAGGAGTGTGAGGATTTCGTTCACGGCCTCACCTTCCTGGGCACGGGGGGTGGGGGAGGACAGGCCGAGAGGGGGATCGAACTGCTCGCTGAGGAGTTGGAGGCCGGCCATCAGATCGAGCTGCTCGACATCGAGGAGCTCCCCGACGAGGCCTGGACCGTCACCGTAGCCGGGATGGGGGGGAGGCCCCCCGCCGAGGGGCCAGACCCCGAGGAGCTGGCTAGGATCGGCCTCACCGAGGTGAAGTACGAGGGGTTCGCGACCCTGGAGGCTACTGTTCAGGAGCTAGCCCACTACGCCGGGGTCGAGGTAGAGGCCATCGTGCCCATCGAGCTGGGGAGCTGGAACACCCCGGCCCCCATCGTCGTGGGGCTGCACCTGGGCCTCCCCACGGTGGACGGCGACTACGCCGGCCGGGCTATCCCGGAGGTCACAAACCTGAAGCCGGAGATCTACAGGGTGCCCATCTGGCCCGTGGCCTTCGTGGACCGCTGGGGCAACGTCTGCCTCCTGAAGAAAGCGGTCAGCACCGCTATGGTGGACCGGATCGGGCGGATGCTCTGCCGGGCAGCCTTCGGAGGGGTGGACATCGCCTGCTATCTCCTCCAAGCTAAGGAGGCCAAGGGGTTCATGGTGCAGGGCAGCCTGAGCAGGGCGCTGGCGATTGGCCGCGCCCGACAGGAGGCGCTGGAGCAGGGGAGGGACCCCGCCTCCGCCATGGCCCAGGCCGCCGAGGGGTGGGTCCTCTTCCGCGGGGTCGTGGAGGCCGCCGAGTGGGAGGACCGCGGCGAGGGGTACATGTTCGGCTACGGCACCAACCGCATCCAGGGGCTGGGGGAGTATGAGGGGCACTCCTTCCGTATCTGGTACAAGAATGAGAACCACATCAGTTGGCTGAATGGTGAGCCCTTCGTCACCAGCCCCGATTGCATCGGGGTGGTGGACCTGGAGACGGGGGAAGCGCTCACCAACAGCGTCATTGCTCCCGGTCAAAGGGTAGCCGTCATCGGCGTCAAGACGCTTGACCCGGCCTATCGCACCGAAAAGGGTCTGGAGATCCTGAGCCCCAGACATTTCGGCTTCGACATAGATTACGTGCCCATCGAGGAGAGGGTGCTGGGAATTCGGGAAGGAGGGGATTGACATGGCCAGGATGGTTTTGGACACCCTGCAGGATGGTGAGGATTTCGTGCACGGGCTGACCTTCTGCGGCACAGGCGGAGGGGGAGGCCAGGCGGAGAGGGGGATCCAGATCCTCGCCGAGCAGATGGAGGCCGGGCAGAAGATCGAGGTCGTGGACATCACCGATCTCCCCGACGACGGCTGGACTGTGATGACCGCTGGGATGGGGGGCAGGCCCCCGGCGGAGGGGCCGGACCCTGAAGAGTTGGCCAGGCTGGGCCTGAAGGAGCTGAAATACGAGTGGGGCGAAGCGCTGATGGCTGTCGTCCAAGAACTGGCGGAATACGCCGGGGTGGAGATCGCGGCCATCGTGCCTGGCGAGCTGGGAAGCACCAACACCCCCATCCCCCTGGTGACCGCTTTACGTCTGGGGATACCGGCGGTGGATGGCGATTATGCGGGTGGGCGGGCCATCCCGGAAATCAGGCAGGCCCTGCCCGAGGTTCTGGGGAAGTCCATCTGTCCCATGGCCTACCTCGACCGCTGGGGCAACGTCTGCATTGTCAAAGAGGCGGTCAGCGGCACCATGGTGGACCGGATCGGGCGGATGCTGACCGTGGCCGGCTTTGGCGGCATCGCTTTCGCCGGCTACCTGATGCAGGCTGGGGAAGCCAGGCGGTTCATGGAGTTGGGCACCCTGAGCAGGGCGCTGGCGATTGGCCGCGCCCGACGGGAGGCGCTAGAGCAGGGGAGGGACCCCGCCTCCGCCATGGCCCAGGCCGCCGAGGGGTGGGTCCTCTTCCGTGGAGAGGTGGAGGCCGCCGAGTGGGAGGACCGCGGCGAGGGGTACATGTTCGGCTATGGCACCAACCGCATCCAGGGGTTGGGGGAGTTCGAGGGCCAGTCCTTCAGCATCTGGTACAAGAATGAGAACCACGTCAGTTGGCTGAATGGCGAGCCCTTCGTCACCAGCCCCGATTGCCTGGCAGTAGTGGATCTGGAGACAGGGGAAGCGCTCACCAACAGCGTCATCACCTCTGGCCAAAGGGTGGCCGTCGTAGGTTGGAGGGGGTCTGCGGTCCATCGCACCCAGAAGGGGCTGGAGGCCATAGGCCCCAGGTACTTTGGTTTCGATATCGAGTATGTGCCCATCGAGGAGAGGGTTGGAAAGGAGGGGGTGCTTAGCTCACAAAGATGAGATCGTTGGGACGAGGTGCATCACAACTCACAGTTTCATGCAAGGAGGGAGATTAAGAAATGGATCCCAGGGAGTTTGATCGAGTCTGCAAGCTGTTGGACGAGTTCAAGGCGGGGCGCATCAGCCGGCGACAGTTCCTGCGCCTGGCCATTGGGGGATCAACGACCGTCTTAACGGCGATCCTGGCTGCGTGTAGGCCCGCGCGCCCTGAACCCATGGTGGCACCGACGCCTACGGCTGTGCTGAAGCCCGCAGCAACACCCAAGCCGGCCATTGAGCCCCAGTTGCTCATCTACTCCGGTGGGCAGGACATCCCCACCATTGATCCCTCGGACCGGACTGACTATTCCATAGGGGCTTCTACCCGTGCGATGTACGACACCCTCTTCTGGGAGGAAGGGTTCCCACCCGAGCTCAAGCCCATGCTCTGCCTGGACTACGAGGTCTCGGATGATGCCAAGGAGTGGGTCTTCCACCTCACGGATAAGGCTATCTTCCGCGATGGCAGCCCCCTCACCGCCGAGGCGGTCGAGTACTCCTTTCGGCGCACGCTGCGCTTCAGGAAGCCGCGCTCCAACGCCCTACTGCCCATCATGACCGAGGAGAGCGTGAAGGCGGTGGATGACTACACGGTGAAGATGACTCTCACCGACCCCTACCCACCCCTGCCCCGCGTCCTGACCCAGCCCATCATGGACCCCAAGGTGGTGAAGGATCATGAGAAGGCTGGTGACGAGGGGGCGGAGTGGCTCATTGAACATGAAGCGGGATCAGGCCCCTTCGTCATCAAGCGCTGGGAGCCGGGAACCCTCTACGAGTTCGAGGCCGTGCCCGACTACTGGGGCGGATGGCCCGGCAAGGGGCACCTGTCGGGGTTCATCTGGAGGATCATCCGCGAGTCCTCCGGGCGGCGGATCGCGCTTCTGGCGGGTGAGGTGGACATCGTCGATACGATCGCTGTGGATGACATCTCGCTCGTCGAGGAGGCATCAGGGTACCACATCGAGGAGCACCCGGGCTTCCTGACCGGTTACATCAAGATGAACAATCAGAGGGAACCCACCTCCGATGTCAACTTCCGCAAGTTCGTGGCCTATGCCTTTGACTACGAGGGGCTAGTGACCTATCTGGGGGGTCATGGCCCGCTGCTGACGGGATGTCTCCCCGACGGCGTTCCCTACCATGACCCCAATGTCCAGCCCATCTACCGACATGACCTGGAGAAGGCCAGGGAGTACCTGAACAAGACCCAGTGGAAGGATGGCGGCATTGAGCTGGACTACGTCTACGTGACCGGCCTGGAATTCGAGGAGCAGATCGGCCTGATCCTCCTGGAGCAGTTGGCCAAGTTCAACATCAAGGTCAACCTGGTGGCCAAAGTCTGGCCGGATATGGTGGCTATGTCCACAAAGCCGGAGACGGGGGCGGACATGATGATGGTCTTCACTGGTTACGATGTCATCACCGACCGGTGGTTCGAAGACCAATGGTACTCCGGCGTCTGGGATCGCCCGGAGGGAGGGGGCTACCCGTCGGCCAGCTTCTTCAAGGATCAAGAAGTGGATGCTCTGATCATGAAGGTCAAGGTCACGGTGGATGAGGCGGAGCGGGCCCGGATGTTCAAGGAGCTCCAGCGCATGATCATGGAGAAGCTGCCCGAGGTGCCGCTGTACGTGATGCCCAATATCCTCGGCTTCAACGACCGGGTGAAGGGATATAAGTACAGGGGGCTCATTGCCGTTGACTTCTGGCCTCTGTGGATCGAGGAATAGCAGGCACAGGGGGAGGGGGGATGTGCTCCTCCCTCCCCCTTCCCCAGGAGGTGGATTGTGCAGTTGCGCTATTATCTCATAAGACGCCTGTTGCTTATGATCCCGGTCCTGATCGGCCTTTCGATCATCACCTTTGTCATCTCCCACCTGGTGCCGGGAGATCCGATCCGTCTGGCAGCCGGGCCTCAGGCGCGCCTAGAGGAGATCGAAGCGCTGGCCAGGGAGTTTGGCATGGATAAGCCTCTGCATGTCCAGTACCTGAACTTCATGAAGGGGTTGTTCAGGGGCGATCTGGGCCGCTCCATGCTGGACCACCGCCTGGTGCGCACCGACCTGGTGCGCTACTTCCCGGCCACATTGGAGCTGGTCCTGGTCTCCATGACCTTCGCTGTCATCATAGGCATCCCTGTGGCCGTGGCCTCGGCGGTCTATCGGGACAGATGGCCGGACCAGTTATCTCGGATATTCGCCCTCTCCTCCATCAGTATGCCCCGCTTCTGGCTGGCCATCATGCTGCAACTGATCCTGGCTCAGTATCTGAGGTTGCTGCCAGTGAGCGGACGCTTTGACCCGCGTACACCCTTCCCCTGCCATAGGACAGGCTTGCTCCTCTTGGACGCCCTGCTCGCCCTGGACCTCAAGAGCTTCGGCCTGGCCCTGAAGCACATTGCCCTGCCTGCCTTCTGCCAGTCCCTGACCGCTCTCGCGCTTATCACTCGTTTCCTCAGGGCGGACGTGCTGGAGACCCTGCACAAAGATTTCGTGATGATGGCTCGGGCCAGCGGCATCCCTGAGCAGATCATCCTGTTCAAGTATGTGCTCAAGAACGCGCTCATCGCCACTGTCTCCATGCTGGGGTTTCTTTTTGGTTTCTCCCTGGGCGGGTCACTTTTGATCGAGACAGTCTTCGACTGGCCGGGGGTGGGACTGTATGCCATGAAATCGGCCATGGCACTGGATTTCCAGCCCATCATGGGCATCACCCTCTTCATTGGCTTCCTGTTCACGCTGGTCAACCTGCTGACCGATGCCATGTATGGCGTCCTGGATCCACGTATCCGATATGGATAGACAAGGGTTTGTTGCTAGGAGGTGGAGCGGATGGCTGCTGAAGTTGCGGAGGTCCTAAGGCCCAGAGAGTGGCTGGGCCGATGGCGTGAGGAGAACCAGGGACGCATTGAGGAGTGGCGACGTGGTGTGTACCGCTTTCGCCAGAGCACCCTCTCCATTGTTGGCCTGGCCATCATCATCTTCCTGGTGATCGTAGCCCTCACCGGTCCCTATTGGGTCCCCTATCCAGAGGATGCCGTCGGTGCGCTGCACATGGAGGAGCGGCTGCACCCCCCCAGCCGAGCACACCTCTTCGGCACCGATGAGGTGGGGCGTGATATTTTCACTCGTGTTGTCCTGGGGACCCAAATCTCCCTTAAGGTGGGGATGATGATCCTGGTGGTAGCCATCAGCATCGGCGTGACCCTGGGAGGTATCGCCGGTTACTTTGGAGGGGCGGTCAACGAGACCATCATGCGTCTGACCGACATCATGCTGACCGTGCCGGGCATCTTCCTGGCCCTGGCTATCACCGCCGCCTTAGGGCCAGGGGTCACCAACGCGATGCTGGCCCTTTCCATCATGTGGTGGCCAGGCTACTGCCGCCTGGTCCAGGCCCAGGTACTCTCCGCCAGGGAGGAGGACTATGTCCAGGCTGCCCTCTCCATCGGGGCCAGCCGACCACGTATCATCTTCCGGCATATCCTGCCCAATATCATCTCGGCTATCATCGTCAAGGCCTCCATGGACATCGGCTTCGCCATCCTCAACCTGGCTGCCCTGGGCTTCATCGGGGTGGGAGCACAGCAGCCCGTGCCGGAGTGGGGGGCGATGATCTCCTACGGGCGAAAGTATCTTCCCAACTGGTGGTGGTATTCCACCTTCCCTGGCCTGGCGATGTTCTTGACGGTGTTCGGTTTCAACATGTTCGGCGACGGCCTGCGGGATGTCTTCGACCCACGGGCCCGCCGTTAGAGCAGTTCGGAGGGAGTTGTTTGGTTGGAGCGAAGCTCGATGAAGGATGATCTGCTGGTTGAGATTAAGGACCTGCAGTTGAATTTCACCACCTACGACGGTGTCTCCAAAGTGCTGGCTGGGGTCAACCTCAAGATGCGCCGAGGGGATGTGGTGGGGCTGGTGGGGGAGACTGGCTGTGGTAAGACCATGACTGCCCTCAGCATCCCCCGTCTCATCCCCTGTCCCCCCGGCGAGATCGTCAGAGGCCGGGTCCTCTTCGAGGGGGAGGATGTGCTGGGGATGACGGAGGAGGAGATACGGATGCTCAGAGCTCAGAGGGTCGCCATGGTCTTCCAGGACCCCACCACGAACCTCAACCCTGTCTTCACCATCGGTGAGCAGATGGTGGATGCTATCCTCTGCCAGCAGGGGGAGAACTCGACCCTATTGTTAAGCCCTTTGGCCAGCCTGTTCCCCTCCACCAAAGAAAAACGGAGGATGGCCCAAAAGATGGCCATACGCATGTTGGAGCGAGTTGGCATCCCTGATGCCAGGAAGAGGATAAACAACTACCCTCATGAGTTCAGCGGCGGGATGAGACAGCGCGTCCTCATCGCCATGGCCCTGGCGGGAAACCCCAGCCTGCTCATCGCCGATGAGCCCACCACAGCTTTGGATGTCTCGATACAGGCGCAGATCCTACGCCTGATCGTGGAGCTGGTGAAGGAGATGAACCTCTCCGTCCTCCTGATCACCCATAACCTGGGAGTGGTGGCCAAGATATGCCAGTGGGTGGCGGTGATGTACGCCGGGGTGGTGGTGGAGTGCGCCGATGTCCGGACTATTTTCAAAGAGCCCCAGCACCCCTACACCCTGGGTCTCCTGCGTTCGATCCCCACCTACGGCACGAGGAAAGGGGAGATCAAAGGAATACGAGGTTCCATCCCCAATTTCATCTACCCTCCACCCGGCTGTCGTTTCCACCCCCGGTGCGACTATGCCATACCACGTTGTTCCCAGGAGGCGCCAAAGCCTATAGAGCTCGCGCCGGGCCATGAGGTCAGTTGTTTCCTGTATTTCTGAGGTGAGCTTGGAGGAGGGATGGATCAGCCATTGCTACAGATCAGTGGTCTTAAGAAATACTTTCCCCTGCACGGAGGTCTCTTCCGCCGCCACATCGGCGATGTCAAGGCAGTGGATGGGGTGGACCTCGATATCTTTCGGGGGGAATCCTTCGGCCTGGTAGGGGAGTCCGGCTCGGGCAAGACCACCCTCGGCAAGACCATCCTGCGCCTCATCGAGCCCACCAGCGGGCAGATCGTCTTCGACGGCGAGGACCTCTGCCAGCTCCCCGAGCCGGAGATGCGCCGCCGGCGGGCAGAGATGCAGATTGTTTTTCAGGACCCCTACTCCTCTCTCAACCCCCGGATGACAGTCAAGAGGATCGTCGGTGAACCTCTACTGATCCACAATCGGGCGAAGGGACGTGCGCTGGAGGATAGAGTCTGCGAATTGATCAAACTGGTTGGCCTGATGGATGACCACCTGTATCGCTATCCGCACGAGTTCAGCGGTGGCCAGCGACAGCGAGTTGGCATCGCTCGGTCCCTGGCTCTGGAGCCCAAGATGCTAATCCTGGATGAGCCCACCTCGGCTCTGGATGTCTCCGTGCAGGCCCAAGTGTTGAACCTGCTTCTGGAGCTGCAAGAGCGACTGGGCCTGACCTATCTCTTCATCTCTCATGACTTGAGTGTGATCCGCTACATCTGCGATCGGGTGGCCCTTATGTACCTGGGGCGAATCGTCGAGATGGGCTCTATTGAAGAAATCTTCCGGAAGCCGCTACACCCCTATACACGGGCTTTGCTCTCCGCGATTCCCATGCCTGACCCCGACTACACTTCAGAGGAGATCATCCTCAAGGGTGATGTGTCCACCTTGGGCGCCATGGGGAGCGGCTGCTATTTCGCCCCACGCTGTCCGGCTGAGGGGATGGATCTTTGTTATGAAGTGGAACCGAGGTTGAAGGACCTGGGAGATGGACATCTGGTGGCCTGCCATCTGTACCTGGATTGCACCTAGTCCTCCATCACATTGATGCATACCTCGCGGATAAATCAAAGAACCCTGCATCCTGCTGCGGGGTTCTTTGCTGTAGCCCAACCCTACAACTCTCGTACCACGAGAACCACCTTGCCCTGGATATCCACATTGGAAGCGGGAGTGTAGATGGGAGCCATGGTGGGGTTCGCCGGTTGAAGGCGTACCTGATCGCCCTCTCGATAGAAACGCTTCAGCGTGGTCTCCTGCTCATTCCTAAGCCAGGCCGCCACCATATCGCCATCACGCACGTCAGTGGGGCGCTTCATGATCACAATGTCACCGTCGTTGACCAGGGCATCAACCATCGAATTGCCAGTGACCTGTAGGGCGTAGATCCCCTCTTCGTCCCGCAGGAGGTCCCGGGTGAGAGCGATCCATTCTCCTTCAAAGGCGGAGGCATCGGAATCCAGCAAGGGGATAGGTTCGCCGGCGACGATGCGACCCAGCATAGGGATGGAAACAGAATCTGACAATGACATGCCCAGGTATGCCATCGCCTGCTTGGTCAACCGCATTCCCCGCGAGATGGAGGAATCGCGCTCCAGATAGCCCTTCTCCTGCAACGCTTTAAGATGGTAGTTCACTACCGAGGTGGAGGAGATATCTGCAGCTTCTCCAATCTCCCGAATGGTCGGTGGATAGCCATGTTCATCACTATAATGTCCGACAAAGACCAGAATCTTCTCCTGTCGAGTGGATAATGCCATGGATACATCCCTCCTTCCTCTAGCCGATTTCACCGCTTATATTATACCAGAACATTTGTTCGGTGTCAAGTTCGATTTGACAGGAGCAGCAGAATGTGCTATACTTAGAGTAGAACAGGTGTTCTATCCGTCTCCAACCGAAGAGGGTAAGCCATGCAACGTCACCTTCTGGAACATCAGGCCGATCGCATCGAGATAGTGCTGGCCAGCCACAAGATCCCCGTGCGCGTCTACAGCACCACCCTCACCCCCCACACCACCCGCTTCCAGCTCTTACCCCCACTGGGGGTCAAACTCTCCCGCCTCTCCTCCCTGGCCGAGGAGATCGCCCTGGCCCTGGGCACAGAGGGCTGCCGCATCCAGAGACGAGGGGGAGCGGTGGAGGTGGAGGTCCCCAGGGATGACCCCCAGCCTGTGCACCTGTTTCCCCTGTGCCAGCGGCTGAGGGACTACCTCCCCCCCTGCACCGCCCTGCTGGG
>Ga0172365_10002634_pt1 | contig 13283 bp, 13 predicted proteins | sample LakKivSesite48cm_FD_114535 | JGI IMG/M metagenome (GOLD analysis project Ga0172365, IMG submission 114535) | Sediment microbial communities from Lake Kivu, Rwanda - Sediment site 48cm | ecosystem: Environmental > Aquatic > Freshwater > Lake > Sediment | place: Rwanda: Western Province, Lake...
CGCTTGACAAGAACATTTTCCCTCACCATCTGCAGGACATTTATAGCCAACGCACTCGAGACTGTGATCTGTAAGCCTTCTGGAACACATGCCACCATGACACCGACCATGAAAAGTATACTTGTATAAAGCTCCAAGCGAAGCCAGAATAGGCTCCCTAGAAAAAAGACACTACCAACAACTACGGCTAGAATGAAATCATATTTTGCCGTATGGGCAATTTCCTTCTGAAGAGGACTGTCTTCTTCACGTATTGTCTGAGTCAAGCTCGCTATTTGCCCGAATTTCGTGTTCATACCAGTGGCGAACACGACCGCTTTGCCTTGTCCCCTGACAACACTGGTGCTCATGAAAACAAGGTTTGGCGAATCCAGATACGCCTTATCAACAGCTCTTGTTGGCCTAGCCGTCCGCGGTCGAGGTTCTGACTCGCCTGTCAGCGGCACATTATTCGTCCATAAGTCAAAGGCTTTAATCAAACGTGCATCTGCAGGAACGCGGTCACCTTCATCTAAAACTATGACATCGCCGGGGACAAGTTCTTTTACAAGTATTTTGTGAAGTTCTCCGTCGCGGATGACCTTGGCGTATTCGGGCATCCATCTTTTCAACGTTTCCATGGCTTTTTCGGCGCGCCATTCTTGGAACAAACTGAAGAACATGTTGACCAATGCTACAACAAGGATGGTTAAGCTCAGCTGCCACATGCCGCCTAGGGCTGAAAGCAGACTCGCGAAAAGCAACAGTATTGTGAACAGGTCCTTGAGGTGAACAAGAAACTTGTAGGTGACTGGAGTGCTATTTCTTTCAACCAGCATGTTGAAACCATAATGAGCTAGAAGCTTTTGAGCGTCTTCACTGCTTAAGCCATTAAGGGAGGTTTTCATCCTTTCAAAAACTTCGTTGACGCGCAGAGAAACATAATCTTCCAAATGGGGTCCCTGCCTAAACTTTTGAAAATTCGTGATTAAGATTATGGGCCACGAGAGGAAGAGTTAGGAATTAGTCGCTCTGCTCCGAAAGCGTCACATGACAAAGCTTTTCTCTGCGGCAACATTGTCCAGAAATCCATGAATATCCTCAGCGCAGCATCAAGTTTTTCTCGGTGTCTACCCTGACACTTCTGGCTTAAGTGTTAGGAGGTGAATTTAAACTGATCGGTCGCATCAACAAGTTTATTTCAAAAAGTTTTAAATCGCAACCTCTGGTACTATCATCGGTGCCTAAATGAAAGAAAAATATGCTTACGTGATGATGATTAGAGACAAATGGTGGCGTGAATTCTGCAACCTCACGAACGAAGGAAAAACAGAACTTTCCTACGTTAAGACGGGATTGGCAGCTCCGACAAGCGCTTCTATGCTTTTCTTTTACGTGACGAAACCAGTCGGCGAAATGGCGGGATACGCAGAGTTTATTGAACGTAAGTTAGGAGAGCCCGAAAGTCTCTGGAATACGTATGGTAGCGAGTCAGCCCTAAGGTCCAAGGGGCAGTATGAGCAGCTTATTGGAGATGAGCAAAAAGTCTCCTTTATCCGATTCAGAAACCTCCATCCAGTTTCCAAGCCCTTGGTGCTCAGCAACCTGACAGCTCTTCTCGGCGTGAAGAAGCTGGCAAGAAAAGGCTTCTACATTGACAAGCAAACCGCGGACAAACTCGTTGCCCTCATGACCTGATGGTGACATTTACAGTTCAAAAACTTTTGATCTTGAGGAAACACCTCTTTCCCTATCCGATTTTCTGGAGCTATAAAAACACAACGGATACCCGTGAAAAGACGGGAAAAAGTTAATAGGTGACAGTTTTCAATTCCATGTAGCTTGTGCTCCTAAGAGCGAAATAGAACATGTCTCCACACATCAAAGCAGACTCTTGTGCTAATGCCCTACATGCCAAACAGCGTTCATCTATGTTGGAGGATGCTTAACCATGGCTCGCTACAAACAAGTTGAAGAAATTGTCAAACTTATGAGCAGCCCAGAGATAATCAGAAACACCAGCATAATAGCCCATGTGGATCATGGAAAAACCACGCTTTCAGACAGTCTTCTGGCTGCTGCAGGAATAATAAGCGAACAAACAGCCGGACAGAAACTTTTCCTAGACTCCTGGGAACTCGAACAGAAAAGACAAATGACCGTTTTCGCTTCAAACATCAGCCTGGTCCACACCTTCAAAGGAAGAGACTACCTCATAAACCTCATCGACACGCCAGGGCACATAGACTTCAGCGGCGCAGTGACTAGAAGTCTACGCGCAGTGGACGGTGCCCTTGTGGTTGTGGATGCAGTGGAAGGGCCGATGACTCAGACAGAGACAGTTCTGATGCAAGCATTGCGAGAAAGAGTCAGGCCAATCCTCTTCATAAATAAGGTTGACAGGCTGATAAAAGAAATAAAATTGACACCGGAAGAGATCCAACGTAAGTTCGCAAAGATCATTGTTAGAGTAAACACGCTCATAGAGAAGTATGCTCCGTCTGAACACAAAAAGGATTGGCAGGTTGAAGTTGAAGATGGACGCGTAGCTTTTGGTTCTGCCCTCCACAAGTGGGGTTTGAACTTGCCTCATATGAAAGCCAAGGGGGTGTCGTTTAATGATATTATTGACGCTTACACAGGTGAGCCGGAACAGGTTGGAAGTAGGGTTGACGCCTTGAGCAAGAGGGCGCCTTTGTATGAGCCGATCTTGGATATGTTCTGTGAGCACTTGCCAAACCCGTTGGATGCGCAGCCTTACAGGCAAAATCAAATCTGGCCGGGGGAACCCGACAGTTCGGTGGGTAAGGGCATGGCTGAAGTTGATCCGAATGGGCCGCTTCTCATGTGTATAACCACCATAGAAGTTGATCCTCGCAGTGGCCTTGTCGCTATAGGACGTGTTTTCAGTGGTTCAGTCGAAAAGGGAGAAACAGTTCAGTTGGTGACGAGTCGCCAGAAAGGAACGATACAGCAGGTTTATATGAGCATGGCGACGGACAGAGTCATAGTGGATAAGATTCCTGCTGGAAATATTGCCGCGCTTTCTGGGTTGCCGTCACTTCACGTGGGTGAAACTCTAGCGGAAGAAGGCGTGGAGACGCAGCCTTTCGAGGGGCTGAAGTACGTGTCAGATCCTGTGGTCACTGTTGCGGTTGAACCGGAAGACATCAAAGACTTGCCGCTCTTTGATAAAGTTATACGAAAATTAACGACTGAAGATCCAAACTTGCACTTTTCTATTAACAAGGAGAGTGGGGAGTTTCTGTTGAGCGGCATGGGTGAATTGCACCTTGAGATTACAGCTTACAGAATGCAGGAGGCTGGTTTGAAGGTGAGGATCAGCAAGCCCATCGTGATTTACAGGGAGACGATCAGTCACGACTATAAGGGTTCTGCAATAATGGGTAAGAGTCCGAACAAGCACAATAAGCTATGGGTGACTCTTGAGAAGTTGCCGGATGAAATTATTGAAGCGACAAAGATGGGGAAAATTTCGGAAATGCAAACGCGTGACGAAAGGCAGAAGACTTTGAAAAAGCTGGGTTGGACGACTGACGACGCTCGTAACGTGATAGCCATCGAAGAAACGAACCTCCTTGTGAACAGGATAAAGGGAAGGCAGTACGTTGAGGAAGTGTTGGATCACGTTAAGTCAGGGTTCCGCGAAGCAGTGCACACTTCAGTCTTGGCGAAGGAACCAGCCTATGGATTAAAAGTGAACTTGGAAGATATCAGTGTCCATGAGGATCCCGTTCACAGGGGACCAGCGCAGATATTGCCGATGACTTGGCGTCCGATATGGTGCTGTTTTCTGCTGAGCGATCCGAAGCTCTTGGAGCCTATCTTGAGTTTCGAGTGTAAAGTTCCGAATGATTTCGTGAGTCCAGTCATCGCCATAGTGCAGAAACGTCGTGGCAAGATTTTGGATATGGCGAACGAGGAGGACATGGTTGTCGTCAAAGCTGAAATGCCCGTTGCTGAGTCTTTCGGGATTGCTGATGAGTTGCGGTCCTCAACCCAAGGCAGAGCTTTTTGGGCAACGCAATTTAGCAGGTGGGCACCAGTTCCAGAAGCGATGCAAGCGGACACGATAGGTCAGATTCGAGAGCGCAGAGGGTTGTCGCCAACTCCGCCAAAGGCAGAGGAATTTTACGAAGCAGAATAAACCACGATCTTTCTCTTTTCAGCTATTCATTGTATCTTTTTAGAATCTTTGCGTTGTACCGAGCGTGTACTCTAGCGCTCTGCGGAACTTATGCCCCTCTATAATTAGGTAGAACTGGTGTTTCACCGAATGCGAGGTTGTAGTAACTAACCTGTCTGAGGAAACGATAGCTCCCTTAGGCAAAGATTAAAACCCAAATCCAAACCAGCACGTGCGCGTATTTCAATTTGGGAGTTTGCCTGCATGCGGCAGAGGATTCAGAGACTAGCGCCTTTGCGCTCTTTCAACGTCACAGAATTTTTGCGCGTTCTCAGAGAAGGGCCGCAGCTACACCTCCACCACGAGGATCAGCCACAAACTCAAGCACTCCATCTTATCTCCTCCTTGCAGCCTGGACAATCCCCATTCTAGTTGACTGGTAACCGACCTTGCTGACCCAGCGAGGCAGCCTAGACCTCCAGACTCCTTGCTCCACTGTTGCCTTCCAATGATTCTCCTTCCAACAAGTAAGGATATACCTCGGCATCTCAACTGCCCTAGAGAGAGGCATTTTGTAGTCAGCTACGTTGGTAAAAATCTCTGAATGTATCTGCGGCCTGAGATCGCCTCCAGCACAACCTATCATGTAGTCGCCTTCAATGCTGTGGCGACACAGTAGAATTGAAAGCGTATGCAGAGGTCTCTTTCGAGGACCTGGGCTGTTAGGAAGCCCTGGAGTCTTGGCGAAGCCAGCGCCCCTGCTCTGGAAGGGTACGTCATAAACCACGATGCCCGACCCAAAGCTTTGGAAAATACTCTGTATGAAGCCCACAAGGTTCCCGTGCCTGTCAGCCACTACGAAGAACGTGGTGTCATTGTCGCTCAACAAGCCTTGATTACCAGATCTTTTTTGCAGTCTTTTCTCTAAATAAGCAGGAGAGAGTAGCTCTTCTACTGGCGTCTTGTAAAAGGACGGGTCAGCCACATATCTATCTCTGTCTCCATAAATTTCAGTAGCTATCCTTAGGAATTCCGTCACCCTTTCTGGGCTTTCGAATGGCAGTTTGTTAAGTTCAACGACGTCGATAGCCTTCAAGAGCTGGAGCGTTGATATACCCTGGGTATTGGGAGGCAACTCATATAACTCGTGACTTCCGTGTTCAGACCTGATGGGAGCTACTTTCATGCCTCTATGCTCAGCGAAGTCTTCGTAGGTCAGGGGCGAACCAAGCTTTCTGAGTCCCTCAACAACCTCTTCCGTCAGTTTGCTCCTATAAAAAGAGTCAGCGCCTCTTTCACCTACTGTGGCATATATTCGCCCTAACTTCTTAAATCGGACCCATGAACCAGTCGCCATCGCGCCAAAGACTTTGCCCCACCCATCATACTCTGCTAAGACAGGCTGAGCTAACTGAACAGCTCGCGCAAGCGACTCCTGTACATAGAAGCCATTCTTAGCCAATAAAATAGCTCTACTCAGGAGTTGGCTGAGGCTCATCGAACCGTAGTTTTCGTTTATCCAGTCCCAAAGGTCAATCAAACCAGGGACTGTAACTGTTAGGGGTCCTATGATAGGTTTCTCGGTTAGATATTCCTCCACGGGGAAGTTTTTAGGTGACCTACCTGAACCATTATAGGCTATTAGTTCTGAACCCCCGGCTAGGGCGAGGACGAAAGCGTCGCCTCCAGCACTGCTTGTATTCGGCGACATTACTGTCAAGATACTGCTTATCGCTATGGAAGCGTCAAAGGCGTTGCCTCCCTTCTCTAGAACCTTAAGGCCTTCTACAGTGGCCAAATACTCTTGTGAAGCTGCACCACCCTTACTGCCGACAGCCGCATATACAGGCGTCATTCATCACCGGTAATCATTCATTTCATATTGAGCACGCATTCTTTATGCAATAAGCCTTTCGGCCCGATAATTTTACTGACCTCAATATGCGTTGTTCTGACTATGTATCGGGCGATGATTTGGGAGTTTGGAATAAAGACTAAAGCACAGGCAGAACGGTCTGTACACTATCGAAAATCAATCATAGAAGCCCCTGTTTCCCGTGCTTTTTTCTAATGTTTTAGAACAATTTTAGCCATAAATAGCGATAGGCCTACACTGAGACTTTTGACGGTTTCACCGAGTGCAAGAAAACCCGTGCGGGTTTCTTTTGTTTGGGAAAGTTTATTGTTGACAAGCGAGTATTGAGTTTTGATGAGTTATGATAATCGTCGGCATCTGCGGCAGTTCCAGACAGGGAGCTACCGAATACACCTTGAAAGAGGCGCTGAAGATTCTGGAAGAGTTCGGGTTTGGAACCAGGTTTTTCACAGTGAGAGGCAAAAAGATAGGATTCTGTCTACACTGCGATTACTGCTTAAAGAATAAAGAGTGCGTTTCCAAAGACGACATGTACGAAGTTTACGGCTTGCTGAAAGAAGCCGACGGAATAATCTTCGCTACTCCCGTTTACAATGGCGCGATTAGCGCACAGACCAAGACCGTGATGGACAGATGCAGAGCCCTAGTGGCTGCCGACCGCAACTTTTTCAAACACAAAGTTGGAATGGGCATTGCAGTTGGAGGAGACAGAGCAGGCGGACAAGAATTAGCTCTGCAGCAAATTTTGACGTTTTACCTTTTGAATGGGATGGTGCCTGTCAGCGGTGGCTTTTTCGGGGCGAACTTGGGTGCCACTTTCTGGACAAAGGACACGCTGGAAGACGCTAAAGAAGACAAGGAGGGATTCAGAAGTTTAAGGAAAACCGTGAAAAGATTCGCCGAGTTCCTTAAAAAATATGAAAGGTAAATTCTGGAGATGTTGTCAAACATGTCCGCAGAGACAAAGAAAAATAAGAAGAGAAAAATTGCTTGGGGAATCACGGGCAGCGGCGACAAACTTGCCGAAACCATCGAGGTTATGAAACAGATAAAAACGGAATACGAGAAAACAGTCAAAATAGAAGTTTATCTTTCCAAGGCGGGAAGCTTAGTTCTGAAATATTACAAGGTTGAAGATTTTCTGAAAGAAAATTTCGAGAAAATCATAGTTGAGCTTAACTCAAATTCGCCTTTTCTCGCCGGCTGGTTGCAGACGCGAAAGTACGAGTTTCTGCTGATCGCCCCTGCCACATCAAACACGGTTGCAAAGATCTCCATCGGAGTAGCTGACACGCTTCTTTCCAACGCAGCCATTATGGCCTTGAAAGCTTTCGTACCAGTTTATATCGTGCCATCTGACTACAGAGAGGGAATAGTGTACACGAAGCTTCCAGACGGACAAGACATGAAATTAAGAATTAGAAAGGAAGACACGGAAAACGTTAGAAAACTGGAGAAGATGGAAGGCGTCTCCGTCTTGGAAAATCCTCAAGAGATTCGCGAGGTTTTCGAAAAACGGCTTGGACATGTTCAAACCTGATATGCTTTTAAGCATGACTTATGTTGATTGCTAATCAATTGGGGCGAGTGCGAAAAATGCTGGACCCAACAGATTTGCTGAAGCTTTTGCTTCCGTTGATCGGTGGAATATTGCTGGGCTATCTTCTACGAAGCAAAGCGCAATTAAAGCTTGACAAACTCACTTTTGTGATTATTATCGCCTTGATCTTTTCGCTGGGTTTCGGCATAGGTTCAAACAATGAACTGTTAGGTTCATTGCCCAAGGTTGGACTAAGCAGCCTCGTTATTTCTTTGCTAGCCATTTTCTTCAGCGTGTTTTTCGTGAAGATGGCAAAGAGGATGGTGAAGTTTTAACGATAAAATACATCGTTGCCGCACTGGTTCTCGGAGCTGGAGTCGGGTATGTGAACGAAAATTCATGGAACCTTATCCCAGGCAACTTAGTATCTGACAATTTGTTCAGCATTTCGCTTATCCTGTTGTTGTTCGTCATGGGATTTTCGTTTGGATTAGACAAGGAAGCTATGGTTAAGTTGAAGAGAACTGGCACAAAAATTTTGGTTTTGCCGTTTCTGGTCGCTTTGGGGAGCCTTCTGGGCGGACTCCTCGGAGGATTGGTCCTCCATATTGACATAGTCGGTTCTATGGCTGTCAGCGCTGGGTACGCGTGGTACACGCTAGCGGGACCATTGATTGGACAGTTGTTCGGGGCAGAATTCGGCGTTCTTGGTTTCGCCACTAACTTCTTGAGGGAACTGTTCACGATAGTCGCTATTCCATTGATATTCAGATTTGACAGGCATGCTCCAGTGGCGTCAGGAGGAGCATCAACCATGGACACCACGTTACCGGTAATAGTGCGCTACTGCGGTTCCGACATGCTGATAACAGCTTTTTCAAACGGCTTCATACTAACACTCATGGCCCCATTCACAATAATCGCACTGGCTTCCCTGATATAGTAAAATCAAATCTATATTGAGCTTTATGCCGAACTTGAATATTTTAGAAACGGTGGATTTTGATCTTATCCCCTGTTCTTATTTTGAATTTGTTGGCCGCATTGCCTTGGTTTATGGATATTTCCAGAAAGTTGTGGCTTCCAATTATTGCTAAAGGCTCTTGAGGTTTGCCCTCAGCATAGGCTTTGCAAAGTCTCAGTTTTAATTCAAGGTTTTTGAGGGTCAGACGAACTACCTCTTTGATGTCAAGTTGCTCCAGTTCTTTTCCTGTCAAATTTGTTATTATGTTTCCGAAACCGTCCACGTGCAAGACTTCACCTATCAACATATCTTTCTTTTGCGTTACCTTTGTGAAAACAGGGGTTATTACATCATAGATTTCCGGTCCAAACTCCGACGCCGGTGTTCCACGTGCCAAATGAGCCGCTGCCGACGCAAAAATGTCTCTTCCATGGAAAGTGCGCGATACCTGTGGGAGCATGAGCTTACGGTTCGTTATTTCATAAAAGTGCTCTATGCCTTGATTCCTCGCCGCCAAAACTAGCAAGCCGTTGTCCGGCCCGACGTAGAAGCTGTGCCTTGTCTGTATAAGCATAGGGCGTCTCTGTGTTCCAACTCCCGGATCCACGACCGCCACGTGAATCGTGCCTTCTGGGAAAAACGGAGATGCAGACGCTAGGACATAGGCGCCCATGTGGATGTCAAATTTTTCAATCTCGTGTGTGATGTCGACTATCGTGACGCTCGGGCTTACGCTCAGAATCACGGCTTTCATTTCCGCAACGTAGGGATCTCGCAATCCAAAATCCGTCGTTAAAGTGATTAGCAGATTCGACATGTTCGGTTTACTATGTTTGCTCTTCTTCTTGTAATTTTTGCTCTGCAGTTACAGTGCTATCTGAATAGACAGTTTTAACCTCGTCCAATTCTTCCTTTTTCTTGCGGCTTTTCCTAGAGTGCATGTCGAGAACTAACATCAAGACGTAGGGCATTGAAAGGTAGAGCCCAGTGAAAAGGGGATTACTGAAGAGCACCGCGAAACTCAGTAATTGATCCATCGGTCCTTGACCATAGTTACTTATAACGTCCAGCACCATGAAGGCTAGGAAAGTTAATGCAAGGCAAACGAAAAATTGAACTAGGACGCTTCTTTCCTTTCCAAGAATAACGGATGGTATGGCGGATGAGAGGACGAAAACCCAAGCGAAAGCGTCGATGAAAACTATCATGTCCATTCTTGAAGTTAGCCAAGTGCCAGCTGAAGGAAAAAACGTGCCGACACATGATATTAAGGTCGTAACTGCCGTTTAAGTGAACAATTGATAACTAATCATCAACGTCCAAGCAATGCAAATATACATGGGAGCAGCCCAAGCCGCTTTTCCCAGACTCACTCACCCCAACATTTACAGTCATAATATGTATTAAGCTTTACGACACCACACTCCCTATTTGCGAACAATATCAAAACAATCAAAATAAATAATAACTGCATTCACTAAGCTCTGAAGTCACAGGCTCCATCACATTAAAGGAACACAAGAGATATGCAAAAACAAAGAAAAATCAACGCAACGAACACTGCCTTAATCATCTGTTTCACGGCATTGTATACCATTCTTTCCTTTTTGCCTCTTTCACAAGTCTTAGGCTTATTCGGCAAATACATAACCGTAGCCACAATCTTCGCCCCAATAATAGGAATACTTCTCGGGTTATACGTAGGCGTCCTTTCCACGCTTTTAGGAGGCATGGTAGCCTTATTTTTTAGTCCCTATTTTTCTCCGCCAAGCTTAGTTGCAGGTGTCGTCACAGCCTTAAGCGCTGGGCTCTTGTATGCGGGCAAAAGAAAACTCTGCATCTTAACCTACGCCGCTTTCTTGCTTGTTTTCGGCTTTTACCCTTTTGTTGGTCCCTTTTGGCTTTATCCACCTTCGGCGTGGTTCCAATTAGCTGGTCTCCTAATTCTCATCTTGCCTTTACAGTCTAAAGTAACAAAAAATCTCGGCTCAAATAATAATAATTCATGGCTTCTCTTTGCTTTTTTCATAACTTCCTTAACATCAACTTTGGCTGGTCAAATCGCAGGCTCTTTAGTCTTTGAGGCTCTCATACCAGACGCGAGCTTTCTCAGCGTGTACTGGCAAGTCTTAACTTTCCTTTATCCACTGGAGCGAACACTGATAGCGTTAGCGGCAACGCTCATCGGGGCAGCCTTGTACAAAGTTTTGGAGTCTGCCAATTTGACTCAAATCTTCAACCACGCGAACCGGCCAGGAAGACCCCCATGAAAACACACTGATCGAAAGGCATCATCATGTCTTCGGGACCATAAATACCATTATCAAAATCCACGGGAGCACCTCTAATCACCACTAAAGGAGTTACCTCCGCAGCCTCACCCATCAGCAAATGGGCCGCGCAAGCTATATTATCCGCAACCGCGTGTTGAGTAATAACCAAGGGCTTTCCATAGATATCCTTCTCGCCCCTTTCGTCTTTCACAGGCTTGAAACCTGCCACAGCAAGAGCCAAACCGATGGTGCCAACCTTGAGCGGTATCAAACCACTGTCAACGATCAAAACTGCAATATGTTTACTTGTCCTTCGTTCAACCTCCTCTTTGATGTGTTTGACCCAATTTCGAACGTCCTTCGGCCACAAAACCGCGTAACCAACGGGAGCGTTCTTGTTGTCAACGCCAGCGTTAGGAGTTAGAACTCCATCTTTAAGCGCCAGAACAGCTTTGTCGACCCCGCCGTAGATCTTGTCTGCTTCGCGCAAAACCAGCTCTGCAAACTGTGGCTCAAGCGAAAACTTTTGGGCAATTTCTTTAGTCTTTCCTGAAGGCGTAATCTCACTTAACTTGACTACGCGACCCTCTGCATAGGCGATGATTTTTGAGGTTAAGGCCAGTATGTCGTTGTCTTCCAACTGCAAGCTCTGCTCCTGCAAGGATTCAAGAATCGTTTCAACCAGATTGCTGCCCGTTTTTATGATTTTTGTTTTCACTGGGAAAAGCCTCATCACCTTCTCATCCCCCGTGCAGAACAGGAACAAGAACTATTTCATCTCCGTCCCTCACCATTGTCATCAAGCCTTTTAGTACGCTGATTTCCTTCCCATTTACAAGGATGAGAGCGTTTGGCCTTGGGTCCTCAAGCTCGGAATCAATCAACGTCCGCTTAAGTTCGGGTGACTCTTCAACGATTTTGTTTATGAGCCGTTTTAGAGTTAGCTCTTCCTTTACTGAAACAACCAGTTTGTCTCTTCCCGATGCGTTGCGCAAAGCTCCGATGAATCTGACGGTCATAGCCATTTTTTGTTTTCCCCATTACCCGCTATAGGATCACCATTATGGAGATGTCATTAACATTTGTACCCGTAGATCCAGTGAAAATCAGGTCCTCAAGTTCTGAAAAGAAATTGTAAGAATCATTTTTAGCCAAATATTCTTCTGGATTCAATCCTATTTTCGCTGCCCTTGCTAATGTTTTTCCATCAGCCATTGCCCCTGCAGCGTCCGTGGGCCCGTCAATACCATCAGTGCTCAGAGAAGCCAAAACTAACCCGTTCATATTCTGCAGCTTCAAGGCAGCTGACAGAGCCAGTTCCTGGTTTCGTCCACCCAAACCTTTTCCAGCAACTGTCACGGTTGTTTCTCCTCCAGCCACTATGCCGGCGGGTTTTGGAAGAGGGTTATTGGAAACGGCAACTTCTTGGGCAATCGAGGCGAGCATCGTTCCAACGTGCCTCGCTTCTCCCTCCAAACTTGCAGTCAGCAAAAGCGTGTTTAAACCGTCAGACTTAAGCTGCGCGCAGCCGGCAAGACTGGCTGATCTGTTGTTTCCAACCACGACGTTGTAGACCTTTTTGAACGCATCATCCCCAGTCTTTGGAGTTTCTGGAATTAGTCCTTTCTCTCCTTCCGACAAAACTTTTCTAATAGAACCGGGAGAATTTTCCCATAAACCGTATTTTTCCAAAACTTTTTTGGCGTCGCCAAAGGTCGTCGAATCAGGAACTGTAGGGCCTGAAGCAATGAAGTCCAGCGGATCGCCCACAACGTCGGAGAGGATAAGGTTCAGAATAGTGGCAGGATAGGCTTTTTTCGCAAGCCAGCCGCCCTTAAAATCCGAAATGTGCTTTCTGACAGTATTAATCTCGTTTATTGCTGCGCCGCTCTTAAGCAGAGCGTTCGTAAGCTTCCTCTTGTCGGCGATCGATGTTTCACCGCGTGGCATAGGCATAAGGCTTGAGCCACCGCCTGAAATCAAGCATATGATCAAGTCGTCCGCCTTTGCGTGTTCCGCGATTTGCAGCATGCGTCGAGTCCCCTCAACTCCTGATTCATCCGGAACTGGGTGGCTTGCTTCGTGGAGTTTTATGATTTCTGTTTTATACTTATTACCGCGCGGAATGTTTACAAGTCCTTCTGTTATCCGTTTGTCTAAAACCTGTTCTAGTGCTTCAGCCATTGAACCGCTTGCCTTTCCGCCTCCTATAACATAGATTTTCTTGAACTTTTTCAGATCAAATGAATATGCATCAACATGAAGACTCGAATTTTCCAGGGAAATTTTTGATTTTGTTATTTGTTGTGGGTCAACATTATTCAAAGCATATTCAAGGCTTCTAATAGCCAGAGTTCTGGCTTTCCGTTCGACCTTTGTCTCTGCGTTTTCAACAAGTTGCTTTTTGTTCTTTATCGCAATCATTTGGAGTGACCCATTGAATATTTGCCTGAAGCAATGCATAAGTGTAATAAGTCAATATTAATAAACAATTTTGCACAAAA
>Ga0172365_10002635_pt1 | contig 13282 bp, 10 predicted proteins | sample LakKivSesite48cm_FD_114535 | JGI IMG/M metagenome (GOLD analysis project Ga0172365, IMG submission 114535) | Sediment microbial communities from Lake Kivu, Rwanda - Sediment site 48cm | ecosystem: Environmental > Aquatic > Freshwater > Lake > Sediment | place: Rwanda: Western Province, Lake...
TCAAAAATTTTAGGATGCATCCTTAAACTTTGATTTAAACTTCTCCCTGATAGAATTTCGCTTAAAATTCTCTCCAAGGCCTTTTTAAAAGTCGGAGACCTAACCTCGTCTTTTAAAGTTCCCAATGCGTCGGAAATTGGAGTTCCACTCTTTAACATTAGGGATAGATGCTCGGCAAAAAACATTTTTTCTAAAAGTGGAACTGCCATTATCTTAATACTCTTAAAATTTCATCTATGGTTGTGATGCCAGTTTCAACCTTTTTTAACCCGTCTTCAATCATTGTTTCAGCACCCATTTTTTTTGCTGTCTGATTAATTTCGGTAGCATTGGCTTTTGCCATCACTAAATTTTTAATCTCGTCTTTTATCTCTAAAAGTTCGAAAATCCCAATCCTCCCAAAATACCCAGTTTTTTGACAAAAAGAACAACCTTTTCCTTTAAAAAGCCTGATGTTGCCCTCAATTGTTTTTGGCAATCTTTTGGCTAAATCCTCACCAATTGATTTTGCTAGTTGTAAAAAAGGAATCTCATAACTTTCAATACATTTAGGGCAAATTTTACGAACCAGCCGCTGAGCAATGACCAAATTTACCGTTGAGGTAATTAAAAATGGTTCAATTCCCATATCTAAAAGTCGGGTCAAAACAGTCGCCGAATCGGTGGCATGAAAGGTGGATAAAACCAAATGGCCAGTCATAGCACAATCAATTGCCAATTTTGCCGTTTCTTCATCTCTAATTTCTCCAACCATTATTATGTCTGGGTTTTGCCTCATTATTGCTCTTAATCCCGCTGAAAAAGTCAAACCCATTTTTTGGTCAACTTGAATTTGATTTATCCCTTCTATATCATACTCGATTGGGTCTTCGACCGTCATTATATTCAGTTCTCTTTTGTTTAAAACTTCCAAAATTGCATAAAGAGTAGTTGTCTTTCCGCAACCGGTAGGACCGGAAACTAAAATCATTCCCCAGGGCTTTTGGATATTGTTTGTTAAAATTTCCAAGTCCTCTCCTTCCAAGCCCAACTCACTAAGACCCAATCTTCTTATTTTCTCAGACAAAACCCTCATTACCGCTTTTTCTCCTTCTTCGATGGGAACGGTTGAAACTCTTATATCAATCCTTTCTCCAGAAGGTTCGAAAGAAAAGTGCCCGTCTTGTGGGAAATTGGAAATATCAGTTCTTAAGTTAGATAAAACTTTGATTCTTGAAATTAGAAAATTGTGTATCTCTTTGGGGAGTTCTAGAATATCGTGTAAAACGCCGTCTATTCTATATCTTAAAATTGCCTTTTGGGCATAGGGTTCCAAATGAATATCAGAAGCCCTGTTTTTGTAACTATGCAATAGGACTAAATCCAAAATTTTGATTATTGGTAAAGAAGGTTCGATTTTCTTTTTTTTAAGTTCTTTGATTGTCTCATCGATAATCCTCTCAAATTCCTCTCTTATTTCTTTCCCGTAAAACTTCAAACTTTCCCTAATTATTCCCTTGGTGGCGAAATAAGGAATAACCTTTTCGCCCGTTTTCCTTTCAATAAATTCTCTCATTTCCAAATCTTCCGGATTTTCCATCGCTACTTTTAGGCCATCGATTGTTTTTTCAAAAACAATAATTCCCTTTTTTTCTGCCACGATTTCTGGTACAATCCCCAAAATTTTCGGGTCGAGCTTTATCTTTCTTAAATTAACAAAAGAAAAACCGATTTTATCTGCGATTAGTTGACCTAATTCCTCGTCTGAAATTAAACCTTTATCTATTAGAAAATCATCCAAATCTTGATTTTCTTTAATTGATTTCTTTTTGGCTGAATCAAAATCCTTTTGGCTAACCAAATTCGAATCAACCAAAATTTCTTTTAAAAATTTTTCGTCAAATTTCATCTTCTAAATTTAAAAAGGGATTCCTTAATCTTCCCGACTACCTGAGAGAGCGAAACCTCTGATTTTATTAAATAATCAACTGCTCCCAGACTCATTCCTCTTTTAACATCTGAATCCTGTCCTAAATTGGAAAGAATTATTACTGGAACATCCTTTATTTCTGTCTTCATTTTTGCCTCGATTAAAACATCAAAACCGGTTTTCCCTGGCAAGATTAAGTCGAGTATTACTAAATCTGGCTTTTCTGAAATTATTTTATCTAAACCTTCAACCCCGGTTGTCGCCTCCAAAAATTCAAAACCTTCTCTAGAGAATTTATCTCGATAGACCTTTCTCAAAAACTTATCTTCGTCAATCATCAATATTTTTTGTTTTTTTTCTTCCATTTAAAATGGCAAGGTAAAATAAAAAGTCATTCCTGAATTTTTGTTTTTTTTAAACCAGATTTTTCCTCCTGATAATTCAACGATTGCTTTGCTTATAAAAAGTCCTAGACCCGAACCCGAAGGGTCTAGTTCCACTGCTTTTTCCGATCGGTAAAATTTTCTAAAAACTTTTTTAAAATCTTCTTTTGGAATACCAATTCCTCTATCTTTGCAGGAAAATAAAATAAATTTCCCTTTCTTTTGGAGAAAAACCTCAATATTTTGTCGTCCAGGGTTTTTATATTTTATAGCATTTGAGATTAAATTTTCGACGACCTGACGGATTTTAAAGGAATCTGACGAGACCATTGGTAGTTTTTTTTCTTCTTTTAAAAAAATCTTACAGTTTGCCGCCAAAGCCCAGACGGAAAAATCTTCAATTACATTCCTGACTATTTCTCCTAGAAAAAATTTTTCTTTTTTTAATTTATATTTTTTTCTTCTATTAAATAAACGTCCAGAAAATGATTGGTTGTTTTGTGTATTGTCTCCACTGTTTCTAGAATATCCTTAAGATATTCTTTTTGTTTTTGATTTAGAACCCCCAGTTCTTCTGAAATTAAAACTTCAAGATAATTTCTTAAAATCGAAATCGGGTTTTTCAATTGGTGAGCAACAATCGAAATCACCTCGGAGATTTTTGGCTTTTTCATCTTTCTCATAAATTCATTATACAAAATAAATAAAAAAACAGCCACTAAAATGTGGCTGCTGTTAAAAACTAATACTCTTCTGGCAACTCGGGGCTTTTTTTCTTTTCTTCTTCCATCTCGCCGACTACGGCCTCAGTTGTCAATATCATTGAGGCAGCGGAGGCAGCATTTTCTAAAGCAGTTCTAACTACTTTCGTCGGGTCAATCACTCCAGCCTGGAATAGGTCTTCGTATTCTTGAGTTTGGGCATTAAAACCAAAAGAACCCTCTTTCTTTTTGACTTCTTCAGATACGATTGCTCCGTCAAACCCGGCATTTTCGGCAATCTGGCGGATTGGTTTTTCTAAAGCCTTTTTTAAAATTACCAGTCCGGTTTTTTCATCTCCTTCCAACCTTATTTTTTCCAAAACAGGAACCGCTCTCAATAAAGCAACTCCACCCCCTGGTAAAATTCCTTCTTCAATGGCTGCCCTGGTGGCGTTTAAAGCGTTTTCCGTTTTTTTCTGTCTTGCTTTTTGCTCAATTTCAGTCGCCGCCCCAACTTTAATTACTGCTACTCCACCAGCCAATTTCGCCAATCTTTCTTGAAGTTTCTCTCTATCAAACTCAGATTCAGTGGTCTTTATTTCGTTTTTTATCTGCTTTATTCTGGCTTCTATTTCTTCTTTTTTCCCTTTCCCTTCAATGATTGTTGTTTTTTCCTTTTCAACAACTATCTTCCTTGCTTTTCCTAACTGTTTTATTTCAATATTTTCCAGTTTTAAACCCAATTCCTCAGAGATAACCTGGGCACCAGTGACAACGGCAACATCTTGGAGCATTTCTTTTTTTCTGTCCCCGAAACCCGGGGCCTTTATTGCTAAACCATTGAAAACCCCCCTCAATTTGTTAACTATTAAAGTCGCCAAGGCATCACCCTCTATCTCGTCGGCTATAATTAAGAGTTCTTTTTTACCAGTTTGAATAACTTTTTCCATCGTGGGTAAAATTTCGGTCAAAGCGGAAATTTTTCTATCAGTCAATAAAATATAGGGTTCTTCCAAAACTGCGACCATTCTTTCTGGGTCAGTTATCATATAAGGAGAAACGTATCCCCGGTCAAATTGAAGTCCTTTGACAATCTCTTTTTCCAATCCCATCTTTTTTGACTCTTCAACGGTTATCACTCCGTCTTTGCCAACTTCAGAAAATATCTCAGCAATTAAATTACCGACTTCGGAATCAAGTGAAGCAATCGTTGCTATCTGGGTTATTTCTTCCTTTTTTGAAACTGGTTTTGAAATTGATTTTAAATAATCAACAACCGCTTTCAACCCTTTTTGAATCCCCCGCTTTAAAGATAAAGGATGGGTGCCAGCAACAACGTTTTTTAATCCTTCAGCGGCGATTGCCTGAGTCAAAAGCATAGCAGTGGTTGTTCCATCGCCAGCTGCTTCTGATGTTTTCTCAGCCACTTCTTTTAATATTTCCACTCCTAGATTTTCAATTTTATCTTTTAGTTCAATCTCTTTGGCAATCGAAACTCCGTCATCAGAAATTTCTGGTGCTCCAAACCCCTTATCTAAAACAACATGTCTGGCTTTGGGTCCTAAGGTCACCTTTACTGCGTTTATTAATTTATCGATTCCAACTTTTAGTTTTTTTCTGGCTGCTTCTTCAAAAAGAATTTGTTTTGGCATATGAGAGTGAGGCAGCAAGACTCAAAGTAGCTTTCGGAGCCCCACCAGCATGGTGCCCGACGGAGTCGGGCTGGGGGGGCGAGAACGCAGGCTGCCAAATCTCGCTGGGATTTGGACAGCCGGTACTTTGAGGATTGGCTGCCGAACGATTATTCAATGATGGCTAAAATGTCTTCTTCTTTGGCGATTAAGTATTCTTTATCTCCGACCTTTATTTCATTTGGACCATATTTTGTAAAAATAACTTTTTGACCCGGCTTGACTGAAAGAGGAATTATTTCCCCTTTCTCAGTTCTTTTCCCCGACCCGACGGCAATTACCTTGCCTTGTTCTGGTCTTTCTTTCTCAGCGGTTGAAGGTAATAAAATCCCACTCTTTGTCTTTTCTTCCTCTTTTATTGGTTCAATTAAAATATGGTCTAAAATAGGTTTTATCCTCATGCTAATGACTAATTTTTTGTTTGCTGTTTTATTTTAGCAGTTTCGACCTTTGAGTGATAATCTATATAATATTTATATTTTAAGGGATATTGTCTTGTCAAGGGCTAGGACTTTTTTTAAGTAGCTGGCGGTAAAACTTTTTTTGTTCTTAATTAATTTAGCCAAAGAGCCTTGGGCAACGATATACCCTCCCTTCTCTCCTCCCTCAGGACCTAAATCTATTATCCAATCGGCGTTTTTAATTACATCCAAGTTATGTTCTATAATCAAAATCGTATTTCCTTTTTCAACTAATTTCTTTAAAACTAAAATTAATTTTTTAATATCGTCTGGATGGAGACCGGTTGTTGGCTCATCTAAGATGTAAAGTGTCTCTCCGGTTGCTTTTTTTGATAATTCCGTTGCTAATTTCACCCTCTGGGCTTCTCCGCCCGAAAGAGAGGTTGCGCTTTGACCCAATTGAATGTAACCCAAGCCAACGTCAAAAAGAGTTTTCAATTTCAAAAAAAGACCGGGTATATTTTTAAAAAAAGCTAGGGTTTCCTCAACCGTCATTTCCAAAATGTCTGAGATATTTTTCCCTTTGTATTCTATTTGAAGGGTTTCTTTGTTAAACCTTTTTCCTTTACATTCATCGCAAACGACATAGATATCGGGCAAAAAATACATTTCGATTTTCTTAACTCCTTGACCCTGACAGGCCTCGCAACGCCCTCCTTTTACGTTGAAAGAAAATCTACCAGGACCCCATCCCCTAATTCTTGCTTCTTTAGTTTGGGCAAAAAGATTACGAATGAAAGAAAAAGCCCCCGTATAGGTAGCTGGGTTTGATCTGGGGGTTCTTCCGATTGGAGATTGGTCGACTAAAATGGCTTTGTCTAAATTTTCAATCCCTAAAATTTTATCATACTCGCCCGGTTCTTCTTTTGAGTTATAAAATCTCTTCATTAAAGCCTTGGCTAAAATGTCGTTCATTAAAGAACTTTTCCCTGACCCTGAAACACCGGTAATGGCGACAAATTTGCCTAAGGGAATTTTAACGTCAACATCTTTCAAGTTGTGTTCTTTCGCTCCTTTAATGATTAAATAATTCTGGCTCTTTGGTTGAATCTTTAAGATTGAGGGAATAATTTCTACTTTTTTTCTTCCCGATAAATATTCGCCAGTTAAGGTGTTGGCTTTCATTAGTTTTTCCGGGGTCCCTTCAAAAATGATTCTTCCCCCCTTCTCCCCAGCCCCGGGACCAATATCTATTATCCAGTCGGCCGATAGAATCGTTTGGGGATCGTGTTCAACAACCACAACTGTATTTTCCAAATCTCTTAATTTTTTTAAAGTTTCGATTAATCTTCCCTGGTCTCTAGCATGTAAACCAATGGAGGGTTCATCTAAGATGTATAATACACCGGCCAATTTCGAGCCGATTTGAGTGGCCAATTTTACTCTCTCTTCTTCTCCACCTGACAAACTATCGGTTTTTCTATCGATTGTTATATAATCTAAACCGACATCGATTAGAAATTGCAACCTGTTTAAAATTTCTTTGATAATTGGCTTTCCGATTTTTGATTGGTTCTCTGACAATTCATTTTTTAAAATTAATCTTTCAAAAAATTCTTTTGCCTTATCAACTTGAAGGGATGAATTTTCGGCAATCGATTTTCCAGCGACTTTCACTGCCAATGCCTCAGACCTCAATCTCTTTCCCTGGCAAACCTCGCACCTTTTCTCAACCATATAATTTTCTATCTCCTCTCTCGTATAATCAGAATCGGTTTCGTGATACCTTCTTTCCAGCCAAGGAATTACTCCTTCAAAAATTTCATCTCCATACAAAATTTTTTCAATTTTTCCTTTGGGGAAATTTTTAATGGGGGCATGAAGATTGATTTTTTCTCTTTGGGCTAAACCCTCTAACATATACCAAAAGAATCTTTGTCTTCCGACTTTATGAGAAGCATGGGCCCAAGGAAAAATTGCCCCTTCGGCAATTGATAAATTTTTGTTAGGTATTACTAATTTTGGGTCAATAATCAGTTTTTCTCCCAACCCTTGGCAGGCAAAACAAGCCCCGTAAGGGGAGTTAAAAGAAAAAAGTCGCGGTTCAACTTCTGGTAAAGAAATTCCACATTTTGGACAAGCGAATAATTCTGAAAAAACTAAATCTTCGGATTTGTCCTTTTTTAAATTTGCAATCTTAAACCTCCAATTTACAATCGTGACACCTTTTCCCAATTTCAGGGCAGTTTCCACGGAATCAACAAGCCTTACTCTGTCTAAAGATTCATCTAATATTAACCTATCAACTAAAACTTCGATGTTATGCCTTTTATATCTATCTAATTTTTTCTCTAAGGCTTCTTCTATTAAATAGATTATTCCGTCGATTCTTACTCTTAAAAAACCAGCCTTTTGGATTTCTTCCAAGATTCCCCGATGTTCGCCTTTTTTTCCTTTAATAACGGGGCCTAGGATTTGAATTTCGCTTCCTGCTTTTAACTTTAATATCTGTTCAGTAATCTGGTCTATTGTCTGTTTGGAGATTTGTCTCCCGCACTTTGGGCAATGGGGGGTTCCAATCCTGGCAAAGAGCAATCTTAAATAGTCGTAAATTTCAGTTACCGTTCCGACTGTCGACCTTGGGTTATGGGCGGCTTTTCTTTGATCGATTGAAATTGCAGGTGAAATTCCTTCTATTTTATCTACCTCTGGTTTTTGCATTACTCCCAAAAATTGTCTAGCATAAGCAGAAAGAGATTCAACATACCTCCTTTGTCCTTCGGCATAAAGAGTATCGAAAGCCAAAGAACTCTTTCCCGAACCAGAAATTCCAGTAATGACAATGAGTTTTCTTTTAGGAATGTCCAAACTGACATTTTTCAAGTTGTGTACCCTAGCTCCCCTAATTTTTATATAATCTTGGGGCATGAAAGCATAACCTTAATTTTATTCAATTTTTTAAAGAAAATCAAGAATGTTAAAATAAAGTATGAAGTTTAAGTTAATTCAGAATAAAGAAATAGAAAAACTGCCCCAAGAAAGCGGGGTTTATTGTTTTGGGAAGGGAAAGGAAATTTTTTATATTGGAAAAGCCGCCAACATCAAAGAAAGAGTAAAAAATCATTTTCAAGGACGGGGGTATCGAGATCGTTTGTTTTTAAATAAAATTGAAAAAATAGGATGCATTAAAACAGATTCCGAAATCGAAGCCCTGATTTTAGAAGCAAATTTAATCAAAAAATATCAGCCGAAATTTAACGTCATTTGGAGAGACGATAAAAATTATTTTTTTGTCGCCATTACAAAAGAAGGTTTTCCAAGAATTTTTCTTACCCACCAAATAAAATCCCTAAATACTAAATTCGTTGGCCCTTTCATTGATGGAACTACATTGAAACAAACATTGAATGTTTTGAGAAAGGTTTTTCCTTTTAGGACTTGTCGAAAAATTCCGAATAAGCCTTGTCTTTGGTATCACTTGGGAAGATGTCCTGCTCCCTGCCAAGTAAATCTCAAGACTGAAATCGCAGGACTTAAAACTTTAAAAATCAAGATTAAAAGAGAATGCCAAAGGAATGCCAAAAATTTAATCAAAATTTTAAAAGAAGGAAAAAACCCGGTCATAGAAAATTTAAGGAGAGAGATGAAAAATTTTTCGAAGAAAAAAGAATTTGAGGAAGCGGCGAAAATCAGAGATCAGATTGGAGCATTAGAAAGAGTAATGGAGCATGCCAGAATATTCGAAGAAAAAGAAGAAAAATTAGAAAGTTGGTCAGAAACGGAGAAAAAATTGAAAAAAATTTTTAGAATCAAAAATAAAATATCGAGAATTGAAGCCTTCGACGTTTCTCAAATTCATGGAAATTTTGCTGTAGGCTCGATGGTAGTTTTTTTAAATGGTTTACCTGAAAAAAATTTTTATCGAAGATTCAAAATTAAATTCGAAAAAAAAGCGAGCGACGTTGACATGTTAAGAGAAGTTCTAAAGAGGAGATTTTTTCACAAAGAATGGGGTTTTGCCGATTTAATCTTGGTTGATGGCGGCCAAGCCCAACTAAATACCGCGATACTAGAAGCCAGAAGTTGTGGGTTAAAAGCGAAAATAGTAGCCTTGGCAAAAAAAGAAAACAGGTTATATGTTGGGAGGAAAAAGAAGCCTTTCCTATTAAAAAATCTTCCGAGGGAAATTTTCAATTTAATCTTACAATTACGCGATGAAGCCCATCGGTTCGCTCTAAGATACCACCAAAAATTAAGAGAAAAGGCCTTGCTAGAAAAATGATTTTTTGGTATCATTTAGAGATGGGAAATTACGTATTAAAAATATTGGTCGGCATTTTAACAATTTTCATAGCAACCAAGTTTATCACGGGAGTTTATTTAAAAGTAAACGAAGAAAGTAAGTTCTGGGGAATGGAAGTAAAGGAGGAGTGGCAGTTAATTGTCTTAATCGGAGTAATTTTAGGAATTTTAAATTTATTTTTAAAACCAATTTTAAAAATCTTAACTTTGCCGCTTAATCTTTTGACATTGGGTTTCTTTGGTCTTATCATCAATTTAATATTAATTGAGTTGGTAGATGTATTATTTTTAGAATTAAAAATTGAAGGGATTAGACCCCTTTTTTTAACAGGTTTACTCCTTTGGTTTGGCGAATTTTTAACTAATTTATTAAAATGAAAAATTATTTACCAGTTCTGCAAATTTCAATCTCATTACTCTTAATTTTTTTTATTATTTTGCAACAAAGAGGTGGAGCTTCCAGTTTAATATTCGGCCAGAGTTCTTACGGAGTGAAAAGGGGGGCTGAGAAAAAAGTATTTTATCTAACCATCGTTTGTGCAATCTTATTCATCATCTTTGCTATTTTGAACATCTTTTTAAGATGAAATTTCCGTCTAAAAATCAGTGGAAACAGTTTTTTAGGATTTTAAATTTTTCTGAAAAAATTATTTTTTTAATTCTTTTTTGTTTGTTTTTAAGTTCTTCAATTTTTCTTTCAATCGATTTTTATTTTAGGAACACGAAATTAGTTCCCAAAAGAGACGGTAAATTTACCGAGGGGATTTTGGGAACTCCGCGATGGATAAACCCAATCTTTTCTCCTTTAAATGATGTCGATAGAGATTTAGTTGAATTAATTTATTCAGGTCTTTTGAAATACGCGGAAAATGGCTTTGAGGGAGATTTGGCGAAAGAATGGAAAATTTCAGATGAGGGTAAAACTTATGAGGTTATTCTAAAAGACGGAGTTTTTTGGTCAGATGGCGAAAAATTAACCACCGATGATGTTGTCTTTACCGTAAAATCAATCCAAAATTCAGAAACAAAATCACCCTTAAGACCAGCCTGGCTTGATGTGGAAATAGAAAGAGTAGACGAAAAAATTTTGCGGTTCAAATTGAAAGAAAGTTCAGCCACTTTTTTGGAAAATCTGACTCTAAAAATAATCCCAGAACATATCTGGAAGGAAATACCCCAAAAGGATTTTTCATTAAGCGTTTTAAATTTAAAACCGGTAGGTTCGGGCATTTATCAATTAAAGAATCTAAATTTGACTCAGGAAGGAAAAATAACCTCGATTGATTTGATAGAAAATAAAAAATATTTCGGGCAAAAACCCTATATTACAGAAATTACTTTTAAATTTTTTGAAAAAAAGGAGGATATAATTGAAGGGTGGAAAAAGAAAGAAATAATGGGACTTTATCTGCCAGGAGAAAAATATTTTGGAGAAATTTTTGGTTTTTATCATTTTCCGTCAACCCGATATTTTGCCGTATTTTTTAATACAAAAGATTCAAAAATATTAAATTCAGTAAAAATAAGACAGGCGCTTAATTATTCGATTGATAAGAGAGGAATTTTAAATCAAGTTTTAAAAGAAGTAGAGTTAGTGAACTCGCCACTTTTACCAAAAATTTATGGCTTGAACAATACCCCAATAATTTATGAATTTGATTTGGAAAAGGCAAAAGAAATTTTAGATGGAGAAGGCTTTAAAGAAGTTGAAGGGAAAAGGGTAAAGATTGTAACAGCAGAAAGCGGTTTCCAATTCAAATCGGATTTGAAATTGGGCAGCCAAGGGAAAGAAGTAGAAGAATTACAAAAATGTCTCGCTAAATTTCCCGATGTTTATCCCGGGGGAGAAGTAACTGGTTATTTTGGGCCAAAGACCAGAGAAGCGGTGGTTAAGTTCCAAGAAAAATACCAGGATGAAATTTTAAAACCTTTTGGCTTGGAAAAAGGAACTGGCGAAGTAAAAAAAGCGACCAGAGATAAATTAAATCAATTGTGTTTTGTTCAAAAAGAAGAAAAAACGCCTCTAAAGTTTTCTTTGGCAACGGTAGATGAAAAAACTCTTGTTGAAATCGCTAATAAATTAAAAGAGCAATGGCAAAGTTTGGGAATTGAAATCGACTTGGAAATTTATGATTTGAACACTCTTTTAGACAACATAATAAAGCAAAGAAATTACGATATGGTTTTATTTGGCGAGGCATTGACTAAAATTTTAGACCCCTTCCCTTTTTGGCACTCTTCCCAAATCAGGGACCCGGGATTAAATCTCTCATTGTATGAAAATAAAGATTCTGATAAAATCTTAGAAGAAGCAAGGAAGACGCTCAATGAAGAAGAAAGGAAAGGAAAACTGGAAAGATTCCAAGAAATTTTAATTGAAAATACCCCAGCTATTTTTCTTTTTAGGGGGGATTATTTTTATTTTGTTTCTGACCAAATAAAGGGGATAAAAGAAAAAACTATTTTACAAGCTAGCCAAAGGTTTTTAGGAATTGAAGATTGGTATATCAAAGAAAAAAGGGTATGGAAATGGAGGTAAAAAAAGCAGTAATTCCCGTAGCCGGTTTAGGTACCCGATTCTTGCCTTTGAGCAAAACCATACCTAAGGAACTTTTTCCTTTAGGTGTAAGACCGACTGCCGAATACGTTGTTAAAGAAGCGGTTGACTCAGGAGTTAAAGAGATAATTTTTGTCTTAAGGCCAGAAAAGAAAATCGTATTCGATTATTTTACAAAACCGATTAAGTCTAAAAAAGTTCTTTCCTCAAAATACAAAGACCAATTCCTAGAGGAATTAAAATTTTTGGAAGGACTGAAAAAAAAGGTTAAATTTTCTTTTGTTTTCCAATTAAAACCGAGAGGAGATGGCGACGCGGTCTTGAAAGCAGAAAAACTTATCAAAGAAGGGGTTTGCGCCACTTTGTGGGCAGACGACATCATTGAATCAAAAACCCCCTGCCTTTTGGAGATGATTAGATTATTTAAGAATTTTAAAAAACCAATACTGGCCTTAAAAAGAGTTGATAAAAAAAGTATAAGGTTTTACGGAATAGTCAAAGCCAAAAAAATAAAAGATGGCTTCTTTAGGATAGAAAAAATAGTTGAAAAACCAAAGGTAAAAGAAGCCCCTTCCAATTTAGCAATTGTTGGCAGGTCAATAATCACAAAGGAGGTTTTCGATTATCTCAAAAAGGAAAAGGGGGAAGTTATTTTGAGCAAGGTTTTGGGTAAGATGATAGAAGATAGAGAAGAAGTTTTCGGTTACGAATTTCAAGGTAAATGGTTAGAATGCGGCAACAAACTAGCCTATTTAAAATCGAATTTCTATCTTTCATTAAAAGACAAAAAATTTGGAGAAGAATTAAGAAGATTTTTGAGAAAAAATAAACTACTATGAGAAAAATAGTTCTTGACTTTCCAGAGCAATTTCGGATTGGGTTTGAATCCGCAAGGAATATTAAAATTTCTGGAAAATTTAATAAAATATTAGTTTGCGGAATGGGAGGTTCGGCTTTGGCTGGAGAAATTTTAAAAATTTTTCTAAAAGAAAGAGGGGCAAAAATAAAAGTTTTTATCAAAAGAAATTATAATCTTCCTGACTGGATTGATAAGAATACTTTAATTTCAACTGTTTCTTATTCAGGAAATACTGAAGAAACAATTTCTTGCTTGAAGGCGGCGAAAGCGAAAAAAGCAAAAATATTTGCCATATCATCAGGCGGGAAGTTGCAAAATCTCTCAAAAAGATATAAAATTCCAATTGTTTTGGTTAAAAAGGGATATCCTCCGAGGTTGGCAATAGGGATTTTATTTTCTGCAATCCTAAAAGTTTTAATCAATTCAAAAATAATCAAAGATTTCTCAAGAGAAGTTATTTTATTAGAAAAAAAAATAAA
>Ga0172365_10002636_pt1 | contig 13282 bp, 12 predicted proteins | sample LakKivSesite48cm_FD_114535 | JGI IMG/M metagenome (GOLD analysis project Ga0172365, IMG submission 114535) | Sediment microbial communities from Lake Kivu, Rwanda - Sediment site 48cm | ecosystem: Environmental > Aquatic > Freshwater > Lake > Sediment | place: Rwanda: Western Province, Lake...
GCCTGATGACCATCGTGAGCTGCCTGTCGTTCGGCTCCTCCACGTACCTCTTGATGAGGAGCTCGAGCTGATCCACGGGCTCCCTGAGCCTGCTCCCGTAGGTGTAGGTCTCCCCCTCCTCCTTGACCCCTGCCCAGAGGTACTGCAGCGCGTAGGAGTTGACGTACTTCATGTCGCATGGCGCCTTATCGGCGACGAGGGGCCTGCTCTCGGGGTTGACGATCTCGATGCTGAGGTTCAGCTTCTTCGTGACCGTGATCTCAGAGCCGTAGCCGACCCTGAACTCGTCCCCGTTCCTCCATATCTCCTCCAGGGTCCTGTACCAGGCATCGGGGATGTCAAAGGCTCTGATGTAGGAATATCTCATCCTCTGCCCCTCCTAGACTTCACATCAAATAGCAGGTGAATGAGGTATATTACATCCTTGCGATCGTGAATTAATCGAAACCATGTTCATAGTGGAAGGGGTTTTGTTCACTACAACTTGACTATTCCGACATTGCCACGGATCGTCATCTTGGTCCCGTATGGCGCGGAGAGGTCCTTGATGACGCCGAGTATCTGTTCGCCGAGCTCGCCCTCTGCGATCATGGGGCGGCCCCGTTGGCTTCTGGGTTTGTCTTGGCCGAGTTCGACGGGGTAGAGCCTGAGCCCCCTGAGCCTCTCACCCTCGAACTCCATCTCGGGCACGACGCTCCTCCAGTACTTCTCGTCCTCCGTGAACCACTTATGCGCCGGATACCCAGGCCTTGGCGGGGCCTTCCGCCGAACATCGTAGACCTCCGACACCGTACCAGAGTATGGGTCTAGCTTGTAGCGTTCGTAGAAGTCGGCGGGCATCTTCTCGACCGTCTCGTTCTGGAATATGAAGTTCCCCAGGCCGTAGAAGATGGGTCTACCATCCCTGATCTCTATCCCCCTCATGGCGTGATGGCCGTGGCCGATGAAGCAGTGGGCGCCGGCGTCGATGCAGGCTCTTGCGAAGGTCTCAACAAACTCAGGCGACCTCTCGTCGTCGCCAGGCCTACCCTCATGGGCGTGGAGAGTCATCAGCACCCAGTCCGCCTGACGCGCAGCATCCCTTATAGAGGCGAGGTTACCCTCCATGTCACCCTTATTGGGCTTGGTGTGTGGTCCCAGCTTATCCCCAACCACGAACTTGTTCGCCAGGAAATGGTATGAGGCCGCCTCCTGATACACCTCAGGGAGGCTCAGCTCCCTCTCCACCTGCCTAAGCTTCGATATGGTCTCCTCTGTCGCCTCGAACCAGGTCTCGTACCTCAGCGGATTTAGCCCTGGCCGACCCCTCATGTCCCTCCTCGCCTCCCCCGCCCGTCCGAAGCTCGCGAAGGTGCTACACGCGGAGATCAGAGTCACCCTTCCCTTGCCTGTCTCAAGGTACGCTGGCGCCCTCGCCTCCGCGAGGTTTCTGCCGGTGCCGGCGTGTGGAACACCGCACGCGTCGAGATGCTTGATGGTGCTGAAGAGGCCGCCGTACATATAATCTAGGCTGTGGTTGTTGGCCGTGCTGAAGATGTCGAAGCCCATCCAGAGAAGCTCGTCCAGCATGCTCGGTGGCGCCCTCGTGTATGTGCCGCCGCTCTCCGCGGCCGAGTAGCAATCCTCCTCGTAGTCATGGAGGTTCATCTCGAGGTTCGTGAAGGCGACGTCAGCGTCCCGGATGATTTTAAGAATCTTGATGAAACCTGGTTCGTCGTGGACTGACTGCCTCATGGTGATGAACGAGTCGCCCGTGACGACCAGACTCAACTCCTTCATGCAGGATCATAAAACAATTCCGTCAAGGGTATAAATCAAGCACTCAGAATGACGATTACAGTAGGGAAACTGACGCCTATTTACCGAGCTCCTCCACCATAATGTCATAGGATATGGCCGCCGCTTCGGCTATGTATTCGCGGCACGCCGTCTCCCATAGCCGCCGATCCCTGTAAGCCTTGTAATCTTCCTCCTTCGAGGTGTCAAGGCCGAGGAGATCCCAGCATCTAACATGACCGTACTTCTCCCTGAACCCCTCGACCAATTTTCGGGAGTACCAGTATGGTTTTGGCTCCTGACCGAGCCCAGGCTTAGATCTGCCGAAAAGTAGCCCCAATCCTAGAACTCCCCCAGAGATGGCGCCGCAGACCTCTCCGGAACGGCCTATACCGGCGCCGAAGCCTGTCGCAACTTTAGTAAATAGATGGCTGGAGACGCCTAGGGAGTCGGCGAGTGCCAACAGAACAGACTCCGAGCAAAGGAACCCCTCCTCGGCGTAGCTCTTGGCCCTGTTGATGGTCTCCTCCCTGGATAGCATATCGAACTCACGATAGAGGCTAAGTTTCCCGGGAATTAAAACAACTGGATTTAGTGAGCCGCCATGATTCCGAGAAAATTAGTTTATTAGCCTGAGCCTCGATGAAGCTACAGATGTCACCCGATATTGTAACCATCCAGGAATTCTTCAGTTCGTTCAGGGAGAGGTGGGCCGGCGTTGATATACCTGAATATAAGTTCAGGAGGTTCTACTCCACTGAGAAGAAAATATTCTTCGACTGCGTCGAGGGGGATAAGGCCAGCTACCTAGCGGAGGTCATGAGGAACGAGGGTTATTCGAGGTTCGTCGCCTTCATACTCGCCAGGCTTGAGGACGGATCGCTCAGTGTCATCGATGTGAGCTTCGCCAACCTCGGGAAGGAGACCCTTCAACGCTTCACCGACCGCTACCCGCGCCAGCTCAGGCCGGCGAACGCCATGGCGCTCCAGCTCAGCAGCGGAGAGTACCTCGAGTACCTCGGCGCCAGCTACGAGGAATGACTGAAGCCTGAGAAAGGTACCTGCTAGAGGTACTCCCTGATCTTCATGAGCGCCGACACGAAGTCGCCAGCCTCTATGCCCGGGATCTGAGCCCCTGAGGAGCAATAAAAATCCTCAACTATCGGCGTCAGCCTCTCCTCATCGATCCTTGCACCCACGAGTCTTCGTTCAAGGAGCAAGATCGCCTCCTTCGGCAAGGCGAAGAAGTCCCCTGTAAGCCTGAGATCGAGGATCGTGTCACCCTGTACCTCGGCCCTGACCCTTATTAGCTTCATAGCCTTATGGTCGACCTCCACGACCTTCACGTCGCCGGCGATCTTGACCGCCCTTCCAGGCCTTCTCGACGAGTAGGGCGCCTCCATGTACAGCCACTCCCTGCTTGTGTGGCGTGGCCTCGTCTCGGTGTTGAAGATCATCCACTCCTCATCGGTCGGCTGGGATTTCGTCAGCTTCACGCCGAGGAGCTCCTGGAAGGTGGTGGTATAGACCTTCCTCACCCTCTCACTAGTGGGCGCGGCGGCCAGCTCACGCCTAAGGGTCGTGACCCAGTCCCTCATGCTCCTCGCCATCTTGTCCCTGAACTTCTCGTCGGGGACCCTGAGGACGCGAGCCATATGGTCGTAGTCCATGTCGAGGATGATGTTCCCCACGAGCACGGTCGTGGAGCCCTGAAGGCCGGCGCCGTTCCCCGAGATCTTCCTCCCGCCGGCGACGACATCGTTGAGAGGCTTGAACTCCGCTGGGACGCCGAGCCTCCTATAGGTCTCGACCGTGACGGAGAGGAGCCTCTCGAACATCGCGTCGATGCCCGCCGGCACCACCGTGCTGCCCTTCGCCACTATCTGGTAGAAGACCTGGTCGTTGTCAAGGTAGGTCGCCCCTCCGCCCTGGCTCCTCCTGATGACAGGAAGGTCCTTCGCCTTACAATATTCGAGGTCGACCTCCTTCTCGACATCCTGATGATAGCCTACGCAGACGTATGGCGAGCCTGGCTGGAGCATGATCAGTGTATTTGGGCTGATCCCCCTGTCGACCGCCTCGGCGACAGCCTCGTAGAGGGTCTGCGCTATCAGGGGCTCAGGGGCCCCGAGGTCGGTGAGGCGCCAGTTCTCTGTGCGTGTCACTGCCTGCTACTTTCCGATCTTGGCCTTCTCAGCCGCCAGCCACGCCTTCAGTTGCTCGGTGTCTGTGCCCTTTATGAGCTGCGGGAGCTCCCCCTTCAGGTTCTCAGGCTTGATGATCGCGATCCAGCCCTGGCCATAGGGGTCCTTGTTGATGAGCGTAGGGTTCTTCAGCACCTCCTCGTTCATCTCCTTGATCTCGCCCGAGATAGGGACCTTGAGGGGTCCCACCCATTTGCCGCTCTCGATGGTTCCTAGGGTCTTCCCGAACTGGACGGGGCTGCCCGCCTTCCTCGTCTTTATGCTCACCAGCTTGCTCGCGGCGTTCTGCGCCCAGTCGTTGTAGCCGACCCTGACGAGGTCTCCCTCGACCTTCACCCACATGTGCTCCCTGTGGTAGTAGAGGTCCTCGGGGAAGTCGTTTCCATCAATCTTGACCATTTTGAGTCATCTATGAGAACATATTTCACCTCCTTATATTTATCACCGAGCACGCCCACTCGCACAACCTTTCCAGTTGCAGGCGGAAGTCCTTAATCTTACAATTCGTTCCGCAACGATAAACTGTAAATACGACGCAAGGAAGGCTAGTTAGATCGGCATCTTTAGATGGTCATTGGAGGAAGGGCGCCAGTTGAGTCAAAAAACCCCATCGAAGAAAGTTCCAGTGTTTCTGTCGGAGGTTTCCTCACGCAGTGTGAAAATATCAATGGATGGTTGTGATTATATCTTGCATGGAGGTTGGTGACTTGAGTGAAAAGAAAAAGAATTCTGAATACTCTGTGTCTGAGGTCGGGAAGAGGCTCTTTCCACCCTGCAGAGAAGCATGCCCTGCGAACGTGAACGTGCAGGCATATGTTTCCCTGATATCTCATGGCAGGTTCGCAGAGGCATTGGAGGTGATCAGGAAGGACAACCCCTTCCCAGCGGTCTGCGGCAGGGTCTGTTTCAGCCTCTGCGAGGATGCGTGCGAGAGGAACGACATCGACGCCCCAGTAGGGATACGATCGCTCAAGAGGTTGGTCTCCGACCTCGAGTTTAGCCTTGAGAAGGCTGCTCATGCGGAACGGATACTGCCCACTAAGGAGGAGAAAATAGCCGTCATCGGTTCCGGGCCCGCGGGATTGACCGCCGCATACTACCTCACTAAGGTGGGCTACCCAGTCACCGTCTTCGAGAAAGACTCGAAACTCGGTGGGATGATGAGGTACTGCCTCCCCATTTATCGTTTGCCAGAGGACGTTCTTGATGCTGATATAAGATACATTACGGAAACGGGGGTCGACGTCAGAACAAACGTCGCCATCGGTGAAGAATCATCCGTCAAGGGCCTCTTTGACAAGGGTTACAGGGCCGTTTTCATAGCTGTTGGAACCCCGGAGAACCGTTCTCTTAACGTAGAGGGTGAGAACCTGAGAGGAGTGACCCGTGCGCTCGGTTTCCTAAGGGACACCCGTACAAACAAGGTAACTTGTCTCAAGGGGAGGGTGGCAGTGGTCGGTGGGGGGGACGTCGCCATCGACTCTGCGAGGACCGCCATCCGTCTCGGGCCAGAAGAGGTGACGATCATCTATCGAAGGCAGAGAGAGGAGATGCCTGCCCACCTCAAGGACATCGAGGAGGCTGAGAGGGAGGGGGTGAAGTTCATGTTCCTAGCGAATCCGACGAAGATACTTGGCAAAGACGCCGTGGAGGCGGTCGAATGCGTCAAGATGCGACTGGGCGAACCCGACAGCAGCGGTCGGAGGAGCCCCACCCCGATCCCCGGCTCTGAGTTCGTGGCTCCATTTGACTTCGTCATCGTGGCGGTAGGTGAGATCTCAGACCTATCGTTCCTGCCGGAGGGCATCAAGGTAACGAATCGGAACACCATCGTCGCCGACCCCGCTACCTGCGAGACGAACGTGCCCGGAATTTTCGCGGGTGGAGATGTTGTCACTGGGCCGAAATCCATCATCGACGCAATAGCAGCAGGAAAGAAGGCGGCGAAGGCGATAGATCTCTACCTGAGCGGCGGGGCTCTCAACATTATGAAGGCGGAGGAGATCGAGGAGACATGCTGGGTGAAGGAGGGCAGAGTCCTCGAGAAGAAAGCAAAGCAGGAGGTGGACTACTTGCCTCTGGGGAGGAGGAAGGAAAGCTTCAAGGAAGTAGAGTTCGGGTTGACATGGGATCAGGGTATCCTTGAGGCCCTCAGATGCGTCCACTGCGGACCATGTGCCGAGTGCCTTGTTGAAGAGGGCCTCTGCGAGCAGGACATCCCAGTTGTAGACGAAAAGACATGTAGCGGCTGCGGGACCTGTGTCTCCATCTGCCCATTTGAAGCGATGGGAAAGGATGAAAAAGACATAGCCCGGGTGAACGAGGGGCTATGTAAAGGCTGTGGCCTTTGCGCCGCGAGCTGCCCCGAGAGGGCCATCACGATGACCAAGTTCACAAACGAGCTGCTGATGGAGGCCGTCGCGGGATAGAGGTGTATGAAATGGGCGAAAAGACGAGCGAGATTGCGCTGTTCGTTTGCGATTGGTCAGTGAATCCAATTAAGGTCTCAGACGAGGCATTGTCCAGTTTTTCTGCGGATATCAGATTGGTGAAGGTAAAATGTACAGGCAGGATCGACCCAGTCTTCTTTATAGATTCTTTCCTCAAAGGAATGGACGGCGTCCTTGTCGTAGGCTGTAAACGCGGTGACTGTCACTTCATAGAAGGGAACCTCCAGGCCGAGTACAAGATTAAGATGGTTGGGAAGCTTCTTGGTCTAGCGGGCTTCGAGCCCAGGCGATTGAGTGCCGAATGGATGTCGGCTCTGGATAAGGCGAAGTTCGAAGAGTCCCTCAACGAGTTCGTCAACCGCATACGGGCGATGGGCGACAGCCCGCTTTCGACGGGGCAACCAGACCCGCTGCTCCTCGAAAGGATGCTGGCGGCCAAGGCGACCGTTGAGGGATTCAGGGACAGGGTGCTCACCAGCAAGGAGCTTGAGGTGACTGAGAAGGGCAACGTATACGAAGAGATTGTTCCGCAGTCCAAGTTCGACGAGGTCCAGGAAGATGCGCTTAGGGCAGAGTTTTTCAGGAACTGGATATACCTGCTGCTTAAGAAGAGCTCTTCTTCGGTAGGAGAGTTATCAAGTAGAACTGGCCTCCGTAGGGCTCAGGTGCTACGCCACATCGTAGCGATGCGGCAGAGGAACCTTGTCTCATTGAACCACCTCGATGGCATTACGCCTTACTACGGGGCTATGGAGGCTATGTAATGACGGGCAAAATCGGAGCTGTCCTAGTGATTGGCGGCGGGATAGCTGGCATTCAGGCGAGCCTAGACTTGGCGGACTCTGGGTTCAAGGTCTACCTGCTGGAAAAGGAGCCGAGCATCGGAGGCGTCATGACCCAGCTGGACAAGACCTTCCCGACGAACGACTGCGCCATGTGTATCCTGGCGCCGAAGCTTGTAGGCGCCGGCAGGCACCCGAACATCCAGCTCGTAACCTACTCCGAGCTGAAGGGCCTGGAGGGTGAAGAGGGCGACTTCACGGCGACGATACTGAAGAAGGCGCGGCGCGTCGACCCGACCAAGTGCACCGGCTGCGGCGACTGCGCCGCTAAGTGCCCCACCTCGGCGATAGACGAGTATAACGCGAACCTCAACGAGAGGAAGAGTGTGTATATCAGGTTCAGCCAGGCCGTGCCGCTTGTCTACACCATCGACAAGGAGAAATGCCTCGGCTGCGGCATCTGCAGCGAGGTCTGTAAAGCCCAAGCCATCAACTACGAGGAGAAGGACGAGGAGGTCAAGCTAAACGTGGGAAGCGTAGTACTCGCGCCCGGGTTCGAGGCCTTCGACCCACGTGTGATCACCGAGTACGGCTACGGCAGATACGCCAACGTCGTGACGAGCATGGAGTTCGAACGCATCCTCAGCGCAACCGGCCCATACAGGGGGACCGTGCTCAGGCCAAGCGACGGCGACCTCCCAAGGAGGGTCGCGTTCCTTCAATGCGTCGGCTCGAGGGATGAGCGCGTCGGCAACCCGTACTGTAGCGGCGTCTGCTGCATGTACGGCATCAAGGAGGCGGTCATCGCCCAGGAGCATAACCCGGGGCTCGAAGCCACCATATTCTTCATGGACATCCGCGCATTTGGCAAGGAGTTCGACGACTACTATTCAAGGGCACAGCATGAGCACGGCATCAGGTTCATCAGGAGCAGGGTGAGCCACACCCAGGAGGAACCCGAGACCGGCGACTTAAAAGTCACCTACGAGGAGGACGGCGAGGTCAAGGCGGAGAAGTTCAACATGGTCGTCCTCTCGGTCGGCATGGGCCCGCCGAAGGACGCGAGGAAGCTGGCCGAGGCCCTCGGCGTCGAGCTCAACCAATACGGCTTCTGCAAGACCGGCTTCTTCACCCCCTTGGAGACGACCAGGGAGGGAGTCTATGTGTGCGGGGCATTCTCCTCGCCCAAGGACATACCGGACAGCGTGGCTCAGGCCAGCGGGGCCGCCGCGAAGGCAGCGAAGAAGATCGCCAAGGCCAGGGGCACTCAGGTCAAACCGATCGAGTATCCGGCAGAGAAGGACATATCGGCCGAGGAGCCGCGGGTCGGTGTATTCGTCTGCCACTGCGGTGTCAACATCGGTGGCTACGTCGATGTGCCTGACGTGGTCGAGTACGCCAAGACACTGCCCGGCGTCGTTTACGCCGAGAGGAACCTCTACACCTGCAGCCAGGACACGCAGGCGAAGATAAAGAACACGATCCTCGATAGGAAGCTCAACAGGGTCGTGGTGGCGAGCTGCACCCCCAGGACCCACGAGCCGTTGTTCCGTGCCACCCTCCAGGAGGCGGGTCTCAACCCGTACCTCTTCGAGATGGCGAACATCAGAGACCAGTGCAGCTGGGTCCACATGCACGAGCACGAGGCGGCGACCCAGAAGTCAAAGGATCTGGTCAGGATGGCCGTCGCGAAGGCGCGGCTCCTCAAGCCCCTAGCTAAGCCGAAGATACAGGTGACCCCTACCGCCCTCGTAATCGGTGGAGGCCTCTCAGGCATCACCGCGGCGCTGGAGATCGCCGACCAGGGATACGAGGTCCACCTCGTGGAGAAGGAGGGCGAACTCGGCGGAAACCTCAGGAAGATCAAATACGTTCCATCTGGCGAGGACCCCGCGAAGGAACTTGCGAAGCTTATAAAAATGGTCAATAAACATCCGCATATCAGGGTCCACCTCGGAACCCAGGTGGCTGAGGTCAGTGGCTACGTGGGCAACTTCGAGACGACCCTTGTCAGCCAGACAAGCGAGGAGACTATCAAACATGGAGCCGTCATCGTGGCCGTCGGAGGCGTGGAGTACAGGCCTAAGGAGTACCTCTACGGCGTGGATAGCGGGGTGATGACCCAGTTCGAGTTCGAGGAGAAGCTGATCGAAGGATCTAGGCCGAAGACAGTAGTCATGATCCAGTGCGTGGGCAGCAGGAACGAGGAGCATCCGAACTGCTCGAGGGTCTGCTGCACTGGCGCAGTGAACAACGCCCTCAAGGTGAAGGAGCTGAGCCCAGCCTCCGATGTCTACATACTCTACAAGGACATGAGGACCTACGGCTTCAAGGAGGACTACTACAGGAGGGCGGCCGACGGCGGCGTCCTCTTCATCAGGTACGACGACGAGCACAAGCCGGAGGTGACCAACGGGGGCGGCCTCAGGGTAAGGGTCCTCGATCCGGTCCTCAAGGAGTACGTTGTATTGGAGCCCGACGCCCTCGTCCTCAGCGCAGGCGTCATGCCCTCGCCTGACAACAGGAGGCTCGCCGGGATGCTCAAGGTGCCTATAAGCAGGGATGGCTTCTTCCTTGAGGCACACATGAAGCTGAGGCCCCTCGACTTCGCCACCGACGGCGTCTTCCTATGCGGACTCGCGCACGGACCGAAGACGATAGACGAGTGCATAAGCCAGGCGAGCGGGGCGGCGGCGAGGGCGTTGACCCTCCTATCTCAGCCGAGCGTAGAGGTTGAGGGGGCTATAGCGAGCGTCGACGAGGACGCCTGCTCCGGCTGCAGGATGTGCGAGGGCGTCTGCGAGTTCAAGGCCATCGAGATGGAGGAGGAGGATGGACGCGTCCACAGCCACGTCATCCCCGAGGTATGCAAGGGATGCGGCGTATGCGCGGCGACCTGCCCGTCCGGGGCGATAACGGTCGGCCACTTCACAGACAACGAGATAGTGAGCCAGGTCAGGGCCGCCCTTGAGGAGGTGAGGGCTTGACTGGGTTCGAGCCTAGGATAGTCGGCTTCCTCTGCAACTGGTGCAGCTACGCTGGCGCCGACCTCGCGGGTGTCAGTAGGTTCCAGTATCCGCCTAATCTCAGGGTGATCAGGGTGATGTGCAGCGGACGTGTCCACCCGAGTTACATACTGGAGGCATTCAGGGATGGCGCTGACGGCGTCCTCGTCGCCGGCTGCCACACGCCAAACGACTGCCACTACATCTCAGGGAACTTCAAGGCGGAGAGGCGGGTCGCGATGCTGAAGAGGCTCATGGTTCAGCTCAGGATCGAGCCGGAGCGCCTCAGGCTGGAGTGGATCAGCGCAGCTGAGGGTGAGAAGTTCGCGCAGGTCGTGAGGGAATTCGTAGCCGATGTGAAGAGGCTCGGCCCGAACCCGCTGGGGGAGGCGGCTGAGGCCGTGGCGGAGGTGGGCTGATGACAGAAGCGGAAGAGATCAGGATCAACGAGGAGAACAAGGAGTTCAGGGACCAGGTGCTGGGGACCCCCGGTGCGGAGAAGCTGATGCTCTGCTACCAGTGCGGCACCTGCTCCTCAGACTGCCCCATCGCGAAGAGGGTCAGGGAGTTCAGGCCAAGGAACATCGCGCGGCTCGCCATGTACGGCCAGAAGGAGCGGCTGCTTGGTGGGGACCTCCTGTGGCTCTGCGCCGGATGCTACACATGCTACGAGCGCTGCCCGCAGGAGGTCCACGTCTCGGAGATCGTCTCGGCGCTGAGGAAGCTGGCGCTGAGCGAGGGCAGGGTGCACCCGACGATAAAGGCCCTGATGGGCAGTCTATCTGAGATGGGGTACGTGTACGAGATAGGCGAGTTCGAGAACGAGATGAGGGGGGAGGACGGCCTTCCCGAGGCGCCCCAGCCCGACGCCAAGGCGGTCGAGGCGATAATGAGGAGGACCGGCCTCCTCGGCAGGGTGGGAGGGGAGTGAGTTGAGGTACGCCCTCTTCGTTGGGTGCACCACCCTCTCCCGGCTGCCCGGCTACGAGAAGTCGGCGAGGAGGGTAGCCGAGAAACTAGGCGTCGAGCTGGTAGACATGCCCGGCTCGGGGTGCTGCGGCACCACCTACATGGAGACCCTAGACCACAAGACGTTCCTGGCCCTGGCCGCGAGGAACATAGCGATCGCGGAGGAGATGGGCCTGGACATGGTCACGGTCTGCAATGGCTGCACAGAGGTTCTGACCAAGGCGAACAAGGAGTTGAAGGAGGACCCCGAGCTCAGGAGGGAGGTCAACGAGATACTGGCCGACACTGGAAAGCAGTTCAGGGGGACGCAGAACGTGAAGCACTACGTCAGGATGCTTAGGGAGGACGTCGGCTTGGAACGGATCAGGGCCGCCTCGGTGAAGCCCTTCAGGGGGCTGAGGGTCGGCGCCCATTACGGCTGCCACCTCCTCAAGCCCCGCGAGGTCATGAATTTCGACGACCCTGAGGCGCCCCGGAGCCTCGACGAGCTGATAGATGCCACTGGGGCGGTCAGCGTCAATTACCCGAACAAGCTTGAGTGCTGCGCGGGGCCGGTTATGGGCATCAGGGAGAACGTGACCTGGAAAGTGGGGCTGGACAAGGTTCAGACGGTGAAGAAATACGCGGACATACTCGTCACCAACTGCCCGTTCTGCTACCTTACCTACGAGCGCTGCCAGTTCATGACGGAGAACTCCCCCAAGGTGCCCGTGGTCCACATACCCCAGCTTCTCGGCCTCGCGATGGGCATAGAACCCGATGACCTGGGGATAGGCTCGAACAAGGTGGACGCGTCGATAATGATGGAGAAACAGGGGGCCTGATTATGGGGAAGCTGAAGTTCGGTTTCTACTGGGCCGCTAGCTGCGGTGGATGCGAGATAGCCGTCCTCGACATCGACGAGAAGATACTGGATGTGCTGCAGGTGGCTGACGTGGTCTTCTGGCCGGTCGCCATGGACGTAAAGTACAGGGACGTCGAGGCGATGCCGGACGGCTTCATTGACGTCTGCTTCTTCAACGGCGCCATCCGCAACTCCGAGCAGGAGCATCTGGCGAAGCTGCTGAGGAGGAAGGCGAAGACCCTCGTCGCCTTCGGCGCATGCGCCCAGCTGGGCGGCGTCCCCGGCCTCGCAAACGAGGCGGACAGGCTCCAGGTCTTCGACAGGGCATATCGTAGTTCGCCTTCGACTGTGAACGAGGGCGGGACCGTGCCCCAGACCGAGCTGAAGGTCAGAGAGGGGGAACTCGAGCTGCCAACCTTCTACGACTCCGTTAAGCCCCTTGACAGGGTGGTCGACATCGACTACTACCTGCCTGGCTGCCCGCCTCCCTCGAAACTCATATTCGAAGCTGTATCCGCGATCGCGAAGGGCGATCTTCCTCCCAAGGGATCGATCCTTGCGCCTGAGCGCTCGGTCTGCGACGAGTGCGAGAGGGTGAAGGAGGAGAAGAAGATCACGGGGATCAGGAGGGTCGTCGACTTCCAGCCAGAGCCTGAGAAGTGCCTGCTCGAGCAGGGGGTCGTCTGCATGGGGCCCGCGACGAGGGGAGGCTGCGAGGCCAGGTGCGTCAAAGCCAACATGCCCTGCACGGGCTGCGGCGGCCCCTGCCCTGGCGTCGCGGAGCAGGGCTCTGCAATGATCTCAGCGCTTTCGACCGTTCTTGGGATCGAGTCCGAGAAGGGGGAGGGCTACGATCCTGCCGCCTTCGTCGACCAGTTGAAGGACCCCCTCGGCACCTTCTACAAGTACTCGCTTCCCGCTTCCATCATAGGCAGGAGGGCTAAAAAGTGAAGACGATAACCATCGACCCGATAACCAGGCTTGAGGGCCACGGCAAGATAGTGATATTCCTGAACGAGCAGGGTGACGTCGAGAACGCCTACCTCCAGGTCCCCGAGCTCAGGGGCTTCGAGCGCTTCTGCGAGGGGAGGCGGGCCGAGGACATGCCTATAATAACGCCCCGCATCTGTGGCGTCTGCCCCGTCGCCCACCACTTCGCCGCCACAAAGGCTCTGGACGCCGCATACGGGGTCGAGCCGACCGAGACGGCGAAGAAGCTGAGGGAGCTAATGTACGTCGGCTACTACATCTA
>Ga0172365_10002637_pt1 | contig 13281 bp, 10 predicted proteins | sample LakKivSesite48cm_FD_114535 | JGI IMG/M metagenome (GOLD analysis project Ga0172365, IMG submission 114535) | Sediment microbial communities from Lake Kivu, Rwanda - Sediment site 48cm | ecosystem: Environmental > Aquatic > Freshwater > Lake > Sediment | place: Rwanda: Western Province, Lake...
AGCGTTAGTGGCGTCGGTCCGTAGCACACGTAGCCGCAGACTGAAGCATTGTCTTCGGCAATAAGTATCCTGTAACCGGAGCGAATAGGATCATCGAGATAACAATCTATGACCTCCTCAGCTACAATCAGTTCGTACGGGGCGAATTCGGGAGTGTCACGTAGGATGCTCATGATTGATGCTTTGTCATGCTTTGTCATTTCCCGGATTTTCGTTGCCACATTATCCCTCTAGTGCAACATCGATAATGCGCTTAATAAACTCGCTATAGGAGAGACCATACACATCCGCTTGATGAGCGGCCCCGACTGCCGGCGAAATATCTGGGTTGGGGTTTACATCGATGACTTTGAGGTTCCCCTGCGAATCCTGCCTGAAATCAACACGTGCATAGCCCGACCCGATGCATAGTCGGAAAACGGATAGCACAATATCAACTGCTTTTTGCCTTACTTCTTCCTCTATCTGAGCCGGGCACTGGTGCGTGGAACAGTTGTAATATTCATTTGAAGGATCCCACTTAGCTGCATAGGTCAGTATACGCGGCTTACCCGCGGGCAACGTGTATATTATCTCAGATACGGGGAACACCTCCACACTGCTTTTCCCCATAGCAAGAGCGTTTATTTCCCTGCCATCTTCATACTCTTCTACTAAAGCCTCGCCGCCGAAGAGGCGGATTACTTTAGCAACCTGACTTTCCAATTGCTTTGGATTATGAACAACGCTATCCTCCGAGATTCCATGGCTTGCATGCTCGGCACGGGTTTTAACAATACAGGGGAATCGCAAATCGAAGGAAGCGGCCACTTTGCCTTTGACCAGACAGTATCGCGGTGTTTTTATACCATTTGCTACTAGGATATCCTTGACCCGCAGCTTGTCCAGACACACTTGGATTGCAGTTACCGGACAACCTGTGAGAGGCAGTTTAAGCTCTGCAAACATTCCAGCGACGGTGCCCTCCGTTCCAGGTTGGCCATCGAACCCTTCAAACAGATTGAATATGATATCCGCTTTAATCTTGCTGATGACTTCCTGGGCATGTTTCAGTGGAGGTGTAAGAGGCACGCGGAAAAAGTCATAGCCAAGTTCTATCAGGGCTTTCTCAACTGCATCGACCTCTTCGAGCACTCCGGCTATAGCAGCCCACTCGCCGATATCAGCATAGCGGCTACGCTCTGGTTGATTGTAGGCTAGCGCTATTTTCGCACACATTCAGGGTACCTCGATAAGGCGGCATTCAGCGTTGCTGCGATAAGTTCCTGATATTTATATCCCATCTTTCCTGACATTATCGGTAAATCCCCGCTGTGCGGATTGAGCCCTGGCAGCGGATTTATTTCCAGAAAGAAAGGAATACCTTCAGCATTTACCCTGAAATCTATCCTAGAGATGTCGCGACAACCCAGCACTTTGAATATTTCCAAAGCTGCTTTAGATATAGACTGCATAGCAACAGGGTTTAGTTTGGCGGGACATTCATAGTCCACCAGACGCTCCCAGTCGCGCTTCACCTCTAGCGAGTATATAAAATACTCCGCCTTTTGTCGAGGTACCACCCGCATTATCCCTACTATTTGAGGCGGGCGGTTTCCAACTATGCCTACGGTAATCTCATCGCCGTCGATAAATTCTTCCACCAGCACCGGCTGGTGATAACTTTCTAGCAAGCTTAGAACAGGTTCCTTGATAAGCTTCCGTTCCGTCACCCGGCAGCCGCCAAGGATGCCTTTGCTTGAGCCCTCGTATGCCGGTTTGATAAATGCGGGGAAACGGAAACCGCGCCAGTTAACAGCATCCAGTTCGTCTTTATCGGCGATGAGTCTCCATTGCGGGGTGCTGATACCGGCGTGCGATACTATCATCTTGGTGAGAGGCTTATCCAGACAGACCGCCAGGCATTGCGGGTCGGAACCCTCATATGGAACCGATAGCATCTCCAGAATCGATGGGATCTGGGCCTCCCGGCTCCTGTAGTTACCCCGCCCCTCGGCGATGTTGAAGACAAGGTCCACCGGCTCTCTCAGCAGGTTTTCAATAAACTCCTTGCCGCCGCCGAGGCGGATAGCACGATGCCCCAGCGCACCTATGGTGTTGGCTAGGGCATCAACTGTTTCCTGTGAGTCGTACTCTTCGAGGCAGTCGTCGGTAGAAATATTGCCGATCTCGCGACGCACTGCCTCTTTGAGGTCGTATGCAAGCCCTATTCTCAAATCAGACACCTACCGGCAGGACCATTTGCAGTGCCTTCTCGGCGTGCTGATGAGAAGAGCCGTTTTTCCGTTTCCCGTTCTTGTGGCCATTACCGTTGCTCGCCTTGCCTTTGGGGTTTCGGTACTGGAAGATATGGCCTTGATAGTTTCTGAGCAGAAGCCCCTCATCTGCAAAGGACTTAACATAGTTAGGCTGAAGCGGTACCTTACCGCCGCCGTCAGGCAGGTCGATTACGAACGTAGGTACAGCCAAACCGGAGGTATGTCCGCGCATGCCCTCTAGTATTTTCAGTCCTGTCTCGACAGGCGTGCGCAGGTGCTCCGTACCCTGAACCTCGTCACACTGGTACAGGTAGTATGGGCGTACCTTTATTTTCAAAAGCCCCTGACATAGCTTCAATTGTGTCTCGACAGAGTCGTTTATGCCTTTGAGTAGCACCGACTGGTTGTTCACCGGCACGCCGGCGCGCAGCAGACGGTCGCAGGCCTTGGCGGCCTCCGGCGTTATCTCGCGCGGGTGGTTGAAGTGAGTGTTGAGCCAGATCGGGCCGTACTTGGACAACATCTCACACAGCTCATCGTCAATACGCTGCGGCAGCACCACAGGGAACCGTGAGCCGATACGGATTATCTCGACGTGGTCGATCTGTCTGAGCTTGGCGATAACTGACTCCAGACGCTTTGTCGAAAGCGTCAGAGGGTCACCGCCGGAGATAACAACATCCCTTACAACTTTGTTGCCGCGGATGTACCCGATCATCGCATCGATCTCTTCGTTGGTGCGGACCCATCCGCCGTGGCGCCATTCCCTTTTTCTGGTACAGTGACGACACAGCATAGGACATATATCGGTGAGCACCATAAGCACGCGGTCTGGATACCTATGTACAAGGCCGGGCACGACGGACTCCCTCTCCTCCGCCAGCGGGTCCTCATAACCGATATCGTTCATCGATATCTCCTGAAACGACGGCACAGCCTGTTTCAGGATCGGGTCCTCGCTGTTGAAGGGGTCGATCAGCGAAAAGTAATAGGGAGTAACGGATACAGGGTACTTCTGCGTGACTTGTTTGAGCTTCCTTTGCTCGTCAGCCGTCATGGGAATCAGGTTGGCGAGCTGCTCAACGGTGGTGAGCCGGTTGCGGAAATGCCATGTCCAGTTGTTCCAGTCAGCCTCGGACACGTTTGTGAAAAACCGCCGTCTGTTGCCAGACGGGATTTTACTTGGAGGTTCCTCCTCTTCTTTTAAAGCGAAGGGTTGGTGTGGAGGTTCCTCCTCTTGCATGCTTGAGACTTCTGTTTCTGCTCCTGTTGTCTTCATTTTCCTTCCTTATTTTCAGTTTTTAGACTCTGTCTTACAAACACAAACGGAGTGGCGCAACACTCCGTATTCACCTTAGTTTTTCATCGATTCTTTGTAATTTATAAACTTTTTTCTGCCACAAATGTAGGGCATTTTTTCTCAATTGTCAATAGTTTTTCAGGGTATTTTGCCCCCAATTTTCAACGGATTTTTAACAACGTATTAAGTACTATTGTCAGTCTTCCGCCGTCTGCATCGAACATGCTTGCAGCAGCCAAACATCGGCCGCATAATAAGTAGCAGCATTCAGGCAGGTGGAGGTGTAAGTTTGAACGGGCTCTATATCCATATACCGTTCTGTCTCAGGAAGTGCACCTATTGCGATTTCTATTCCGTGCCGGTACGTCCGGGGCTTATCGAATCCTATATAGATGCGACGCTTAACGAATGTGGTAGGTATATCGGCATGTCGTTCCGTACGCTGTACTTCGGCGGTGGAACACCGAGCATTATCGGCGCCGATAATCTAGCGAAACTTGTTACCGGACTTCGCACTAAATTCGATCTGTCACAGCTTGAAGAAAGCACAATCGAAGCAAACCCTGAATCAGCTATCGAGGAAACACTTGAGGCCGCATTGATCGCCGGCTTTAACCGCATATCCATTGGAGTACAGTCGCTCTCCGATAAAGAGCTCAAGAGTGTCGATAGAATTCACACCGCGAGGCAGGCTGTCGCCGCGATCGAATCAGCAAAAAGAACTGGCTTTCGGAACATCTCCGCAGACCTCATCGCCGGACTCCCCGGACAAACATGGACTTCGCTACAGGGTTCGATCGACGGTCTAATATCGCTCGGAATCAACCACCTGTCCCTGTATTGTCTTTCACTTGAGCATAACACACCGCTGACGCAGAATCCGCCGCGTGATCTGCCGACAGATGATGCACAGGCTGAGCTTTTTGAGAGTGCACGTTCGTATCTTTTTGACAGAGGTTTTATCCACTACGAGATATCGAACTTCGCGATCGGCGGTCATCAGTGCCTGCATAACCTGAACTACTGGCGCGGTGGAGAATACCTAGGGCTGGGGCCAGCGGCGGCCTCGCACCTGGGTGGCAAACGTTTCAAGAACCGGGCCGACCTTAAAACTTATCTTGAGAATCCGACAAGGCTCGTCGAGGAAGTAGAGGAACTGAATCCGGAGGAGAAGGCAGCGGAGGAGGCCATGCTGCGTCTGCGGCTGCTGGAGGAGGGGATAAACGTCGCGGAATTCACCAAGCGTCACGGACAAAAAAACATCGGCCTTTTGCTAGCCCGGTTGAGCATACTGGCGCGCGAAAATTTGTTGCTGTTCGACGGCGCTAAGTACCGGTTGAAACCTTCGTCAGTCCTGACTTCCAATCCGATACTATCGAGGGTGCTCCAAGATTAGAATATGCCTATAGCTCGCTTCGGTTCTTGTTGTCTGACAGAGAAGATTGCCGTTCCTTAGCTTTCTTTCTCCTGGCCGACTTTGGCTCCTCGCCGAAGCTCTTCACGCTTGTATCCATCTTGCGTGTCCAGCCCATCTTTCTAACCCACAGCCACACAAGCCATGTGGATAAACCAGTAGAGACAACCAGAAGCGTTACATACCACCACAGATCATCGGGCTGCATATTGAAGGCGGAGTTGCTGAATATCGTGGCCAGGGTGTTGGGTACGAGCAAGGCTGTGCCAATTACCGTGAGGTATGTCATCACACGAGCCATCCTATTGTTCAGCGCCTGGAGCTGGTTGTTGAAGATGCTCTGCAGTACCTCAAGACCTGAGGCCAGAACCTCCGACATGTGTTCGGCAAGGGCGATCTGGTGATTCACGTCTTCGGACTGCAGATTCATCCTAGTTAAAAGCTTGACATTATCGGTTATGAGCTCGGCATCACCATAGCGCAGGGCGTGGAAGACATCGACCGTTTCCCAAAGGGCATTCAGGTAAGTTATAAGGGCATGTTTCATCTGATAAATCTTTGGGCCCAGGTTCTCGCGGGGCGTGGCGGGGTCCATCAAGTACTTATTAAGATCGTCTCCTCGTTCCTCTATCTGACGCAGGTGCTCGAAGTTCCTCTCATTGGTCTCGTCGGTGATGCGTAACAGGAGCATTGTAAGCCTATCCTCTGGTATCGCAGCGACTGGTATTTTTTTAAGGAAGGCGTCAGCATATCTGCGCAGGCGCATGAATCTGCGGTCGATGTTTACGGGATGTATGGTTAAAATGAAGTTCTTACTGAGGAGTAAGACAAGAGGGTGTATATCTACGTCGAATGCCCTGACCTGGACAGACGCCAGTTTGAGTCCCAACTCGGTTCCGAGGTCCTGGTAATTCTCATGTGGCTCGGTGACAAGAGGCGTTATCAGCTCTTTGCTGAAACCGAGTTGGATTGCAGCATCGATGGCAGTCGCTTCGAAATTATCCGTCCAGCAGTCAACCCATGCGATAACTGCCTCTTTCAAAACGTCCTTGAATACTACAGGGGAGTCCGCATCTTTCTTATAGGTTGTTCCCGAGGCTAGTAGAGCAGCGCAGAACCAGTGTCGTGTATATATATCGGGCTCTGCTGTCTGCCCTTTATTATTGATGGTTCCGTTGTTCTTTATCTCTTCCATGTTCGAGCTTCGTTTTTAAATAAGTTCTTTTTAGGAAATTCAGCTATTCTACACCTTTAGTTCGGTTTTGTTAATACCCCCTATAGGCATGGAAGCAAAATTGGTAGGTGATTTTCACTTTGGGTGTCGACGGCGTCTCTGGTTTGAAGTGGTGCTACCCCGTCAACAGTTGCTCGTAAAGCGACGACGTCCCTGTTCGCAGTATCTCCAGGACGATGTCCGCCGTCTTATCGCCGACCCCTTTGATCTTAAGCAGGTCGCTTTTCATGTTCGTTAGCGGCTCCTGCACCTGCGAGAGCGAGTACGCCGCGTAGCCCAGAGACGACTTTGCCCCCTGCATCTTCAGCAGGTAATCGATGTGTTCCAGCATGACGATGACCAGATCATTCTCGTCCAGGATATCTCGGTAGAGCGCGGGCGGGATGCGCACAGGCATTTTATATTTCCGGGCGATGGCGCTAAAGGTGACGTGGATCGCATCGGCATACTCTTTTGACGGTTCGCCCCATTTGCTGTATGTGTAAATCCCCTGATATTTCGCAGCGAGGTCGGGATAGCGTTCCTTCGTCGCATCTATAAAGTAATCCTTCTGCCGTCCCTCCTTGAGCGTCATCCCGCCGAAGATGACAAAGCTGATGCCGGCGTCGCATGCCGCACTGACCGATTGCTCGATCAGTTCTTTGGTGTCGGTGACGAAGGGAATAACGGGCAGCAGGAACATGCCGCAAGCGATGCCCGCGTCTTTGAATCGTTTTATCGTTTCCAAACGCCTGCTCGGCGGGGGCACGCCGGGCTCGACAAGGGCACTGATGCTGTCGTCAACCGAAGAGAAGCTGAAGCTGACGATAGCTCTGCTACGCTCGTTTATCTTCTTCAGTATATCAATGTCCCTCTCGATGAGCGTCGATTTGGTCAGCATATGGACGGGGAAGCCGTAGTCGTGCACTGCCTCCAGCGCCCGCCGCGTCAGTTCATATTTCTTCTCTATCGGCTGGTAGCTGTCGCTGACGCCGCCGCCTACCATGATGAAGCTGCGCTTGAATGGCGTTCGTTTCCGCTTCGGGTCGAGCTCGCGCTTCAGAATATCGATAGCGTTAATCTTCACCTCGACGTCTTTGCCGAATGTGCCCTCGACGTAATAGCCCTCGGAGCGCCCGTCGCAGTAGACGCAGTTGTGGGTGCAGCCGCGGTAGAGGTTCATGCCGTAGCGCGAGATGAACCACGAGTCTATCTTCTTGTGCTTGCGCAATATCGATTTGGCTTCAGTTTCGCTTATTGTCACTTCGATTGTACGTCCTGTCTTTGTATTTATACTCGTCCGTTTTCAGCAGGTCGAGCACCTTCATCTTGTCGCTTTTTACCAGATTGCGGCAGGCGCGGTACGCTATCCAGTACGAGTTCCTGTCGCCGCTTGCGACCAGCTCGGCGACGAGGACATAAACCAGGTCGGGCAGCCGGCGGGCCAGGTCGCTGAGGTTGTTGCCGACGGATGTGCGCGGGTACTCCGCGCTCTCCTTGAACATCGTTCGCAGGATGGACAGCGGATACTCAGGCTGTTTATAGAACCACTGATTCTCCTGCACCGGTCGCAGCGCCTCGGCGACGAAGCGGCGCAGGTTGGCATCGCGCGATTTGGCAAGCTTCAGCAGATAGGTTTGCATCTCGTCGGGGCATCTCTTGATGAGCTTGCGGAAGAACATCTGTGTATGCTCGCGCAGCTCCCAGTCCTCGGATGCGGCGGCCGATTCAAAATAGGGCAGCACAACCTTGCAGTCGCTCAGTCCATAGTATGACAGCATGCCTATGGCGACCCCCTTTACACTCGGATCGCTGCTCCCGTCGAATATTTTACCGGCGATCCGGAGGACTGGCGCGTCTGTATCGGCGAGACGAGTATACAGCTGTTCGCTCAGTATCTTTATGGTGTAGACCCTGCCGTATGAGATGCGTTTGTTGTCCGGGATGATGTCATATAGCTGGCCGAGGACGCTCGATATGTTGGAGATCGCTGAACCATAGCCGTTCTGCAACAAACGATCTACGATGTCGCTTTGAATCCGACTTAGCAGTTTTTCATTCAGCAGTTCCATCGGCAGCCTTGTTTCTGCGATTGCGGAGGATGGAGGCGATCACGGCTACGACCAGCACAACGACAACTACTACCAGCGCGATGCCCGTCGGTATTTCAAGATTCTGCTGTCCCAGTATCATCTTGATGCCCACGAACGCCAGGACGATGACGAGGCCATATTTTAGATAGTGAAAAAGCGGCATAACGCCTGCCAGCGCGAAATAGAGGGAGCGCAATCCTAGGATAGCGAAGATATTTGCGGTGTAAACGATGAATTTGTCCGTGGTTATGGAAAAGGCTGCCGGTATCGAGTCCATGGCAAAGACCAGGTCCGTCGTTTCGATGACGATGACGACGATAAACAGTGGCGTTGCCACATATTTGCCGAAACGCTTGATGAAGAACCTGTCACCCTCATAGTTCTCCGTTGTGCCGAAGAATTTGCGGAAGACCCTGATCACAGGGTTTCTCTCCGGTTTTATCTCCTTTTCCTTCTGGAAAGCCATTCTGAAAGCGGCGTATATCAGGAGTGCTCCGAATATGTAGAATACCCACTCGAAATGGTTAAGTAGCGTCGCACCGGCTTCTATGAAGGCCAAACGCAGCACTATTGCGCCGACGATGCCCCAGAAAAGGACCTTATGCTGGTAGGCGGCGGGCACGGCAAAGAAGGAGAACACTAGGAGGAAAACGAAGAGATTATCGACACTCAGCGATTCCTCGATGAGATAGCAGGTGAGGAAGTTCAGCGACATCCCGGTATCGCGCTTCCAAAGCCATATCCCCAGGTTGAAGATGAGGGCCAGGGCGACCCAGAAGGCGGTCCACAACAGAGAGTGCTTTATGGTGATTACACTTGATTTGCGATGGAAGACCTTCAAGTCCAGTATGAGCAATACCAGTATGATGGCGCCGAAGACCAGCCAAGCCCATACCGGCATTTGGGTCGAGGATACAACTTCGCTTTGCATTTTGTTACTATCTCAATAATCCCGACAATTATGGATTATTCTGAGCGGATTGACAAGGTGAGATAAAGCTTCAGCCACTGTTTATCTAGTCACATTTATTATATGTATTGGACTCACATCTCAGTGTTAAGCGCATTTAACGGGGCACTATCATTAAGAATAAGAACTTCGAACATTACGACTCTAAAATTATATAGGAGTAGACTATATCTACTCCTATATAGGAATTTTAATAAACTTTCAGAGGGGAACAGTAGCCTGTAGCCCTGTTCCCCTCCAACTTTTAACGTTAGCCCAGACCCATCGAAGTGAAGAATTTGGATATTATATCCTTCAGCTCATCCAATGTTCTATATCTATCGTCAAACAGGTCCATGCCAATGTATAGGAACGGCACTCCGAGCTCGCGGCATTTCTCCCGCATCAGACCTGCACTGCCCGAGCCATCCTTATGCCCCATATAGCCCGGATAGATTACGCAATCTATCTTCCAATTTTTCACTATATTCTCTATATCTTCCAGGAAGTAGTCCGCAACGCCACGCGCCTGTCGGATCATCGGCACTTCGTGTAGTGCCCTCCTGGCTATGCCCTTAAATATTGCGTCCTCGGTTGAGGTATCGATCTGGGTATACGGCGAATAACCGAACATCTCCATGGCGACCACCGCGCCCCACTCCTGCTCCAGCCATGGGAAGAGCCCCATGGTCAACCCCAAGGACAAAACATCGAACCAGAACAGTCTGATCTTCTCTTTAGGCACAGGGCCCTTCTTCTGTTTTACCAGAGCCTCGGCATCTTCAACGACGTCCTTGAGCCAGTTAGTGCCTATGGGCATGCCGCAATGGACGGTCAATGCTTCTCCGAAAACCTCCAGCCCGAAGGCCCCGCCATGAGGACAGGGCACCGCCCGCCTGAGTTCGTTGTATTCCTGCCAAAGTTTGATTTGTTTGTTCGACTCCTTGATAGTCTCACGAAGGCGGTTCATATTCAGCGAAATCCCGGTGTGCTTCTGCAGGAATTCCACCATCCTCTTCATCTCATCAGCATAGTAATCAATGCTTCGTTTGTCCGCCCAGTATGGCGGGTCGGCGCCGAATACTGGAATCTTGCTCCACTTTTCGTTCTTCGCCATCGTCTGGTGCACCACGTTGATACCATCGCAGGGGTGAATCATGGCAACGACAGCGCTGGGCGGCGGTACCAGGTCTTCCTCTACAATGTATGCCGCCAGCCTGATAATGGTGCACAGGTCCATGCCCCTGAACATCTTGCCGCTGGCATCTATCTCGTCGTGATAGGCAGGCATAAGCGCACCGGTAAAAGCGGGGGTCAGGAAGGTGTTCCATGGCAGGTCCATGGCGGTATATATCTCCGGGGCACAGCAGAAGTAGCTGGTGATGTGGGGTTCGCCTGAAATATAACGCCTCAGTATTTCATTATGGTGGTCAACGAAGGCCTTGGTGGGAACATAGTGAAGGTTTTTCTCTGAAGCGGTCTTGGTAAATGCCTCCACCATCATGCCGAGCATATCGCGCTCTTGTATCAACTTTTGGCAACACTTGTCGCTCAACGATCTGCCGGTCATTTTTTACCTCCTAAACTCTCCAGGAATGCCTGGGCCCTCGTTCTCACCTGGCCGACGGTGCCGGCCATGAGGTATTCCCGGTCCATATGGAGTACTGGAACATTCAGCTTCCCCAGGTCCTGTTCCAGCATGAAGAGCTCGCCGGCCCACAGGTCGCAGAATACCATCCTAAGGGCCACGATCCCATCCACCTTGTACTCCTTGATGAGATTCTGAACGTATTTAGACCTAGTTGGGAAGCCCAAGAACATCCGCGGGCAGTGGGGCTTTTCCTGGATCGTATACTTGGCCAGGGCATCCAGCGGATCCTTGGTCTTCTCATTAACATCGACCCAGAAACTCCTGGTGCCGAAGCACTGAGAGTCGGTGACCACTAGCCCTCCCACCTCCTCTATGGTTTTTATATATAGAGGGTCGTCAAGGATGCTGCTGATCAGCATCAACCTGTACTTATAATCCTTGATGCCTGGCGCATCCTTAAGCTCCTCCAGGAGCTCCTTCAGCATCTTGTTGAACTCCGCCCGCGGCATGGCGGTGCTGGCGATAACGACGGCCAGCGTATCAGCGCCGGTGATAGGCGGGTTGGCTTTCTTGCGTAGAGCATATAGCTCCCTCAGCAGTCGCCGCGTTTCGTTGTGTATCTTGATCGCATTGTGCAACTTCTCATCTGTAATGGTGGTGCCCGTCTGCTTCTCCAGCGCCTTCTTGAAAATTTCCAGCTCTTCACGCCACCATGCTACTTGCTTGTCTCCGTTGAGTTTAGGAAGACTCATCATGTGCGCCATTGGCGTATTAACCTTGCGCTTCCAGTTATCATAGATGCGGCGGATGTGGTCGCAATTGTTTAGCCAGACAGCACCTTCCAGAAAATCATACTCCCCGATGAGGCCCATATTGAAGGCGTGACGGCAGAAACTGCAGTTGATGCTGCTCAGATAAGCATCAGCCATCTCGGTCCCCTTGCTTCCGGTAGCTCTAACTCGGAATGGTGTCATACCAGCAGCGGTGATGATCTCATCCGGCGCGTAGCAGCAGAAGTAACCCACCACCTTGCCCCCCTCATCCATCCATTTCTTCAGTTGAGGATTAACGATGGTTTGTGCGGCTTCATTAAACGCATCCAAAACTTTGGACTTCACCATTGTTTTCAATTCTTCCCCCTTTCGAGGCGATCCTTTACTTGGCCGCCCATCTAGTTCTTCTTATTTTACCTTTCATTTCTTCGTCTTCTTCTCCTCCCCCCTTGGAAGCGATCCTTTTTATGGCCGCTCCGGTTTGTTTTTACGTTTAATCAATATCAAAGACCAACGATGCATATGCTGACTACCGGTGCATACGGCTCGTTGCCCATGTTGTGGGCCAGTCCCAGTTTGGGATTCTTTATCTGACGCTGGGGCTTGTCCGCCTTGCCCTGCAGCTGCTTGTACAGCTCATAAACCATCCTTATCCCGGAAGCGCCGACCGGGTGCCCGAAACACTTGAGGCCGCCGTCCGGCTGCACCGGCAGGCTTCCCGTCATCTCGAAGAAGCCGGCGTCTATATCTTCCTTGACCTTGCCCCGTTTGCTGAACTGCAGGTCTTCCATGGTCACGGCCTCGGTTATGGAGAAGCAGTCGTGGACCTCGGCCATGCTTATCTCCTTGCGCGGGTCCTTGATACCGGCCTCCTTATAGGCAGCAACACCTCCTAGATAGGCCTCCTCGACATGCGCGTAGTCATAGTCAGAGGTCATCCGTCCCGATGCAGGGCTGGCGCATATCTGCAATGCCTTAATATATACCGGATCAGGGCGGAATTTCTTGGCCATATCAGCACGCACCATAATACATGCTGCAGCACCGTCGCTGACGCCACAGCAGTCATACAGCCCCAGCGGCCAGGCGATTATCGGAGCCTGCAGCACCTGGTCGATGGTCAGCTCCCGTCTGAAATGAGCCTTTGGATTGAATATGGCGTTCTTATGGCTCTTGACCGATATCTTGGCCAGCATGATTTTGCCTACTTCAGGACTCAGGCCATATTTATTGAAGTAATTGGTAGCCATCATGGCAAACATACCGGGCGGGGTCGACTGATAGTGAGTATTTGAGCGGTTCTCCATGCCGGGGAGCCCGCTGCCGCCCTCGTCCTTGAGCTTCTCGAAGCCAACGGCGAGGACGATGTCGTTTATTCCGGCGGCGACGGAATAGGCGGCACCCCTCATTGATTCGTGTCCCGAGCCGCAGGCGTTCTCGACGCGGGTCACCGGTATGTACTGAAGCTTGAGGGGCTCGCTGATGGCGCGGCCGCCGTTGCCGCTGAACAGCGTCCCGACCCATGCCGCCTGGATATCTTTCGATGTGATGCCGGCGTCCTTGTAGGCCTCGGTGACAGCGTCCACGATGAGGTCACCCGGTCCCGTATCCCAGCGCTCGCCGAACCTGGTGCAGCCCATGCCGACTATGGCAACTCTATCTTTAATGCTTCCTGTCATCTCATATCTCC
>Ga0172365_10002638_pt1 | contig 13279 bp, 13 predicted proteins | sample LakKivSesite48cm_FD_114535 | JGI IMG/M metagenome (GOLD analysis project Ga0172365, IMG submission 114535) | Sediment microbial communities from Lake Kivu, Rwanda - Sediment site 48cm | ecosystem: Environmental > Aquatic > Freshwater > Lake > Sediment | place: Rwanda: Western Province, Lake...
CCTTGAGGCTGAAGTAGACATGGCCGGCCGTGGAGTGCGAGCTGTTGGACACCTCCCCCTCGACCCACAGGTCCTGGAGGGTGAAGTCCACCTCCAGCAGCCCCTTGATGTAGGCGGTGATCTGGGAGACGGTGTAGGTGGTTGGAAGAGGGAGTGTTGTTGCCAGTTCATGGGATGAGTTCCAAGTTGCAGGTTCCACGTTTAAAAGTCGGACGATGGAGATGATTGTATCACGGGATGGGCGAGAGCACAATTGACGTTGACAAGGGAGAGGGGGCGGTATATACTTTGGTGCAGCAGATCTTCGCGCCCAGTGATAACTTCCCCGCCAAATACCTGGCCAACGCGTGCTGCTGGGCAAGCCGTTGGCCTTGGGCGCGGTCTTCCAGACAGGGCAAGGGGTGGATGGGGAGGAAAATGGCTTATGGCGATCAAACAACTGACTTTACCAGTGGAAGGGATGACCTGCGCCTCTTGCGTTGCTCACGTGGAACGAGGGCTGCGAGGGGTGCAGGGCGTAGCGGAGGTCAATGTCAACCTGACCACAGAGAAGGCGACCGTCGCCTTGGGCGATGAAAAGGTGACATTGGTGGAGCTGGTGCAGGCGGTGCGCAGCACTGGCTACGATGTGGCCACGGAGAGGGTCACCCTGCCCATCGGGGGCATGACCTGCGCCTCTTGTGTGAGCCATGTGGAGCGAGCGCTCTCGGGTCTGGAGGGAGTGCTCTCGGCCAACGTGAACCTGGCCACCGAAAAAGCCACCGTAGAGTACGTGCCCACCCTGGTGGATGTGGCCGATCTCAAACGCGCCGTGGCAAAAGCGGGGTACGAGGTGCTGGAGGTCCCGACGGAAGCACTGGCCGAGGAGGAACGGGAAGACGAGGTGGAGCGCAAGATGCGCCAGGCCCGCTTTCGCATGCGCATGGCCTGGGCCTTCACTGCGCCCATCATTCTGTGGATGTTCGCCGAGATGTTCTTCGGCATCGTGTGGCCCGACGCCACGGTCTTCAACGGAGGGATGATCCTCCTGGCGGTGCCGGTCCTCTTCTGGGTGGGACGGCGTGCCTACCGCAGCGGCCTGACGGCGGTGCTGCACGGCTACGCCAATATGGACACCCTCATCAGCCTGGGCACAGGGGTCTCGCTGCTCACCGGCCCGGCCTCTTTCCTCTTCCCCGTGGCCAACTACGCCGGCGTCTCGGCGATGATCATGGCCTTCCATTTGACAGGGCGGTACGTAGAGGAGACAGCCAAGGGACGGGCCTCCCAGGCCATCCGCAAGCTGCTCGAACTGGGGGCCAAGACGGCCCGCGTGCTGGTGGACGGCCGCGAGGTCGAGGTCCCTGTCGAGAAAGTGGCCATGGGGGATATCATGGTGGTCCGCCCTGGCGAAAAAATCCCCACCGATGGGATCGTCCTTGAAGGCGAGAGCGCCGTAGATGAATCTATGGCCACCGGCGAATCCATGCCGGTCAACAAGCGGGTGGGCGACGAAGTCATCGGGGCTACGGTCAACCAGGAGGGACTGTTGAAGGTCCAGGCCACCCGGGTGGGCAAGGACACCTTCCTGGCGCAGGTGGTCAAGCTGGTGGAGGAGTGCCAGGGCTCCAAGGTGCCTATCCAGGAGTTTGCCGATCGGGTGACGGGTGTCTTCGTGCCGGTGGTCATCAGTATCGCCCTGCTCACTCTGCTGGCCTGGGTCTTCTTGCCCCACGTCATGCGCCCACTGGTGCAGGCCGGCACGTTCCTGCCCTGGGTGGATGTCAACCTGGGGAGGGTGACCCTGGCCATTGTCTCCACCGTCGCGGTGCTGGTCATCGCCTGCCCCTGCGCCCTGGGGTTGGCCACGCCGACAGCATTGATGGTGGGCAGTGGCATGGGGGCCGAGAATGGCATCCTCATCCGCTCCGGCGAGGGCATCCAGACCCTGAAGGATGTGCAGACCATTGTCTTCGACAAGACGGGAACCATCACCAAGGGCAAGCCCGAGGTGACGGACATCATCGTCCGCAGTCCGCAGTCCGCTCAGGACAGGCGGTCGTCGGCGGACGAGTTGTTGTGGCTGGCGGCGAGCGCTGAACGAGGCTCCGAGCACCCCCTAGGGCGGGCCATCGTCGAGCGGGCAGAACGAGAGGGGCTGGCCTTGGCTGAGCCGCAGGAGTTCCAAGCCGTGCGAGGCAAGGGGGTCAGGGCCTCGGTGAATGGCGACCGGGTGCTGGTGGGCTCGCGACGGCTGATGGAAGAGCATGGTGTAGATGTCGCGCCACTCCTTCCCCAGGTAGAATCATTGGAGGAGGAGGCGAAGACGGTGATGTTCGTCGCTGCGGCGGACGGCGGTCCCTTCAGCTCCGCTCAGGACAGGCAGCCGTCGGCGGTCGGGCTGATTGCCGTGGCCGACACCCTGAAAGAGGACTCGGTGCAGGCCATCCGAGAGCTGGAGGCCATGGGGCTGGAGACGGCGATGATCACCGGCGACAACCGACGCACTGCGGAAGCCATCGCCCGAAAGGTGGGCATCAGCCGCGTGCTGGCCGAGGTGCTGCCCGATGGAAAAGTCCAAGAGATCCAGCAGCTTCAAGAACAGGTGGGCCTGGTAGCCATGGTAGGCGACGGCATCAACGATGCCCCGGCTCTCACCCAGGCCAACGTGGGGATCGCCATCGGCACCGGCACGGACATCGCCATTGAGGCCTCGGATGTGACGCTGGTCAGCGGCCATCTGTCGGGCGTGGTGAGTGCCATCAAGCTGAGCCGGGCCACCTTCCGCAAGATCAAGCAGAACCTCTTTTGGGCCTTCTTCTACAACGTGGTGATGATCCCCCTGGCCATCATCGGCTGGATGCATCCGGTGTTGGCCGAGATCGCCATGGCGACTTCATCGGTGACGGTGGTGACCAACGCCAATACTTTGCGACGAGTGAATGTCCGACCGAGTTACCAGACAAACTGAAAGGTAGGTGAAGTAAAGCAGAACACCGGGCCATCCAGATGGCCAAAGGAGAGCGGGTCGGCTGCCGGCCCGCTCCCTGCTATCACGGAGGGCGACCGCAAGGGTACGCCCCTACTTGACGGGACAGAATAAGGGGCTATACTTTGAGCTGTGTTTTCGACATCGGTGAGGGAAAAGTGATCGAAACTCAGAGTGGCGTAAAGGGGCGGGCGTGGAGACATCCCACTGACCAACAGACCAAATTCTTCATCGGCGGGTTCATTGTCCTCTTGACCGTAGGGTACCTGATCTTCACCGCCGTAAGAGGAGCCACCGCCTACTACTTAACCGTGGAGGAGCTCAAGCACCAGAGCCCTTCGGCGCGACATGTCCGCGTCGCGGGCACCATCGTGGGCCAGAGCATCGTCTGGGAAGCTCGGGACCTCACCCTGCAGTTTGATATCGCCGATCAGAGTGGCACCCTGCCGGTGGTGTACCACGGCCCCCGCCCTGACATGTTCCGCGATGGTGCCGAGGCGGTGATCGAGGGCCAGTACACTGCCCAAGGCATCTTTCAGGCCCACACCCTGCTGCTGAAGTGCCCCTCCAAGTACGACGAGGCGTCCACCGGTGGCTGAGATCGGCTATTGGGCTTTGGTCCTTACTTTGATCGTTTCTGCCTACGCCGTCGTGGCGCTGATCCTGGGAGCTCGGCGGGGCACGCCTTCGTGGGTGGAAAGTGGACGCAACGGCGTCTTCGTGGCTGCCGCTTCCTCCACCCTCGCCTCGGGGGCGCTGATGGTCCTCCTGGTGAGCCGGAATTTCGGGATCCGGTATGTCTATGAGCACGTCAGCACTGATCTAGCCACTGCTTACACCGTGTCCGCTTTCTGGGCTGGCCAACAGGGGTCCCTCCTGCTATGGCTCTGGCTCCTCACGCTGCTGGCCGCGGTGATGGCCATCCGGAGATGGACAGGGCGAGAAGCCCTCGGGTCTTACGCCCTCGCGGTGATGGCCTTTACCCAGGCTTTCCTGGCGCTGACCCTGCTCTTGGCCTCCAACCCCTTTGAGGCCCTTCCCACCATGCCCGCTGAGGGTCAGGGGTTGAACCCCCTCTTGGAGAATGTCTGGATGATCGTGCATCCCCCTGTAATCTTCATGGGCTACGCAGGCTACACAACCCCCTTCGCGTTGGCCCTGGCGGGGCTGGTCAGCGGCCAACTGGGGAGGGAGTGGGTGCAGGAGGTGCGGCGCTGGGCTCTCCTGGCCTGGCTCTTCCTGGGGGCGGGGATATTGCTGGGGGCCTGGTGGGCCTATCTGGAGCTGGGGTGGGGCGGCTACTGGGGGTGGGACCCCGTGGAGAATGCCTCACTGATACCCTGGCTGACTGGCACGGCACTTTTGCACTCACTGATGATGCAGCAGCGCCGAGGAACGTTTAAAGTCTGGAACCTGGGGCTCATCTCCCTGACCTTTGCCCTGTGCGTCTTCGCCACCTTCGTGACCCGCAGCGGGATCATCCAGTCGGTCCACGCTTTCGGACGGTCTCCTGTGGGCTACTATTTCATGGCTTTCATCGCCCTCTCTTTGCTGGCATTGGCCAGCCTCCTGTGCTCCCGCCGTCAGGAGCTCAGCAGCCAGCAGGAATGGCGGTCCCTCCTCTCGCGGGAGGCCAGCCTGCTCTTCACCAACCTGCTCTTGGGGGGCATGGCCCTGGTCATCCTGCTGGGCACCCTCTTCCCCGTGCTGACGGAACTGCTCCAGGGTCGCCAGGCCGCACTGGGCACCTCCTTCTACGAGCGGACCATGGGGCCTCTGGCCCAGGTCGTGGTGCTGCTCATCGGCCTCTGCCCCTGGCTGGCGTGGGGTGGGGTCTCACTCGTCAGGCTTCGCCGGGAGCTTCTGCCCTCCGCCCTGGCCGCTCTTGCCACAGCCCTTATCCTTTTGGCCCTGGGAGTCAGGGAGGCTCTCGCCCTGCTCTCCTTCGCCATCTGCGCCTTCGTCGCCGTTTCTATCCTGACCACCTTCTACCGGCACACGGCAGCCCGCCGTCGCGGGACGGGCGAGAACGTCCTGCGGGCTTTCGCCACCCTCCTGAGCAGGTATCGCCGACGCTACGGCGGCTATGTGGTCCATCTGGGCATCGTGCTCATAGCCATCGGTGTTACGGGCTCATCCGCCTATCAGAGCCAGGTGCAGGTGGCTCTGGCCCCTGGCGAGAGGGTCGCTTTTCAGGGTTACACTCTAGAGTACCAGAATCTGATCAGCCAGAGCACGCTCGCCAAACAGCGGTTCGCAGCGGTGGTGGGGCTCTACCGAGGGGGGAGAAGGATCGCCATGTTGAGGCCGGAGAAGAATTTCCACTGGAATGTGGAGCAATGGGTGACTGAGGTGGCCATTCACACCACCTTGAAAGAAGACCTGTACCTCATCCTGGCCGGTTTTGAGCAGGATGGGCTGGCCACTTTTCAGGTGCTGGTCAATCCCCTAGTGGTCTGGCTTTGGATTGGAGGGGGAGTGTTGCTGGTGGGTGGGGCCATGGCCTGGTGGCCCTCCCTTTCGAGAGAGGGGCAGCGATGAGAAAGGGTCTCTTATCAATGGTCATTCTCTGCCTGCTTGTCCTGAGCGAAGCCGAAAGGCTCTCTCTGAGTCCTCTGCTGTCCCTGGCTCAGGAGGGTGGAGTCATCCAAGGGCAGGTGGTCAACGGCCAGGTCACGTATCAGATGGACGAGAGAGAGCGGGACATGGACCGATTTTGGCAGGAGTATGAGAGGCAAGCGGCAAGGGGTGGGGGCAAAAGGAGATGAAGGCTGTGGGAAAAGTGTGGGCTATCATTCTCAAAGATCTGGCGCTGCAGAGGCGCAGCCGGGAGATGCTCAACTCCATGTTCATCTTCGCCCTCATCGTCATCCTGGTCTTTAGCTTCTCCTTCGAGCTGCGGGTGGAGAGGGTGAAGCAGATAGCCCCTGGTGTCCTGTGGGTGGCCTTCACCTTCGCTGGCATGTTGGGCCTGAGCCGCTCCTTCATCCTGGAAAGCGATCAGGGGTGTCTGGATGGTCTGTTGTTGTGCCCGGTGGACCGCAGCGTCATCTACTTTGGCAAGATGCTCAGCAACCTGCTCTTCATTTCCATAACCGAAGCCATCATCCTGCCCCTTTACTTCGCCCTCTTCAACCTCCCTTTCAAACTGCTTCTGCTGCCCATCATCGTGCTGGGGACGGTGGGTTTCTCGGCGGTGGGCACGCTGTTCTCCGCCATGACGGTCCACGTCCGCGCCCGCGAGGTAATGTTGCCCATCCTGCTCTTCCCCATCGTCATGCCAGCCCTCATCGCGGCGGTCAAGCTCACCGGCGGAATACTGGATGGACAGGCCTGGTCGGAGATGACCCACTGGCTGCAATTGCTCGTCGGCTTCGATGTTATCTTTCTGGCCGTGTCCTACATGGCCTTTGATTACGTCGTGGAGGAATAGTGGAGGGTTCATGAGTTGGAGAGAGCTTACATTCCGTGACCTGCTGAGCGCGGTCAGCGGAGTTGCCATGACTGTGGCCCTATGCTTGGTTTTCCTCGTGGCCCCACGCGAAGCGATCATGGGCGATGTCCAAAGGGTGTTCTACTTTCACGTCTCCGCCGCCTGGACGGGCTACCTGGCCCTGCTCGTCGCCTTCCTCGCCAGCCTCCTCTACCTGCTGCGTAGAGAAGGCCGCTGGGATGGGGTGGCCCTCTCATCGGTGGAGATTGGGCTCATTTTCGTGACGGAGGGGATCATCAGCGGCTCTATCTGGGCCAAGGCCACCTGGGGAGCGTGGTGGACCTGGGATCCGCGGCTCACGACCAGTGCAGTGCTGTGGCTGATATACGCTTCGTATCTGACCCTGCGTCAGGCCATAGAGGGGGAGACGCGGCGAGCTCGCCTCGCGGCGGTATACAGCGTGGTCGGGTTCGTGGCCGTGCCCATCAATTTCATGGCCATCCGCTGGTGGCGGACGGTGCATCCGGTGGTCTTTGAGAGGGCGGGGTGTCACCTGTCCCCGGCGATGCTGGCGACGTTGATTTTCTGCGTCGCCACCTTCACCCTGCTTTACTTCACCTTGCTTTCTTATCGCCTGCGCTTGCAGCGGATGAGTGAGCAATTGCAGCAACTGAGGCGCTAGGAGGTTCGCAGTGGTCTATCTTTTCGCCGTTTACTTCGTCCTCTGGGCGATCACCTTTGGCTACCTCTTCTCCCTCGGTGCTCGCCAGAAGCAATTGCAGCGGGAGCTGGAGCTTCTCCGTGAGAAGGGCCAAGAAAGATCCGCGCCCCCCGCCCGAGAATCCCAATAGGGCACTTCCCGCCTTTACTTTCGGCACTCCAGTGGAGCAGGAGCGAAACCGTTTTCAGCGGATCCTTGTCCATGCGATACAACCGTGTGCTCATTGGTGCATCAGCGTCTTATGCATTCTTGTGGGCTGAAACATCCACCATGAGCGGTGTGCCGCTTGCCTCTTCCTGCCATCCCTCCGGTGCGTAGCGGGCCAATAGCTCCTTGACCCGCTGGGCGATCTGCTGGGCCACCAGCTCCACGCCCCGCTCCCCGTACTCCACCGAGGCCTCGGTCCGGGGATCCATGCCCCCAATGGCCAGCAGTTCTCCCTCCGCTGGCAGACGGCTCATGTCCACCCACTCCGGGTGGAAGGCCATCATCAGCGAGGTCTCCCACTTGGCGGCGTGGTCACCGGCGTCGGGGATGAGGTCAGGCCTGACCGGCTCGTACTCCGAGAGGGCCCACACGTAGCGGTCGGGCCGGGCTCCGTTGACCCGCTCAGCCACGCAGCGGATGATGGCCTCCTGCACGCGGGCGTTGTGGCCCGTGAGGAGCACCACCACCCGCACCCCCTGGCGGAAGATCTCCACCAGCATCTCCTCGATGAGCGCCTCGAAGGTCTCGTAGGAGAGGCGATAGATGGAGCCCGGCAGCTCGAATCCCGCGGCGGCGTCCATCCCCTCGAACCACTCCCCGTTTCGGGCGCGGAGGGCATCCACGCCCCAGTACAGGGGCGGCATCACCACCCCGCCGGTGAGCTCGGCGGCGCGCAGGCAGATACCGTGTGCTTTCAGCGCGTCGTTGCCGATGGGCAGGTGTTGGCCGTGCCACTTAATGGTGCCGATGGGCTGGTAGACCAGCGGTGTCCTCCGCAGGATCTCCTGGAATGGTTCGGGACGAAGGGTTTCAGCGCGCATGGGTATTACTCCTTGGATTATGGATAGAATTGGTCAGCGCCTCGAAGATCGAGCAAAGGGGTTCAGTCCAGGTCATCTCGGACATCTGCCTCAAGTAGGCTCAGTTGCCGTGTTCCTTCCGGGACATCCAACCAAATCTTGCGTGGCACCAGCCCTCTTGTGTTGAGCCCTCCCAGCCCGTTAATGTTCTCCACGATGGTAGGTACGCAATACTCGGTCATTTCCTCCCGGATGTGATGGGTATTGAAGCGCAACACTCTCCAACCGGCCGTCCCTAAGTCATTATCCCGCAAGTTGTCCAAAGGAATCCGCTCCGGGTCAGTGTGCCACCTATCGCCGTCGGTCTCTACGTCAATCTTGCCCCGGTCACAGTAGATAGCAAAATCCAGCGAGTAAATACACTCTTTCACCTGCACGAATTCCTGGCGTTCTGCGTCAATCTCGAGCCGCTTCAACTCGGCCCACAGTCGGTCCTCCAAGGGGCTTTCGTCGTACAGATCATTGATCTCCACGGCATTCATGAACTTCAGCCAGGTGGTTGGAATGAAAACAATGCGCCGCCAGCGTCGGCTGAGAATAGGTTGAGGTAGCCGTTGCAACAGTGACAACAGCAATTGATAATAGCGTCGTTGCCCCTTCTCGTCGTGCGGCTGGTCGGGAAAGAGTTCCCAACGGAAGACCTCACGGATGTTCAACACCTGCGCATAGTAGTTCACCGCAAAGGCTTCGTTGCCGAAGACCTTCGTCTGGTAAAAGGCCAGCCATTGTGGCGGCCAGCGCTTTTTTAGGAATCTGTCCACGCTATGTACGGGAATGCGGTACCAGTGCTGATCACGAGCGATGACGAAGTCCAGCAAGTTGTTCATGATGGTGATCAGCACTTCGCCTCGTGTGCTCATAATGCTCTGAATGATTATGCCCCAGCACTAAATAGCTAAACAGACGCACCGGAAACCCCCAAAATGCTCCTCAGCGACGGCTCTTCAAGCCGGTGCCAGTCGCTCTTCTCTATCGTACCACGAATAAAGAAATGGTCAAGTTCGATTTGCTCCCGATCTACCGGAAAGAAAAGGGCCGCCGTGATTTGGAGGTCACGGCGGCCCTTGAAATCTTTCACAGCGAAACGGCGGGCACCTGCACCCCCGCCATGTCCTCGATGAGCAACTCCATCCCCAACTGGCGCAGGCTCTCCTCGCTGGGTATGGTGGTCTGCGGGTCCCAACCCACATGCTCCAGGAACTCGCGCAACATGGCCTTGTAGTCCACCGTCACTCCTCGCACGTTGCCCTCGGTGAGCGGCGGGTCACCCACCAGCCGCCCCGGGACATTTCGGGTCAAGGGGTTGTGGCCCTCACGCAGGTTGAAGGCGTGGCGGATGGTCGCAATGCGCAGGCCGGTCTGGTACACCTCCTCCAGATCGAACTCCCAGCCGGTGACGGCGGTCAGTTGCTCGGGCAACGACTGCACCTGGAAGCTGATGTAGCCGAACATGCACAACCCCGCGGCATTCACTACATGCATCGCCGTCCACTGCCGGTAGTTGTCGTAGGCCCGGCCAGTGTAGACGTACTTGTCCTCATCCCGCAGCTCCAGCCCCGGCGGGGAGATGAGCTCACCTCCCTGCGTGTGGCGTCCAGGCGTGGCGTCCAAGATGTAGGTGGTGGCCAGCCCCGGGGTGTAGCGGGGATCGTGGGCCGGCACCTCCTCGCCCTGAACGTGAATGGCATAGGGGGCCGTCTCCGGCCCCAGCTTCTCCGAAGCGACCTTGATCCCATCGGCCAAGATATCGCCGAACCCCTCCCGCTTGGCCAGAAGCTCGGCCATCTGAACTAGTGCCTCGGAGTTGCCCCACGTCAGCTCAATACCACCGGTGTCCTCCGAGGTGATGAGCCTCTCCTCGTAACACTCAGTGGCGAAGGCCAGCGTCCCGCCCACGGAGATAGTGTCCAGCCCGTAGTCGTTGCAGATCTCATTAAAGCGGATGATGGACTCCACGTTGTCGTTCAGGATGTCGGTGCCGAACATGCACAGCGTCTCGTACTCTGGCTTGTGGCCCTGGTAGTTCTCCCTGGGAGAAAGGGCGAAGGGGCCCTTGTCCAGCTTCATGATCCCCCCACAGCCGATGGGGCAACCCCAGCAGTGATAGCGCTTCTGCTGGTAGGCGATCACCGAGTCGTCGCTGATGCGATCAGCCATCTCTCGGGGGAAGTCCACGGTGCCCGCGCCGCCCCAGTTCTTCACTGGCGAGTCACCGCTGAGGGCCGATTCGGCAGTGATGGCGGAGGTTCCGTAAGCACGCAGGTCGTCAAAGAAATCGTCCTTGGGCATCTCGTGCAGGTACTTACGCCGCAGTCGGCGCAATTCGGCCTCATCCGCAATCTCCACCTTCTGTTTGCCCCGGGCCACCACGGCCTTGAGCCGCTTGGACCCCATCACCGCTCCCAGGCCAGAGCGCGCGGCAGCCCGCCCCTTATCATTCATCACCGCCGCTGTAAGGGAGAGCTTCTCCCCCGCAGTGCCGATGGAGGCCACCTGGATATCGTCGCCCAACTCCGCTTTGAGTGCCTCCTCCAACGGGGAGACATTCAGGCCCCACAGGTGTCCCGCGTCGCGCAGCTCGGCTTGGCCGTCCTGCACCAGCAGGACCACTGGCTTCTCTGCAATGCCGGAGAAGAGCACCCCGTCGAAGCCGGCGAACTTGAGGACGGGGCCGAACCGCCCGCCGCAGTTGGCATCGCCCCAGGTGCCGGTGTTGGGGGATTTGCCGACCACGACGAAGCGGGAGCCGATGAGGGCCTGAGTGCCGGTGCAGGGGCCGGTCAGGAGGCCCAGGATATTGTCCGGCCCCAAGGGGTCAGCTCCAGCGGGCATGCGCTCGTAGAGGAGTCGGGCCCCGATGCCGTAGCCGCCAATGTAATCCCGGCAGAGCTGCTCGTCGAGCACCTCTTCTTCGATGTGGCCGGTGGTCAGGTTCACATTCAGGATTTTGCCCATGTAGCCGCGAGCCATCTTCGTCTCCTTTCCAGATCAACTGCCGATTACCCATGCTGAGAGCAACAGGTCGCAGTGGACATTGGCGCCGGTGGGGAGGCACCCCTGTTCGCCGAAGGTGCAGTAGCCCAGGAAGGGCGCATCGCCGATCCGCCCCTTCACCTGCTCCACCACCTCGTTGATGCGGTCGCCGATGATCCCCCGCCGCCCGCCGCAGTGGACCAGGAGCAGTGCCGCCACCTGACCCTTGCTGAGCCCCGCGTCCTGCATGGCTGCTCCGACGGCAGCACCTACTTCGCCAATCAAATCGTCCACGGTGGCCTCCATCAGCGTTACCTCGGCCCCCTCCTCGATAGCGGCGAAGAGGGCTATGGAGCCATCCTCTTGACCCACGCCGGGGTGCTTGACCAGATAGAAACCGCTCCCCTCGTCCTGCACAGCCACCGGCGCTAGGATACTGGCTCCCAGAAGTTCCATCCCGGCCAAGTTCTTGGGGTCCTGGCCCGTCCACTCGGCGTACACCTGGAGGGCCGGCCGTCCGTCGAGCTCGTACAGTGTCCGCCCCTCCGCTTTGGTGGCCATGGCCGACTTCTCCGTGGGGCGGTAGCCGCTGCCGTAGGTGATCCCCAGGGGTAGGTTGCTCTGGATGGCGGTGACCACGACGCCGCTGGTGAGGACCCGATCCTTGGCGAATACGGACCACTCGCCGCTCACCGTGTTGTCCGCCGCGCTGCCTCCCACAATGGGCACGCCGCTGACCACCTCTTCAATGCCGGCGATGATGCCCTCCTCATCGCCCGGCGAGGCCAGCATCAGGATCAGGTCGGGGAAGCCATCCAGCGCATCCAGGACCTGCTGCGCTGCTGTCCTGCCGCCAGCTACGGCGTCGTCCCCAATGGCTGTAGCTCCAACACCGAATCGCATCTCTGGTGAGCGGATCGTGAGGACCGCCACTGCATCTCCGTCGTCCCCTTTGAAGCCCTGGGGGGTGATCAGGCCGGTGAAGGAGGTGCTGCCGTGGATGGAGGTTTCCCCTAGCACCTCTCGCACGCCTCCCAGCAGTGCCTGGGCATCATAGCCGACGGTGGAGAAAAGAAAGGCCACATCGGCCTTCTCCCCTTCGGTCAATGCTGCCCACGCTGCCTCTCGGCCGGCCTCCCTCGCCTGGCCCGCACTGCTCCAACCGAATCCGACTTTGATTCTCTCGGTCATCTTTGTCCCTCCTGTCAAATATGATCACTGACCCAAACAAAGTGTATCATATTCAGCCCGACTTGTCAATGCTCTTCCCGATCCACTCACTTTGCCAGTTGCATCGAGCAGTGTTTGGGGTATAATACATCTAAGCAACGTTAAACATCGGGAGGTGTAAGAATGTCCTTAACGCCAAAGATCCTAGCTTTGGATAAAGTGCCTGACAAGCTGTGGACCGCGATCGAAGACCTCAAAGCTAACAAGGTACCGTATATGCTTACCCACGGCGGTGTTGTCCACGCCGTGCTCATAGACCTGCAGGAGTACGAAGACCTGCTGGAAGAAGCGGCCTTGAGCATTGACCCGGAACACCTGGCCATGATCGCTGAGGCCAGGGCTGCCTATCGTGCCGGCGAAGGTGGCGACTACGAGAAGCTCCGTCAGGACATCCTGAGCCAGGCTGATAGTGATGCCTGAGGAATATCACCTCTATTACGCCAATAGGCGAGTAGCCAAGCAATTGCATGATCTGCCTCCCCCAATCTTCCGTCGTTTGGATAAAGCAATCTTGGCCCTCAAGAGCAAACCGCGTCCGCCAGGGAGTAGAAAACTCCGCCGCAGCGCAATAGGTGACTATCGTCTCCGGGCTGGCGACTACCGTGTCATCTACGATATTGACGATGAGCGGTGCGAGGTGGTTATTCTACGCGTCATGCACCGCCGAGACATCTACCGTGAGCGCTAGCCCCACTTTTTCTCCGCTGCCTCCCCTCCCATTCACTTCACATAGGCACTACTCGAATCCATACACCTCCCAGGCATTCTGCCCCACAATCCGCTGGGCCAGGTGCAAGGCCACTTTCTCGCTGAAGTAACTGTCGGCCACCTTGTGAGCCAGCACCTCGGCGATGAGGTCCTTGGCCAGGAGCAGCGAGGCGTAGGAG
>Ga0172365_10002639_pt1 | contig 13277 bp, 14 predicted proteins | sample LakKivSesite48cm_FD_114535 | JGI IMG/M metagenome (GOLD analysis project Ga0172365, IMG submission 114535) | Sediment microbial communities from Lake Kivu, Rwanda - Sediment site 48cm | ecosystem: Environmental > Aquatic > Freshwater > Lake > Sediment | place: Rwanda: Western Province, Lake...
AAAAAAATATTACTCCTGCGAAAAAAATAATTAATAAAATATAAGAAAGTTTCCTCATGGCTTTATTTTATGTCGTCTCTAACTTTTTGTAAAGACTAAGCCGTAATGGTAAGTGCCGGCCAAAAATTGTTTCTTAAGTTTTAATTTAACATCTTTAGCCACTTTTTTGACAGAATCGGGAGAAACTCTTTCTTTTTTCGGCCCGAAGGGAGCTTTGGGCGACCAGTCAACAACCAAAATTTCTCCTGTCTTCTTTAAAATCCTTTTTGCTTCAACCAATACCGCTTTTTTATCCTCTACCTGAAACAAAAGGTTGGTCATTAAAACTAAATCTATTGAGTTTTGGGCTAAAGACGTTCCTTTTTCCACGTTGGCCCGAATGGTTTCAATATTGGAAAGTTTTTCCAGTCTTGCCCTACTATAAAGAGCGGAAAGGGGTTCTTCCAAGATATCAATAGCATAGACCTTCCCTTTCTCCAATTTTTTAGCCAAAGGGATAACCCAAAAACCCGAGCCGCAGCCAAAATCGCAAGCTGCCATACTTTTTCGCAAAGTAAGCTTATTTAATACGCTATTTGGATTTAGAAAGCTCTCCATTTTAAATGTAGATAATGGCTGAAGCTACCCGGTCTCCTTCTTCCAATTTCATTATCTTTACTCCTTGAGTAGCCCTTGATAACTTTGGGATGGTGGCTATTTTAGTTCTTATTACCTGACCCTTCTGGGAAATGACGATTAAATCTTCTTCCAATCCCGACAAAACCCGGGAAGCTACCAAATCTCCGGTTTTTGAGTTTATCTTAGCTGTTTTAATTCCTGAACCTCCTCTCTTTTGCATCCTGTATTCTTTTAAATCAGTTCTTTTGCCAAAGCCATTTTCAGTCACCACCAACAAAAAGTCTGAAGTCGGAACGTCTCTTCCCTTGCGCTTTGCATTTTTTTTCTTTATATTTTCGTTTCTTCGTACTTCGTCCTTCGTACTTCGTATTATGTCCATTCCTACCACCTTATCCCCTTTCCTTAGTCTGATTCCTTTAACTCCCGCCGCCTGCCTTCCCATTTCTCTGATGTCTTTTTCTTTAAAGTAAATGGTCTGCCCTTTTTTGGTTGTTAAAATTATCTCATCCTGGCCGGTACTTTTAGAGACTTTCTTCAGCAAATCATTCTTTTTAAGAGTTATGGCAATCAATCCTGATTTCCTGACGTTTTCAAATTCATTTAAAGCCGTTTTCTTAATTATACCATTTTGAGTAACCATTATTAAATATTTTATCTCCTCGGCAACATCTGTCTTCCCCAGAGGAAAAATAGATAAAACTTTTTCTTCCGGAGCTATCTCCAGAAAATTAAGAAGACCCCGTCCCCTGGCCACCCGAGTTCCTTCCGGAATTTCATAAACAAAGGTTCTGAAAACTTTCCCCGAATCGGTGAAGAAAAGCAAGGAATCGTGGGTATTGGCCAAAAGAAAGTGTGAAACCGTGTCATCCTGGAGGGTCTTCATCCCCAAAATTCCTTTACCTCCTCTTTTTTGAATTTTATAAACGGTGGGGTTTATTCTTTTGACATAACCTCCCTCAGTCAAAGTAATAATCGTTTCTTCTTCCGGTATCAAATCTTCCTCGGCAATTTCGCCGACTCCCTGGAGATGAACTTTTGTTTTCCTCTCATCTCCAAAATTTTCCTTAAGGGAGGAAAGCTCCTTTTTAATCACTTCTTTTATTTTCTGAGGATTTTTTAAAATAGCTGACAATTCTTTAATCCAAACTCGCATTTCTTTTAACTCATCCTCAATCTTTTTTCTCTCCAATCTGGCAAGGGCAGCTAATTTTGTCTCTAAAATGGCATTGGCCTGAATTTGGGTTAATTTAAATCTTTTTATTAAATTTTTCTGAGCTACCTCGCGGCTTTCTGAATTTTTTATGGTTTTAATTACGGCATCAATATTGGCTAAACATTTGTGAAGTCCTTCCAAAATATGAGTTTTCGCCTTTGCTTTTTCTAAATCGTACTTTGTTCTCCTGAAGACAACTTCTTTCCGATGTAAAATGAAGTAATTTAAAAGTTCTGCCAGATTTAAAACTCTCGGCTGAATCCCTTCAACCAAAGCCAGCATATTCAAATGAAAGGTTTTTTGAAGGTCCGAAAATTTATAAAGCCGGTTTAAGATTTTTTGGGGATAAGTATCCGACTTCAGTTCAATGACAATTCTCATCCCCTCTTTGTCTGATTCGTCTCTGATATCCCTGATTCCCTCAATCTTTTTCTCTTGAGCCAAATCGGCAAATTGTTTTACTAAAGATGACTTTTGAACCTGAAAGGGAATTTCGCTGATTATAATCTGAAGCCGGCCGTCCTTTTTGCTTTCAACAACTTCTGTCTTACCTCTCGTAACTATCGGCCCATTTCCCTGAGAATAGGCGGTAATTATCTCTTTCTGGTTGTAAATTATCCCCCCGGTGGGAAAATCCGGTCCCTGAATAAACTTGAAGAGATCGCTAGTCACAGCTTTGGGATGGTCAATCAAATAAATGCAAGCATCGCAAACTTCTGAAAGATTATGGGGCGGGATACTGGTAGCCATACCAACGGCAATTCCCAGGGAACCATTCAATAAAAGTTGAGGCAAGGGAGAAGGCAAAACTGTCGGTTCTTTTCTGGTGGCGTCGTAATTATCAGTAAAATCAACCGTATTTTTTTCAATGTCTTTTAGCATTTCTTCTCCGATTCTGGAAAGCTTCGCCTCCGAATATCTCATTGCTGATGGCGGATCTCCGTCAATGCTTCCAAAATTACCCTGACCTGCAACCAAGGGATACCTTAAAGAAAAATCTTGAGCCATTCGAACCAAAGAATCATAGATTGCGACATCGCCATGGGGATGATATTTTCCCATTGTTTCTCCAACAACAGTGGCTGACTTTCTGAATTTAGCGCCCTTCCCCAAGCCCATTTCGTTCATCGCATACAAAATCTTCCGATGAACCGGTTTTAATCCGTCTCTGACATCAGGCAGAGCCCGGGAAACAATCACTGACATAGCGTAGTCAATATAACTTTCTTTCATCTCCTCAGTTATCTCCCGGGGTTTAACATATCCTATTTCAGTTGTTGTTTTTTTAGAATTATTCTTCATTTATCGAGCCCCGCCCTGCTCCGCAGAGCGGGGCGAAGATAGAAAAGAAGATTTATCTTCTTTGACCATCGAGTTTTAATTTATTAAAGCGGAGATGGAAAAGAAGATTTATCTTCTTTGACCAACTTCCGGTATTTCCAATTTAAGAAATTCTTTTAACTCTTTTTTAAAAAAAGATGGTCCTGATTCTTTTTGGGAGCCTTTTTCTTCAAAACTTTTTATTCTTTGCTGAAAACTCTTGCCCCACCAAATCATAAGCAAAAAACCGACAAGCAAAACTATTGCCCAAAGGATTATTTTCCTTATATTTTCCGGCTGATTTTGAAGCTTTTGAAGCATTTCCCCGTTAGGACTCCAATACCACCACCTTGAAACCTTCTTCCGATAAATCTTTTTTCTTAATTAACAATTTATTCAAGATATCTGGTTTCTTTATCCCCATCCCTTTCAAAAATTTATCAACCCCCTCCAGCTTTAAGGACAGTTTAGGTATCTGATAATGCATTGGTATTACAATCTTGGGCTCAATTTGAGAAATTATTTTTGCAGCCGCCTTTGAATCAATGGTATAAACTCCTCCAACCGGAATCATTAAAATATCAATATTGCCGATTTTTTCCACTTGCTCTACGGTCAATTCGTTTTGGCCAATATCTCCGAGGTGGCAGAGTTTCATTTCTTCCGCCTCAATGGTATAAATAGTATTGTTTCCCCTTTTTGCCCCCTGAAAATTATCGTGAAAAGAAAAAATTCCCTGAATGAAGCTTTTCTTTATTTCATATTCTCCCGGGCCATCAACCAAAAAGGGATTACCTTTTATCGCCTTGGAATTATCGTGGTCTTGATGATGGTGAGTTATCAATAAAATATCGGCCTCCATTGAAGGAAGTCTTAATCCGATACTTTCGCCAAAAGGGTCAATAACTATTCTGACCTGATTATTTTTTTCCGGCTGGAGGAAAATTTGAAAGCAGGATTGCCCTTTCCAAATAATTTGCATAGGCTGCTATTTTAGAATCGTAATTTATATATAATTTTATCATAACTCTTGAAAAAAACAATAAAGTTTGCCATAATGGGTAGTATGAAAGACATATTTGAAAAAAATAATTTATTGAAGCCGCCGAAAGTTGGTGAAATCGTTGAGGGCCGGATTATCGGCAAAGGACGCTCGTCTGTCTTTTTGGATTTGGGCCCTCTGGGAACGGGAATAATTTACGGAAAGGAACTTCAAGAAGCCAAAGATACTTTAAAAGGTTTAAAAATCGGTGATAGAGTCTTTGGAAAAATAGTAGACCTTGAGGGAGGAGGAAGAGGGAGAGAGAATGAGGAGGGTTATATTGAATTGTCGGCAAACCAAGCCGACCTGGAACTTAACTGGGAAGTTCTTCAGCAGAAAAAAGAAAAAAATGAAACTCTGAAAGTTAAAATTTCAGGAGCAAATAAAGGAGGGTTGCTGACTGAGATTTCAGGGATTCCCGCCTTTTTGCCGGTATCGCAATTATCTCCGGAACACTATCCCCGAGTAGGAGGAGATTCATCAAAAATATTAAGCGAGCTTCAAAAATTTATAGGAAAAGAATTAGAAGTAAAAATCCTTGATGTTTTTCAAAAAGAAGAAAAACTTATTTTATCCGAAAAAGCAAAAGGAATTGAAAAAGTAAAGGAGGCTTTAAAAAACTACCAAGTAGGAGATGTAGTTGAAGGAGAAATCAGCGGCATCGTTGATTTCGGGGCTTTTTTAATTTTTGGAAAGGGATTAGAGGGTTTAATTCATATCTCTGAATTTGATTGGGCAATCGTAGAGGATCCTTCTGAAATCGTTAAAGTTGGACAAAAAGTTCGGGCAAAAATTATTGAAATTTCAGATAATAAAGTTTTTTTATCTTTAAAGGCTCTGAAGAAAGACCCTTGGAAAAATGTTGAAAAAAAATACAAAAAAGGCGATGAGGTTTCCGGCAAGGTTATTAAATTTAATCCTTTCGGCGCCTTTGTCAGAATTTCACCAAAAATCCAGGGATTAGTTCACATTTCCGAATTTGGTACAAAGTCTAAAATGGAGGAAGTTTTGGAAATTGATAAAAAATATAATTTTCAGATTTTATCAATTGACCCAAAGGAGCACCGAATGAGTTTAAAATTGGCACAAAGCTCGTAATTTTTGTTTTACTCCTCAAATTATTATTTATGAAGAATCTGGCGAAAAATATTATTTTTGTAATTTAAATTCTCTTGATTATTTCGGGTATTTTTACTTTGTTCAACCAGCCCTTTGAAACAAAAAAAGAAATTTCTTTAACTCAATTGGTTGAGGAAATTAACCAAGAAAAAATTAAAGAAATTATTGTTTCCGGTTCAGCTCTCCAGATTATATATCAGGATAATAGCAAAGTTCAGTCCAGAAAAGAAACAGAAACAGCCTTATCTGAATCCTTAATAAATTACGGAGTAGATAAAGAAAAGTTAAAAAAGATTGAAATTAAATCGGAGGAAGAAAAAGAAAATTTGCTCTGGCTGTGGTCAACCCTGATAATTCTGCTTCCTTTGCTTTTTTTCGGTTTATTTTTCTGGATGATTTTCCGTCAGGCCAGAACCGGAGCGATGCAGGCTTTTAATTTTTCCCGAGCCAGAGCGCGGCTTTTTGGGGCGGAAGGCCATCCCAAAGAAAAAATTACCTTCAAAGATGTGGCTGGTTTAAAAGAAGCCAAAGAAGAATTAAAAGAAATTGTTGATTTTTTAAAAAATCCGAAAAAATTTTTAGCAATGGGGGCAAGAATTCCCAGAGGAGTTTTGTTAATGGGTCCGCCGGGAACGGGAAAAACGATGCTGGCAAGGGCAGTGGCCGGAGAAGCCTATGTCCCCTTTTTTCATATTTCCGGCTCTGAATTCGTGGAAATGTTTGTAGGAGTTGGGGCGGGAAGAGTCAGAGATTTATTTTCTACCGCTAAAAAAGCGGCGCCGGCTATAATTTTTATTGATGAACTTGACGCCATCGGCCGGCACCGGGGAACAGGTCTTGGCGGAGGCCATGATGAAAGAGAACAGACCTTGAACCAAATCCTGGTTGAAATGGACGGTTTTGAAAGAGACACAAAATTAATAGTTACGGCAGCTACAAATCGGCCGGACGTCCTGGACCCTGCCCTATTGAGGCCTGGCCGATTTGACCGGAGAGTAGTCCTGGACCTGCCTGATATTAATGACAGAGAAGAAATTTTGAAAATTCATTGCCGGGGAAAGCCTCTGGCCTTAAATGTCAATCTGAAAGAAATTGCCGAAAGAACGCCCGGTTTTTCCGGCGCTGATTTGGCTAATTTAGTCAATGAAGCGGCGATTTTAGCAGCCAGAAAAAATAAACGCCAGGTTTATCAGGAGGAACTTTTGGAATCAATTGAAAAAGTTTTGCTGGGCCCGGAAAGAAAAAGCCATATTCTGTCAAAGAAAGAAAAAAGGATAGCAGCCTTCCATGAAGCCGGCCATGCCTTGGTTTCTGCTTCTTTAGCGGGAACGGAACCTGTCAGAAAAATCTCAATTGTCGCCCGGGGGATGGCCGCCGGCTATACATTAAAAATGCCGGCGGAAGAAAGCAAAATCAAAAGTAAATCAGAATTCTTAGCCGAGATGGCAACTTTACTTGGCGGTTACTGCGCTGAAAAGTTAAAATTCAACGAAATTACTACAGGAGCCGCCAATGATTTAGAAAGAGCTTCTGAACTTGCCAGAAAATTAGTCAAAGAATATGGAATGTCCTCTTTGGGTCCCGTTTCTTTCGGAGAAAAAGAGGAATTAGTTTTTTTGGGAAAAGAGTTCGGCGAACAGAGGAATTATTCTGAAAAAATGGCTGCCCAGATTGATAAAGAAGTGGCTAAATTTATTAAAGACGCCGAGAAAAAATCTAAAAACCTCTTGACTAAAAACAGGAAATTGCTTGAAAAAATTGCTGAAACTCTGATTGAAAAAGAAACCATTGAAAAAGAAGAATTTGAGGAATTGATTAAAGGGAAAGCTAAAATTTCTGAGCCGAAGAAAAAATCTTTGACAGAAAAACAAAAATCATTAAAAGTAAAAATCAGGCAGGTATAACCTTGGACACGTAGCTCAGCTGGTTAGAGCACCAAACTTATAATTTGGGGGTCGATGGTTCGAGTCCATCCGTGTCCACAAGAAAGGGCGTATAGCTCAGCTGGTTTAGAGCGCGTCGTTGACATCGACGAGGTCTCCCGTTCAAGTCGGGATACGCCCACAACGTAATAAATTTTTACGTTCCAGATGAAAGCGGAAATTATCTACCAAGATAAAAATGTTGTGGTGATTGATAAACCAGCCGGGGTAAATTCTGACGACTTTAAGGGAAGAGTCCACAGATTGGATAAAGATACTTCGGGAATTTTATTGATAGCCAAAAATAAAAAAAGTTTGGATTTTTTACAAGAACAGTTCAAAAAAAGAAAAGTTAAAAAAATTTATTTAGCTTTAATTGTAGGTAACCTTAAGGGAAAAAGAGGCAGGGTTGAAACTTTGCTCGGCCGTTCCCCAAAAGACAGAAAAAAGCAAAAAGTTTATCTTCCTTTTGAGCCCGGAGCCCAGGGAAAAAGGAAAGCAGTTACCGAATATAAGGTATTACAAAGATTTAAAAATTATGATTTAATAGAAGCTGAACCGAAAACCGGCAGAAAACATCAAATTCGAGTTCACCTCTCTTATATTTCTCATCCGCTTGCCGGAGATAAAATGTACGGCTTCAAAGGGCAACCATGCCCCCAAGGGTTAAAAAGACAATTTTTACACGCCAGCTATCTTAGACTCCGCTTGCCAAACGCAAAAATAAAGGAATTCAAGTCGGAATTGCCTGAAGATTTAAAAAAAGTAATTACGAAATTATGACAGCAAAAATTGAAACATTTTTAAAGCCTTTTCTCAAAAAAGAAATCCCTGATATACGTCCGGGCGATACCGTCAGAGTTTATCAAAAAATACCCGCCTCAGCTGTCGTCTCAGCGAGTAAAAAAAGGGCTAAAAAAGAGGAAGAGAAAGAAAAAACACAGATTTTTGAAGGCCAGGTTTTAGCAAAAAAGCATGGTAAGGGAATTTCAGGAACTATTACTGTCAGAAAAGTAATTTCCGGAGTGGGGGTAGAAAGGATATTTCCCCTTCACTCCTCCCCTCTTGTAGAAAAGATAGAAATTGTAAAGAGAGGAAAGACAAGAAGAGCAAAACTTTATTATTTAAGAAAAGCTAAAGGAAAAAAAATAAGGTTAAAGAGAAAGGAGTTTGTTGAGTCAGTAGTCGAGAAAATGGAAGAAACGCCTGAAAAAGAAGAAAGTACGGAAGAGACCGAATAAATAAATACCCGAAATTAAACGGGCGAGTGCTGGAATTGGCAGACAGCTTGGATTGAGGATCCAAGGGGAATTTTCCCGTGAGGGTTCAAGTCCCTCCTCGCTCATATCATTACAATATAATAAAATTTGGGCACTTGGCGCAGCGGTTAGCGCGTCTGGTCTACACCCAGAAGGTCGGGGGTCCAAATCCCTCAGTGCCCACCCTGTAGTAGAAATTTGGAGAGGTACCGAAGGTTGGTCATAACGGGGCGGTCCCGAAAACCGCTGTTCCCTAAAAGGGACACGTGGGTTCGAATCCCACCCTCTCCGCCCCCACACCTAATTAGGTGTGGGGGCGGAAACAAAACTTATGTTTAAATTTTTTAAAAAAAGTGGAAAAGAGCCGGAAAATTTTGAGGAAGTTTTGGCTTGTCTTAAAAATCTAAGAAAGAGCTTTGAAAAACTTTCTGGAGAAGTGGAAAATCTGAAAAAAGAAGGCAGATTTTCAATCCAAAAAATCGGGATAGTAAGGTTCAATCCTTTCTCAGAGGTTGGAAGCGACCAGAGTTTTTCCATTGCTTTGCTTGACGGGAACAATGACGGAGTGGTAATTACCAGCATTTATACCCGGGAAGGAAACAGAGTTTACGGAAAATCAATAGAATCAGGCCTTTCAAAGTATTCCTTATCCGACGAGGAGAAGGCGGCAATAGAGGAGGCCGAAAACAATTATGGAAAAGAAAAATCAAAATTTAACAGCTCAACCCCAAAGAAAGGAAAAAAATCTTCTAAATGAAATTGAGCGGCCGCCGGTGGTGGTTGTTTTGGGACATATTGACCATGGCAAGAGTTCGCTTTTGGAAGCTATTAAAGATTTAAAGATTACCGAAAAAGAATCAGGCGGTATCACTCAGCACATCGGCGCTTATCAAATAGAACATCGGGGCAAATCAATTACTTTTATTGACACCCCCGGTCATGAAGCTTTTTCAGCCATGCGCTCCAGAGGAGCCAAAGTTGCCGATATTGCTATTTTAGTGGTGGCGGCTGACGAAGGAGTAAAAGCCCAGACGAAAGAAGCATTATCCCATATCAAAAAAACGGGTCTTCCTCTGATTGTGGCGATAAATAAAATTGATAAACCGGAGGCTGATGCTAAAAAAGTCAAAAGAGAACTATCTCAGGAAAATATCCTGGTTGAATCAATCGGAGGGAAAGTCCCCTCCGTTGAGGTTTCGGCAAAGACTGGTCAGGGAATTGATGACCTTTTGGAATTGATATTGCTGGTGGCTGAAATGGAGCAGTTAAAAGCAGACAGAGCCCTTCCCGGCCAAGGGGTCGTGATTGAAGCCTATCTGGATTCTCAGAAAGGACCAACCGCTACTTTGCTTTTAAACAACGGCATATTGAAAGCTGGAGATATTATCGCAACTGTTTCTTCCTTCGGAAAGGCAAAAAATTTAGAAAATTTTCAGAGAACTATCGTCAAGGAAGCTTCCTCTTCAATGCCGGTAATTGTTTTCGGTTTTGAAAATGTCCCTCGGGTTGGGGAAAAATTTAAAGTTTTTTCCGATATTGATTCGGCTAAAAATTATCTTCAAAAAGCGGAAAAAGAAATTTCAAAGGTATTTTCTGTAAAACCCGGCCAAAGGGTCTTAAATCTAATTCTCAAAGCTGACGTTCTGGGCTCGCTTGAGGCTATTGAGGAAATCTTAAAAGAACTTCCTCAGGAAAAGGTTATTTTAAGAATTCTGAAATCCGGAGTCGGCGAAATAAATGAATCCGACATTAAGCTGGTTAAGGGAACCAAGGCTAAAGTTTTAGGTTTTCGGGTAAAAACGAATCCGATTGCTCAGATGCTGGCTGAAAGGGAAAAAATCAAAATAATGCATTTTGAAGTAATTTATGATTTGGTTGAGGAAATCAGAAAAATAATGGGGAGAGTTATTGAAGCAAAAGCAGTCAGGATTGACCTCGGAAAGATTAAAATTTCAGAAATTTTTAGGACTGAAAAAAACCGCCAGATTCTGGGAGGAAAAGTTATTGAGGGAGAAATAAAAAAAGGGACATTGGCTGAAATTTTCAGAGGAGAGGAAAAGACCGGCCAGGGAAAAATTATTAATCTCCAGCGCGACAAAAAAGACGCCCAAAGCGCTAAAAAAGGCGAGGAGTGCGGGCTATTATACGAAGGGGAGATTAAGGTTGAAGAAGGCGATGTTTTGCTGATTTATACCGAAGAGAAAAGAAAAGAAGAGCTTTAATCTTGCTATTATGTCTAAACGCATTCAGAGAGTTAACCAGCTTATAAAAAAGGAGCTTTCCCAGGTTCTTTTGCGAGAAGTTGATTGGGAAGAGGGAGGGGTTTTCCCCCAGAAGCCCTCTCCAAAAGATATTTTAGTAACCATTACCAGAGTTGATACCTCGCCTAACTTGAGAGAAAGCAAAGTTTTTATCAGTACGGTGCCGGAAAATAAATCTCAAAGGATTCTGGAGATTTTAAATCGGAAAATTTATGAATTACAACAAAAAATTAACAGAAGGCTGAAAATGAGGCCGGTTCCCCGGATTAAATTTTCAAAAGAGAGAGAAACGGCCGAGGCCGGAAGGATAGAAGAAATTTTGGAGAAATTGAAAAAAGAGGAAAAATGAAGTAAAATATGTAAATGGCACGGTAGCCAAGAAGCAAAGGCATCGCTCTGCAAAAGCGATATACATGGGTGCAAATCCCATCCGTGCCTTAAAATGCGTAAAAGAATATATTCCCTTAATGAAAAGTTTTTAGACGAATGGTCTCCAGAAATGGCTTATGTTTTAGGATTTTGGTTTGCCGATGGATATATGCGTCATGAAAAGTCATATCGAGTTATATTTAATTCGAAAGATTATCATTTACTTTTACAAATAAGAAAATCTTTGGGATCTAATTATTTAATTTATCGAAGAAAAGACGGCACCGGACATCAACTTACTCTATATTCGAAACAAATGTATTTAAAATTACTGACTTTAGGAGGAAAGCGATGTAAGAGTAAGACAGTAAAATTTCCTCAAATACCCGATAAATATTTACCAGATTTTCTTAGAGGATATTTTGATGGAGATGGAAGTGTATTTTACACAACTTATATTCATACAAAAACTAAAAGACCTCGCACGGAATTAAGAAGTAATTTTACTTCTGGGAATCCAAAATTTCTAGAAAGCCTTCAAAATATCTTAGCGAATAAACTTGGATTTATTACAAAGAAGATAGGTTCCTATAATAAAGGAGCTTCTCGAAAATTAGGATATGGCACATATGATACTTTAGAATTATTGCGATTTATATATTACCCCGATTATCCAATAGGGTTAAAGCGAAAAGCTATATTCTTAAGACACTTAGAAGAAATAGAAAAGGAGACGTAACTATTTTGCCCGGGTGGTGGAATGGTTTACACGCAGCACTTAAAATGCTGTGGGCGAAAGCCCATGAGGGTTCGACTCCCTCCCCGGGCACAAAAAAACCGGGCGCATAAAGAATTATGTGCTCGGTTTTTTTTATAGTCAAAGAAGACTTCATCTTCTTTTCCACCTTCGCTTCCTTCGGAAGCTCGGTTTTTAAGTTAGCTTTCAAGAATTTCAATATAGGTTCTCTTTGTCCCAAAGTTTAAGGCCTCCCAATAAGACGGAAACCAAATATCAATATGATATTCTCCTTTTCTCCGGCTCATTCTGTCCTGAACCACAAAAATTTTCTCGCCATAGATTTCTGGAATCCTGATTTCTGTTCCAAAGGGCAAAAGATTACTTGCCACAATTCCTTCTTCAACCAAAGTACCGGCGGCAGTAATAAAAGGTGTGTCGTCAGTCTCCCAGGGAGAACTTGAATAGGCGGTAACCACTACTTCTATTTTTTGGGTAAGCTGGAATTCCGGATTAGAGGGGTTAGAAACAGCTAAAAGGCTGTTTTCCTGCAAAAGAGGCAATTTTTTTTCTAAAACCAAGGGAGCTTCTTTATCCTCAATTAAATTAGCCCTAGCTTCTTTTGCTTTTGGCTCCAAAATTGCTAAAATCCCGGTTAAAAACCCGAAAAGGATAAGGATAACTAAGATATTTAGCCCCAAGCGACCGCTCACCAGGCGAAACATTGCCGGTTCGCAAGAAGGTCTTTTAGGGCATTTTACCCCGTTAGAAATTCGTATCAGATAAGAAAGATTGTCTTTAGCAGGGTTATCTCCAGCGGGGCTTGAGTCCGTAGTCATTTTAAAACCCCCGAAAAGGGGTTCTACCATAATAGCTTATCCACAATGGCTTGTCAAGGGTTTGTATAATGCCACCCAAAATTAGACTCCACGGGCATTTTAAGTAATTGATTAATTGATTGGTTTTGCAGCTGTTTTTGTAAAAATCTCTGTTCCTGCCATTGCACCATAAATTGTACAGGAGAAAGCTTGTTTTGGAAAGCGCAGTGGACTCTTTCGGTATTGTAGAATATCAGGTAATCAACAAGCCTTCGGTTGAACTCATCGGGATTGGCCAAGGGATAGGCAAAGTAATCGATGAATTCTTCCTGGATGCTGCGGTTGAAATTATGGATTTCCGAAATCCATAATTCTCAGCCCGTCGTTGTAGATGGTCAAAAAGCCCTTAATGCCAGTATACTTACAATGCCAGTGATTAAAAAACTCCATAGGCTTAAGGCCTTATGGAGTCTAATATGTATCTGGCATTATGCAGGGGTTTAACCTATGGAGCGGGTGAGCGGAGTCGAACCGCCGTTGTCTCGTTGGCAACGAGACGTAATAACCGTTATACGACACCCGCACTTCGCAGGATTTCAG
>Ga0172365_10002641_pt1 | contig 13272 bp, 13 predicted proteins | sample LakKivSesite48cm_FD_114535 | JGI IMG/M metagenome (GOLD analysis project Ga0172365, IMG submission 114535) | Sediment microbial communities from Lake Kivu, Rwanda - Sediment site 48cm | ecosystem: Environmental > Aquatic > Freshwater > Lake > Sediment | place: Rwanda: Western Province, Lake...
CCTTCCAGCTCGATGGGGTTCTGCGTGGCGAGCACCAGGAAGGGGCGAGGCAGCAGGCGGGTGACGCCATCCACCGTGACCTGGCGCTCTTCCATCGCTTCCAGTAGCGCCGATTGGGTGCGTGGGCCGGCGCGGTTGATCTCGTCGGCCAATACCACCTGGGCCACGATGGGGCCAGGCCGGTATTCAAACTCGCTGGTCTTTTGGTTGTACACATTCACGCCTGTGATGTCGGACGGGAGCAGGTCCGGCGTGAACTGGATGCGCTGGAAGCTGCAGCCCAATGACCGCGCCAGCGACTTGGCGAGCGTCGTCTTGCCAATGCCGGGCACGTCTTCGAGTAACACGTGCCCCTCACAAAAGAGCGCAATCAGCAACAGTTCGACGACATCATCCTTGCCGATGATCACGCGAGCGATGTTGTCCTTGACTCTCTGAGCAGTTTGCTCGACGAATGATCGCATAGTCAAACCTCCACCTCTGGATTGGCGTGATCGGGTTGCTCTTTGGGCGGTTACCAAGACAAAACGCGCAGATGGCACGTATCGTTCAGCAGCGCCAGTATGAAGACGTCACCTTCGGCCTCGAGCACGTTGATGGCGCAGGTGTCTTGCCGCAGCCGCCAGAAGCGGCCGTTGCCGAGGCCCAACACGGCCAGGAGTATGACCCGGTTGACGACCGTGTGCCCCACGAGGACGATGGTCAGCCCTGCGTGGCGGGCAGCCAGTGCGCGGACGGCTTCCATTGCGCGGTCGCGCACATCATCCAGCGTCTCGCCGCCGGGGATGTGGGCGACCTGGGGAGCATTGAGCCAGGCGGCGGTCACCCTGGGCCACCGCTCGCGGGCCTCGTCCGGCGTAAGGCCCTGCCACTCGCCATAGTCAATGTCGGTCAGGCTGGGGTGAACCTGGACGGGTAGGCCGAAATGCCCGGCAATCACTTCGGCGGTTTTGACCGCGCGCGAGAGCGGACTGGAATACACCGCTGCCGGCTGCCATTCCGCCGCGATGCGCCGGCCGGTTGCTTCGGCCTGGGCCAGGCCGGCCTCGTCCAGCGGCACGTCGGCCCGCCCGCGATAACGCTCCACGCGGTTCCATTCGGTTTCTCCATGACGAACCAAGATGATGCGTGTGATTGCCATGTACGCTCTCCTCTGGTTTGATCTGTCATGCACGTTGAGGCTGTGTCCGGATGGCTTGTCTGACCCAGAAGAATGCTGGGACGGCCAGGATTTCGATCACAACTACAAAGAGGATCAGGTAACGGATCGAGAGATCATACAACAGTCCCATGAGCGCGCTCCCCACAAACAAGGCAGCGCCGTACACCGTGTTAAAGATACCGTAAGCGAAACCACGGCGCTCAAAGGGCGTAATGTCCGCAATAGCGGCTCGCATGGTCGTCTCGTGCACGGCCATCACTGCGCCCCACAACATGATGCTAAGCACCGCCAAGCCATAGCTCTGGGAAAATGCCAGGAAGGGAATCGGAAGCGTGACGAAGGGAATGACACCGAGAGAAATCAAGCCGAATTGTACCCTGTTGCCCATATGTGTCAAGAAGCGCCTGTTACCTTTGAAAGTGCCGAGGGAATCACATTCAGCCCAGCATCCATGCGTACAAACCCACCAGCATGGAAATCAGTGCGGCGACTCTGAATAGCATGAAGCACTTGAGCCACCGCTTGGTCCGCTTCGCGCCTGCAATAATCGTCAACAGATCGGCCAGATCATGGATCAGGATTCTCGACACTCTCCTGGCCAAAGGGGAACTGCTCTCTCCAAAGGATATCCCCACGTCCGCAACTCTAAGAGCGACTGTGTCGTTTGCCCCATCGCCAACCATGGCCACCGAGTGCCCCCTGTTCTGCAGCAGCCTGACCAGAATCCCTTTCTGCGACGGCAACAAACGCGCAAAGATGGACACGTAAGCAGCCTGCCGTGCGACCTCCTCCAGGGGCATCTGGGCGATAGCCTTCCCGGTCAAGCAGTAGCTCGAATCAAGCCCGATCCCGGCCTTTTTGCCAACGGCCATGGCTGCCTCAGGTCTGTCGCCGGTCAGCATGACGGGTCTGATTCCCACACCTTCCAGCCAGCACACCTTATCGGGAACCCCCGCCCTCAAGGGGTTCTGTAGCTGAATCAGGCAAAGAAACGTGTAACGCTTCGGGGGGATTGTCGTGCCGGGGCTATACGCCAGGGCTATGGCGATGTCTCCCTCCTGATTTGCCGAGTCCGCAGCGGCTTTGATCGCCACAAGCAAGTCCCCATCCACCCTGCTCACGCCGCCCGACGCCGTCATGTAGCCCGCGCACATCTTCAGAATGACTTCCGGATCCCCCTTGGCGAAATACAGCGTCTGATCGTCTGTCTCAAAGCCGGCGGCCATGTACCTGTCTTCGGAATCAAACGGCCTGTCATAGACCCTTTTGTACTGCGCTGCGAGCCGATCAATGTCAAATCCGTGCTGCCGGGCAAACGCTATCAAGGCTTTATCTATGGGGTCTGCCTGACGCCGCCTCTCGAGAAAGAAGACGTCGTTGCACAGGGCACATGCGATGCCAGCCAGAGCACCACGCTCGTCATCCGGCAAGGACGACACTGTACCCGGCGTCTCGCCTGCGAAATGGATGCCTCCGACTTCAATGTCCAGCGTGGTCAAGACGCCCGTCTTGTCGAGGCAGACGACGTCGAGGCGACTCACGTCGTCCAGGCAGTTTACGTCGCGGACGATGATGCCTTGAGCCTCCAGTCTCTTTGCTTCGCGCGAGGTCATGATGTACCTGAACAGCTCACTATTCTGCAGCAGGACCAAGACGACTGCTGCTGCCAGGCACAGCAACAAAGTCAAGGCGTTTCCGTCGTACCGGCCCAAGGTAGCAAGGAAAGGCGGCAAGAGGAGGACAAGCAGTATGCAGTACCGCCCTCCTATCAGGGGAGGCAGTCTGCGCCTCTCTTGTTCCCAGGGCTGCTTTAGGATTTCTCCGTATTCCGTTTCTGCCCCGGTTGCGACCACGATACCCTTGCCGCTGCCCCTGGTGACCCTGCTCCCTCTGTATAGATAGACGGCTTCTTCGCCGACTCGTTTCTCAACCGGCCTCAATTCTCCGGTCAGCTCCCACTCGTCAACTTCGAGCCCCCTGGCTTCGACGAGCCGGAGGTCAGCGGGCACGAGGTCTCCCGCCTGCAGGAGCACCATGTCTCCCTTGCGCAAGCGATCTTCAGCAATCTGGGCGGCGCGCGCTCTCTCCGAACTCGTCGTGGTACTACCTGGCATGCTGTCACGTCCCCAAGACAAGAACCTCTACCGGCCATGGCGCCCGTTGCGTCACGCTGGATAAATTGTATCCCGCCTCGTTATCGAACAAACGCTTTGCGCCCGGCGTACACGGCCCGCTCGCCCAACTCCTCTTCGATGCGCAGCAACTGGTTGTATTTCTCCACCCGCTCGCCCCGGCACGGCGCGCCGCTCTTGAGGTGACCGGTGCCCATGGCCACCGTAAAGTCGGCGATGAAACTGTCTACCGTCTCGCCGCTGCGGTGTGACACCATCGCGCCCCAGCCCGCCTGGCGCGCCATCTCGATCGCCGCGATGGTCTCGGTCAGCGTGCCGATCTGGTTGAGTTTGATGAGTACGGCGTTGGCGACGTTCTCCTGGATGCCGCGCTCAATGCGCTCGACGTTGGTGACAAACAGGTCATCGCCCACCAGTTCAGTCTTGCCGCCCAGCGTCCGGTTGAGCAACTTCCAGCCGTCCCAATCGTCCTCGGCCAGGCCGTCTTCCAGCACGACGATGGGGTACTTGATCACCCAATCGGTATACATCTCCACCATCTGCGCCGAGGTGACCTTGCGACCCTCTGTGCGCAGGTGGTACAGGCCGTCCTCGTAGAAGCCGCTGGAGGCCGGGTCGAGCGCCAGCGCAATCCGCTCGCCGGGCGTGTAGCCGGCCTGCTCGATGGCCATCAGGATCAATTCGACCGCTTCCGCGTTGGTCTTGAGCGCCGGAGCAAAGCCGCCCTCGTCGCCCACGCCAGTCGAATACCCTTTGCCCTTGAGTACGCCCTTGAGCGCGTGGTACGTTTCGCTGCCCCAGCGCAGCGCCTCGCGGAAGTTCGGCGCGCCGACGGGAGCGATCATGAACTCCTGCAGGTCGGTGCCCTGCCAGTTGGCGTGGACGCCGCCATTGAGAATGTTGAACATCGGCACAGGCAGAGTGTTGGCCGATTCGCCGCCCAGGTAGCGATACAACGGCTGACCCTGCGCGCTGGCCACAGCGCGGGCCACAGCCAGACTGACGCCCAGGATGGCGTTTGCGCCGCACTTGCTCTTGTTGGGCGTGTCGTCCAGGTCGAGCATGGCCTGGTCTACCCCGGCCTGGTTCAGTGCGTCCCGGCCCTGGAGCGCTTTGGCGATTTCCAGGTTGACGTGCTCGACAGCCTGGCGCACGCCCTTGCCGCCGTAGCGTTGCTTATCACCGTCGCGCAGTTCCAGCACCTCGTGGACGCCGGTGGACGCGCCCGAGGGTACCGCTGCGCGGCCCCAGGCGCCGCCTGCCAGCCATACCTCCACCTCGACGGTGGGGTTGCCGCGCGAGTCCAGAATCTCGCGCGCCCGCACTTGCTTGATTGCCGTTGACATGCCTTGCCTCCTCAAGTTTGTATGGGTCTCTGGCCTCTGTCGGTTCGGGATGGCGCAGCGCGGTGACGAGTTTGTCCACAAAATCCTCGTCGCCCGCCGCCAACGACTGCCCGCAGGCCGGGCAACAGTCGCGCTGCTCCGACATCTCGGCCCAGCAGTTGGGGCAGTAGTAGATAGTCATGCCTGCTCCCGTCGCCTTCCCACCCGGCGCATGAGAAGCCGCCACAAAGATTGGTTCGGCCCATTTGCGGTGCTTTCTTCCTCGCCACGGGTCCAGCGTTCGCGCTCGGCCTCCAATGCCATCACCCGTCGCCGCAGCTCATCCCGTTCGGCACGCAGGGTGGAGACTAATGACGACAACCCCGCCACCTGGTTCCGGAGCGCCCCGTCGGCCAGGCTGGCGGACTGGTAGGCTTTCAAGAAGTCCCAGGTACGGCGTTTCATCACCGCGTACTGCATCTCCAGTTGGCGCATACGGCGCACTAACAACTCCAGTTCGTCTCGCGCCGGCTGATTGTTCTGTTCCATCAGGGCGCGGGCCTTTTCCTCCTCAAGCGCTCCAAACCCCAGGGCCAACAGGGCCACGAATGCCTCTCCCTTGGGCCAGTTCTGCTCTTTCGCTACGGCCTCGACTTGCTCCACCATTTCGGCAGTCAGGTCTATCGTGACACGCGCCAGACCGCCAGGAAAGTGTTCTGTTTCGAAATCTGCCGCCGGGATTTGCGCGTCAATTTCATCCAGCAAGGCTGGACGACTAGAACTATCCATAGACACCCCCCTACTTGCCACGGCGGGCCAGTTCGTCAATCGCCAGCACCAGGTGGATCAGGCGCTCCAACCGGGGTGCTAGCGTCTCATCCAGGCTCGGATCCACGCTCCCGTAACGCCACAACCTGGACGGGCGCAATTCCTCCAGTCTGGACCACACGGCGCCCATCTCGGCGACGATCACCTGGCGGACGTTTGATCGTCGCCGGGGCAGTTCAAAGGCTACCGCCATTTCTGTGACCTGACAACGGGCAGTTTCGCACTGCTCGCGGACCTGCCGGATCGTGGCCGGCCCCAAGTCTACTACCGTGACATAAGTTGCGCCGGCAGGGGCGCCGTCCAATAAGCGCTCAATTTCGTCCACCGACTGCTCCAATTGCTCCAGGGTCACTGCCAGCGCAGTCCGCTGAAACTGGTTCAGGCCGCTAGAAACTGTCAATCCGCCTTCTCTGCTCATTCCATCCATCCAACCCGCCGAAGAATTGGGATGCTCGGCGCGGCGCACTTTGCTCACCGTCGGTCATCGCCTCGCGACGGCGGTCATAGGCCCGCTTACGAAAGGCTTCCTTGAACTTGACCCAGGTGATGATCGGGACTTGGTCGTGACTCATCGCGCTCCACGCTCGGCCGACACGATGCCGGTCGCCCGCAGCCAACTGTCACCCTCCTCGCCGAACCCTTCGTCTTTGAAGCGATAGTCGCGTTTGCGGATCAGTTCCGATAACTCGTCGCCCAGCCTCTCCAGCGCGCGCCGCTGGAAGCGCAGCAGCCTTTGGAGTTGTTCGGAATCCTCGACCAGTTCCAACGCCCGCGAGAAGTGTGGCAGGCATAGGCCGGAAGCCTCATCCAGCGCTGCCGCCAGGCGCGCGTCGTCCAGATATTTGAGCAACGTTTGGATGGCGATGTCTTCCATCGTCCGGCGGTGCACGCAGACCGGGCATTCGGCGGTGGGGCGCAACCGCCGCAGAATGTCCTGGGCATACTGGCGCACGCCTCGCCCCAGCGGCGCGACGTCGGTGGCTTCCAGTATCGTGTGGAGCACATCGCGCTGGATGATGGCAACGCCGAGCGCGACCCCAAGCCCCTCGGTCAGCATCCAGGCGTGGGCGTTGCAGTAGCCGCGCGCGGCGCGCAGAGCGGCCCGCACGCCAGAATCGTTGACGCGCTCGTACATCGTGCCGTCCAGGTAACTGCGCACGAACGCGAGCGACACCCTACACAGGGGACAGCCTGGCTTCGTGCATGCTTCGAGCAGGTCAGAATACAGCCAATCCTTCTTGGTCATTCTTACAGACCTTTCCTGGAAACGAAAAAGCCTCTACCTTGATTTGCCGGGTAGAGGCTATCAGTCACTGCGCGACGGTTGGCAGGACGAGCCTGCTGGCGAGCCTCATCGCCATAAGCCGCGATTGGTTGTTGTAATTCTAACACGAGGGCGAGGGATTGTCAAACGAGAACGCTTGTCACCCACCAGGCTGAAACGCCTCCAGGACGTCGCGGGGTGGAAAGGTGATCGCCTTGGGCTTGCAGACCCTGACACACGAGCGGATCGTGATGCACTCTCGGGCCAGCCGCTCGGCCTCCTCGAGTCGCCCCACGGCTAAGGCGACCCCACTACACCCCGCAAGTGACTTGGTGACTCCCCTGTAGTCCCCCAACGCCCGTCGCAGCGCCAGGCTTTCTTCGTTCAGCCGTTTCGCCTCGCCATAGTTGCTCACACCAGCGGCCACGGCGCCCAGGCGCTCCAACACATTGGCCGTCCCCCAGCGGTCGCCCGACGAGCGGTACAGCGCCAGGCTTTGCTCGAGCAACTGCCTGGCTTCCTCACGGTCGTAGCCCCGCGCCATCTCTCCCTTATGGCGGATGACGAACGCCCTCTCCGGCCGCGTCTCCTGCCCGGCTAACTCGGGGCTGTCCAGGACGTCCAGGCTCTGTCGCGCCAGTCCGTCGGCGAGGGCGGTGCGCCCCAATCCGTCGCAAAAGACGCTCTGCCACGCCAGGACCCGGGCCAATGTCCGCAGCCCTTCGGCAAGGCTCAGGGCAGGCCCTTCGACCTGGCTCAGGGCAGGCCCTACTCCAGACATGGTGGCCCGCAGCCTCTCCGCCGCGGCCTGGCAGGCCGCTTCCCCCTCCTGGTAGCGCCCCCGCCACTCGTAGAAATGGCACAGCCCCTCGACAGCCTGCGCCAGGCGCTCCACGTCCCCCCGCTCCGCCGCCCACTCCCACGCCGCCCGGGCGTTCTCACCATCTGCCTCGATCTCCGCCAGCGCCGCTCGCTGCCGCGAACCTTTCAACGCCGCCCCCCACCGCTCCAGAGCGGCCGCATACCAGGCACAGTGCCGCTCGCGCGCCGTCTCCCCGGCCGCCGCCGAGCGGTCCAGTTTCTCGGCCGCGTATTGCCGCAGCAGCTCGTGCACCCCACAGCGCCCTGCCGGTGTGCAGTCCAGCAACGACCGGTTGACCAGCGCCAGCAGCGTCCGCAACGACGCCCCGCTCACCTGCTGGGCGGCCTCCCGCGTGAAGCCACCGCGAAACACCGACAACTGCTGGAACACCTCCCGCTCCCGCGCCGTCAGCAGGCTCCACGAATGCTCGAACACCGCCCGCAGGCTGCGCTGCCGCGCGGGCAGGTCGTACCACTCCGCCTCCAGGAAGTCATAGTGCCGGCCGATTTCCGCCGCGATCTCGCCCGGGCTGAGCATCCCCACCCAGGCCGTCGCCAGCAGGATGCCCAGCGGCATCCCCGCCACCAACTGGCAGATGCGCAGCACGTCGGCCAGATTGTCTTCCTCCAGTGCGAACCCCAGTCGCACCCGCCGCGCCCCACTCAAGAACAGCGCGACCGCATCGTACTGCGCGGCCTCGTCCAACCCCTCGTGCCCGTCTTCACCCGGCGGGCTGGCGGTGAAGGCGGCCAGCGCTTCCGAGGGCGGGAGTCTCATACCCGCGATGGGCAACAGACGTTCACCCGCCACCTCCAGCCTGGCCCGCGAGGTCAGCATCACCTTGACCTCCCGGGCCGTGCTGAGGATCTCGCGCACCAGGTCCGCCCTGTCCAACAGGTGTTCGAAGCTGTCCAGAATGAGCAACATGCTCTTCTGGCGCAGGTAGTCGAGCAACTGCTGCCGGGGCGTGCCTTCTTTGCGGAAGGAGAAACCGAGGGCCTGGGCCAGCGCGGGCACGAGGGCGTCCCCCGAGCGGAGCGGGGCCAGGGGCACGAAGAACACGCCGTGCCCGAAGCGCTCCACCTGCCCGGCCGCCGCCTCCAGCGCCAGCCGGGTCTTGCCACTGCCCCCCGGCCCGACCAGCGTCAGCAGCCGGCACTCCGGATCCTGCAAGTGCTGCTCGATCTCGGCCAGTTCTGCCTCTCGCCCGACGAAGGGAGTGAGGGGCGTAGGAAGGTGCTGCCACCTGGCCGTGCCGATCTCCCGCCGCCCGCTCTCCCCGTCGCGGATCTCCCGGTACAGCCGCGTCGTCTCCGCCGCCGGTGCGACGCCCAGTTCGGCCAGCAAGGTGCGGCGACAGGTCTCGTATTGGGCCAGGGCCGCGCTACGCTGCCCGCTGCGAGCCAGCAGACGCATCAGTTGCCGGTGAGCCTCCTCCTGCCAGGGCTCCAGTGCCACCCCGCGCCGCGCACATTCACACGCCCGCTCGAATTCGCCACGCCGCCCATACTCCTCGGCCAGCCGCTGAAGCGCCGTCGAGGCCAGCCGGTGGAGCCGCTCGCGCGTCAGGAGACACCAGTCGTCGAAGGGGGGGCTGTCCTTGAGGGAAAAGCCTTCCAGGAAGACGCCTCGATACAGCGCGACTGCTTCTTCTAACCGTGGCCCGGCGGATTCGCCCGCCTGATCTGCCTCGACCAGCGCCGTGAATTCCAGCACGTCCAGCCAGCAGTCGCTGGCGCAGTTGAACTGCACCGTCTCGTGCGTGATGTGTAGAAACGGCGGTTGGGCGTGCGGGTCGCCGATGGCCTGGCGCAGGTTGGCGAGCGCGTTGCGCAGGCTGGCGCGGGCGGCTGGCTCCGGCCAATCGGGCCACAGCAGCCCGGCCAACACCTCGCGGCGGTGCGGACGGTCCGCTTCTACCGCCAGGTAGGCCAACAGCGCCCGGACCTTGTTCGACGTGAAGCCGGTGACGGGCTCCCCATCCAGCCTCACTGCCCAGGGTCCCAGCATGGTCAGCGACAGACGCGCCATCGCTCATCGTCCTGTAGAAGAGAACTGGCAGAGACCGTCGAGCGGCGGAGAGAGGACAATGGTGGCTCGGCCTTATTATATCACATCCAACTCAAGTTGTGTATTCTGCCGGATATTTCTTTGCGCTTTCTTTACGCCTGGGCGGTATACTGAACGTGCGGTATGGCCTCGGAGAAGGTGCGCTCGCCGTTCGTGAACAGGTCCATGGTGAAGATGATAGCGGGAAAGGAGAGGAGAAAATGAAAAAGCGAACTGGCGCTACCTGGACGCCCGTCCCATCTGCGTGGCGTTTGGCCAGGATGCTGACGGTACACGGACGGCTGTCCTCGTGTCTCGCATCGTCAGCAGGACGGGGTGGGGATGGGGGGAGCCGGGTGAGTACGCCAGGTTCTGGGTACGGGACGGCGGGATGCCCGGCGGCGAGGGCGACCAGTGGATCATGCAGTCCTACCAGTTCGAACCCGAATGGATAGAGTTCTGGCCCGCAGACGTACCACCCCCCGACTGTGAGTCCTTCACACCTGACGAGCCAGAGATCGCTGTCAAGGGAGGCGGTCTGACCATTGATTAGTGAGCCGGCGGACATGCCGGTTCCGAGCGCACCTTTTCAGCCCCCACCACCGCCGACCTCTACCGCATCGGTTTGGTTATCACTGTGCGAACTCCCAGGGTGAAACAATGGGAATCCCCTCAAATACCTTCAGGTCGAGCAAGTCTCGATCACCGCTGACGACACAGTCGGCCTGACCATAAATGGCCGCAGCCAGAAATTTATCGTCGGCAGGGTCACGCGCCACCTCAACTCCGATGTCAGGCTCCACCCACTCCGCTTGTTCTCGAATGAACCCCAATAGATCACTCACCAGCCACTCCGGCAGACCAAATTTGGGGCGGCTGAGAACGGCGCTGTACTCCGCAAAGATTTCGGGGCTGACGACGAGGACGAAACCACCACTCCGCCACCGTTTCAGAACAGGAAGCCCTGCTCCACCTAACAGGCCTGAGACCAGAACGTTGGTATCCAGGACGACGCGTGGCACGGTCACTCGCCTCGCCTGACCGCCGCGATCTCAGTGGCAATATCCGCATCGGTGATTTCGCGTTCAGCCGCAATGCGTCGGGCCATCATCCAGAAGCGTTCAAACCTCTCCTCAGGCGTCAGGCTGGAGAGGCGATGCTTCAGGAAACGCACGAAGTCCAGAACTTCTACCATCACTTCGTCAGGCACGTCCTCCAGTTCCCGGACCACCATGGCCCGGAAACTCATGTTCACAGCGACATCCATTCCTGCCTCCTGATCCAGATACCTGGATTCAACCTTGCTGCCTTCCTTCAATATTCCAAAGCCTCTCATTATCTGGGGGAATTATAGCAGTTTTGTTATCACCAGGCAAGGAACAAAGACCTCCGAGGTTTTGGAAACCTCGGAGGTCTAGTCGCGTCTACGACGAGAGCGTCGGCGTTGGCCTTGGCTGAGGTGTAGCCGTGGGGGTCGGTACTGCGGGGGGGGTGCCGCACAGATTCTCCGTCCCCACATCCCCCTCGCCGCCACATTCCGGCTGCTCCCGCCGCTCGAAGCTACCCGCCTGCTCCTCCAGAAACGCGAACAGCGCCGTACCCTGGTGATGGGGTAGTAAACGTTACATGTGGCGGCGTTGTGGGCAAACCTGGTGTGACACGTGGAGTATTGCCGCACAGTACAATCCCCCCGTCGTCAGGATGATGCTCACACCCCGGCACCCGGGGTGGTTGGAATTGATGTTTCGCACAAGATGTGCTATCATTGCACCACAATGAAGGACGCAAAGAAACAACTGCTGGATATGAATATCAACGGCACCGATAAACCACCACAAGGACCAAGGAGCTGAAATGGGCACTGACCAATTGCGAGTTGTAGGCGCTGGCAAGTAGTAGAATGCCAAAGCACATCACCGTTCTGGCAATCGGCACACGCGGCGACGTGCAGCCCCTCCTCGCCCTGGCGGTCGGGCTGCAACAAACGGGCCGGCACCAGGTGCGCTTCATCGCCCCCGACGACTTTGGACCACTCATCACGGAGCACGGCCTCGACTTCTCTCCACTTGGCATGAGCGTCCACCAGTTGCTGGACACGGGAGGCGTGGGGGCCGGCCTGGAAGCCGGCCGTAACACCCTCCTGTGGGTGTGGCACGTCCTACGCACGATGCGCCCCACCTTCGAGCGACTCATGGAGAACACCTGGTTGGCCTGCCAGGGAACGGAAACGATCGTCTTTTCGACCATGGGGCTGGGCGCTTACCACGTCGCCGACAAACTGGGCGTGCCCTGCTGCTGGGCCATCCCATTTCCCGGCCTGGCCCGCACGCGCGCCTTTCCCAACGGGGCCTTTCCCCCGCTTCCCCTGGGCGGGACCTATAACCTGTTCACGCACGTCCTGGCCGAGCGCTTCTTGCAACAACTCACCGGCCGATTCGTCAACCGGTGGCGGCGAGAACGGTTCCACCTGCCCACCATTCCCCCCGGCACGTGGCCCTACAGCCACCTACACGGCCGGCCCCTGCCCATGCTGTACAGTTTCAGCCCCATCGCCTTCCCCAAGCCGCCCGATTGGGGTGAGCACGTCCACGTCACCGGCTACTGGTTCCTCGACCCCGCGCCCAATTGGCAGCCGCCCGCCCCGCTGGTCCACTTTCTCGAATCCGGCCCGCCGCCGGTGTACGTCGGCTTCGGCAGCCTGCCGCACCGCAACCCCCAGCAGACGACCCAACTCGTGCAGGAGGCGCTCCAGCGCTCGGGTCAACGCGGCGTGCTCGTCACCGGCTGGGGCGGATTGTCCACCGCCGACCTGCCCCACCCCTCCGCCGGCCTGTTCACCCTGGACTCGATCCCCCACGCCTGGTTGTTTCCGCGCGCGGCGGCGGTCGTACATCATGGTGGATCGGGAACTACCGGAGCCGGGCTGCGTGCCGGGGTGCCGTCCGTGCTTGTGCCACACGCTGGCGACCAGCCGCTGTGGGCCCGGCGGGTAGCAGAACTGGGCGTCGGCCCCCGGCCTATACCCCGCCGCCAACTGACGGCCGGGCGCCTGGCGGCCGCCATCACCAGTGCCGTCACGGACGAGCGCATGCGGGCGCGCGCCGCGGCGCTGGGCGAACGCATCCGCGCCGAAGACGGCGTCGGGCGTGCTATTGAAGTTATCGAACGTGGTACGGCACAAGCGCAACAACCAGACCAACGCCCCCCCAATGGCGTATGAATGATAGTAACTGCTCACCCTCCCGCAGGTTTGAGCGTTTCTCCAGGCAACCTGCGGGAGGGTAGTAATAGAACAGAACAAGGAGTAATGTCAATCGGGCAGGTCGTCCAGGACTTTCTGCATGGTCTGCTTGTACTCCCGGAAGGCAGCCCGGCCCTTGTCAGTGAGACGGATCATCGTATGGGGTTTCTTCCCTTTGAACGTCTTTTCGATTGTCACATAGTCTACCTCTTCCAGCTTGCCCAAATGCGTGGACAGGTTGCCCCACGTCAGCCCGGTCATATTCTTTAGAAAGACAAAGTCAACACTGTTAACCACGTAGAGGTAGGTCAGTACGGTGAGTCGAGCGGGAGCGTGGATGATTTGGTCAATGCTCACCAGCGAACTTATCTCTGCCTGGTCAACCTGCCGCTCAGCCACCGCACGCCCC
>Ga0172365_10002645_pt1 | contig 13265 bp, 13 predicted proteins | sample LakKivSesite48cm_FD_114535 | JGI IMG/M metagenome (GOLD analysis project Ga0172365, IMG submission 114535) | Sediment microbial communities from Lake Kivu, Rwanda - Sediment site 48cm | ecosystem: Environmental > Aquatic > Freshwater > Lake > Sediment | place: Rwanda: Western Province, Lake...
CAGGCCATGGTGGCCCGCCAGATCATGCCGGCCCGAAAGATAACGGTGGACAGCCAGATCATGCCGGCCCGCCGGAGCACGCTGGTCCAAAGGGCAGCAGTGGACAGTCAAATCATGGTGGCCCAAAGAAGAACAAGTGACACAAACCTGCTGCCTACGAACACCGCCCCGTGGCCCACGCGAGCCACGGGGCGGTCTGTTTTGGCACACCGCCGTCAAGAGACTTTAGCCTGTGGCCAGGCGCAGCAACACCTCGGGCACCCACAGCTTGCCGATGCCCAGAAAAGCCAGAACGATCGAGGCGACGAAAACCAGTACGCCGGCGGCGATGAGCAGTTTGTCGGCGCGGCGGTAGGTGAGCTCGTGCACCCACGTGCGCGGCCCCACGCCGAAGGCGCGCAGATCCATCGCGTCAATGATGTCCTCCGCGCCGACGATGGCGTTGATCGTCACCGGCACCAGCAGCGGCGCCAGCCGCCGAATCTGGGCCACGATGCCGCCTGAGAGTTTCTCAACTTCGTACCCCCTGGCGCGCTGGGAATCCAGCGTGACGCTGAAATCGCGCCCCAACGTGGGTACGAAGCGAAAGGCCAGGTCCATCGCGTACGCAAACTTGTCGGGCAACCCCAGGCCCCGGAACGTGACGCCGTAGAGGCTGGGATCCACCGTATAGGGGATGGTGATAGCCATGATCGTAATGGCGTACATCCGCGCCAGTTGGCTGATGGCAAAGATCGTCTTTTCGGCGGTGACGTCCAGGTGGACCTGCCATCCGACGATGGGGAGAGTCAGCCCCAGGCGACGGATGAGGTGTTCCTGGTGATAGGCGTACTCCACGCCACCTCTCCCGGTCAGAAACGTCAGGATGGTCATAAAGAGGATGATGAAGCTGATGAGAATCCACACCCGGCGTGTTTCGCGCCAGGTGAGCCTGGCGAGCGCGTACTGCAGCACGGCGACGCCCAGGAACAGAAGCGTGATGCGCAGGTCCCAGAACTGGATGATGGAGAAGAGCATGGCCAGCATGAAGATGATCCGTGCGCGGGGATCCAGGCGCTGGATGATGGTATTCCGTTCACGATAACGCCAGGCGATCAGCATGCCATCGTACCTCTGTCAACTAACGACCGGTGCGGGCCTGGACGGCCTGGTAGGCAGCCAGCAGGATGGGAGTGAGAATCATCGCGTTGAGGATATTGGGGCCGGCGGCCGGCGCAAACTCGCCGATGATGGCCGTCGCGAAGCTGTAGCCATTGACCCAGATGTCGGCGAGGGCAGCGAAGCCAATGCCGATGATGATGCCCAGCGTCCCCCATATATTGATGGCTGCCAGGTCTATACTGGCGAACCGTTCCAACACAAAGCGACCGATGATCACCACCACACCGCCGATGATAAAGGCCCAGGCCCAGAAGGAAAAGTCCTCGATCTCGCCGGTCCACGGCCCCGGCACCTTCGGATTGAGGTAGATCAGAGCGGACGCGATGACGATGAGCACGGCCACCAGGATGGTCAGGAAGTTGAGACTGCGCTTCTTGTCGGCGAAGAGCAGCACCAGGCCGGGCACCATCCCCATCAATCCGTTACCGACGTCCCAGGCCGGATACACACCCCAACCGGTGAGAAAGTCACCCAGGATGTTGCCCACGGCCCCCGTGAAGAAGCCGACCACCGGGCCAAACACGTAGCCGAAGAATATGGGTATACAGACAGCAGGACGCAGTGATACCTGACTGACGGACGGCATGGGGATGGTATTGAAGATGTAGTTGAAGACGCCGTACAGCGCTGCGCCGATGGCCATGTACACCACCTGCCGTGTACCCACCACCCAGGCCTCGCTTCGCGCGGTGACAAGGTAGACGGCGAAGACACCAATCAAGCCGATGGCAGTGACGCCGATCGGGGCTACGCCCTGAACCTTGTCGCCGCTGGTCAATAGGCTGGCCAGGGCCATCAACAGGACGATGACGACCAGCACCACGAGCCATACCACGGCCCGGTTCCTTGTAAATCCCTGTGTAGTCATTTTTTACCCTCCCTCTCGAGATGATTTCTGGACTCCTGGACTTGTCCAGGGTGGCCCCCAACAAGTTGGGGACTCCGGATTTGCACTAAACTGGCTCTGCACATCACCTCCCCTCCGCAGACCGTCATTCTGAGCGCAACTCGTCATTCTGAGCGCAACTCGTCATTCTGAGCGCAGCGAAGAATCTCCCTACACGCGGACGTGGGCCAGCGCCTCAGCCGGCATAAAGCGCCCCGTCCTGGGCAGATACTCCAGGTTGGCCTTCAGCAGCGAGGTCGGCACCAGGCGGCAGTGCCTGAGCAATTCGGAATCGGTCAACACCTCGGCCGGCGGCCCATCCCCGGCGATCCGCCCCTCGTGCATCAGGATGACCCGGTTGGCGTAGCAGATGGCCAGGTCGAGGTCGTGGGTGATGAACAAAACGGCCTCAAAACCGGGCATCTGGAGGATGGAATCCATGAAGGCCATATAGTTCCAATAGTCCTGGCCGGCAGTCGGCTCGTCCATCACCAGGATTTTGGAGCGCATGGCCAGGATGGCGGCAATGCTGACCCGCTTCTGTTGTCCGAAGGAGAGCGCCAACGGTGGATAGTCCTCCAGTCCTTTCAAGTTGACGATGTCCACGGCCCGGGCCACCCCCTCCGCGACGGCTTCCTGCGCATGCCCCAGGTTCCTGGGGCCGAAGGCCAGTTCCTCCCGCACGGTCGGCGCAAAAAGCATGTGGCTGGGACTTTGGAAGACGTAGCCCAACGTGTGGGCAATCTGGGCGACGCTCATCTCCCGCGTGTCGCGCCCTTCAACCAGCACCCGACCCTGGCGTGGTTTCAACAGGCCGATGGCGTGCTTGACCAGCGTCGTCTTCCCTGCGCCGTTGGGCCCCAGGAGTGCGACGACGTCACCCCGCTGGATGGTCAGGTTGACGTCGCGAATTACTTCGGGGCCACCTGCCTCGTAGGTGAAGGAGACGTTCTCGAATGTCACCAGCGGTTCCCGGCCATCGGGCTTGATGGCTGATTCGAAGATAGGGGGAGGCGCAGCAGCCGCGCGCTGGATCACGACAGGGGCAGGTAGTTTCACCTGCCGGTAATCTACGACCTCCATCAGGCCGTCTGGTGAACCACAGTAGACGATCCGGCCATCCTGCATAAAAGCTACCCGGTCGGGGCAAATGTGCAGGGCATCCTCCACGCGGTGCTCGACGAGGACGATGCTGACTCCCTCATCGGCCAGGCGGCGGAACAGGGCCAGCGCCTCCTGCGCACTGGCGGGGTCGAGGCTGGCCAGCGGCTCGTCGAGTAAGAGAATGCTGGGGCGCATGGCCAGCACGCCAGCGAGGCTGATCTTTTGCTTTTCGCCGCCGGAGAGATAGAAGGTCTCCCGGTTGCGCAGGGGGGAAATGCCCAGGTAGTCGAGCGTCTCGTCCACGCGCTGGCGGATCTCCTGGCGGGGCAATCCCAGGTTCTCCAGCCCAAACGCCACCTCGACGGCAACGTAGGCGCCCAGTATCTGCCGCTCCGGGTCTTGCAGCACAGTGCCGACGATCTGAGAGATGTGCGACAGGGGCATCCCGGCCGTACCCTGGCCGCTGAGAAGGATCCGCCCGCTCAGTTCCCCTTTGTAGCTGCGTGGGATGAGGCCATTGATGCAACGGATGAGCGTCGTCTTGCCGCACCCGCTGGCGCCGGCGACGAGCAGCAGCTCGCCGCTCTCTAGCGTCAAAGAGACCTCGTGAAGCGCGGGGTCTGGCCGGGCCCTATAGCGGAACGTGAGTCCTTCGATTGCCAGTGGAGCAGCGGTGGCACGTTGCTCGGACATGGTACCTCTCCCCCCCTAGAGAATAACCCCGTCAGGCTGAAAGCGTTGCGGTCGTGTCAGGCGGCTTCGGCCGCCTCTTCCTCTCCTTCGGGCACAGGCCAGATGTTTTCCGGGTCTTCGATGTGGTCAATGAAAAGGGTGCCATCGCAGTGGTCAATTTCGTGCTGGAAGACGCGGGCCAGCAGTCCTGCTGTCTTGATGCGCACGGCCCGTCCATGAGAATCCACCCCCTTCACGGTAACGCCATAGTGACGCGAGACTTTTCCAGCCCAACCGGGGACGGAGAGACAGCCTTCGTTGCCCTCCTCCATTTCGCGGGACTTGCGTGCCAGTTCGGGGTTGACGACGACGTAGAGTTTGCCCCCATCGGGATTCTCCTCGTCTTCGGGCAATTGTATTACGATGACGCGCTCAGGCGCGCCGATCTGAATGGCGGCCAGGCCGATGCCATTTTCTGCATGCATTGTTTCGACCATGTCGTCAATGAGCTGCCGCACAGCCGGATCTAGACGCCGCACGCGGCGCGATTTCTTGCGCAGCAGTGGATTGTCGGAAAACACAATCGGACGCACAGGCATAGATCAAGTCTCCTGTTGAGGCGAAGATGAGGGCTGGGGCGCGGGAGAGATAGAGTGGCGGATCTGGTCATAGACGGTGAACCAATCGAGCAACTCGTTGCGGTGGCGCTCGGCAGCCAATTGGCTTTGCCGGCGTTGGAACGCTTCCATGCGCCGGAAGATGTCGGTCTGCACGCTACGGGGGTCCCTGACGTAATCAAAGGTGAAGGCGCCCGCTCCGGCCGTCTCGATCGTCACCGATCCGTAATTCAGCAGCCGGCCCAAGAAACCAGGGATTTCGAGGTGGATGTTTTGGATCATCCCCAGACTGGCCTCGCGGCGCTCTTCGCGCAGGTGGAAGGGCAGTCTCTCGACGTCAATGATACGCGTGGCGGTCACCTGGTAAATGTCGTTCTGCCAGTCGTCGAACATCCATAGCCACCAGGGGACCAGGAAGACCAGCGCCACGCCGTAGCCAAGCAGTACGGAGATCCAGTCGGCGGGGTTCTGACGCAGTATGTAAATGGCGACGAGCGTGACCGCCATGATGAGCACTGTGGGAAGTGCAACGGGCACGAGCAGGGTGGCCCAGTGTTTGCGCCAGGTGATCGTGTCCCCCTGCACGTGGCGCTGTGGGGGCAGGAAGTAGGTGAAGAAGCCCAAGAGCATGAGCACCCAGGGTGGCATAGCCAGTCTAAAACGCCGTTTTTGAGGCGGCGCTGCTGGCGTACGGGCTTCCTCCGGGGGAAATATGCCGAACTGCTGCCGCATCGCATCGCGGATGGCCGCCCGCTCTTCAGCCTTGGCCCCGGCCTGGATACGGTGGATCTGCTCAAAGATGATCTCTCTTACCTGTGACGGGTCAGGAATCTCGCGGAAAGCCACGTGCCCCCGCTCGCCGGCCGTCTCGATGATCAGGTCACCGAAGTTGAACAATTGAGCTACCAATCCCACTTGTGATTCCTGGATGTCCTGGACATTGCGTAGAGGCGCTTCGGCACGCGACTCCCGTCCGAAGGGGGTACGTTCCCTGTGTACGACCCGCTTGTTCGTCACAATGTAGATGTCATCGCGGTAGTCAGCGATCAGGTACAGCGCGAAGACGAATGGGACCAGGCCCACGAGAGCTCCCACGACCAGGATCAGAGTGGCCCTGGAATACAGGTACAGGTAGCCGCAGACGAGCAGGTCCACCAGGAGCACGAAGCCGGGTATGAGGAGACCACGGACCAGGATCGCGTTGTGCCTGTGGTCGCTAACGATGACGACTTCATCCGGGTCTTGCCACTTGAAGTGCCTGGCCCGGCGTTTCCGGGCCACATCGGGGCGCATTTGAAGGGACTTGAGTATCCAGGGGCGTCCTTGCAGCAATTGGTCAAAGTCGTCCTTGTTCAGGTACAGCAAGGTAGCGTCCTGGACAACTTCGACGGTGGCATCGTGCGGTTCGCCCAACAGGAGCGAAGTCTCGCCGAAATACTCATCAGGTCCCAGGTAGGCCCCCTCTCGTTGGACACCCTGCGGATCAATGTACAGAATGTGCAGTTCGCCGCTCTCGACGATGTAGGCCGTTTCGCCGAGTTCTCCCTGGCGGCAGATTTCACTGCCGGCCGGATATTGCGCACGTTTGACCAGTCTGGCGACTGCCTTGCGGTCGTCCCGGCTGAGTTTGGCAAACAGCGTGATTTGCTGGAGTTGCTTCGTCAGTTCATCAGACATACCGATTTGTCCAGGATACGTGTCTGGATGGTGGGATCGAGGCGTTTGATATCTGCCTGTGCTTCAGGTACCAGGATGACCTGGAAACCATTCATTGTCCGATCTGTCCTCTGAAGGTCGCGAGATCAACACCCTTTCCTGCATGTGCCTGTTCCAGTGCACGCTTAAGAGATGCCGCAAATTCGGCTCCCAGTTCTGCCTCTTCTTCCTCCTCCAACCCTGTCCAGGCATCCACCAACTGAGTAAACCAGACTTCAAGACGCCTATCTATCGTACGCTCAACCAGCCTCTCGAACTCATCCGCTGACAGTTCTACTAAAGCCTTTTCCATCGTTCGACTCCTCATCCCGCAGACTGCTCTGCCTGCGGTTTGTGGTTATTATATCCGTTCTATCTGCAATTTGCAATTGGCAGTTTAGCTCACTATCTCCCAGTATGCGGCGAGAGTTTCCTGCGCGGTACGCTTCCAGGAGAAACGGGCGGCCTGGGCCAGTGCGCGCTGGCTCAGTTCAGCGCGAAAGTCATCGTCAGTCGCCAGTTGGATCAGCGCGCCTGCCATTCCCTCGGCGTCGTCCGGTGGCAGCAGCACACCGGCGCCGCCCACGACCTCCGGGATGGAGGTGACGTCGCTGCCCACGACCGGCGTACCGCAGGCCAGCGCCTCCAGCGGCGGCAGGCCGAAGCCCTCGTAGTGGCTGGGGAAGACGAACGCGACTGCACCCCGGTAAAGGGCAGGCTTGGCGGCCTCGTCCGCGCCGATGAAACGCACGAACTGCCCGTTTACGCCCTGTTCCCGGACCAACCGGCGTGGATGGGGTGTGAAAGGCGTGTCTTGCTTTGGCAACTGTCCGGCGATGACGAGCGGGCACTCCTGGCCGATGGCCGGCCCGGCCCAGCGGTAGGTGCGGAGCACTGTGGCGACATTCTTGCGCACGTCGAAGCCACCCAGGTATAGCACGTATCGCTCCGGCAGGCCATAACGCGCGCGGATTTGCGCATCCTCAGGCGTCGGTGTCGGGGTGTAACGTGCATCGGCGGCCAGGTAGACGACGCGCACGCGCCCGGCCGGCAGTCTCAGGTGAGTGACGACGTCTTGCCGGGAGGCCTCCGAGTCGGTGAGCACGAGTTGGGCTCGCGGCGTGGTCGTGCTGACCAGTGCAGTGTAGAGCCGCACCGGCGGTCCGCCCCGGTACTGGCGCAATACGAGCGGGATCAGGTCGTGGATGGTGACGACGGTGGGGACCGAGGGGAGTAGTGGCGGCACCCAGTACGGCACGTGCGCCACGTCAACGCCGAGGCGGACGCAAGCCCTGGGGAAAGCAACCTGCTCGAACCAGACCTTGCCCAGGTTGGAACGAGGGCAGAGCACAGGATGCAGGATGCAGGATGCAGGATGCAGGGTGGAGAATGGAGAATGGAGGTTGGAGACTGCTTGTCCCTTGCCCCTTGCTTCTTGCTTCCTGCTTCCTGCTTCCTTCCTCTGATTGGCCGGGATTACCAGGATGATCTGCAAGTCTGCGCTGAGTGCAGCCAGTCCTTCCACGAGCCACCGCACGTATTGGCCGCTGCCGGTGGTGGGGCTGTCCCAGAACCAGGCGTTGATCGCGACGCGCATCAGTCTCCATAACCATGTGGATGTGTACGGTGCCACTCCCAGGCGTGTTCGACGATGGTCCGCAGGTCTGGGTACAAGGGCTCCCAGCCCAGTTCCCGCCGGATTTTCTCGCTGCTGGCGATCAACACGGCCGGGTCGCCGGGGCGGCGTGGGCCGACCTCGGTTGGGATTGGGTGGCCGGTCACCTGCCGGCAGATCTCGATGGCTTCCTGAACGGTATACCCATGGCTGTTGCCCAGGTTGTAGGTGCGGCTACCCTTATCGAGCGCCCGCAATGCCAGGATGTGGGCCTGAGCCAGGTCGGCCACATGGATGTAGTCGCGCACGCAGGTGCCGTCGTGGGTGGGGTAGTCGTCGCCGAAGATGACGATTTTCTCGCGTTGGCCTAGCGCGACCTGCAGCGTGAGCGGGATGAGATGTGTCTCGGGATCGTGGTCCTCGCCCCGCTCGCCGGAGGGGGAAGCCCCGGCCGCGTTAAAGTAGCGCAGCGCCGCGTAACGGAAGCCATAGACGCGGTCCAGCCAGTGGAGTATGCGCTCCAGGATGTTCTTGGATTCGCCGTAGGGGCTGCCGGGGACGATGCGCTCCGCCTCGTCAATCGGCATACGCTGTGGGTCCTCGAAGAGGTTGGCAGTAGAGGAAAGGATGAAGCGGCGCACACCGTGGGCCACTGCCTCTCGTAGCAAGTTCAGGCCATTGGTGACGTTGTCGCCCACGTACTTGAAGGGTTGCTCCATGGATTCACCCACCAGTGTATAAGAGGCAAAGTGCATCACCGCCTCGACGTCATAGGTATCGAACAGGGACTTGACTGTGGGCCGGTCGGCCAGCTCCCCCTCGACGAAAACAGCCTCGGGGTGGACGGCGGCCCGGTGACCGTAGTACAGATTGTCGAAGACGACGACGCGGTCGCCTTGCTTGATCAGTTCCTCAGTGACGATGCTGCCGATGTAGCCGGCGCCGCCGGTAACCAGGATATTCACGTATGGACCTCCTCAAATGATGGTAGATTGGTACATTGGTAGATTGGTAGATTGGTCATCGGTAACCAATCTACCAGTTTCCCAATGTACCAGTTTCCCAGTTTCCCAGATATTGGCTGATTAACGCTACACTCTGCTCGTAGCCTATATCGTGAAAGGACTGGAGCACGGACTGTGGGATGCGGCGAAAGACGCGCTCCTCCATCTGCTGCGGTGATCTCAGGGCTGCCTCTACTTCCGCCACCGGTACGCCCATGCGTTGGGCGAAGACGTTGGCTGTCTGCACATTGTGCCCCGGACCGAGTTGCTCGACCAGCCAGTCGCGCCATGCCTGCAGGCATTCGTCGCTGGCGAAGGGCAGCCAGCCTTGAGGATTGGCCTCTCGCAGCGCCGTGACGACGCTGCCGTTGAGCCGTTGTTGATCCTGGCGGTCCATCCAGGTGCGCAGGACGTTGTGCAGGAACGAGCGTTCGCGCCGGCTGCCCCACTCCTGCCGCCTGAAGTAAGGAAAATAAATGTGATCGAGCCAGAGTTCATCCAGCACCAGGTGGGCGACGTAGCCAGCGACGAAGGCGGCCTGCGCCGGTGGAAGCGCCTCTGCGTGCGTGAGTGCTGGGTGGGTGGCGAACAGCACCTCGTGTGCCGGGCGGTCGGTCGTGCGTGGGATGGCATAGAAGTGGGTCTCTTCGCGAGTCTGTCCGCTGACGGTCTGGACGTCGGGCGCGGTATGGCCCAGCAGGAAGGGGCCGCGCTGCTCGAGCAGCCGGCGGCGGACGGCGGAGGGGAGGGTGTCTCCACGTAAGATTTCCTCAGCCAGGGCCAGGTGCATGACTGGAGTAGGCATCGCGTGGCCATTGTACAATGAATTGCCAGAGTTGGCTAGTGTGCGCCCCTAACGCTCAATCCCATTGCGAGCCATCACGCCCTGCTGGTAGTAGTGCTTCACCTCCCGCATCTCCGTCACCAAATCAGCCCGCTCGATCAGTTCCTGGGGAGCGCGGCGGCCGGTGAGGACCACTTCCACGTGGTCCGGCCGTTGGTCGAGAAATGCCAGCACTTTTTCGACGGTGAGTAGTCCGAACCAGATCGTGACGTTGACCTCGTCCAGCACCACGACGTCGTACTGGCCCGAGAGCATCGCCTCTCGCGCTTGCTCCAGTCCCCGCTGGGCCTGGGCCACGTGCTCAGGGGTAATCTCCTCCCGGCGGATGCAGCGCACGTCGCCGTACTGCTCAATGGTGATGCAAGGATGGTCACGCAGCGCCGCCAGTTCCCCGTAATGCTGGCCCTTCATGAACTGGCCAACGTAGGTGCGCATCCCGTGGCCGGAGGCCCGCAGCGCCAGTCCCAGCGCAGCCGATGTTTTTCCTTTGCCGTCCCCTGTATAGACCTGCACGTAGCCTCTTGGGAGCTGCTGATGTTTCATCCTTGGGATTCTCCTCCTCAACCGGCTGCACGTGTTACGTGTTGCGTGTTCCGTGTCCGGTTACAATCAGTGGCTTAGATTATGATCCAGGAACGGTTATTGGTCAAATACCCTGCCAGTCTATCCAGGGTTCCACCGCATTCTGAAACGTGCACCGGACAGGGAATCCTGCTATAATAGCATATACCTGACAACCTGGGAGAGTTCCACAGATGAATTTCCCGCGCCGCAGTGGCATCCTGCTGCACCCCACGTCGCTCCCCGGCCGGTTCGGCATCGGCGACCTGGGCGATGCGGCCTACTGGTTCGTGGATTTTCTGGCGGCCGCCGGCCAATCGTACTGGCAGATGCTGCCCCTGAGCCCTACCGGGTACGCCGATTCCCCCTACCAGACACTTTCCGCGTTTGCCGGCAACCCGATGCTCATCAGCCCTGAAAAGTTGGTCGAAGCCGGGCATCTCTCGAAAGCGAACCTGGAGTATACCCCTACCTTCCCCGACGAGCGGGTGGACTTTGGGCCGGTCATCCACTACAAGATGGGCCTGCTGGAGCGCGCCTTTGCTCACTTCCGGGCCCGGGCTCCTGCCGCTCAGCGGGCGGCGTTTGCCCACTTTTGTGACGAGCAGGCGTTCTGGCTGGATGACCTGGCTTTGTTTATGGCCTTGAAAGCGGCTCACCAACTTCACCCCTGGCACGCGTGGGAGCCGGAAGTCGCCACCCGGCAGCCAGAGGCTCTGTCCCACGGGCGGGAAGCGTTGGCCGACGAAATCGTCAACCAGAAATACCGGCAGTGGCAGTTCTTTGAGCAATGGCTGGCCGTCAAGCGCTATGCCAACGAGCGAGGCATCCGCATCATCGGCGATATCCCCATCTTTGTCTCGCTGGACAGCGCCGACGTGTGGGCCAATCCCCACCTGTTCCACTTTGACGAGTATCTCCGGCCGACGGTCGTCTCCGGCGTGCCCCCCGACTACTTCAGCAGGACTGGCCAACTGTGGGGCCATCCCCTTTACCGCTGGGAAGTGATGGCGCAGGAGGGGTATGCGTGGTGGATTGCCCGCTTCCGTATGGCCTTCACCCAGGCCGACGTAATACGGATTGACCACTTCCGCGGCTTTTACAACTACTGGGAAGTCCCGGCAGGGGAAGACACGGCCATCCACGGGCGCTGGTTGTATGGCCCCGGCGCCGCTCTGTTCCACGCCGTCACTGCAGCGCTGGGGCAGGTAGCGATCATCGCCGAAGACCTGGGTGATTTCAACGCCGCATCGCGCGCCGGGGTAGACGCCCTGCAGGCCGAGTTCGGTTACCCTGGCATGAAGGTGCTCCAGTTCGCTTTCAGTTCCGGCCCGGGCGATCCTTTCCTGCCCCACAACTTTACGCGCGACTGTATCGTGTATACGGGCACGCACGACAACGACACAATCGTCGGCTGGTACCAGGCCACCTCCACACGGGCGGAGCGAGCGCATGCCCGCAAGTACCTGGACAGCGACGGCTCGCACATCGCCTGGGACCTGATCCGGCTGGCGTGGGCCTCGGTCGCGCACACGGCCGTCACGACCGTCCAGGACCTGCTGAGCCTGGAGCACGCATCGCGGATGAACACGCCCAGCACGGTCGGCGCACCCAATTGGTGCTGGCGCCTCTTGCCCGGCGCGCTGACCGATGAGGTCGCGGCGCGGCTCCTGGAGCTAACCACGATCTACGGGCGGAAGCCCTGATCGTGATCGAAACCAGGTTCTTTCCTGAAAACCTGGTTTCTGACACTGTACTGGAGGCAACCAACCATGAAATCACCTGCATCCCGCGCCTGGCGCAGGCTGGTCTTTGTCCTGTTCTGGGCCTACGTGCTGCTCAACACCTATTTCGTCTTCACTCCTCTGCTGGGTGATGCTCCGCGCCTGGCATTCTTGCTCGTGCCACTCCTCCTGGGCGGCTTCAGCCTGTGCCACGCCATCTACACGCTGGGGCTTCGCCACGCGCTGCTCTTCCTGGCGCTGGCTGCGCTCGTCAGCCTGGCCTTCGAGGCGGTGGGGGTCGCCACCGGGGCAGTCTATGGCCCGTATCACTACACGGACCGTCTCGGCCCCAGGCTGTTCGACGTGCCGCTGGCCGTCCCGATGTCCTGGTTCATGGTCATCTACCCCAGCTATGCGCTCGCCAACTTCCTGGCCGACGGGCACGTGGTCAGCCAGCCGCGGCCTGGGCTGGGGCGGCTGATCGGACTGACCGCGCTCAGCGCGCTGCTCATGACCGCCTGGGACCTGGCACTGGATCCGCAGATGGTCCGCGATGGCCATTGGGTGTGGCACATCGAGGGAGCCTACTTTGGCATCCCGGTGCAGAATTTCGTCGGCTGGCTGGCGACGACGCTGACAGTCTACCTGGTCTACCGGGCGCTGGAGGTGCGCTGGCCGCCGCGTCCGTGGGGAGCGGCGGCCTCTTCCTTCGAGCGGCTACCCCTCGTCATCTACGCGCTGTTAGCCTCAGGCTACGTCGTCGGCTATGTGCTCCTGGGCCGCCCGGCGTTGGCGCTCATCGCCCTCTTCGCAATGGGAACGCCCTGCCTGGCCGCGCTGCTACGAGCGACCGGAGAGACTATGGCATAGAACTGCCTGGCTGCCCGGCTGGAGGTAGCACCAGCTCCATCACGTCTGCCCACAGCGATTCCAGTTCCGGCCCGGCGCGGAAGGAACTTGTCGCGATCAGTGGGTCCAGTCCCGTCATTCGCTCTTGCAGCTTCGAGAGCGCCTCGGCCTGCTCCGGCATCAACGCCACCGCCTGCTCCAGGTGCACTTTCGCCAGGGCCAACGTATCTCGTGCGCTCCTGGGGTTTTCTTCCAACAGCAAGAGGTGTACCTTTAGCAGGTCCTGTGCGGTTTGCAGCAGCGCCAGCCGACCTTCGAGTTCCTCTATACGCCCGGTGGCCTGATCGGTCCGCCTGGTCAGGTCAACCGTCGCACTGTCCAGTTTCGAGCGCAGGGCCTCCACAGCTTTCTGTTGCGCTGCCAGGTCACTTTCCACCTGTGTGATGCGGCTGTCCAGTTGGACGATTTGCCCGGCGGCTCCCTCGATCTCCTGCGCCTGAACTGCGGATTTCTCCTTCAGTGCGGTCATCTCG
>Ga0172365_10002646_pt1 | contig 13265 bp, 10 predicted proteins | sample LakKivSesite48cm_FD_114535 | JGI IMG/M metagenome (GOLD analysis project Ga0172365, IMG submission 114535) | Sediment microbial communities from Lake Kivu, Rwanda - Sediment site 48cm | ecosystem: Environmental > Aquatic > Freshwater > Lake > Sediment | place: Rwanda: Western Province, Lake...
CAATTGAACAAAGAAAAAGATTTGAAGAACAAGAAAAATTATTCAAAGCCGGCTTCAAAGAGGCTCAAAGAATAGATGAAGATTTCCTGGAAGCCTTAGAATACGGAATGCCACCGGCTGCCGGCTTTGGTATGGGAATTGATAGATTAGTGGCTTTGTTAACCGATTCCCATTCTTTGAGAGAAGTGATTTTATTTCCAACAATGCGGCCGAAATAGCTCTTGACAAGCCTTTTTGAATTGTTAATATATTTCATAAGTATTTAAAAATTTTAAAAGCATTGAAGGAGGATTTTCCCCTCCGGAGCTGACAGGGAAAATATGTTTTTACACAGTGAACCTGTTCCGGGCTCGCCCGTTATAGCGAGGTAGCCTTTTGCCAATATCGGTGAAAGGCTCAGAGGCAATCTATGGCAACATAGGTTGCAGAGGTGAGGTGGCACCACGAGATCTAACTCGTCCTTACATGAAAGACGGGTTTTTGTTTTACAAAGGCCGATTTTTTTCTTAATAAAAATTGTGCTATATTAAAAATATGTTAGACATAAAATTCATTCGTCAAAATCCAGAGATTGTTAAAGAAGGTTGCCGAAAAAAACAGGTTAAAGTTGATATTGATCGGCTTTTAGAAATTGATAAAAAAAGGCGGGAAGTATTACAAGCCATGGAAGATATGCGAGCCCAGAAAAATAAGGGCTCAAAGAAAATTTCTGGGACAAAAAATGAGAAAGAAAAACAAAAAATAATTTTACAAATGAAAGAACTTGATAAAAATAGTGATAGGTTAAATCAAAATCTGAAAGAACTTAACCAAGAATTTAATAATTTAATGCTTCAAGTTCCGATACCTCCCGCCACCGATGTTCCAGATGGAAAAACAGACAAAGATAATGTCCCGATAAAGTATTGGGGCAAACCAACAAAATTTAATTTCCCCCCAAAAGATTATATTACCCTTATGGAATCATTTGACCTTTTAGATTTAAAACGGGGAGCAAAGATTGGTGGTTTTAGACAATACGTAATTAAAAACGAAGCAGTCTTATTTGAACAAGCCCTCTTGAGATGGTCACTTGATTTTTTGATAAAAAAAGGATTTACCCCCTTTAGACCCATGGTGATGGTCAAGGAATTAGCGATGTTAGGAACAGGAATGTTTCCCCAGGGCAGAGAAGAGGCCTATAAAACAGACGATGATTTATTCTTAGCTGGCACAACGGAAGTTCCCTTAATGACTTATCATGCCAATGAAATTTTAGATGAGGGAGAATTGCCCAAAAAATATGTTGGTATCTCTGAAGGTTTTCGAAGAGAAGTGGGAAGTTACGGTAAAGATGTCAAGGGGATTTTCCGAGTTCACGAATTTTGGCAGACAGAACAGATTATCATTTGTAAAAATGATGAGAAAGAATCAATTAAATGGCACGAAGAACTACTTAGAAACTCAGAAGAATTAGTGCAGGCCTTAAGTTTACCTTATCGGGTAGTCAATTGTTGCGGAGGGGATTTAGCTCCCGGTCAAGTTAAGCGGTATGATATTGAGGCGTGGGTTCCTTCACAAGAGAAATATAGAGAAACCCATTCTGACTCTTATCTTTTTGATTTCCAAACACGTCGATTAAATATTCGCTATCGGGAAAAAGATGGTAAACTTAAATTTGCTCATTCACTAAATAATACTGGTATTGCTGTACCAAGAATTTTAATTCCCCTTATCGAAAACTATCAACAAAAAGATGGAAGCATTTTAGTTCCAGAAGTTTTACAAAAATATTTGCCATTTAAAGAAATTAAGAGATGATCGAAGAAAAAGAAATTTTTATCAATGGATTAAAAATCAATTATAAAATTGCAGGCCAAGGTCCTGCGATTTTAATCTTGCATGGCTGGAGTGGTTCTTCTGACTCCTGGATTTCGGTCCAGGAAATTTTAGCTAAAGCCGGTTTTAAAGTAATTTGTCCTGATTTGCCAGGCTGTGGAAAGAGTCCTCCTCCCACTGAGCCTTGGGGAATGGATGAATATATTAATTTGATTTCAAATTTTACAAAACAAGTGAGTTTGGAACAGTTTTCACTTATAGGACATTCTTTTGGCGGAGGGTTAGCAGTCAAATTTGCCGCCTTTTTCCCAGAAAAAATAAAAAAACTAATTTTATTAGATGCGGCAGTTGTCAGAACAGAAAGATTAAGCCTTCGCCAGAAATTTGCCAGATTTTTAGCAAAAATGAGTTATGCCTTTACCAGGATTCCGTTTTTCGAGAAAACAATTTTTTCCATGATAAGACCGTTAGTTTACAAAATTGCTGGTGTCCGCGATTATTACCAATCAAAGGGGGTAATGAGAGAAACCTTTAAAAAAATATTTAAAGAAGATTTGAGTCAATACTTGCCTAAAGTTAAGACACCAACTTTAATTGTCTGGGGTAAAAGAGATAGTACATTACCTGTGGAAGATGGTTTTTTGATGCAAAAAGAAATTTTCAATTCTCAAATTGAAATTATAGAAGAAGCTGACCACAGTCCCCATAGAAAAACTCCAGAAAAATTAGCCGAAATTATACTACATTTTTTACGACCGTAGAAAATGTGTTATACAATTAAAATTATGTTTTTTTTAATAAGTTTTCTTTGGTTTATTCGCACCACAAAATCAATTTTATTTTGGCTTTATCTCTGGCAATTGAAAGAGTATCACATTGGCAGATTTATTGATCATTTTCGAACCGAAAAGGGAAAAAGAATTTTCATAAACTACCTTCAATTTCTAAAAATTTTTTTAATTTTTAGTCCTTTCTTTTTTCCATTAGTTTTTCTACCCATTCTAATTTTCCTTTATTTTACTGAATCAGCTATTTTTTTCAAAAAACTTTTTCAAAAAAGATTGCTTAAACCAGTTTTAACTAAAAAAATTACTTTTTTAATTCTATTAGGAGTATTTTTCGAAGTTTTTTTCATTTTTGCTTTTTGTTATAGATCCTTACCTAACTTTGCTCTTTTCCTTTTAGTTTTTGACATTTTAACTCCGGTAATTATTTCTGGTATTGTTTTGATTTTCCAACCGCTGGCAGTTTTGACAAGAAATCAAATTATTAAAAAAGCCAAAGAAAAACGAGCCAAATTCAAAGACCTATTAGTTATTGGTATTACTGGTTCATATGGCAAAACTTCAACAAAAGAATTTTTAGCTACGATTTTATCAGAGAAATTTAAAGTTTTAAAAACCAAAGAACATCAAAATTCTGAAGTTGGAATTTCCCAATGTATTTTAAACGATTTAAAAGAAGAACATGAAGTTTTTGTTGTTGAGATGGGAGCTTACAATAGGGAAGGAATAAAATTGCTTTGTGATATTGCAAAGCCCCAAATTGGAATTTTAACTGGAATAAATGAGCAACATATGGCAACCTTTGGATCGCAAGATAATATCGTAAAAACAAAATATGAATTAATTGAGTCTCTGCCAGAAATGGGTTTTGCTGTTTTCAATGGCGATAACAAATACTGTCGAGAACTATACAAAAAGGCCCATGTTTCTAAAAGAATTTGCTACACTACATTTTCTGCCCTTGCCTATGAGGTAGTACAAGGAGATTTTTGGACAAGCGATATTAAATTAGAGAAAGAATCGATTTATTTTAAAGTTTTTTCACGATGGGGAGAAATAGCTGAATTTAAACTGAATCTACTTGGAGAACATTATGCCCAAAATATTTTAATGGCCGCTATCGTAGCAAAAGAAGTATTAGGGATGACCCTGGAAGAAATTGCAAAAGTCTCTCAGAAAATAAAACCTGAACAGGGAGGAATGAGGTTAATTAAAACAAAAGATGGATTAAACATTATTGATGCCACTTATTCGGCCAATCTCGATGGAGTAATTTCTCATTTAGAATATCTAAAAGTTTGGCCTGGAAAAAAAGTAATTGTTCTGCCTTGCTTAATTGAATTAGGTCAGGCGACAATCGAAGTTCATAAAAGAATTGGCCGAAAAATCGGGGAGGTCTGTCATTTGGCTATAATTACAACGCGAGAAAGATTTCAAGATATAAAAGAGGGGGCGATGGAAAAAGGAATGCCAAGTGGGAATATTTTATTCATAGAAAATCCAAAAGAAATTTTTGGAAAAATAAAGAAATTCAATGGGGAAAATGATATTATTCTTTTAGAGGGCCGTTTGCAAAAAGAATTGATAAAATTGATATTATGAAGGAAATTATAAGCTTTACACGACAATTAGTCCAGATTCCATCACAAAGTGGGGTAGATTCGGAAAAGGAAATTGCAAAATTTATTTTTGAAAAATTAAAAAATTTTGGATTTTCACCAAAAATTATTGGGGAAAAAGAACATCTATCGGTAATTTGTTTTTTAAAGAAACAAAAAGCCAAAAAGACAATTTGGTTAGAAAGTCATTTGGATACCGCTCCGGCCGGAGATTTATCAAAATGGAAATATTATCCTTTCGAAGGAATTATAAAGGGAAATAAAATGTATGGTAGGGGAGTGGCCGATTCGAAAATTGGAATAGCAATTTTCTCATATTTAGCAAAAATTCTCTTTGAAAACCCTGAATTTTTTGGAAATATATTTTTAACTTTTGATGCCGATGAAGAAAGTGGAAATTTTATTGGAATCAAAGAAATTTTAAAATATGCTCCAAAAACTGACCTTTGTATCTTGGGTTATCAACAAAATAAAGAAATCCATATCGGGGGAAGGGGCTGGCTAAGATTAAAATTGATTACTTTTGGGAAATCAGCCCATACAGGTTCAAGATATAAAAAAGGGATAAATGCAATTCACAAGATGCAAAAAGCAATTGAAGTTATCCAAAAATCCAAATTTTTAAAACAAAAAGAAAAATTTTTTGAATATGGAAGTTCTTTAAATTTCGCTTTAATAAAAGGGGGAAGAGCAATAAACATTGTGCCAGATGAATGCGAGGCATTAATTGATATAAGAATTTTGCCATCTCAAAATCCCAAATTGATTTTAAAAGAAATTTTTCAAAGATTGAATGGAATTAAAAAAGCTGACAAAGATTTCAAATTTAAAATCGAAGTTTTACAATCTCAAGATGCATTTTTGACAGATCCAGGTCATCCTTTTATTAAAATCTTAAGGAAAAATGCTCAAAAAATATTCAAAAGGGAAATTATTTTAGCAACAAGTGGTGGAGGAAGCGCTGGGAATTTAGTTTCAAAAAAGAATATTCCTATTGTTAATTGTTTTGGCTGCGATTGCGGAAATGTCCATGCCCCAAATGAATGGGTTAGTCTTGGAGACATCCCTAAGATTTTTAAAATTTATACGGATTCTTTGATTGAATTTTCAAAAAATGACATTTGAAATAAAAGAAATTGAAGATAAGGAAATTTGGGAAAATTTTCTATTAGGATGTGAAGAAAAAACTTTTTTGCAATCTTGGAATTGGGGGGAGTTTAATAAAATGATGGGGAATAAAATTTGGAGATTGGGAATTTTTGAAAACTCAAAATTGGTTAATCTTATTTTAACTATTAAAATTGAGGCAAAAAGAGGAACTTTTTTATTCATTCCCCACTTAGTTTCGGATAAATACCTCCAAGTTTTAGTAAATTATTTAAAAGCGCTATTAAGAGAAGAAAAAGCAGATTTTATTCGAATTTCACCTGTTTTAAAAAGAAATGAGGAAAATATTAAAATTTTTAAAGATCTTGGTTTTAGAGACTCTCCGATTCATATGCATCCTGAACTAACTTGGGAGTTAGATATTAAAAAGCCAGAAGAGGAACTCATGTCGCAAATGAGAAAAACAACACGTTATTTAATAAGGCAGGCTCAAAAAAATTCCGATATCAAGATAGAACAGAGTTTAGAATTAAGAGACATTGAAAAATTTAATCAACTTTATCAAAAGACGGTCGATCGCCATCATTTTGTTCCATTTTCTTTAGAATATTTAAAAAATGAATTTTTGGCTTTTTTGCCAGACAATGAGGTTTCTGTATTTTTAGGGAAATACAAGAATGATTTAGTTTCAGGTGGAATTTTTATTTTTTGGCAGGGAATCGGATTTTATCACCATGGCGCCTCTTCTCAAAAATACCCCAAAATTCCAGTTTCTTATTCACTTTTGTGGGGAGCAATAAAGGAAGCAAAAAATAGAGGGTGTCAAAAATTCAATTTTTGGGGCATTTCTCCAGAAAATCAGAAGAATCATCCCTGGTATGGACTTACGTTGTTTAAAATGGGTTTTGGTGGTTATAAAAAAGGATATGTGAAAACACAGGATTTTCCGATTTCCAAAAAATATTGGTTGAACTTTGTGATTGAAAGATTGAGAAGGGAAAAAAGAGGTTTATGAAAAAATATAGAAAACCGTATAGAATAAAGAAGAAAAAATCGATTTTTCATAGCCGTTTTTTTTGGCTGGTTGTTTTAGTTCTCATATTTTTAGGCGGAATTTTTTACCTACTTTTTCTCTCTCCTTTTTTCCAGATTCGCGAGATTAAAATTTCTGGCGCTGACCGCTATAATGAAAAAGTTCCGAGTGAAGCTATTTTGACTACGGTTCAAGGAAAACTTGATCAAAAATTAATATTTTTTTCCACAAAAAGTATTTTTTTAGTGGATTTGAACCAAATGCGAAAAGAAATTTTAAAAGAATTCCCTCAGATAGCTCAAGCAAACTTAAAAAGAAAATTCCCTCAAATTTTGGAAATCGAAATCGAAGAAAGAAAACCAATTGCTATTTTTTCTCATGAAGGAAGTTATTTTTTTATTGATAAAGAAGGAATAATCTTTGAGGAAATTTTAAGAGATGAATTAAAATTGTTGGAAATCAAAAATTCGATTTTAAAAGAAAAACCAAAACTGGGGGAGAGAGTTGTGGAAGAAGAATTAATTTCAAAAATCTTAAAAATTTCTTCCGAATTGGAAAATTTAAAAGTTCAAATATTAGAAGCGAACCTTGTTTCAGATGAGAGAATTGATATAAAGACCTCCGAAAATTGGGAGATTTATTTTGATCCTCAAAAAGATTTGGATTGGCAGTTAGCAAAATTAAAAGTTGATTTAGAAAACGTCATCCCACCAGAAAAGAAGAAAGATTTGGAATATATAGAATTAAGATTTGGAGATTGGGCCCCCTTTAAATATCGCTAATCGATGGACGAAGCTTTAGCTGAGTCGAGAGAAGAGACATTTGTCTCTTCGATCTGATAAATAAAAATCGAATAGCCAATTCTGGCAACGGGTGTATATTTATTTAACCAATTATAATATCCGTAGGGCTGATTGAATCCGGGAACAGGTTTTCCACGCCCCCCCTGTAAAAAAGTAGCCGAGACTGCTAAATAATTTCCTTTTTCAAATTCTCTTGGATCCCTCGTTCCCCACCAGGGGGCAAATTTTTCTTTTAGATAATATCTGGCATCTCCTCCACCAAAGTAATCGACATAAATTTTTTCAATTTTGTTCTCATCAACCCATTTTTTCAATCTTTTTAAATCTTGCCCCCAATCCAAATTGGAATCTACCGTGTAAATATAAAGATTATTGGGTCCACCAACGATTTCATTAGCATAGGCTAAAAAATGGGGATAAATAGAAATTACTGAAACTGCCTGCCAGAAAATGAGAATCCCTAAAACGATGTAGATATAAGGTTTAAGGCCGGGTTTTAAATCCTCTAGCAGATGAGTGATTACTACGCTAACTAAGACAAAAGTAAATGGAAAAACTGGCAAAAGGTGACGAACTCCGATATTAAGATTAGAAGTTAAACTGACTACCCAATAGAGGAGGATAAAACAAATTATAGCGAACTCAGAAAAGCGAGATTTTATCCAATTTTTCACCCCTGGAAAGAGATTTACCCAAAATGGCTTTTTAATTGACCAAGCCGCATATAAAAGAGCAATCAAAGTTAAAATATGAAAGGCTAAAGGTTCCTTTATTGAATAAACTACCGGAAAATAATTTTTCCAGCCAAGATTTGAGACCTGGCCCAGAAAATAGGTGGTTTGACCAAAAGCCGCTCGATGGAAAACCATAAATAAACCAGTAAGATATTGGGCATAGGGTCGCAAAATTGGTTTTTGAGCTAACCATAAAATTGGTTTCTGAATAAAATCGGGATAGGCAGATAGAAAAACCGTAGCATCCTGAACCTGTTTTTGGACAGGATAATTCCAAACATGGTATTGATAGATTGGCCATATCAAAAGATAGCCAATAATGAATACTAAAATTAAGATTTTAAAAGTTTGTTTTAGATTACCCGATTTAACTAACCACCAAATCAGAACTAAAAAGACAAAAAAGGGAATTAAAAGTATTACTGAAAATTTACAAAGTTCAGCCAATCCAAAAGAAACTCCCGATAAAATGATATTTCTTTTTGAAGGATTGTTAAGTGCTTTAATAAAATAATAAGTAGCAATGAATACCCCGGTAGCTGCTCCAACATCAGTAGTTACTAATCTCCCCTGAGCCAAAAAAGTTGGCGAAAAAGAAAATAAAAATAAACTGAGTATCGCGACTTTATTCCCGAACAATTCTTTAGTCCATTTAAAAATATAAAATCCCAGCAAAATTAGAATTAAAATCATTGGGATTCTCCCCCAGAAAATCATTTGATCTGCCGGATTTCCCATTCCATATAAAAAATTAAAGCCAAAAGTCCATTGGTCATTAATATCTTTTTGCCAGGCATCGATTTCTGAAGGAAATTTTATTCCCTTGATAAAAAGCAAGGGGATGGCAGCTAAATCTTTTATTAAGGGTGGATGCTCAGGATTCAATCTCATATCTTTTTGAGTTAGATAAGAGTAACCAGCTGGTAAATGAGCAACCTCATCCATAGTGGCCGAATCATCTTTCATACTGAAAACACAAAGAAAAAACATAGTGGTTAGTAAAATTCCAGCAATAATGTAGGTGAGACGATTAGACATGATTGATTATTTTATTGTAACTATTTTTTTTAAAAAACACAAATGTGAATATTTTGAGAGTGGATTATCACTCCCAACCCTTGACTGCTAATCTTGGCTTAGTATAATAAAAGTATGGGAATAACCAAAAGGCAGGCAAAAATTTTAAATCGGGTAGTTGAAGAATACATTGATTTGGCTGAGCCAGTTTCTTCTCAATTACTCGAAAAAAAACACGATTTTGGAATTTGCCCGGCAACAATTAGAATAGAGATGCAAAGATTGACAGATTTAGGCTTTATTTTTCAGCCTCACACCTCGGCCGGGAGAGTTCCAACTGACAGAGGTTATAGATTTTTTGTTGACAATTTATTGAAAAAGGGAATTTCAGAATTCGAAGATGTTTTCGAAATAGAAGACATCTTCCAGGAGGCGAGAAGAGATATCTTTAAGCTGGCAAGTCGGTTAACAAAATTTTTAGCTGAGGAATCTTCGAGTTTTACAATTTTAAATCTTTTAGAGAGGGATTTCCTTTTGAAAGAGGGTTGGGAAAAGATACTCCAGGAGCCCGAATTTGAGGAAAAAGATTTAATTTCCGATTTCACTGAACTTTTAGAAAGTTTTGAAGAAAATATTAGAAATTTCAAAATAAACTCGGGAATTAAAATTTATATTGGTAGAGAAAATCCTTTACCAAAGGCAAAGAATTTTAGTATAATATCTTCTAAGTGTTGTCTACCGGATGAAGAAGAAGCTATTTTGTCTCTTTTGGGTCCCAAAAGGATGGCTTATGATAAAAATATTAGTTTAATTAATTCTTTAACAAAATTACTGGAGAAACTTTAAGAAGATATGGCCTTTCAAGAAAAAGAACAACAAAAGAAAGACTACAACCCACCCACCACCCCCCCGCCCGGAGGGCGGGCTCCTGAATTAAATATCGAAGAACTAAAGAAGAAATTAGAAGAATGCCAAAAATTAAAGGATGAATATTTGACTGGTTGGCAAAGGGAAAGGGCAGAACTTTTGAATTATAAAAAAGAGGAGTTAGAAAGGATAGGAGAAATTTTGAAATACGCCGATGTTGGATTGATTTTAAAGATTTTGCCAATTTTAGATAACTTAGAAATTGCTGAAAAAAAATTGCCGGAAGATCTAAAAAACGATGAGAATGTAAAAGGCATTTTGCAAATAAAAAATCAAATTTTAGATTTCTTGAAAAATCAAGGAGTGGAAGAAATAAAATCGGTAGGGGAGAGGTTTGACCCAAATTTTATGGAAGTGATTGAGACAGTTGAGACAAAGGATAAAGAATCTGGTACTGTAATTGAAAAAATCCAAAAAGGTTATAAAATCCATGGCAAGGTCTTAAGACCCGCCAGGGTAAAGGTCGTAAAATGATTTCTATCAATTTCTATTAGTTTCTATAAGTTTCTTATTTAATCTATGGCAAAAGCATTAGGTATTGATTTAGGGACATCAATTTCCAAGATGGCGAGCATTTTACAAGGTGAGCCAAAATGTATTGAATCAAGAGAGGGTTCGGTTTTAATACCCTCGGTTGTGGCATTGACAAAAAGTGGGGAAAGATTGGTTGGGATTTTAGCCAGCCGTCAGAGAATTACCAACCCCAAGAACACAATTTTCGCCGTAAAAAGATTCATTGGAAGGAGATTTTCTGACCCAGAAGTTCAAAAGGAGTTAAAGAGATTGCCTTACGAGACCAGAGAAAGAAGCGATGGTGGGGTTGAAATTAAAATGGGAGATAAATGGTATACTCCTATTGAAATTTCCTCAATGATTTTACAAAAAATCAAATTGGATACCGAAGAAAAATTGGGAGAAAAAGTTACTGCCGCAGTTATCACTTGTCCGGCAAATTTCGATGATTCCCAAAGAAAGGCAACCAAAGCGGCTGGTGAGATTGCTGGATTTAAAGTTTATCGAATAATTAATGAACCCACGGCTGCTGCCCTCTCTTACGGTTTTGGCAAAAAACGACCAGAAAAAGTAGTTGTCTATGATTTTGGTGGGGGAACTTTTGATGTCACCATTTTAAATCTTGCTCCAGATACGGTGGAAGTGGTAGCTACAGGCGGAGAAGCCCACTTGGGAGGAGAAGATTTTGATCAAAGAATAATTAATTGGATAACTGAGCAATTTAAAAAAGAACAGGGAATTGATTTAACAAAAGATCCCCTAGCCTTACAAAGAATAAAAGAAGTGGCTGAAAAAGCAAAGATTGAATTGTCAAGTGCCACCGAAACAGAAATTAATCTTCCATTTATTTCGGCCGATGCCAGTGGTCCAAAACATTTGCTTTACAAAATCAATCGAGCTCAATTTGAGAATTTAACAATGGATTTAATTGAAAGATCAATTGAAAGGACAAGAAGGACATTGGAAGAAGCTAAACTTCCCAAAAAGGAGATTGACGAAATTGTTTTGGTCGGCGGGACAACTCTAATTCCTCGAGTTAGAGAGGCGGTTAAAAACTTTTTTGAAAAAGAACCAAATAAAGAAATCAATCCAGAGGAAGTGGTGGCAATGGGGGCAGCAATTGAAGCTGAGATTTTAAGAGCAAAGGAAGAGGGAAGAGCGCCAGAAGGGGAGATAAAAAGCGTCTTGTTATTAGATGTTTTGCCATTGTCTCTTGGTATTGAGACGTTAGGCGGGGTAAATACGATAATGATTTCTAAAAACATTACTATTCCCACTGCCAAAACCCAAATTTTCTCAACTGCCGCCGATAACCAAACCTCAGTAGAAATCAATGTTTTACAAGGAGAAAGACCAATGGCAGCTGATAACCGTTCTCTAGGAAGATTTATTTTAGATGGAATTCCACCAGCTCCAAGAGGAATCCCTCAAATTGAAGCGACATTTGATATCGATGCCAATGGAATTTTAACTGCCACTGCCAAAGATAAAGCCACTGGTAAATCTCGTTCAATTAGAATTGAGGGCTCGATTGGTCTTTCTAAAGAGGAAGTGGAAAAAATGAAAAGGGAGGCAGAAATGTATGCGGTCCAAGATCAGAGAAAAAGAGAGCTGGCCGAGGCTAAAAATACAGCTGATACTTTAGTTTATGCCAGTGAAAAAACTTTAAGAGAAGCCGGAGATAAAATTTCGGCTGATTTGAAAAAGGAAGTGGAAGAGAAAATTCAAGAGTTGAAAAAAGTCAAAGGAGGTGATAATCTAGAGGAAATAAAACAGAAAACTTCTGACTTATCGCAGGCAATCCAAAAAGTTGGGATGGAAATGTATCGAGCAGCGGGTGGAAAAAAATCAGAAGAAGGCGGGGCTCAAGCCGAAGAAGGGGAATATAAAGAAAAATAATCATGGCTAAGGATTATTATCAAATCTTAGGCATTTCTCGAGAAGCTTCTCCAGAAGAAATTAAGAAGGCCTACTATAAATTGGCTCACAAATATCATCCTGATAAAGGCGGGGATGAAAAAAAATTCAAAGAAATAAACGAGGCTTATCAGGTTCTTTCTAATAAAGATAAAAAGGCCCAGTATGACAGATTTGGCAGAGTGTTTGAGGGAGCGCCAGGAGCTGAGCCAGGGTTTGATTTTCAATGGGCTTGGGGAAGGCCGGATATTAATTTTGACTTTGAATTCGGAGATTTGGGAGAAATGGTGGAAGAGATGTTTGGTTTTGGTGCTCCTCGAAAAAGAAAAGATTTCAAGAAGGGAAGAGACATCGAAATTGAGATGGAGATTTCTTTAGAGGATACGCTGAAGGGAAAAGAAAAAATAATAATTTTGGAAAAAATGATTTTATGTCCAAGATGCCAAGGAGCTGGAGCTGAGCCCGGTACAAAAATTAGTGAGTGTTTTTCCTGTCGGGGAACGGGCGAAGTTCAGCAAATCAAAAAAACATTTTTCGGCTCGTTTACCAGATATACCACTTGTCCTGAATGTAGAGGAGAAGGATATAGACCAGAGAAAGCTTGTAATGTCTGTCGGGGAGAAGGAAGAATTAGGGGCGAAGAGGAAATAAGAGTTTTTATCCCAGCCGGGGTAGATACAAATCAAATCATTAAAGTTGAAGGAAAAGGAGAGGCTGGTAGAAAAGGTGGGAAATCGGGAGATTTATATGTCAGAGTTTTTGTTAAAAGGCATCCAATTTTTGAAAGAAAAGGAGATGATTTATATATTTCAGTTCCGATTTCTTTTTCTCGGGCAGCTTTGGGTGATGAAATAGAAGTTCCAACATTGGAGGGAAAGAAAATCTTATTAACCGTCCCAGCCGGTACTGAATCGGGAAAAGTTTTAAGAATTTCTAGCAAAGGCATTCCCCATTTTTCAGGCTATGGGAAAGGGAATCTTTACGTTGAATTA